>Ga0209579_10002764_pt1 | contig 13126 bp, 12 predicted proteins | sample Coa_R1_2_FD_187152 | JGI IMG/M metagenome (GOLD analysis project Ga0209579, IMG submission 187152) | Surface soil microbial communities from Centralia Pennsylvania, which are recovering from an underground coalmine fire - Coalmine... | ecosystem: Environmental > Terrestrial > Soil >... | reverse complement strand
TCACCCTGGTTGGCGTCGTAGGAGCCGACAATTCACTCAACATGCCGGACTTTCGCGCTGCCGAACGCACCTTTCAGCTGCTCACTCAGGTCGCCGGCCGCGCCGGCCGCGGTGATCTGCCCGGCCGCGTACTGATCCAGACCTATTACCCCGAACACTACGCCATTCAGGATGCCGTACAGCAGGACTACGCCGCTTTCTTCGAGCGCGAAATCGAGTACCGGCGCATCATGGCCTATCCGCCCTTCACTTCTCTCGCCAACGTCATCATTCGCGACCGCAACCTCGACAGAGCGGTAAAATGGTCCAACCAGCTCTCCCAATATTTTGCGCCGCAGGGAGGCACTGAAATCCGCGTCCTCGGCCCCGCCAGCGCTCCGCTGGCCCGCCTGAAGAGCGAATACCGTTTCCAGATCCTCCTAAAATCGCGAAAGAAAGCCGCTCTGGCCAAACTCCTCTCCGGCGCCCTTACCTATGCGGACGCCAAAGAAATTCCGCCGACCTCGCTGCTCATAGATATGGACCCGCTGCAACTGTTGTAGCGGCCGCTCACGCCACCGTTCCGCCGCTCGGTTGCGCGCGCCTTCGCCAGAAGAAATAGCTGGGGATGCCCAGGGCCATCAGGATGAGCGCGGCTAGCACGTGGCGAAATTCCTTGGGGTCGCGGGTTGCTACGAAAATTTCGTTGCCTACTATCGCGGATGCTGCGAGCAAAAACACGATCGGGGTCCACGGATATCCTGGAACGCGATACGGCAACTCTTTCGCGCTAGAACCTTTTTTTCGCAGTTGAGCGCGCAGCGGAAAAATCGCCGCGCCCGATAGCCCGTAAAAAATCCAGCCAATGAACACCACGCCTTCAATCAGTTCGGAAAACTTTCCAGCGAGGGTCAGGACCGCCGACCACACGCATAGCGCCACAATGGCAGCTGCCGGTGTGTGAAAGCGCGGGTGCACCTCCGCCAGCGACTTGAAAAACAAATTGTCTTTCGCCATTGCGTAAAATACGCGCGGCGCGGTCAGCACCACGCTGTTGGTGGCGCTGAAAACCGAAATCAGGATCGTTAACGCCACCAGTTTTCCCGCCCATGGCCCCAACACAGCTGTCACCGCTGTCGCGGCAATCGCTTCGCTCGCACTGGCCTTCTCCGGTCCCAGCGCCACCAGATAGGCGACCACCGCAACGAGATACAATCCCATCAGGATCAACGAGCCCAGCAAAAACGCGCGCGGAAATACCTTTTGCGGCTCCACGACCTCTCCCGCGCTGTACGTTCCGAACTGCCACCCTTCATACGCCCACAGAACGGCAATCATCGCCAAGCTGAAACTCGAGAAAAGTTCCACGCCGCGCAGCGACGTTCCGGTCGCCGCAGGAATCTCGCCGCTATGTTTGCCGAGCGCCAGCAGCACGACGCTCAGCACCACCACCAGCCCGCCTTTCACCAGCGTGGTCCAGTTCTGCAAATCTGAACTCTGGCGCGTGCCACGTACATTCACCACCATCACCACCGCGATCATCAACACCGCGGCAATTGCCGATTCCATTCCGGTCAGCGGCACAATCTCTGCCAGATACCGCGAAAACGCTCGTGCCAGGGCGGCAATGGAGGCGCTGGAAATCACCAGAAACAAGCACCACCCGTACAGAAACGCCGGGAGGCGGCCAAAGCCGTCGCGGATGTAGCAATAAAGGCCGCCCGCTTCGGGATTGGCTGCGGCGAGTTCCGCATAGGTCAGCGCGCCGAGCAGCGACATCATGCCGCCAGCGATCCATACCAGCATGGACAGGCCGACCGAGCCGTGCACCTGCTTCAGGATGAGTCCCGGCGTAAGAAAAATTCCCGAACCGATCACGGAACCAATGAACAGCAGCAGGATGTCGCGCAGGCGCAGGGTGCGGATCAGCGTGGTCATGGGGTGCCGAGTCTCAATGAAAACCTGGTTCCCAAAGCGGAACCGGAAGGAAGCACAGGACCATAACCAGCAGCGCCACCGCGGCCAGCGCGAGACGCCTGGAATCGAGCCGCCGCTCATCATGGATGGGAGGAATGCGCAGAAAACGCAGGGCGATCAGAATCATGGCCCAGAGCAGCCACACCGTAGCGTAGAAATATCCCAGCACGATCAGAATCACCGGCACGAACCAGCCAATCCATTTGTGCAGGCGGGGACTGAGTGAACGCAGGATGTGTCCGCCATCGAGCTGGCCTGCAGGCAGAAGATTGAGCGAAGTGGCGAAGAGCCCGACCCAGGCGGCGCGCGCCACGGGATGCAACAGAACCGTGGCGGGATCCGCTGTCGGAAAGAAGGCGCGAGCGACGATGCGAACAGCCAACGGAACGCCAAATACCATGGTGGCATTTGGCGAAACAATGTCCGGAGCAACGTGCGAATGGGCGACGCCATAGATCAGCACTGGTATGGCGATGAGGAATCCGACCAGCGGGCCGGACGCTCCGACGTCGAACAATGCGCGGCGGCTGCGAATCGGCGAACGCATGAGGATGAACGCCCCAAACGTTCCAATCAAGGTTGGCGCGGGAATGAAATAAGGATAGCTGGCGCGAATGCCGTGATGCTTGCAGGCGAAGTAATGCCCTAGCTCGTGCGCCAGGAGAATGGTCATTAGCGCAAGGGCAAAGGGAAAGCCGGGAGTTAGCGCAGTGGGATCTTTGTAGAGCAAGCGCAGAGAGACGAAGAACTCATCGGAAGAAGCGGCTTGTCCGTTGGAGAAAGAGACCGCGAACTGTCGGCCGGCCGCAAGGCAAGTAAGGAAAGTAACGGCAAACAGCAGCAGGGCGAGCCACAGACGCTGCGGTTGGGTTTTCGGCGGGTACCAACCGGGAGGGGACTGAGAACGCTCTTCGCCAGGGGATGATTGGTCCGTGACTGCGAGAGTTTCAGGAGGGAACTGGTTTTCGCTGTTCACAAAAGTTGGATGCGTAAGAGTTCAGGAAAGAAATGCGCTCGGGAAGACGTGAGCAAAATTACTTTGCGTTTTTCTCCGCGGCGACAACCGGACTCCGCTTCTTCGCGGAAAAAAGCTCCGCGCTATTCACCCCTCGAGGCCCTGCAGCTCCTTGCCGGGCTTGAAGCGGACGGCCTTGCCGGGAGGAATGTTGACTTCCTGACCGGTGCGCGGGTTGCGGCCGATGCCGGTCTTGCGGGGCTTGACGGTGAAGACGCCGAAGCGGCGCAATTCAATACGCTGGCTGCGGCCCATGCCGTTCTTAAGTGATTCAAAAACGGTTTCGACGGCCTGCTCGGCTTTGACGCGGCTGACCGGAGCGCCTTCGAGTTTGCCCAGCACGGCGTTTACGATATCGAGTTTAATCAAGCGTGTCCTCCGCTCTTCCCTGGCGGAATTCCATCCGCGGGCACTGCCGCAATTCCAGCGCGTATTAGAGACGTGCCTGGCTACAACTATTTTCACCCAGTACGTGGGCAGATGCTAGAGGCTGCGCTCCGGGTTGTCAAGACGTGGCGGGCTCGACTACACTGGCTGTTCTTCAAGGCAGCTTTGGTTCGTTCCCGTTGCATTCACCGTAAGCACGGTACAGCACGCCCTTCGATTTTAGGATTTCCCGCGAATGCGGGCGCAGGCTGTTGAACGGCCGGCGGAACTCAAGGAGAAATGGATGTCGGTCAAGCCGGATCGCTGGATTCGCAAGATGTCGCTGGAACATAAAATGATCGAGCCGTTCACGGACCGGCAAGTCCGGGAAGGAGTAATCAGTTACGGCGTTTCCTCCTATGGCTACGACATTCGCGTTGCGGATGAGTTTCGCATTTTTACCAATGTGAATTCGACGATCGTTGACCCAAAACATTTTGATCCGCGCTCGCTGGTCGAGTTTAAGGGTGATGTATGTATTGTGCCGCCTAATTCGTTCGCCTTGGCGCGGTCGGTGGAGTATTTCCGGATTCCGCGCAATGTGCTGACGGTGTGCGTGGGCAAGTCCACGTATGCGCGCTGCGGGATTATTGTGAATGTGACGCCGTTTGAGCCGGAGTGGGAAGGCTTCGTGACGCTGGAAATCAGCAACACCACGCCACTGCCAGCAAAGATTTACGCGAATGAGGGACTGTGCCAGGTGATTTTCTTCCTTTCCGACGAAGATTGCGAAATCAGCTACAAGGACAAGAAGGGCAAGTACCAGTCGCAGGCGGGGATTGTGCTGCCGCGGCTGTAGTCGAGAAGAGCGAAAATCGAAGGGCGAAAAGCGAAATTCGAATTCGACTCAGTGCAAGGACTAAGTACAAGGATGACAGTCCGGCGAGCGGTGCCTTGGACGGCAGTCCCCCCTGCCGCTTTTTTTGTAAGTATTCATTCTAAAGGGCTTATTGGAAGCCCCTTCTGTAAGTATTGATTCTACAGGGTTTAGCGTCGGCGTCCGAACTCACCCCGTTCGGGCTTGCGTGGGTACCCCGGCTACTTTCGTAAGGGTGGCAAATACAGGACTTACGGGCGCAAAAGTGACGAAAGGGTGCCGGAAGTATGGGCGCAATGCCACCTGACACAGAGCTGCATGCGGAGAGATTCAGTTGTCTATGAGCTATCGAGCCTGACCCTCTTTAGTAGGGGCTCGGCTACCCTGCGTTTGCCGGTGGCGGGAGCTCTTTGTTGGGTGCTCCCGAACGAAATTGATGCATCCGGGGTCGCGATGTGGGGCGCGACTTTTGGCGCTGGTAGGGTAGAGCGGTCCGGCCGCTCCGGTAAAACATATGGGTAGAGTGAGGAATTGAGGAGCGGGTGTCAACTGGACGCAGGGACAGGATTGGGAAGTGGCCGGTTGGGCTTGTACGGGCGGTCTTGGGCTGGCGATGGTGGTGAGGCGGGCGCGGCAGGGCTGAGCTCCATCGGGGAGAGGAAAGATACGCTTCGGAAGACGGGGCGCTACGAATGCCTGAATGGGACTTCGAAACGAGAATAAAGGTTGTTTGAGGAATCAATAGAGTTGAGCAGTACGCCGCCAAAGGAGAGTAAGAGGCGTTTAAGGGCGGTTAAGCCGGACCGTTGGTTACCGGCCACTTGGAGCAGCTGGCGTGGTTTTCGAAGAATGCGGCGGCGACGCTGATGGACGAGGGGAAAGCAGCGGAGCTGGCCGCGAAGATAGCAGCGCTGAAATAACCGTCGTCTGGCGATAAGGCTATGCCAAGTCTGGGGAGCTCAAAAACGCCAAATTAGTTTGGTGCAGGTGCGGCTTCGGAGGGTTCGCAGAGTTGCATGGGGTAGCCGAGGTTGCGCCAGGCGTCGAGGCCGCCTTGCAGGGGGCGGATGCGGGTGATGCCCTGCCTCTTGAGGAGCAGCGCCACACGGGCGCTGGTGGCTTCGTTTGGTCAAGTACAGTAAAGGACGACTTCGCGATCGCGGGGCAGGCGATCGTTCTTTTCTTCTAGTTCCTTGGCGTCAATCCGAAAAGCGCCAGGAATGGTTTCGGGGTCAGCTTCAAAATCGAGGGAATGACGGAGATCGACGATGACCAGTTCCTCGCCGGCGTCGATTTTGTGTTTGAGCTCCTCAGGAGTGATGCGGCCAATGCGGAGGTCGCGCAGGAATTTGCGGCGAGCCAGCCACTTTCTGACGATGTAGGCGGCGAGAGCGGCCACGAGAAGAACGGCAAGACCGCTGCCCAGGCGGGCGGCGTGTTCGGCGATAACCTCGATTTGTTCACTGAAGATGTAGCCGGTGCCGAGGAGCGTGAGTCCCCAGATCAGAGCACCGAGTCCGTCAAAGAGAAGAAATTTGCGAGCGCGCATGTGGAAGATGCCGGCAAGGGGAGGCGCCACGGTGCCGAGGCCGGGGATGAATTTGGCGACGAGCAGGGAACGCGCACCTTGTTTGGCGAAGACGCCTTCGGTGCGGCGGACGCAGGAGTCGGGCTCGAGAGAGATTTTGCAGAGCAGTTGCAGGATGTGGATGCCCCTGATTTTGCCGAGAAGATACCAGATGGAATCAGCGGTGAGAGAGGCAATGGTTACGAGCACCAGACAACCCCAGAAACTGAGGCGGCCGGTTCCAGCAAGCGCACCCGCGGCGAGGAGTACGGGCAGGGACGGGACGGGTACGCCCAGTTGCTCGGCGAAGACCCAGACGAGCACGACCACATAACCATGCTTGATGAGAAATTCGAGCGTGCGGTGCATCGAGCGGGCGTGGTCCTTGGCTGAGCGAATCTGGTAAGCAGATTATCAGAAGTGCCGGGAAGGCGCAGCTTGGCGGCATCCGGAATCCGAAAATTCGAGACGCGAATTTCGAGATCTGGCTAAGGTATGGGCCAGGAGCTACTTGGAGATGAAGTCAGCGGTGTGGCCCCACTTGCCGGTCATGACGAAATCGCGGATGGGCTTACGGGAACGCGGAGCGGTTTCGCGATCGCGATAGGGTTGCTGAAGCGACGCTGGGTCGCCGGCGTAGCCGATGGCAAAGGCGGCGATGGCATCCCAGCCGGCGGGGATTTCAAAGACTTCGCGGGCGGTTTCGGGATCGAAGCCGGCCATCTGGTGAACGAATAGGCCGCGTGCAGTGGCTTCGATGCAGAGCATGGCCATGGCTGCGCCGGTGTCATATTGTGCATTGCGGTTGGGCGCCTGATTTTTGGCGAAGTTGAGTTCGGAGACAGCGAAGCCGAGAACATAGGCATGCCTGGCCCAGTTGGCGTTGAACTCAACGAGCGGCTGGAGGGCTTTGGTGAAATTGGCATGGTCATTGTGAGTGGCGACGATGAAAGCCCACGGCTGTTCGTTGCTACTGGAGGGCGCCCAGCGAGCGGCTTCGAAAAGGCTGCGCAAGACTTCGGGCGCGATTTCTTTTTGGGCGAAGGCACGGGGACTCCAGCGGGCGCGAAGGAGATCAAGGATCGGATATTCGGTTGGTGCGAGATTTTGCATGTTGGCTCTCCGAGAAAATTTAGAAAACGATCTGGTTGATCAGCGATTCTGCCCAGATTGGGGCGCAGTGGCTGCGCCCCAACCAGGAAAAACGGGGAAAGATAGTGCTTACTTCGGCGCTTTCTTGGTCATTTCGAGGTCAATAGTGATGTTCACGTCGTCGCCTACGACCACGCCGCCGCCGTCCATGTTGGCGTTCCACTTGACCCCGTAATCCTGACGATTGACTTTGGTGGTGGCGCTGGCGGCGACGCGAGTGTTGCCCCAGGGATCCTTGACGGGAGGGGTCGGGCCTTCAACGTCGAGGACGGCCTCTTTAGTGACGCCGTGGATGGTAAGGTCGCCGGTGATTTTCAACTTGCCGGCGGAGACGGCTTCAACCTTTTTGGACTTGAAGGTGATGGTAGGGTATTTGGCGACGTCGAAAAACTTTTCGCTTTTGAGGTCTTTGTCGCGCATGGGTTCGCTGGTGTCCACGGTGGTGGAATCAATGGTGACGTCCACGGTGGATTTGGTGATGTCCTGGTCGTCCCAGTTGATGGTGCCGGTAATGCCCTTGAACTGGCCGCGCACGGTGGAAATCATCAGGTGCTTGACGGCGAAGCCCGCAGCGGTGTGCGCGGGATCGATTTGCCAGGTGCTGGTGGCTGCGGCTGCCGGAATGGTCAGAACGGCTGACAAGGCAGTGGCCAGCAGAGTTTTACGAAGTTGAGTGTGCGATTGGCCCATGTGATTCTCCTTTTTTCTTTCGTCTTTTTCCCTTGGATTGACAGGAACTTTGGATGCCGCGCGCCGCTAATCGGGTATGAGGTCCGGGAATGCTTCGCGGAGCGATTCAGCAAGAACTTTGAGTTTGGACGCGCTGACGTGGCGGAATTGCTTTTTGTGAAGGTCGTCCACGGGGGCATCGAGCTTCTTGAGAACATCGAGCCCGGCGGGAGTAATGCAAGTTTTGATGACGCGGCGGTCTTGGGTTTGGCGCTCCCGAGTGATGAGGGAGCGCTTTTCCATGCGATCCAGGAGACGGGTCATATCGGGATCGCGGGAGATCATGCGGTCGCCGATGCCTTTGCAGGGAAGGCCGTCGGGGCCGGCACCGCGGAGAATGCGGAGGACGTTGTACTGAGTGCCGGTGAGGCCGTGAGCTTTGATCAGGAGGTCGGCATCCTGGGCGAGGCGGTCGGCGGCGCGAAGTAGAGCGACGAAGACTTTGGCTTCGAGACTGGTGGCAACGGGTTTCTGGTGTTTGTGAGGCACGGCTGCAATATAATCGTGATAACGACTATTGTCAAGAGGAAAATGTGGCGCGGAACGGGCGGTGGAAATCGCAGCCCACTGCTAAGGCTTGGTCACGGGTCTCAGCAGCACTTCGCTGAGGAAGCTCTGAGGACCCTGGGTGGCGATCATAGCGACGGCGTGGGCGACGTCGTTGGCGGTGAGAACCTTGGCGGGTTCCTTGGGACCGCGACCAGAAAACTCGGTGAAGACGCTGCCGGGACAAACCGTGCTGACACGAATGCCGTACGCACGCAGGTCTTCCGCCATGCAACCGCTGAGACCCTGGACGGCCCATTTGGAGGCGCAGTAGATAGCGCCGCCGGCAAATGTGCTTTTACCGGCGAGCGAGCTGATATTGATGATGTCGCCGGACCCGCGTTGGATCATGCCAGGAATGACGGCACGGGAGACGAGAAACATACTCTTGAGATTGGTGTTGATTAGAGTGTCCCATTCGGCTTCGGTTTTTTCGTGGAGTGGACCGAAGAGACCCATGCCGGCGTTGTTGACGAGGATGGAGATGGGGCCGAGAGTGGCTTCCGATTGCCGGATCAAGCTGGAGACATCGGAAGAGACGGTGACATCAGCCTTTTGGGGATGGATGCGAGCGCCGGAGGAGCGAAGTTGTTCGGCGGCGGCGCGCAGAGCGGATTCATCGCGTCCACAGATGGCGATTTCCGCGCCGAGGGCGGCTAAGCGAAGAGCGATAGCCTTGCCGATACCGCGATTGCCGCCAGTGACGAGGGCGACTTTGCCGGAAAGAGCGGTGTGATTTGAGTCGTGAATTGGTTCCATGCGAAATCTTCCTCCACAGGCCACGTTTTTTGTGCCATGCTCATCTTAAATCTGCAGAACAGGCACCGGCAAAAAAAGCCGGCTCCGTGGTTGCAAGAGACTGTCACAACTTCATGAACCTAGACATTCGATGGTCTGCTGGAAAGGGTCAGGCAAGTGGCGTACTGCGCAAGACCGGGCTATTCACCCTTTTTTTCCTCAAGGTCTGCCAAATTTCCTGTATGGGAACTGCTTGCGATACGAGTGGGCGTTTTCCTATAATCCCAAGGATTTCGAACGCGGCTGAGTCTGTGCCCGCGCTGCTTGCAGCGGATTTCCCGGTAACTTTCTTCCGGGGTGTACCGGAATAAAATTTCACGAGTCCGAGGTCGAGTGAGGAGAATGGGAATGAACCGAATCAGACGAGTTGCGGGAATGGCGATATCCGCGTCGCTGTGTTTCTTGCTTGGAAACGCGATCAACACGCGAGCGGGCCAGGCGCCGGACGCCAGCAAGCCACAGTACACGATGCCGGAGTACAACGCCGAGCAAGCGTGCGCGAACGACCATAATCCGGCCTCGCAAGTGAAATGCCTGGACGATTTCGTGTCGAAGTATCCGAATTCGGCGTTGCTGATTTACGTGTACCCGATGTACACCCAGGATTACAGCCAGACGAAGAACTGGGCGAAGGTGATTGAGACGGCCGACAAGCTGGTGGCGATGGGGGACAAAGTCGGCCCGAATGAAAAGTACGGAGCGTTGTACGCGCGGGCGTTCGCGTTCAACAACTTGCCAGCCGCGGAACAAGCGAACCAGGCAAAGGGCGCCATTGCAGCAGCGGAAGCGGGGCTGAAACTGGTTCCCGATTTGAAGAAGCCGGACGCGTTGGATGACAACGCGTTCAACGAACAGAAGAAGCAGGCGACGATTTACCTGAACGGTACGGCGGCGCAAGCGGCCATGGTGTCCAAGGATTATCCGAACGCCATCAAGTACTACAAAGCGGTGCTGGCGATCAATCCGGACGAAGCGATTACCGAATACCGGCTAGGGCAAGCGTACCTGGCATCGACGCCGCCGCAGCAACTGGACGGGTTCTGGTACATCGCGCGGGCAGTAACTTCCAAGGCGGCAACGCAGCAGCAATCGACGCAGCTGAAGACATATCTGAGGAAGCTGATAGTGAACTACCAGCAGGCGGCTTGCGACAACCTGATTGATGCGCAGCTGAACGAACTGCTGCAATTGGCGGGAAGCTCGGCGGAGCGCCCGGATACCTATAAGATCCCGAGCGCGACCGATCTGGACGCGGCGCGGAAGGACATGACGATCGCGTCGGTGATCACGGATTTGAAGGCCGGAGGCGACAAGTCGAAGGTGACGTGGCTGGCATCGTGCGGATTGGAATTTCCCGACGTACCCGGCAAGCTGATCGAAATTACGCCGGGTGCCGCGGCGACCGATCCGATTGTGCTAAAGGTGGCGTTCGTGACCAGCGACGCAGAGTTCCAGGCGGCTACCACACCCAACATGGATGTGAAGGTGGTTGGCCAGCCGGAAGCGGCGAAGCTGGAGAAAGACAATCCGGTGCGGTTTACGGGGACGCTGACGTCGTATGATCCCGATCCGGCATTCATGCTGCATTGGGACAAAGCCAAGGTGAACGCGGAAGACATTCCGCAGGAGAAGGAAAAGAAAGCGCCGGCGAAGAGACCAGCAGCAAAGAAGCCGGCTGCAAAGTAATCCTTTTCGGTGGACGAAAAATCCAGAAGGCCCTCCGGTTCTCCGGAGGGCCTTTGATTTTGAGACGAGGAGAAATTTAGCGTCTGCGAACGCCGTGGTGATCGAGTTTGTATTCGCCAATTTTGCGGCTAAGTGTGTTGCGGTGAATGCCGAGCATCTTGGCGGCGCGGCACTGATTGCCGTCAGCACGTTCCAGGATTCGCTTGATGAACCGCTTTTCAAATTCGCCGACGGCTTCGTCGAAAAGAATTCCGCGCTCCACCATTTGACTGACTAATCCTTCCAATTGATCCTTCACGTTGTACTCTCCGCATCCGCTGCAAAATTTAGATTCGGGCCGGCCTGCTAGTTCAAGTCGTGGCCGGTGAGGAGTCGATAAGCCTCCCGGTACTTGGCACGCGTTGCCGCGACGACCTCGGGGGGCAGTTCGGGGCCCGGGGAAGTTTTTGGCCACCGGATCCTTTCCAAATAGTCGCGCACAAACTGTTTGTCGAAAGAGGGCTGCGCGCCCCCCGGCTTGTAGTCGGCGGCAGGCCAGAAGCGCGAGGAGTCTGGGGTCAGGGCTTCGTCAATCCAGATCAGTTGATCCTGGAGCAGACCAAATTCGAATTTAGTGTCCGCGAGGATGACGCCGCGGGGAAGAGCGAAAGCAGCGGCTCGGCGGTAAATCTCCAGGCTGACGTGGCGGACCTTTTCTGCCAATGCCTGGCCGATGAGCGTCGCGGCCTGATGAAACGAGATGTTTTCATCATGGCCGCTGGTAGCTTTGGTCGCGGGCGTGAAAATTGGTTCGGGAAGACGGTCGGATTCGAGAAGTCCCGGGGGCAACGGAATACCACAAACGCCACCGGTTGCCGCGTATTCTTTCCATCCGGAACCGCTGAGGTAGCCGCGCACGACACACTCAATGGGAAGTGGCTGGGTCTTGCGAACGAGCATGGAGCGCCCGGCAAGCTGATCGGCATAGGAATCGAAGGGCGCGGGGAAGTCCACAGCACTTAAGACGTGGTTGGGGATGACGTCCTTGAGCAGGTCAAACCAGAAGAGAGAAAGTTGTGTCAGGACGCGACCTTTGTCCGGAATGGGAGTGGGCATGACGACGTCAAACGCCGAGAGTCGGTCGGTGGCGACGATGAGGAGCTTATCGCCGAGATCGAAAATGTCGCGGACCTTGCCGCGCGCGGAAGGCGCGAGACCGGGAAAATCGGTTTGACGCAATGCATTCATGACCGGCGCGGACGACACGAACGTTTTCCCCTGACTGAAGAGGCGAGGATTCTAGCGCAGAGAGCGGTGAAGTCAAAGAGAACGGCGGTGGATTTTTCTGGAAAAGTTCGACAAAAAAGGTTCATGGTGCCATGTAAAAAGTACAACGAGTGGAGAAACGGAGTTCGCCGCAGGCGTCCCGGTCACCTCCATGTGCGACTGAAGCGGCGGCTTCTCCGAAATGAAAAGAGCGCGGCTGCGCTGCGCCACACATATGAGAAAGAATCAGGCGGCGGTTGCGGCGGCTGATTTGCGATGGGACGAGGCGGAAGTTTCTTCGCCTTCCCAGCGAACACTGACGATTTTGGAGACGCCCGGTTCCTGCATTGTGACGCCGTAGAGAACGCTGCCGGTTTCCATAGTCTTGCGGTTGTGGGTGACGACGATGAATTGCGTTTGCGCGCTCATGTCGCCGAGCAGGCGGGTGAAGCGGCCAACGTTGGCTTCATCGAGCGGAGCGTCCACTTCGTCTAGGATACAGAAGGGACTTGGCTGATAGCGGAAGATGGCGATGAGCAGCGCGAGGGCGGTCATGGCTTTCTCGCCGCCGGAGAGAAGCAGAACGTTCTGCAGGCGCTTGCCTGGAGGTGAGGCGACGACATCAATACCGGCGTCGCCCGAGCTGTCCGGCTCGGTCAAACGCATCTCGGCCATGCCGCCGCCGAAGATGGCGTGGAAGGCCGTGGAGAAGTTGGTGTTGATAGCGTTGAAGGCCTGCTCGAATTTTTCCTTCGAGATGAGATCGAGTTCCGCAATGGCTTGCTGGGTGTCGGCGATGGACTTCAGCAGGTCGTCGCGCTCGCGGGTAAGGAAAGTGAAGCGCTGATCGCACTCGTTGAACTCTTCGAGGGCCATCATGTTCACCGCACCCATGGACTCGATGCGCTGCTTCATTTCACGGTAGTTGAGTTCGGCGGCGGCGAGTTCTTCGCCGGACATGAAGACGGCTTCGCTGGCGATGAGGTCTTCGGGCTGCGCGTTGACTTCGCTCATGCAGGTCTCACGCAAGTGCTGACGATCGCTGTCGTTCTTGGCGCGCTCGACTTCCGCGTGACTTCGCTGCTCGCGAAGTTCCTGGAGCGTTTGGCGATCCATGCGCAGACGATCTTCCATCTGGGTGAGGCGAGTACGGCCCTCTTCCCATTCCTGTTCGAGCTCCAGTTGGCGC
>Ga0209579_10002763_pt1 | contig 13129 bp, 17 predicted proteins | sample Coa_R1_2_FD_187152 | JGI IMG/M metagenome (GOLD analysis project Ga0209579, IMG submission 187152) | Surface soil microbial communities from Centralia Pennsylvania, which are recovering from an underground coalmine fire - Coalmine... | ecosystem: Environmental > Terrestrial > Soil >... | reverse complement strand
TCGGCAGATCGACGGCGAGGAGGGCGAAGACAGGCCCGGCTGCGGATCTCGCCACTGAGAACGCCGGCCCGGTCGCGATCAGCAGGAGGCAGCCGCAGAGGACGAGGCCGCCGGCGCCCTTGATCGTCTTGGCGCCGAACCCCGGGTAGCGTCCGACGAGCCAGATCGCGAGCAGCGCGGCGCCGATGGCATAGCCGTTTGCGATCGCCTCGCCGCTCATGGCCGTACGGTGACGAGCCGCGGCCGCGGCGTCCCCACTCCCGTGGCCAGGTCGAGCTAGACCATCAGCAGAGGGGCTCCCTCGAACGAGGCACGCGAGTGCCGGGAACACCGCAGATTGACCCCGGCCGCGCGCGCGCGAGAGAATTTCCCGTCCCCTACCGATGGAGGTTCTCGATGGCAGGTGTCGAGAAGCGTCACTTCGATTCACCGGACGAGAGTCGGACGCCGGAGAAGACGCGCGCAGACGTCGTGCATCTCGGCGGAACGACGGCGGCTCGATTGACGCTCGAGCCGGGCTGGACCTGGGCGGAGTGCGTGAAGCCGGTCGCCGGAACCGAGAGCTGCCGGCACAGGCACGTCGGTGTCGTGCAGTCGGGCCGGATGCGCGTCGCGCACGACGACGGAACCGTGCTCGAGCTCGGGCCCGGTGAGGCGTATGTGATCGAGCCTGGTCACAACGCCGAGGTCATCGGGGGCGAAGCGTTCGTCGGCTTCGAGTTCGAGCCGAAAGCCGCCGAGGAGTACGCGCGCGCGTAGCCGCGGCTCGTGGGTCCATCGAGCTCGTCGACGTAGAGCGGCTCAGCTGAGGCGCTCCGCGAGCTCGGCGTGACAGCCGTGCCGCGCCCAGCCCGCCGGCGTACCGCCGTGGAGGGCGTCGCGCACGGTCGGGTCGGCGCCGAGCTCGAGGAGTGCCTCGACCGCCTCCGCCCGGCCCGACTGGGCGGCGAGGTGGAGGGCGGTCACGCCGTGGCCGTGGTCGGGGCCGCCGAACGTCCCGCGCGCGTTCACGTCGGCGCCGAGCGCGACGAGGCGGCGAATCGCGTCGACGCGGCCGTTGCACGCCGCCCAGGTCAGCGCCGTGCCGCGGTACGGGTCGGCGTCGAGGTCGGCGCCGAGCTCGACGAGCCGGTCGATCGCCTCGACGCGGCCGCTCTTCGCGGCCCACACGAGCGCCTCGTCGAGGATCTCCTGCGGGCCGTCTGAGGGCTCCCACGCCGGAAAGCCGCCGTGCGGACGATAGAAGCCGCGGTGCGCGCCTGCCGCAGGCGTGCCGGAGAGCTCGTCGATCAGCTCGACCAGTCCGAGCCCCGCCGCGACGCGGAGGTTGCGCGGCTCGAGCCCGAGCACGTCGACGACGTCGCGGTGGCCCCAGAAGAGCGCGACGACGAGCGGCGTGCCGCCGTCACCACGCGCGTAGAGATCCGCGCGCGCTCCGGCGGCAAGCAGGAGCTCGGCGAGCTCGCGGTCGTCTCCGTAGCCCGCCTGGTGGAGCTTCGTCCAGCCGTAGTCGTTGCCGCGGTTCACGTCGGCGCCGCGCTCCAGGAGCAGCCGGATCATGTCGCGGTCGGCGGCCATGCCGAAGAGGTCGTTGCCGTTCGTGCCGCGCTGCCGCACGAGCTCCGGATGCTCGTCGAGCAGCGCGCGCAGCCGCTCGAGATCGCCGTCCTCGACTGCGCGATACGCGCGCATGAAAGGCGCCGGCGGCTCTTCGCCGCTCGCGAGCGCCTGCACGCGACGCGTCAGCTCGGTCCAGCCGGAGAGCCCGTGCCGCTGCGCGAGATCGCGGCGGGCATCCGCGAGTGAGATGCCGTTCACCGACGCGATTCCGTACGCGCGTCCTTCGTAGTAGTCGAGATCGGTGTGGAACAGCTGCTCGGAGACTTCGTGCACGAGCGCGGGCCAGCTCGAATAGCCCTGCTCGCGCGCGAGCACGAGCTGTGCGCTCGCAAGCCGCGGCGGCAGCTCGCCGAGACGTGCAACGGCACTCGCCTCACCCGCGCGCGCTGCACGGGCGAGCTCCTTCGCCTGCTTCCGAAGCTGTTCGAGATTCACCACGACCTCCTCCCATGTGGCCCGCGGTCCGCGGCGTCGGGCGGGAAGAAGATCGCTTGGTGCTGCCGAGTCGTTGCTGTCGAGGTGGGCACAGCCCTGCCCGCGGACCGGATGCGCCCTCGCGGCGCTCTCCGAGTCTACCTCGGCCCGATCCCCCAGATCCCCGGCGTTGCGAGCTCGACGCTGTTGCCGGCGGGATCGCGGAAGTAGATCGACCGGCCGCCTGCCGGCCAGCCGATCGACGCCTCGATCTCGACGTCGTGCTCGGCGAGCCGGGTCGACCACGAATCGAAGTCGTCGTCGCCGACGGCGAAGGCGACGTGACCCGGGCCGCGGGCTCCGTGAGCCGGCACCTCGCCGACCGTGGCGGAGGTTGCGTCCGGATCGAAGACGAGGAGCATCGAGTCGCCGCAGCGGAAGAAGGCGTGCCGACCGCTCACCCGCGAATCGAGCGTGAGTCCGAGCACCTCGGTGTAGAAGCGCTCCACCGCTTCGAGATCGGATGCGTACAGGGCCGTCTCGAGTATCGACAGGCTCGCCATCGGCCGAGTCTACGATGTCCGCGTCGCTACCTCTTCGGGGTGCAGTGCACGCGTCGGCTCGTGATTGACGAAGGGTTCGGGAATCCGCGGCTGGCATCGATCTACGATGCGCTGGATCCCGACCGCCGCGATCTCGAGGTCTACGTCGCTGTCGCTGACGAGCTCCATGCGTCGCGCGTGCTCGACGTCGGCTGCGGGACGGGGACGTTCGCACTGCTGTTGGCCGAGCGTGGCCACGTGGTGACGGCGGTCGACCCGGCTCGCGCCTCGCTCGATGTGGCGCGCGCGAAGCCAGGCGCTGCGCGGGTCCGCTGGATCGAAGGCGACGCGACGCGCCTGCCGCCGCTGCAGATCGACCTTGCGACCATGACCGGGAACGTCGCACAGGCGATCACAGACGACAGCGACTGGCAGGCGACGCTGCGAGGCGTGTACGAGGCGCTGAGGCCTGGTGGCCGGCTCGTCTTCGAGACGCGCGTCCCAACGCGGCGAGCATGGCTGGAATGGAATCGAGCCGCCTCGCACAGGGTCACGGAGATCGACGGGATCGGGCCGCTCGAGACGTGGGTCGATCTGCTCCGGGTGGAGGGGCCGCTCGTGAGCTTCCGCTGGACCTACGTCTTTCCCGGCGGCGATGTGCTGACGTCCGACTCGACGCTTCGCTTCCGTGAGCGCGGCGAGATCGAGGACGCACTACGAGCCCAGGGGTACGTCGTCGACGAGGTGCGAGACGCTCCCGACCGGCCGGGCCGCGAACTCGTGTTCTTCGCCCGCCGGCCCTCGCCCGGATGAGCGCGCGGCCCGTTCTCGTTTCACGCGCGCGCGCAAATAGCACACACCCCCGCCGGCCCTCAATAGACGAAGCGGCCCGCTGTCCAAGAGGCGGGCCGCTTCAGTCAGGACTGGGACGCTGCAATCCTTGCCGCGGCGATCCCCCGCCACCCCGCTTGCGGCGTCGTGGGGCGGGTCCGCAGTCCTCTGCTGCCAATTGTACCTTACTTTGTCAACCCCTGCCCACCGCGGCGGGCCGGAGCAGCGCCTACCACGGCCCGATCGGGCCTTCGGCGAGCAGCATCGCGAGGGCGACGAGCGCCGACGCAAGCATGAAGAGTCGCAGGTTGCGCATGGGACACCTCCTTTCTCGGGCGAGCGTTCTCGGTCAGGGCTACCCACGCAGGACCAGCCCCCGCTTGTCAAGTTGGAGTGTTTCCTTTTGACGCCGTCCTGAGTTCGGGTAATGATCAGCGGGTGGCTCGAGAAGAGACGATCGGGGAGCGGATCAAGCGGTTGCGCCGCGAGCGCGGCATGTCCCAGCGTGAGCTCGCCGAGCCGGGCGTCTCGTACGCCTACGTGAGCCGGATCGAAGCCGGAACCCGGCAGCCATCGGTGAAAGCCCTCCGCAAGATCGCGGGGAAGCTGGGCGTCGGCGCCGACTATCTGGAGACCGGCTCGGAGCTCGACCCGTCCGGCGCGCGGGAGCTGCGTCTCGTCGACGCCGAGCTTGCGCTGCGGCTCGGAGACGCCGCCGCAGCCGAAGCGACGCTCAGTGCGCTGTACCGGGACGCGGCGGGCGCGGGTGACCGCACCATCGCGGCCCGGGCGGGGATCGCGCTCGCGCTCACGGCGTACGAACGTGGAGACCACGCCGGCGCCGTCGCCGGGCTCGAGGACGCGTTTCGGCTGGAGCGACCGTCGCCGCTGGAGCGGGTCGAGGTCTACGTGACCCTCGGCCGCGCCTACAACGCCCTCGGGCAGGCAGAGCGCGAGATCACCCTCTACGAGGAGTGCCTCGAGGAGATCGGACAGGTCGAGGGCGATCATTCCTCCGAGCTGGCGCGCTACCGGATCCTGCTCAGCTATGCGCTGAGCGACACGGGTCAGTTCGGCCGGGCGGAAGCGGTGCTGCGCGAGACGCTGTCCGAGAACGAGGAGACCGACGATCCGCTGATGCGCATCCGTCTGTACTGGTCGTTGGCCCGCCTCTCGGAGATGGAGGGCCGATCGACGGCGGCACTTCGCTTCGCCCGGCGCGCGATCGCGCTGCTGGAGGCGACCGAGGACGAGCTCCATCGCGCCCGTGCGCACCTGCTTGCAGCCTGGATCATGAACTCAGCCCGCGATCCGGAGGGCGCGCGACGCCAGCTCGAGCAGGCGGAACGTCTCTTCGGCGGAGCGGCGAGCGTCGACGACCTCGCCATCCTCTACGTCGAGCAGGCACGCTCGCACGCGCTCCTCGGAGAAGGCGCGCAGGCGGTCGAGATGGCGGCGCGGGCGATCGCGCTGCTCGACAACGGCGACAACGCGACCGTTGGAACCGCGCACTGGGCGCTCGGCGACGGCCTGGCTCTCCAAGGCGACATCGACGAAGCGAACGCCGCGTTCAGGCGCGGCGTCGAACTGCTCGCACAACATCGCCGCTGGCGAGAGGCGGCCGAGTCGGCGCGAGCATGGGCGCGGGCATTGCGCGACGCGGGCAGGACCGACGAAGCGCTCGACGCTCTCGACCGCAGCGCCGAGTATGCGCTGCGTCTGTCGCCCGATCAACGAGTGCAAGCGTAAGCACGCGCGCGAACTCCGTTGGCGAGCCGCTGGACAAGGCGCCGTACCCTTAGTGCATGTTCCGCCGCTTTCTCTTTGCAGCGGTCGTCGTTCTCGCGCTCCTCTCGAGCGCGACTGCAGTCCCGCCGGCGGCGGCCAAGACGAACAAGGCGGTGGTCCACAAGCTGATCGTGGCGGTCAAGAAGAACTTGGTCCCGGCGGCCGAGAAGAAGCTTGCGGTGTTGGTTCTGATCAGCCAGAACGGCGGCGCTCCTGCCGGAGCCCTCGCCACGCCGAGCAAGCCCCTCACTGTTCTCCTCGACAACGGCGGCCTCTACCGTGTAAAGGCCGAGATCGACTCCTCGTGCAAAGGCAGCTGTGATGCGAGCTATCGCATTTCCGGCTCGGCCAACCACAAACTCGAGTTGATCCCCAGTTGTCAGCCCAAGGGCTCAGCCTTCGTCTGCAGCAAGGTCAGGATCGTCAAGGTCTACTGAACACCGGCGTCCGGGTATCCGCGGATCCCGTAGAGTCGAGTCTTCCTACACGGAGGTGACAAGGTGCCGGTTCTCGTCCGCTACACCCCGAGTGGCATGACGTTGGATCAGTACAACAGCGTCGGTCGGAAGTTGAATGAGGAGGCCGGTGTTTGGCCGCCGGCGGGGTTGTTGGCCCATGTGTGCTTCGACGCGGGGCGCGGCGGCCTCCATGTCAGCGAGGTCTGGGAGTCGCGCGAGCAGCAGCAGGCCTTCGCGGAAAAGCTGATGCCCCACTTGCAGGCCGAGAATGTCGACTTGGACAGCGAGCCGCAGTTCCTCGACGTGGCGGGATACATGTTCGTGGAAGCCAGCAGCGACACCGGCGACTAAGCCCGCCGTCGCACCCCCTCCCCGGGGGTGGGGTGAGCGTACGATTCTTGACATGGAGGAGCGGGCGGAGTTGCAGCGCAACGGACGCTGGAGGATGGCCATCTGGGCGCTGCGAGTGGGGTATCTCGGCCTGGCTCTCGCGATCGCGGGCCTCATTGCGCTGGCGTTCGGATCGACGCCCTGGGTCCTGGCTGCCGGGGTGATCATCTGGCTCACCACCGTCCCCGTGACATTGACCGGCCTTCTCTTGGCACGGCACGAACTCCTCGAGCCTCGGCCCAAGCTCTGGTCGATGCGGCTCATGCTCATCCACGATTCGGTTCACCCCGAGTAGTCGGCCGCACGCAGTCGCGCCGTTACCGAGTTGTTACCAGGTCGCTGGTATCTCTGTTGAAGGTCTCGTCCGTCTGCTGCAAAGGATCGAACAGTCATGCCTCGCCGCCGTTCCCTCACTGGTGTCCTTGCGGGTCTCGCGTTGACGGCCTCGGGGTGCGGCGGCTCGAAGCCGCCGTCGGTCGCGAGCGTGGCGGCGGCGACGTCGACCGTCGGTGCCGCCCACACGAATACCAGCGGCGGCGCGACCGGCTCCGGCTCGTCGGCGAGTCAGACGCAACCCCAGCAGGCCGCGCTCGGGTACGCAAGATGCATGCGCGCCAACGGCGTGCCCAACTTCCCGGATCCGACCAGCAGCGGAGGCTTCCTGCTCAACCCGAGTGCCGGAGTCGATCCCTCGTCGCCTGGGTTCAAGACGGCACAGGTGAAGTGTCAGAAGTACATGGATCTGGGCAGCGGCCTAGCGCCCGGCACGGAGACACACCCGTCCCCGAAGTGGCTGGCGAAGATGGTGACCGCGGCGCAGTGCATGCGCCGCCACGGCATCCCGAGCTTCCCCGACCCGGCCACCACTGTCCCGTCGCCAACGGTCCTTGGTGGTGGCGGCCACATCTCCAACATCGACGGCGCCGTGTTTGTATTCCCGTCCTCGTCGGTAGACACCCAGTCCCCGGCATTCACGCGGGCAGCGAAAGCGTGCGGGTTCCCTCTCCACAACCACTGAACCGAGGGGCATGAGCGAAACCACGTGTCATATGTCCATCTCGCTCGACGGTTTTGTCGCAGGATCGGACCAGAGCCTCGAGCACCCGCTCGGCCGTCGCGGTATCGAGCTGCATCACTGGCATCTCGACGAGCCGCTGCACGACGCCGACGCCCGCGCACGCGACCTGCTGCTGCGCCCACGCGGCGCGTACGTGATGGGACGCAACATGTTCGGGCCGATTCGCGGTCCGTGGAAGGGTGACTGGCGCGGCTGGTGGGGCGACGAGCCGCCGTACCACGCTCCGGTCTTCGTCCTCACGCACTACGAACGCGAGCCGATCGAGCTCGCGGGCGGGACGACGTTCTACTTCATCGGCGACGGCTTCGACTCCGCGTTGGCGCGCGCCTCGGAAGCCGCCGGTGATCGTGGAGTCGACATCGCCGGCGGCGCGTCGACCGTGCGCCAGGCGCTCGCGGCCGGCGTGATCGACGAGCTCGTCCTCGATTTCGTCCCCGTCCTGCTCGGCTCCGGTGAGCGGCTCTTCGACGGCGTCGCCGATCCCGGCCTCGAGCCGGTGGAGGTCATACACTCGCCACTCGCGACGCACGTGCGATACCGCGTCGGCCGGTGAGCGATGCTGGGCGAAGCGGGCTAGGTGTTCTCGTCGCTCTGCTGATGGGCCCGCGGTAGTTCGCGCACGGGGGTGGAGCGGTGGCGGAGGCGGCGGACATACACGATCAGCGTCCCGACGAGGACCCATTTCGGCCAGAAGCTGCCCTGAGCTCCCGAGAAGACCCAAATGAGGATGCAGACGAGGTTGCACAGGCCGTACTGGAGCGCGAGGGAGCTCCAGCGAATGTCGCGCACCCGAAGGCTCACGGGCGGTTCCCGCAATGGAAGCTGCCGGAAGGCGTGCTCGAGATCGCCGCGAGTGCGTGCGGTGTTCACCTCCGCAAGTCGAGCCTCGAACTCTTCGAGTGTCAGCCGTCCGCTCTCGAAGTGATGACGTAGATCGCCCACGGCCGTCGAGCGGTCGACGTCCCCGATCAGCATGTCGCGGCTCTCAGCCACCGCAGGAAGCCTAAGCCCCGCGTTGGCGTGATGAGAGTCGACATGGGACGGCCCGGAACGCCGGCTCAGGCGAGAGGCAGACCGACGACGGTGCCGATGCCGGCCATCGCAAAAGGCTACGTTCGCGGGAGGCACGAGGTCCCGTCGGGTGAGCTCAAGCCTGCTTCGCGATGACCGTGATCTCGACGTGCATGCCGAAGGGAAGGTCGGCACGCACGATCGTGCGCACCGGCTTCTCGCGGGGGAAGTGCTTCGCGTACTCCTCCTCGAAGGCGGTGTAATCGTCGAAAACTGCCAGATGCACGAGGCACGAGACGACGTCGTCGAGCGACGCGCCGACACTCTCGAGCAATGCGCCGACCCTGCGGAAGATCTGCGCGGTCTCGGCCGCGACGCCGCCCTCGACGAGCTTGTGGTCAGCCCACCCACCTTGCCCCGACAGGAACACGAGCCCGTCGGCGACGCGCACAGAGGAGAACGGGTGGCAAGCCGAGTCTTCGCCGTTCGAAGTGCCGCCGCTGCAGAGCTCGATCACCAACGCCTCCGGTTCACGTCCTGCGGCCTCTGTTTCGGCAGAAACGCTTCGCGAAAACGGCGTATTCCCGATCGCGCTCGAGGACACCCTGCCGCTCGCCCTCAGGCCACGGAGTCAGGCTCGCGGAGCCTGCTTCGTTGCGATCGCGAGACGCGCGGATTAGGCTCCTTGCCCCACCTGCAACCGAGGGGAGTCCAATGCGCAAGACGGTCGGGCTGGTGATCGTAGTAGCAGCTGCCGCGGCGACACTCGCCGCCGGCGGGCCGGCCGGAGCGGGCCGGAACGCCGTCGCGGGCACCTCGTTCAAGTTCTGCGACAACCCCACGTTTCCGCCGATGGAGTCGACGACCAAGGCGGGGACGCCGGTCGGCTTCGACATCGACTTCGCCAAGGCGCTCGCAACGGCGATGGGCGGGAAGGCGACGTACGTCTTCTCGTCGTTCTCGGGCCTGCTGCCGGCGCTGAGCGCGAAGCGCTGCGACGTCGTCATCAGCGGCATCTTCATCACGCCCGATCGCACGAAGCAGTTTCCCGCGGTCGCGTACATGCACTCCCACCGCGCGCTCGTCGTCGCCGGCGGGAACCCGAAGCACATCACGTCGCCCGACGCCTTGAAGGGCAAGAGCGTCGCCGTCCAGGCCGGGACGAAGTACCAGCAGTACTTGCAAGGGCTGCAGAAGAAGATCGGCTTCACGCTTCGCAGCTATCCCGGCGACACGGACGCGATCGGCCAGATCCTCGTCGGTCGGGCCGACGCCGTACTGACGCAGGACACCGAGGCGGCCTACCAGGAGACGCAGCATGCGGGCAAGGTGGCGATCGGCTACCTCTTCCCGCAGACCGACGAGTTCGGGGTCTACTACCGCAAAGGCGATGCCATCGGCGGCGAGATCACAACGGCGATCAAGAAGCTCAAGGCGAACGGGACGCTGGCGAAGCTCGCGGCGAAGTACAAGATTCCGGCCGGCGATGTGAAGTAGCCCCGCCGGGCCGTGCTCGCGTTCAGCGGCCACATCTTCTGGCAAGCGCTCTCCTCCCGTCCGTACTGGAGGGGAGCGCTGCTCGCCCTCGCACTGACGGTCGTGTCGATGTCTGCGGCGATCGTCATCGGCTTCTTCCTCGCGCTCGGCCGGGCGAGCCGCTACTCGGCGGTGCGCGGTTTCGTCTTCTTCTACAACTGGCTCTTCCGGGCGACGCCGACGCTGCTGCAGCTGCTGTTCGTTTGGGACGCGCTCCCCGCGGTCTGGGGCGTCTTCAGGGAGACCTGGTTCTCGCCGTTCCTCGCCGCGTTCATCACCCTGGCGCTGAACGAGGCGGCGTACATGTCGGAGATCGTGCGTGCCGGACTGATGTCCGTCGACCCGGGCCAGGAGCTCGCGGGGCGCGCACTCGGGATGCGTCGGCGGCAGATCCTGCGCAAGGTGATCGTGCCCCAGGCGGTGCGGATCGTCATCCCGCCCACCGGGAACGAGTTCATCACCTTGCTCAAGCTCACCTCGCTCGCGTCCGTCATCTCCGTGAGCGAGCTGCTGACGGCGGCCGAGAATCGCGGCTCGGTCGACTTCAACTATCCGGAAGACCTCGGCGGGGCGGCGCTCTACTACCTGTTCATCGTCTCGATCCTCATGCTCATGCAGTCGCGGCTCGAGCGGCGCTTCACCTTCACGTCCGCCCGCCGCCGGCGCCGCGTCGTTCCCGCCGTCGCCCACGACGCCCGCTGATGGCCGACGTCGTCCTCCGTGCCGAGGGATTGCACAAGCGCTACGACGATCTCGAGGTGCTCCGCGGCGTCAGCATCGAGGTCGACCGTGGACAGGTGAAGGTCATCATCGGCCCGTCCGGGTCGGGAAAGTCGACGCTCCTGCGCTGCCTCGCGATGCTCGAGCCGCCCGACGCGGGCGACGTGTTCCTCGAGCGCGAGCGGCTGACCGCGCTCCCCGAGAAGCAGCTGGCGCCGCACCGCTCCGAGGTCGGGATGGTGTTCCAGGGCTTCAACCTCTTCCAGAACATGACCGCCCTCGAGAACGTCATGTGCGGGCTCGTCGAGGTGCGACGCCTGCCGAAGCAGGAGGCCCGGCAGAGCGCGCTCGAGTTCCTCGGGCGGGTCGGGCTCGCCGACAAGTCGAATCAGTACCCGGACGAGCTCTCGGGCGGCCAGCAGCAGCGGGTGGCGATCGCGCGCGCGCTCGTGATGCGTCCGAAGGCGATGCTCTTCGACGAGCCCACCTCTGCGCTCGACGTCGAGCTCGTCCGGGAGGTGCTAGACGTGATGGAGTCGCTCGCCGCCGAGGGCATGACGATGGTCGTCGTCACGCACGAGCTGCGCTTCGCGCATCACGTCGCGAGCTCGGTGCTGATGATGGACGACGGCCGGATCGTCGAAGAGGCCGCGCCGGAGGCGTTCTTTGCATCGCCGAGGGAAGAGCGGACGCGGCGGTTCCTCGCCCTCGTCGAGCAGTAGCGCCGAGAGCGCCGGGTTATCCTCCGCACGTGTCCCGGCCCCGTCACCGGCCGCTCGACGCGCAGGTCATCCCGCGCTTCGCGGGCGTGCGGACGTTCATGCGGCTTCCGCACACCGTCGACCTCGATGGAGTGGACGCCGCCGTCGCCGGGATCGCGTTCGACACGGCGACGAGCTACCGCACCGGCGCGCGCTTCGGGCCTGAGGCGATCCGCTCGGCCTCGGCGCTGCTCCGGCCCTACCACGTCGGCTTCGGCATCGACCTGATAGAGACGCTCTCGATCGTCGACTACGGCGACCTTCCGGTCGCGCCCGGCGACACCGAGGGAACCTACCGGCGCGTCGAGGAAGGACTCTCGCCGCTCGTCGACGCAGGCGTCTTTCCCCTCGTGCTCGGCGGCGACCATTCGATCACGCTTGCCGAGCTGCGTGCGCTCGCACGCGTGCACGGCCCGCTCGCCCTCGTCCAGCTGGACTCCCACACCGACACGTGGGAGCAGTACTTCGACCAGCGCTACTTCCACGGCACGACGTTCAAGCGCGCGGCCGAGGAGGGAGTGATCGAGCCCGCTGCTTCGGTTCAGGCCGGCATGCGCGGCCCGCTGTACTCGGCGGACGACCTCGGCGACGCACGCGCGCTTGGCTTCCACGTCATCGGAAGCGACGAGCTGCGCTCGCTCGGCCCGGAGGGATACGCGGCCGTCGTCCACGAGCGCGTCGGCTCGCGTCCCGTCTTCCTCTCGTTCGACATCGATTTCCTCGACCCGGCGTACGCGCCCGGCACCGGCACACCCGAGGTGGCGGGGTTCAGCACTGCGGAAGCGATCGCGTGCCTGCGCGCGCTGCGCGGCATAACGCTCGTGGGCGCCGACGTCGTCGAGGTCGCTCCCTCCTACGACGGGCCGGGATCGCCGACCGCGCTCGCGGCGTCGAACGTCGCTTGGGAGATCCTCGCACTCCGAGCCGCGATGGTCGGCGCGTGAACGTCTCCTCGCGGTTCGAGGTCGCCGGGTTCGGCGTCGTCGTGACCGGCGGAGCGAGCGGGCTCGGGCTCGCGTACGGCGAGGTGCTCGCGGCCCACGGGGCGCGCGTGACCTTGATCGACGTCGACGCCGCCGGTGTCGAAGAGCAGGCGGAGCGGCTTCGCGGCGAGGGGCTCGACGTCCGAGGCGCCGTCGCGGACGTGACCGACCACGCCGCGCTCGACCGCGCGATCGACGGCGCGGCCGAAGAGTACGGACGGCTCGACGTCGCGTTCGCGAACGCGGGCATCGACTCGGGCACCGGCTTCCTCGGCGCGTGGGCCGGCAGCGAGCGGCCCCGCGTGCCCGAGGGCGCGCTCGAGCGCTATACGGACGAGCGCTGGAACCGCGTCATCGACGTCAACCTGAACGGGATCTTCGCGACGACGCGGGCTGCGGCGCGCCACATGCGTGCACGCAGGTTCGGGCGGATCGTCGTCACGACGTCGCTCGCGGCGACGAAGGTCGAGACTGCCGTCGGCTCCGCATACATGGCGGCGAAGGCAGGTGCGCGCCACTTCGTCCGGTGCATCGCGCTGGAGCTTGCGGGCGACGGCATCACGGTGAACGCGATCGCGCCCGGCTTCTTCATCACGAACATCGGCGGCGGGCACGCACACAATCCGGAGACGCAGGCGGCGATGTCGAAGGAGATCCCCATGCACCGGGTCGGCCGGCCCGACGACATCAAGCCGCTCGCCCTCTTTCTCGCGTCGCCCGCATCCGAGTACGTGACGGGGCAGGAGATCGTGATCGACGGCGGCTGGGGGCTCGGGCTCGCGGACTGAGCCGAACTCCCTCATTCGCGGGTCGTCCGTCGATTCGGGCCGATCTACGCTCAGCGGGTGAGGGAGCTGTTCCGTGTGCCGCGCTGGCCTCGCTGGTATTGCACGTACGTCCTGGACCACTCCGGCTATCTCCGAGAGGTGCGGAAGATCGACGAGACGTCGAGCGAGTACGTCTGCCGGGTGTGCGGGTGGCAGGGCGTGAGGAAGCG
>Ga0209579_10002761_pt1 | contig 13130 bp, 12 predicted proteins | sample Coa_R1_2_FD_187152 | JGI IMG/M metagenome (GOLD analysis project Ga0209579, IMG submission 187152) | Surface soil microbial communities from Centralia Pennsylvania, which are recovering from an underground coalmine fire - Coalmine... | ecosystem: Environmental > Terrestrial > Soil >... | reverse complement strand
CTTGACCCTGACCGGACTTCCTTCGTCGGTTACTTCCCAATGCCCGTGCGCTATGCGATGACAATGGGTGAGCTGGCGCAGATGTTCAATTCCGAAAATAAAATCGCCGTTGAGCTTCACGTGGTGGCGATGCAGGATTGGCACCGGCGTGACTTCTACGACATGACCGGGCTCGCTTGGGTCGCTCCATCGCCTGCGCTTCGCTCTCTGCGCGAGAACTTCCTTTACCCAGGACTTGAAATCTTGCAAGCCGCAGGCGTCTCGGTTGGCAGAGGCACGCCGACTCCTTTCGAACAAGTCGGTGCGCCCTGGATTGATTCAGGAGTGTTACTGACTGAGCTGAGTCGTCGCGCGCTGAACGGGGTGCGGTTTACTGCAACCCAGTTCACGCCGGCAAGCGGACTGTACAGCGGAGTTTTGTGCAAAGGACTCTCGATCGATTTACAGGATCGCAATAAGTTTCGACCGGTTATAGCTGGTCTTCAAATTGCCTCAACTTTGCACAGCTTGTATCCCACGCAATTTCATGTGGAGAAAATGATCGAGCTTCTTGGCTCGCAATCCACAGTTGAGAAACTGGCGCGCGGCGAAGACCTAGAGGAAATCGAAGCAGGATGGGCCAATGACTTGGGTCGATTTCGAGCTATCAGGGATAAGTATCTCTTGTACCATTGAATTGTTCGATTGGAGAATTTAGCTTTGGCCATGGCAAATCCGCGCAAAGCTTGGCTAGCATGGAGCAGCGGCAAAGACAGCGCCTGGGCACTGCATATGGTGCGGCAAACCCGCGAAGTTGATATCACGGCTTTACTGACGACGATTAACCGGGACTACTCGCGAGTTGCGATGCATGCGGTCCGCGAAAGCTTGGTTGAAATGCAGGCCGCTGCGGTCGGTCTTCCCCTCGTGAAAGTGCTGATTCCAGCGCACTGCAAAAATCAGGATTATGAACGAGCTATGGCGTCAGCCATGGAACGCGCCAGAGCCGAAGGGGTGTTTCACGTCGTATTTGGTGATTTGTTTCTCGAGGATATCCGGGCTTATCGCGAAAACAACCTCAGTGCATGCGGTATGAAAGCTTTGTTTCCGCTTTGGCGAAGAGATACCCGGGTTCTCGCTAATGAAATGCTTAAACACGGCCTTTCGGCTTACATTACCTGCGTCGATCCAGCGCAGCTTGATCGCGCGTTCGCCGGACGCCGGTTCGACTCGAAATTGCTCGCGGAGTTGCCTCTTGAAGTGGACCCTTGCGGGGAAAACGGAGAATTCCATACGTTTGCCTGCGCTGGTCCGGTCTTTCAACGTCCGCTTCCAATAAACGTGGGAGAAATCATCGAGCGGGACGGATTCGTATTTGCGGATCTTCTTCACGGAACTGAAGTGACCGCGGAGCTCCATCTGAGTCGTGGCACGTGAATTTTCACTGAGGCAATTGTGCGGATTTGTTCACTCCTGCCGTCAGCGACAGAAATCCTTTTCGCGCTCGGCCTAGGCGACGCCCTTGTCGGCGTGACACATGAGTGTGACTTTCCGGCGGAAGCGGCGAAGAAACCCCAGTTAATCCGGCCGCGCGTCGACCCACAAGCACCGCCCGCCATGATCGATCGACAAGTCACGGAGCTTCTGTCACACGGCGAAAGCATCTATTCAGTGGATGCGGGGCTGCTTGCGTCGCTGGCGCCTGACCTCATTATTACGCAGGATCTTTGTCACGTATGTGCAGCTTCGCCTGACGATCTGGCCACTGCCCTGGCAGGCTTTTCGAAGCGGCCTAAGGTTCTGTCTCTAACGCCCCACTCCCTCGCGGATGTTTGGGACGATATTCGCAAAATTGGCGAGGCAACCGGCAGGCGCCGAGATGCTCAGGGGCTGGCAATAGCTCTCCAACAAAAGGTTGCTGCGGTTGAAATGAGAGTCGCGAAGGCACCAAGGCCTCGTGTCCTGTGCCTGGAATGGATGGATCCGTTTTATATCGCCGGCCATTGGGTCCCGGAAATGGTCGTGAAGGCGGGAGGCGAGGACGTATTGGGGCGTGCGGGCGAGCGTTCGTTTCGCGCGACAGCAGAGCAAATCGCAGAAACTGCTGTAGAAATCATCATCGTGATGCCTTGCGGCTACGGCTCGCGGCGTGCTGCAGCAGAATTTAGCTTACGAAACCTGCCTTCGAATTGGGACAGGCTGCCGGCGATACGCGACGGGCGCATTTTCGCAGTTGATGCGAATAGCTATTTTTCGCGTCCAGGCCCAAGACTCGCAGACGGGGTCGGGCTCCTCGCACACCTGTTTCATCCTCAAATCGTGCCGCTGAATGTCTCAAGCGAAGCATTTCAAAAGCTTTAGCTCACTCTGAGCGTGCATTACTGTTCAGGCGCCCGCCGGCTCCAATAGCGGTAAAAAATCAAACCGGAACACATCAAAACCAGACCGATTGATGAACGCACAGGGCGCTGAGCCCAAATGCTGATGGTCAGTGCCATCGCGCCTATTACAAAGACTAGCGGAACGATCGGGTAGCCCCAAGTCTTGTATGGGCGCTGCATATTGGGTTCGGTGCGGCGCAGGCGGAAGAGTGCGACAACCGCCAAGCCGTAGAAAATCCATCCGGCGAAGATGAAGAGGGAAGTGAGGTCTTCGAATGTTCCGGTCAAGGCCATCAAGCTAGCCAGGCAGCATTGAAAAATCAGCGCATTTCCCGGAGTGCGAAATTTCGGATGAATGGCCCCGGCAAACTGGAAAAAGATTCCGTCTCGTGCCATTGCATAATCGACACGAGCGCCGCTGAGAACGGATGAATTCAATGTGCCGAGCGCGGAAATCACCATCGCCAGCGTGACCCAGACGGCCGCGCCGCGGCCTGCAAAGCTTTCCACCACGTCCGATGCGACGTGCTGGGATGCTGCAACGATGTCGAACGGCAACGCGTAGGAGCAGACCGCGCTGAAAACGCTAAAGAGAACAATCACAAACGCAACGCCACCAATCAAAGCGCGAGGAATGGTCCGGCCAGGATCCCTGATTTCTGATCCGACCAAGTTCAGGTCTTCCCAGCCATCAAACACCCAGAGCGCCGCGGCGAGCGCCGCGAGAAAACCCGTGGTTGTGGTCCAAGATAGCGAAGTTGGCCAAATCGGCTGGAAATTCGCCGCACGTCCGTGGGAGAGAAAAAAACCGAAGCCGATAATTGCTACAACCGAAGTGATCTTGATAATCGTCAGTCCGATCTGGACCTGTCCACCCAGCCGCACGCCAAGATAGTTGACGAAAGTCAGCAGGATGAGCGCAAGAACTGCAAGCGGCTGCGCCCAGGTGAACGCAAACTCGGAATGATGGTTCGCGAAAAACGGCAAGCGCAGGTGTAGCGTATAAATCGGTGCAGCGATAGCTGGAAACAAAAAGCCAACAAATCGCATCAAGCCGGCTGCTATCGATGCGGCGGATGACGGGCGGCCAACGATTGAATGCGTCCATCCGAACAGAAATCCCCAGACGGGACCGAATCCGCGGCGCAGGTAGGCGTATTCGCCGCCAGCTTCCGGTATTTCGGATCCGAGTTCGGCGAAACTGAGCGCGCCGAACATCGAAAGTACACCACCGACGATCCATGCCGCGAAGACGACCGCAGTCGAGCCAGCTTCGCGGGCCATTTCCGCAGGCTTCAGGAAAATTCCGGTACCGATCATCGTGCCGACGACTATTGCGGCGGCAGCCCAAGCCCCGAGCCCGCGAATTAATTCGAGGCGCTGTGTCGGTTTCGTCTCGGCTCCGATGGCGATAAATTCTCCGTTGACCTTGAAAATTAGGGCCTAGCTTGACAGGTAGTTCACATAGAACGAGTGCGGTTGCCGGCAGCGAGGCTCGCGAGCATACCGACCGAAAAAGTGACGATCGTCCCGACGAAAACGTACCACGTCCACGCCAAAGGCGTGAAGCGTGCGACGCCAAGCATCAATGCCAGCCCCGCTACGAAGCCCACGAGCGCTCCGGATTCATTGGCGCGCCGGTCCCACGTCCCGAGCAAAAACACACCCAGCATAGCCCCGTATGTAATCGAGGTAATTGTGAGGCCGGCCACTAGCACTGGCCCCCAGTGAATTAATCCAAGGAGCGCGAGAACGATACCCCACACAAGCGTCATGACGCGCGAACGGCCTAGCGGCTGTGGCCCCTGATCGCTCCGCCGCCTTCCGATGTCTAAGATGCTCGACGATGCAAGCGAGTTCAACGAACCACTGGCGTTCGACATCGCCATCGCAAAAATCGACGCCAGCACGAGTCCGACAAGACCTACAGGCATATGGTGAACGACGAATTGAGGGTAGAGGCGATCAGGGTCATTGCCGGGATTCTGGAGCGTTCCGTGTTGAGCGAATACGAACAGCATCACGCCCAGCACGAGAAACAGCGAGAATTGTACGAATACGATCACGCCGCTGGCGAGTAACGCCGTCTTGCTGTCCTTCTCATTCCGCGCCGCGAGCAATCGCTGTACAAGTGTCTGATCCGTCCCATGGCTGGCCATGGTGAGAAACGTGCCGCCAAGAATGCCGGCCCAGAACGTGTAGCTCTTTGTGAGGCTGAACGCGAAGTCAAAGATCGTGAGCTTGCCGCCCGCCGCCGCCGCGACCCGGGTAATCTCCAACCAGCCACCAGGAATCTTGTGGAGTAACAGGAGGAATGCCACGAGCGAGCCCGTGAGGTAGAGTGCAAACTGGATTACGTCCGTCCAGATCACAGCGCGCATGCCGCCTTCGAAGGTATAAAACAGGGTGAGCAGCGCGATAATCGAGATCGAGATTCGCTCGCCTGTTCCGAAAGCGACGCTGACAACCTTGCCGATGGCCGATATTCGAACGCCTTCCGCGAGCGCCCTCGTAAGCAGGAAAACGACTGCGGCTGCCGAACGCATTCGGCTTCCAAATCGCTTTTCGAGAAGCTGGTAAGCCGTGTAGAATTCGCCCTGGAAATACTGCGGGATCAATACAACACACAGAATCACACGCGCGACAAGATAGCCCAACACAATTTGCAAGAATCCGAGGTTTCCGCCGTAAGCAATGCCGGGAGTGCTGATGATCGTCAGGGTCGAGGTTTCGGTGGCGACGATGGAACAGGCAATCGCCCACCAGGGCGCTGTTCGGCCACCGAGAAAGTAATCGCGGAGATTGTTTTGACCGCGGCGGAAATACGCGCCGAAAAGCGTAATACCCGCAAGATAGAAAATGAGGATAGCGAGATCGATTGGGCTGATTTGCATCGCGCCGTTTCTATATGGGGGTCGGCGAGTCGCGCGATGCTAACTGCCGCCTTTGAAGCCTGTCAAGCACAGCGAGGATGAATGTCCGAAAAAGAGCACGCTTCTAACCTCGAATATTTCCTGGGCCTGGATGGCGGGGGGACGAAAACGGATTGCGTTCTGGTCGATGGCTCCGGGAAGACTCTCGCCCGTTCGACGGCGGGCCCATCGAATCCGATTCGTGCGGGCTACGCGAAGGCGTGGTTCACACTCAGCGACGCAGCCGATATGGTTCTCGAGCACCAGCACATCAAAGCCGGTGATATTCGTGGGATCTACGCGGGCATTGGGGGCGCAGGAAGGGACGTAGTAGCAAGGCGGATTGGAACGTTCCTCGAAAATGCGTTTCCTCAGGCGGCGGTAACGGTGACGACCGATTTAGCTATCACCCTGCAAGCGGCGGTAGGTGACAGTGAAGGCCTAGTGCTCATAATCAGCACCGGATCCGCAGCATACGGTCGAGGTGCTAAAGGTCAAACAGTTCGAGCAGGTGGCCGCGGCCCTTGGTTTAGTGATGAAGGAAGCGCGTTTGATATCGGAAGGCGGGCGCTTGCCGCTGTGGTCCGCGCGGAAGAAGGTCGTGGCCGGGAAACGGCGCTATCCGAACGCGTGCTGAAATGGCTGGGATGCGCGGAATGGAACCGGGTTCTCGATTGGGTTGTGAAGAATCCGGATGATGTGTTTCCCCGAATTTTCCCGCTAGTCGCCGAGCTGGGAGACAAGGGAGATCCCGTTTGCGAGGCCATTTTGTCTAACGCGGCCGAATCCCTTACGGAGCTTGTCGCCAGCGTACTGTCTCGACTGAAGTTAAACGATTGTGACGTTCCGATCGCGAAAGCTGGCGGTGCGGTGGGTCGCAGTAGGTTCTTTGACACCGCGATTGATGAGGGGCTGAATCGCATAGCTCCCCGCGCGAAGTTGATTTCGCTTGCGATGAAACCCGCGGAGGCTGCGGCTCAGCTCGCGATCCGCTCGGGGCGACGTAAGGCCCATGCGGGATGACGCTATTCTGGCTGCCCAGCACGCGCGGTCGGCCAGTGTGGAAGAAATCAAGGTCCTGCTTCACGATGCGAATGAAGCGACTCTCATTGCCCTACTCGAGAATCCGAATCTCAACGAAGCTGGCGTTATTCACCTACTTGAGCGGTTAGACCTCTCCTCAAACCTCTTATCCACCATTGCGGAAGCGGGCAAATGGACTTCGAGCGAACACGTTCGCCTGCGTCTTGCAAGGCATCCCCATACTCCCAGACGCATTGCGCTGGCTCTCCTTCGCCAGCTATTTCTCTTCGATCTGGTGAGCGTAAGCCTGCAGCCATCCGCTCCGGCAGACATACGTCGAGCGGCCGAAGGAATTGTTCTCACGCGGATTCCCCATCTGCCAGTTGGAGAGAAATTGACGTTGGCGCGGCGCGGGCCGTCGAGAATTGCGGGCGCGGTTTTGGCGGAGGGACATCCGCAGGCGATCAACCTTGCCCTCGGCAATGGCTTTCTTACTGAGAGCCAAATACTGAAGGTGCTGGCGAACCCGGACGTACCTGAACGAGTGGTGATCGCGATTGCTCAGCACTCGAAATGGTCTTGCCAGTACAATGTTCGGCTTGGATTGATGCGCAACGCTCACACACCTCTGCCCGTTGTGTTAAAAATGCTTCCTAACCTGACGGTCAGTGATCTAAAGGAGATTGCAAGGCACGAGCCCCTGGCGCTACATCTAAAGAACCATATCCAGCGGGAATTGGAGCGGCGAGCGACAGGGGAAAGAGATAATTTAGACTAGACGCTTAGCAGGAAGCGCAGGGATTCCATGGCCAAGAAATCGACACAGATGCGCTGGATCGTAGTGCTTGGCGGTATCGCCTTCTTTGGCGTGCTCCTCTATTCCACTTTGCAGCAGACACAAAAAGAATACGAGGTCTGTGTAAACTTTAAGGACCGCTCGCACTGCGCCACCGCCCGCGGTTCCACAGCAGAGGAAGCAATCCACAGCGCGAAAGATATCGATTGCGGACTAATCACCAATGGGCGGGACGAATTGATGGCGTGCAACGACGTTCAGCCCGCGAGTGTCCGCCAAACAAAGTAATGGACCTCTCCTTCTCTATTTCCTGCCGAGTTTCAGCGCCACCGGCGTTCCAAGCATCCTCAAATAGGTCATGAGTTGAGCGCGATGATGAATCTCGTGTTCATTGATGCCGAATAACATCACGGCGACTTTACGGCGAAAACCAAGCTCGGCGTGCTCTCGTTCCTCGTCAAGCGCAGATTCGGGTAAGTTCCCCACCGCCTGAATCGTTTCTGCATGCACTCGTTCGATGTCTTTCAATTCCTGTTCGAGCGAGCCGGGAGCGCCCATCACCGCATGCAATCCTTTTGGCACGCGAATCTCGTAATATTTGAAATTGCCCTCCAGCGCGCACCGCCGCACGCCTTCTTCCGACACCCATAAGTGTCGAAGCAATTCTCCGACACTCAGCGCCCCATTTTCCGGCTTCCAATTCACATCCTCCGCCCGAATCATGGCAAATACGTCGCGGCTGCGGGCTCGTATGGCTTCTTTCTGCTTGAGAAAAAACTGCTGGAGCGTCATTTTCATATTATACGGCAGCAATGGCCGTGATTTCCGGTGTCTAATCTTAGCGAGTAGCCGTGCGCCCGAATTGACAGTTCACGGGGCACCGCTTAGCATGAATTCTAGTTGAAGTCAGGCGCGGATATAAACATGACGCGGTGTTTGAACTGTGGAGCGGACCGGAACGCGGATGTCTGCGAAGCGTGTGGGCTGGGCTCGGCGGCTGCTGAATTCTCGCTGCGCAGTAAACTACTGAATCGCACGGCGCTCTTCCTGCTCGGTGCAATCGCGTTCGTTGCGGCAAGCGGACGCTATCCTGCCCTCGATCTTGATGGAATCCTGATTTTCATTGGCGTGCTGTTCTTCCTTACGCTCGGTGTTGCTATTTGGGTGGAGCGCCGCGCTCTGCGCCACGCTGAGGTTGAGGCCTTGAAGCGGGTCTACTACGGACTGATTCCGATTCCGTGGCTGCTCGCCTTATTGCTCTTAGCCAATGGCGCGCTCGACCACACGCCTCCACAGATTGAAACGGCCCGAGTGGTCGGGAAATTTGCCATGCGTGGCCCTGTTCCGAGCCGCAGGCTCATCGTCAATTCCTGGCGCGAAGACCGGCGCTTCGAGCGTGTCCCGGTAGATCCTAGCGATTTTGACCGCTTCGCGGCCGGCGACGTCGTAGAGGTGCATGTCAACGGAGGATTGGTGGGAATACCGTGGGTTTCAGGTGTCTCTCGGCCTTGAATCTGCCGGAAAATCGCTAGCCCTCAAATTTTGGCCGGATTTTCTCGCTTAATAAACTCGCCAGCGCCAGGCTTTCCAACGAACTTGCCGTCCTCGATGAGCGTACGGCCGCGCGAGAGCACGATTTTCGGCGCGCCCTTTACTCGTATGCCCTCGAACATCGAATAATCCACACGCATGTGGTGGGTTTTCGCGCTAATCACATGCTCCGAGTTCGGGTCGAATACGACCAGGTCAGCATCAGAGCCGACGGCTATTGTTCCTTTACGTGGATAGAGGCCGAACAGCTTCGCAGGTGCCGTGGAAACGAGCTGGACGAAACGGTTCGGCGAGAAGCGATTTCCGTGGACACCGCCGCTGTACACAAGGCTCAGCCTGTGCTCGATTCCGGGACCACCATTTGGAATTTTCGTGAAATCGTCTTTTCCCAGTTCCTTCTGTTCCTTGAAGCAGAATGGGCAGTGATCGGTTGAAACCACCTGCAGGTCATCCTGCGCGAGCCCCTGCCATAGTTTTTCCTGGTTCCATTTTTCGCGAAGTGGCGGAGTAAAAACGTATTTCGCTCCTTCGAATCCCGGCGCTTCCATGTTCTCGAGCGAGAGGTAAAGATACTGCGGACAGGTTTCCGCGTAGGCTCTCAATCCGCGATCGCGCGCTTCGCGAACTTTCTCCAGCGCGTCGTTACAAGACAGGTGAACGATGTAAACCGGGGCGCCCGCCATCTCCGCAAGCGCAATGGCTCGTGACGTTGCTTCTGCCTCGGCCGTCGTTGGTCGCGTCAGGGCGTGATATTTTGGCGCGCGTTTGCCCTCGGCAAGTGCGCGTTGCACGATAACGTCAATCGCCCCTCCGTTTTCCGCGTGCATGCAGATCATGCCGCCGAAGTCCGCTGCGGCAGACATCGCGCGAAAGATCGAAGCATCATCGAGCATAAACACGCCGGGATAAGCCATGAACAGCTTGAACGTCGGCACGCCTTCGTGGACGAGGGTCTTCATTTCTGTTAACTGCGCGTCAGGCAAGTCCGTGATGATGCAGTGGAACGCGTAGTCAATCACAGCCTTGCCATCGGCCTTTTTCATCCAGGTATCGAATGCTTGATGAAGAGTTTGCCCTTTGTATTGAATTGCGAAGTCGATCAGCGTGGTCGTGCCGCCATGTGCAGCCGCCACTGTGCCGGATTCGAAGTCATCTGCGCTTTTCGTTCCACCGAACGGCATGTCCAGATGGGTATGCACGTCGATGCCGCCGGGCATCACGTAACAATTGGTGGCGTCGATGATCTTGCCCGTATTTTCCGTGGACAAATCTTTGGCGATTGCCGCGATTCGGCCGCCAACGATGCCCACATCGCTCGCGTAGGTATCTGTCGCCGTGACCACTGTGCCGTTGCGAATCACTGTGTCGAAGCGCATGTGTCCTGTTCTCCTCGTATTTCTTGAAGGGCGTTTAGCTTACACCGCTTTCGGACTCGTTAGCATCTTAGAGAGATGGACGCTTCATCGCACCGCCTGGAGGTCACTCCTTACTATCCGTATCCAGAGCTCGAAGGAACATGGAGACATCCTGGAGCAATCGCACTAGAATGACGTCTTTCCAAAACTGAATATTGACCTGAAATAATTCTATGGACCTACACGAAGCAGCCCCGGCCCTTTCGCCCGAGCAATACGAAAAGAATTTCGCTGAGCTCGTGCCTCCGATGACGCCCAGCCAGGCGGCGATCGAGGCGGCTCGGTGCCTCTATTGTTTTGATGCGCCCTGCATCCACGCTTGTCCGACGCATATCGACGTTCCCACATTCATCAAGAAAATCTATACCGGCAACCTGCGCGGGTCGGCGCGCGTGATCCTGGAGGCGAATATCCTGGGCGCGAGTTGCGGACGCGTTTGCCCCACAGAAGTGCTGTGCGAAGGCGCGTGCGTGATGCACGAAAAAGGGCAGAAGCCGATTGAGATAGGCCGCTTGCAGCGTCACGCTGTCGATTACGTACTCGATCGCAAGATTCAGCTGTTCCATGCCGGCGCGCCAAATGGGAAACGCGTTGCCTGCATAGGCGCCGGCCCCGCTTCGCTCGCATGCGCGGCTGAGCTTTCGCAAGCGGGTTATCGGGTAACCATCTTCGATCGCAACGCAGTTCCCGGCGGCCTGAACACATACGGAATTGCTGCGTATAAGCTTCGGGCTGACGATTCGCTTCGCGAGGTTGAACAGGTTCGCAGGTTGGGCGTTGAATTTCAGCAGAAAGTCGAAATCGGACGCGAGGTATCTTTCGCGCAGCTGGAAAGCGATTACGACGCAATCTTCATCGGCGTTGGCTTGGGTGAAACGTGGGCTCTCGCACTACCCGGTGAAAACCTGGTTGGCGTCTGCGGCGCGATGGAATTTATTGAAGCCACCAAATTGCGCTCGTTCGCCGAAGTGCAGGTGGGCCGGCGGATTGCCTGTATTGGGGCAGGGAACACAGCGATCGACGTCGTCACCGCCGCAAAGCGGCTCGGTTCAGACTCCGTTCACTTGATTTATAGGCGTGGTGAAAAAGAAATGCCGGCATTTCGTTACGAATACGATCTTGCGAAACTCGACGGCGTTCTTTTTCACTGGTATACGCAGCCGTTTCGGATCATTGGCGAAGAAGGCAGAGTCACGGGCATCGAGTGCATGCGCACTCGGCTTGAGCAGGGCAATGGCCGGGAACGTGGAGGAGTTGTTCCGATTCCTGGCAGTGAACACGTCATTCAGGTGGACATGGTCGTCCGCGCCATAGGCCAAAAACCGGTGACGGATCTCGTTCGCACCATCCCCGGCATTGAAGTCCGCGACAACGGAACAATTACCGTCAACGATAAACATCACACCGGTGCGCCGAAGTACTTCGCGGGTGGTGACTGCACGAACGGCGGCAAAGAAGTTGTCGACGCGGTCGCGGAGGGCAAGGCAGCAGCGCACGGTATCGATGCGTGGCTTGGCGCACCGCGTGCGAGAAATTGAGCCGTGCACCTTTCCGAAGCTCTGACGGATCGCCTGGCCGTATTGCGGGCTCTGGAAAGCGATTGGGATCCGATTCCCCGATGGGCTTTGGTGGCTTGGTCAGGATTCTACTTTCTTTTTCTCTATCAGGCAGCGCGGGGCAGCGGCTTTCTGCTATTGATGGACGGGGTTTTTGTTCCGATTCACGAGGGTGGGCATCTGCTGTTTCGGTTCTTCGGAGAATTTCCAAATATCGCGGGCGGCACCTTTCTGCAGCTCGGAGTGCCGATTGCGTTGGCGATTTACTTTCTATTCCAGCGGCAGGCGCAGGGGGTTGCTTTCTGCATGTTTTTCTTCTTCGAGCAGTTCCTGCCGATTGCCACGTATATGGCCGACGCCCGAGCACAAGATTTGCCGCTTTTAACAATCGGTGACGGCGACTACGTGATTCACGATTGGAATTATCTGTTCGGCAAAGTTGGCATGTTGCAGCATGATGTTCAGATTGCGGGAACGGTTCGCTTCCTCGGCTGGATCGGCATGTTGAGCGTAGTAGGCTGGCTGATCTGGCGAGGCTTGAAGGACGTGACTGGTTCAGCGCAAGCGATTGCGAGGTGAGGAATGGCTGATTTGCGTGTGAAACTGTGCGGCGTTGAATCGCCGAATCCCTTTTGGCTTGCTTCCGGCCCGCCCACAAACACCGGCGACCAGGTGATGCGCGCGTTCGACGCGGGATGGGGCGGAGCAGTTTGGAAGACGATTGGTGAACCAATCCAAAACACGTCCTCGCGCTACGCATCAATCGATTTGAATGGAGTGAAGATGATGGGCTTGAATAATATCGAGCTCATCAGCGATCGCCCCATCGAAGTGAACCTCCGCGAAATTGCAGAAGTAAAGAAGCGCTACCCGAAGCACCTCGTAATTGCGTCGCTCATGGTCGAATCGAAGCGTGAAACATGGCACGACATCGTGCGCCGCGCCGAAGACGCCGGTTCCGACATGCTGGAACTAAATTTTGGCTGCCCACACGGGATGAGCGAGCGCGGAATGGGCGCAGCGGTTGGTCAGGTCCCTGAATACACCGAGATGATCACGTCCTGGGCCAAGGAAGTCGCCAAAACGCCTGTGATTTCGAAGCTGACTCCCAACGTCACAGACATCACCCACATTGCGCTCGCGGCCCAGCGCGGCGGCGCAGACGCCGTGAGCCTGATCAACACGATCAATTCGCTGATGAGCGTAAATCTTGAAACCTTCGCCCCAAGTCCAAATGTAGCCGGTAAATCGTCGCACGGCGGCTACTGCGGCCCGGCGGTAAAACCCATCGCACTGCATCTGGTTTCAAGCGTCGCGAAGAAAGTGAAGATTCCGATCGTTGGCATCGGCGGAATCGGTAGCTGGACCGACGCCGCAGAACATATTGCGCTGGGAGCCTCGACCGTGCAGGTGTGCACCGCTGCGATGCACTACGGCTTTCGCATCGTTGAGGACATGGCTGATGGACTCAGTGCTTACATGGACGATCACGGCTATCGTTCAATCGAAGATTTTCG
>Ga0209579_10002759_pt1 | contig 13133 bp, 8 predicted proteins | sample Coa_R1_2_FD_187152 | JGI IMG/M metagenome (GOLD analysis project Ga0209579, IMG submission 187152) | Surface soil microbial communities from Centralia Pennsylvania, which are recovering from an underground coalmine fire - Coalmine... | ecosystem: Environmental > Terrestrial > Soil > Unclassified... | reverse complement strand
AAGAGAAGGCCCGCGGCTTGGCGCAGCAAAGATACAAAGAGGGCGGTTGGTTTAATGACGACTGCCAACTGTCAACTGACAACTGATTTGAGGGCACGCGCGGCGCGGTAAACGCGTTGCACGGACCGTCAAAGACCGCAGGGGATAACACTTAATCGAAACTGGCCGGCCTTGGCAGCAGATGCTGTTGCTGACATCTGATTGCTGAAAGCTGACAGCTGAAACCCGGCGCAGATGGTGCCCCTCGTACGGGACGTTCCTGGACGTGAGGTCACCGGTACCACGACAAGGGTGACTATGAGTCTCAACCTATCGGAAAAGCAGTCGGTGGTCGCGGAAGTCGCGAAAGAGGTCGCCGGCGCGCAAGCGATCGTCATGGCGGAGAACCGGGGCTTGCCGGTGGCCGCAATGACGCAGCTTCGCGCGAAGGCGCGCGCCTCGGGCGTGTACTTCCGGGTGGTCAAGAACACGCTCGTGCGCCGGGCGGTGGTCGATACGCCCTTCGCGAAGCTGTCCGACCGCATGGTCGGGCCGCTCGCCTACGGGATCGGCCGCGATCCGGTGGCCGTCGCGAAGGTGCTGAACGACTTCGCGAAGGTCAACGAGAAGTTCGTGATCGCCGGGGGCGCGATGCCCGGGCAGGTCATGTCCGCGCAGGAGATCGCGGCACTCGCCGCGCTGCCCTCCCGCGAGGAGCTTCTGGCCAGGCTCGTCGGCACGATGCAGGCCCCCATCGCCAAGCTCGTCCGGACGATGAACGAGGTGCCGGGCAAGTTCGTCCGCACCCTCGCCGCTGTCCGGGATGCGAAACCGGCTTGATTATTGAACTCCGCATACCCATCTCTACTCGTTACGTCAGGAGCGTCGCATGGCCGCTGTTCAAACTGAAATCCTCGACAAGATCGCATCGATGAGCGTCCTCGAGCTGTCCGAGCTCATCAAGGCGATGGAAGACAAGTTCGGCGTTTCGGCCGCCGCCGCTGTCGCGGTTGCGGCACCTGCCGCGGGCGCCGCCCCGGCCGCCGCCGCCGAAGAAAAGACCGAGTTCAACGTAATCCTGACCTCGTTCGGCGAGAACAAGGTCAACGTGATCAAGGCGGTTCGCGAGATCACGGGCCTCGGGCTCAAGGAAGCGAAGGACCTGGTCGACGGGGCGCCGAAGCCCGTCAAGGAAGGCATCCCGAAGGCCGACGCCGAAGCGGCCAGGAAGAAGCTGGAAGACGCCGGCGCCAAGGTGGAAGTGAAGTAAGCATAGAAAGCACAAAGTCGATCCCTCGGTTGTCCGAGCGAAGCGAGGGTCCGAGGGGTCGTGAGAAGGGGAAAGCGGCGTGCAGCCGCTTTCCACCGCCGGTGCGAAGCGCCGGCGGCTTCGTAGCTTTTATCGGCAGAGGTTGAAGCAAAGCGAGACTCACAGAGCTCGTTTCGCTTCGTCTTCTGAACCGACTGCAGAAGACGGGTTTGGTCGGACGTCGCCCGCAATGGTGACGTCGTCCGCCAGCGGCTGGTAGCGGCCAGCCACCAGGCCAGGGGCGCAATGCCCCCGGACAGTCAGGTTCAGGGGTCAGATTCGACTTTTCGTCGCGCACTTTGCGCAGCGGCCGGCTGCGAAAAGTCGAGTCTGACCCCACGCCACCACCAGCAGTCACCGACCCGGAGATTGGACGATCCCAATATGGCGACCACTCACGCTACACCGTACTCGTTCACTGAAAAGAAGCGCATTCGCAAGAGCTTTGCGAAGCGCGCGAGCGTCCTGCAGGTGCCGTTCCTGCTCGAGACGCAGCTCGCGTCCTACCGCGCCTTCCTGCAGGCCGATACGCCCGCGATGGAGCGCAAGAACGAAGGCCTGCAGGCCGCGTTCACTTCGATCTTTCCGATCTCGAGCCATTCGGGCAACGCGAGGCTCGAGTTCGTCAGCTATTCGCTTCTGCCGCCTGCATTCGACGTCGTCGAGTGCCAGCAGCGCGGCCTGACCTACTGCTCGGCGCTTCGAGCCAAGGTGCGCCTCGTGATCATGGATCGCGAAGCACCGAAGGACACGATCAAGGAAGTGAAGGAGCAGGAGGTCTACATGGGCGAGATGCCGCTCATGACCGACAACGGCTCCTTCATCATCAACGGCACCGAGCGCGTCATCGTCTCGCAGCTCCATCGCTCGCCGGGCGTGTTCTTCGAGCACGACCGCGGCAAGACGCATTCGTCGGGCAAGCTGCTCTTCTCCGCGCGCGTCATTCCGTATCGCGGGTCGTGGCTCGACTTCGAATTCGATCCGAAGGACTTCCTGTTCTTCCGCGTCGATCGCCGCCGCAAGATGCCGGTCACGTCGCTTTTGAAGGCGATCGGCCTCACGAACGAGGACATCCTGCGCGAGTTCTTCCTGTTCGATGCGTTCCATCTGACCGCGAAAGGCATTCAGCTCGAATTCGTGCCGGAGCGGCTGCGCGGCGAGATGGCGCGTTTCGACATCGCCGGCAAGGACGGCAAGGTGATCGTCGCCAAGGACAAGCGGATCACCGCGCGCAATCTGCGCGAGCTCTCGGAAGGAGGCGTCAAGCGGATCCTGGTGCCGGCCGACTATGTCGTCGGCCGCTCGCTCGCGACGAACGTCGTCGACAAGTCCACGGGCGAAATGCTGGCGAAGGCGAATGACGAAGTGACGGAAGACCTGCTCGCGAAGCTGTCGGCCGCGGGCATCGGCGAGATCAAGACGATCTACACGAACGACCTCGACATGGGTCCGTTCATCTCGCAGACGCTTCGCACCGACGACACCCCCGATCAATACGCGGCGAAGGTCGCGATCTATCGGATGATGCGTCCGGGCGAGCCGCCGACGGAGGACGCCGTCGAGGCGCTGTTCCACGGTCTCTTCTTCGCCGAGGAGCGTTACGACCTCTCCGCCGTCGGCCGGATGAAGTTCAACCGTCGCGTCGGCCGCGAGGAACTGAAGGGCCCCGGAACGCTCACGAACGATGACATCATCGCCGTCATCAAGATCCTCGTCGAATTGCGTAACGGCCGCGGCGAGGTCGACGATATCGACCACCTCGGCAATCGTCGCGTGCGCTCGGTCGGCGAGCTCGCGGAGAACCAGTTCCGCTCGGGCCTCGTGCGCGTCGAGCGCGCGGTGCGCGAGCGTCTCGGGCAAGCCGAGAGCGAGAACCTGCTGCCGCACGATCTCATCAACGCGAAGCCGATCTCGGCGGCGATCAAGGAGTTCTTCGGCTCGTCGCAGTTGTCGCAGTTCATGGACCAGACGAACCCGCTGTCCGAGATCACGCACAAGCGGCGCGTCTCGGCGCTCGGTCCCGGCGGCCTCACGCGCGAGCGCGCAGGCTTCGAGGTACGCGACGTGCATCCGACGCACTACGGTCGCGTGTGCCCGATCGAAACGCCGGAAGGCCCGAACATCGGCCTCATCAACTCGCTCGCGCTCTACGCGCGTACGAACGAGTACGGCTTTCTCGAAACGCCGTACCGCAAGGTCGTCAACGGCAAGGTGACGGACGAGATCCATTACCTGTCGGCGATCGAGGAAGGGCAGTACGTGATCGCGCAGGCGAATGCGAAGATCGACGAGAAGGGCATGCTCGCCGACGAGCTCGTGTCCTCGCGCAATCGCAACGAGTTCATGCTCTCGACGCGCGACAAGATCCAGTACATGGACGTGGCGCCCGCGCAGATCGTGTCGGTGGCCGCGTCGCTGATCCCGTTCCTCGAGCACGACGACGCAAACCGCGCGCTGATGGGCTCGAACATGCAGCGGCAGGCGGTGCCGTGCTTGCGTCCGGAGAAGCCGCTCGTGGGCACCGGTGTCGAGCGCACGGCGGCCGTCGACAGCGGCACGGCGGTGATGGCGAGGCGCGGCGGCAAGGTCGATTACGTCGATGCGAGCCGCATCGTCGTACGTGTCAACGACAGCGAAACGGCGGCGGGCGAAGTCGGCGTCGATATCTACAACCTGACGAAGTACAAGCGCAGCAACCAGAACACGAACATCAATCAGCGTCCGCTCGTCAAGATCGGCGACGTGATCGCGAAGGGCGACGTGATCGCCGACGGCGCGTCGACGGACATGGGCGAGCTCGCCCTTGGCCAGAACATGCTGGTCGCGTTCATGCCGTGGAACGGCTTCAACTACGAGGACTCGATCCTGATCAGCGAGAAGGTGGTCGGCGACGATCGCTACACGTCGATCCACATCGAGGAGCTGTCGATCCCCGCGCGCGATACGAAGCTCGGACCGGAGGAGATCACGCGCGACATCAGCTCGCTCGGCGAAGCGCAGCTCTCGCGTCTCGACGAGGCCGGCATCGTCTACATCGGCGCCGAAGTCGAAGCGGGCGACGTGCTCGTCGGCAAGGTGACGCCGAAAGGCGAGACGCAACTGACACCGGAAGAGAAGCTTCTCCGCGCGATCTTCGGCGAGAAGGCGTCGGACGTGAAGGACACGTCGCTTCGCGTTCCATCCGGCATTTCCGGCACGGTCATCGACGTGCAGGTCTTCACGCGCGAAGGCATCGAGCGCGACAAGCGCGCGACCCAGATCATCGAGGAAGAGCTCAAGAGCTATCGCAAGGACTTGAATGACCAGTTGCGCATCGTCGAGAACGACCAGTACGCGCGGCTCGAGCGGATGCTGATGAACAAGGTGGTCAATGGCGGTCCGAAGCGCATCGCGAAGGGCGCGAAGATCACGAAGGAATATCTGGACAGCGTGCCGCGCCATGACTGGTTCGACATCCGCCTCGCGGCGGAGGACGCGGCGCGCCAGCTCGAGGCGAGCAAGGAAGCATTTGCAGCGCTTCGCGTGCAATTCGACCAGATGTTCGAGCAGAAGAAGAAGAAGCTCACACAGGGTGACGAATTGCCGCCCGGCGTGCAGAAGATGGTCAAGGTCTACGTCGCGGTGAAGCGCCGCCTGCAGCCCGGCGACAAGATGGCGGGTCGTCACGGCAACAAGGGCGTCGTGTCGAAGATCGTGCCGGTCGAGGACATGCCGTACATGGCGGACGGAACGCCGGTCGACATCGTGCTGAATCCGCTCGGTGTGCCGTCGCGGATGAACGTTGGCCAAATCCTCGAGGTGCACCTGGGCTGGGCGGCGAAGGGTCTTGGCGCGCGCATCGACGAGATGCTGAAGGCCGAGCGAAAGAGCGCGGAGCTGCGCAAGTTCCTCGAGAAGATCTACAACGGCACCGGGCGCCGCGAGAATCTCGCATCGCTCGACGACAACGAGATCGAGCAACTCGCGCGGCATCTGACCGATGGCGTTCCGTTCGCGACGCCGGTGTTCGACGGCGCGACCGAAGACGAGATCAAGGCGATGCTGCAACTCGCCGGATTGTCGGCGAGCGGGCAAATGCAGCTCTTCGATGGGCGCATCGGCGAGCCGTTCGACCGGCCGGTCACCGTCGGCTATATGCACATGCTGAAGCTGCACCACCTCGTCGACGACAAGATGCATGCACGCTCGACCGGTCCGTACAGCCTCGTCACGCAGCAGCCGCTCGGCGGCAAGGCGCAGTTCGGCGGCCAGCGCTTCGGCGAGATGGAAGTGTGGGCGCTCGAAGCCTACGGCGCCGCGTACACGCTGCAGGAGATGCTGACGGTCAAGTCCGACGACGTGAACGGCCGAACCAAGGTCTACGAGAACATCGTCAAGGGCGAGCACCGGATCGAAGCGGGGATGCCGGAGTCGTTCAATGTTCTCGTCAAGGAGATTCGGTCGTTGGCGATAGACGTTGATATGGACCGCGACTAGGCGGCCGAAAGTGAAAGCCTACTTTCGGCCGAGTGAGTCAGCCGTGAATCGCGGGCAAAGCCCGACGATTGGCAACTACTTGGAAAATGCGCTCAGGGCGAATCGTCGCCTCGGCGGAACTCGGAGAGTTCAATGAAGGCATTGCTCGATCTGTTCAAGCAAGTCACCCAGGAAGAAGAATTCGACGCGATCAAGATCGGCCTCGCGTCGCCGGAGAAGATCCGGTCGTGGTCGTACGGCGAAGTGAAGAAGCCCGAGACGATCAACTATCGCACCTTCAAGCCGGAGCGCGACGGCCTCTTCTGCGCGAAGATCTTCGGGCCGGTGAAGGACTACGAGTGCCTGTGCGGCAAGTACAAGCGCCTGAAGCATCGCGGCGTCATTTGCGAGAAGTGCGGCGTCGAAGTGACGCTCGCGAAGGTTCGTCGCGAGCGGATGGGTCACATCGAGCTGGCTTCGCCGGTCGCGCACATCTGGTTCCTGAAGAGCCTGCCGTCGCGGATGGGGATGGTGCTCGACATGACGCTGCGCGACATCGAGCGCGTGCTCTACTTCGAAGCGTTCGTTGTCACTGAACCTGGACTCACGCCGCTCAATCGCGGCCAGCTTCTGACCGAGGACGACTACCTCGCGAAGCTCGAGCAGCACGGCGACGACTTCTCGGCGACGATGGGCGCCGAGGGCATCCGCGAGCTTCTGAAGTCGCTCGACGTCGTGCGCGAGATCGACAAGCTGCGCAAGGAGCTCGACGCGACCGGCTCGGATACGAAGATCAAGAAGATCGCGAAGCGGCTCAAGGTGCTCGAAGCGTTTCACAAGTCGGGCATCAAGCCCGAGTGGATGATCCTCGAAGTGCTGCCGGTGCTGCCGCCCGAGCTGCGTCCGCTCGTTCCGCTCGACGGAGGACGTTTCGCGACTTCCGATCTGAACGACCTTTATCGGCGCGTCATCAACCGCAACAATCGGTTGAAGCGGCTCCTCGAGCTCAAGGCGCCCGACATCATCGTGCGCAACGAGAAGCGGATGCTGCAGGAGGCCGTCGATTCGCTGCTCGACAACGGCCGCCGCGGCAAGGCGATGACCGGCGCGAACAAGCGGCCGCTCAAGTCGCTCGCCGACATGATCAAGGGCAAGGGCGGGCGTTTCCGCCAGAACCTGCTTGGCAAGCGCGTCGACTACTCGGGCCGCTCGGTGATCGTCGTCGGTCCGCAGTTGAAGCTGCACCAGTGCGGCCTGCCGAAGCTGATGGCGCTCGAGCTTTTCAAGCCTTTCATCTTCAACAAGCTCGAAACGATGGGGCTGGCGACGACGATCAAGGCCGCGAAGAAGATGGTCGAAAGCCAGGAGCCGGTCGTCTGGGACATTCTCGAAGACGTCATTCGCGAACACCCGGTGCTTTTGAACCGCGCACCGACGCTGCATCGTCTCGGCATCCAGGCATTCGAGCCCGTGCTGATCGAAGGCAAGGCGATCCAGTTGCATCCGCTCGTTTGCACGGCGTTCAACGCCGACTTCGACGGCGACCAGATGGCTGTGCATGTGCCGCTGTCGCTCGAAGCGCAAATGGAAGCGCGCACGCTGATGCTCGCGTCGAACAACGTGCTTCTGCCGTCGAACGGCGAGCCGTGCATCGTGCCGTCGCAGGACATCGTGCTCGGACTGTACTACGCGACGCGCGAGAAGATCGGCGCGCAGGGCGATGGCGCCTTCTTCGCCGACGTGGCGGAAGCGGCGCGCGCGTACGAATCGCGTCAGGCCGACCTGCATGCGCGCGTGAAAGTGCGCATCAAGGAAGTCGACGTCAGGGACGGCGAGAAGGTCGAGAAGATCACGCGCTACGACACGACGATCGGTCGTGCGCTTCTGTCCGAGATCCTGCCGCCCGGGCTTCCGTTCAGCTACATCAACAAGCCGCTCAAGAAGAAGGAGATCTCGCGAATCATCAACGCGAGCTTCCGTCGCTGCGGGCTGCGCGAGACGGTGATCTTCGCCGACAAGCTGATGCAGGCGGGCTACAGCCTCGCGACACGCGGCGGCATCTCGTTCGCGGCCGACGACATGCTCGTGCCGGCCGAGAAGACGAAGATCATCGGCGACGCCGAAGCGCAGGTGAAGGAGATCGAGGCGCAGTACACGTCCGGCCTCGTCACGCAGGGCGAGCGCTACAACAAGGTGGTCGACATCTGGGGCCGCGCGGGCGACGACATCGCGAAGGCGATGATGGCGCAGCTCGGCACGATGGAAGTCACGGACCGCGACGGCAAGCCGGCCAAGCAGGATTCGTTCAACTCGATCTTCATGATGGCCGACTCCGGTGCGCGCGGCTCCGCCGCGCAGATTCGCCAGCTCGCGGGCATGCGCGGCCTGATGGCGAAGCCGGACGGCTCGATCATCGAGACGCCGATCACCGCGAACTTCCGCGAGGGCCTGAACGTGCTGCAGTACTTCATCAGCACGCACGGCGCGCGCAAGGGTCTTGCGGACACGGCGTTGAAGACGGCGAACTCAGGCTACTTGACGCGGCGTCTGGTCGACGTGACGCAGGATCTGGTCGTCACCGAAGAGGATTGCGAAACGCGCAACGGCGTGGCGATGAAGGCGCTCGTCGAAGGCGGTGAAGTCATCGAGCCGTTGCGCGAACGCATTCTCGGCCGCGTCGCCGCGTCGGACATCGTCAATCCGGAATCGCAGGAGACGCTGTTCGAGGCAGGCACGCTGCTCGGCGAAGACGAAGTCGAACGGATCGAAACGCTGGGCATCGACGAGGTCAAGGTGCGCACGCCGCTCACGTGCGACACGCGCTATGGCTTGTGCGCGGCATGCTACGGGCGCGATCTGGGCCGCGGTCATCTCGTGAACGTCGGCGAAGCGGTGGGCGTCATCGCTGCGCAGTCGATCGGCGAGCCCGGTACGCAGCTCACGATGCGCACGTTCCACATCGGTGGCGCGGCATCGCGGACGGCGGCGGCCTCGCAGGTCGAATCGAAGTCGGCCGGCACGGTTCGCTTCTCGCCGCTGATGCGCTACGTCACCAACGCGAAGGGCGAGCTGATCGTGATCGCGCGCTCGGGCGAAGTGATGATCCACGACGACAACGGCCGCGAGCGCGAGCGTCACAAGGTGCCGTACGGCGCGACGTTGCAGGTCAAGGATGGCGATACCGTGCGCGCGGGCAAGCTGCTCGCGCAATGGGATGCGACGAGCCGCCCCATCATCACCGAGTACGCGGGCACCGTGAAGTTCGAGAACGTCGAGGAAGGGGTGACGGTGGCGAAGCAGGTCGACGAAGTGACGGGGCTCTCGACGCTCGTCGTCATCGACCCGAAACGCCGCGCCGGCACGACGGCCAAGGGCGTGCGGCCACAGGTGAAGCTGCTCGATCAGAACAGCGAGGAGATCCGCATCGCGGGGTCCGATCTGCCGGTGAACATCACGTTCCAGCTTGGCTCGATCATCACGGTGAAGGACGGCCAGCAGGTGGCGGTCGGCGAAGTGCTGGCGCGCATTCCGCAGGAGACGTCGAAGACGCGCGACATCACGGGCGGTCTTCCGCGCGTGGCGGAGTTGTTCGAGGCGCGTGCACCGAAGGACGCCGGCACGCTCGCCGAGGTCACGGGCACGGTGTCGTTCGGCAAGGATACGAAGGGCAAGCAGCGCCTGGTCATCACCGACCTCGACGGCGTTGCCCACGAGTACCTGATCCCGAAAGACAAGCACGTCACCGCGCACGATGGCCAGGTCGTGAACAAGGGCGAAATGATCGTCGACGGTCCCGCGGATCCGCATGACATCCTGCGGCTCCTCGGTGTCGAGGCGCTCGCGCGCTACATCACCGACGAAGTGCAGGATGTCTACCGCCTGCAGGGCGTGAAGATCAACGACAAGCACATCGAGGTGATCGTGCGTCAGATGCTGCGCCGCGTGCAGGTGCAGGACCCGGGCGACACACGCTTCATCCAGGGCGAGCAGGTCGAGCGCTCGGATCTTCTGGACGAGAACGACAAGGTGCGAAGCGACGAGACGAAGCATCCGTCGACCTACGAGCACATGCTGCTCGGGATCACGAAGGCTTCGCTTTCGACCGATTCGTTCATCTCGGCGGCCTCGTTCCAGGAGACGACGCGTGTGCTGACCGAAGCGGCGATCATGGGCAAGCGCGACGATCTGCGTGGCTTGAAGGAGAACGTGATCGTCGGGCGACTCATTCCGGCGGGCACCGGACTCGCGTATCACAACGCGCGGCGTCGTCAGAAGCTGCTCGGGCCGGAGGCTGCTGCACTCGCCACCGGCGAGGAAACGGCAGCGCCCGCGCAGCAGACGACGGAGGTGTCGGCGAACGCGGCGTAAACGGTCCGTCAGCGCATCAAATCAAAACCGGCGAGCGATCGCCGGTTTTTGCAAAGCCTCGTGCGGGACCCCGCGATGCGGCGGATCATCCGCGATATCGCGCTGGTAACCGATTCGCTCGCGCAATACGATCCGAGATCGAACGAGGTGGAGTTGCTTTCCAGGGCGTATGCCAACCTCGTGCGCCTCGTGAGCCGAGATCTGAATCGTGAGGCGTCCCGCGCGCAGGTACGCGCGCATTCGCTGCGGCCTTGCTCGCGGCTCACCATCGGGCGGTACATGCAGAATGCGCGCGAGCACGCCCACGCCGGTGCCGAGAACGACGGCCAGGACGAGCGCGACGATGCGCGCGCGGCCCCGCTTCGGCCCGAGGTTCGCGGCGGCGCCCGATGATCAGGATGATCGGCGTTGCCATGACGAGCAGGTTCAGGAAGCCTTTGACGATTCGGCGACCCAGGTAGCAGCCTGCGCCGCGTTTCCGACATCGATCAGGTTGTCGACGCTCGCGCTCACGGAGCGGATGAAGAGCAATGCGACAACGATCGCGAGCGCCCCGAGGCTGAGACCGGTGAAGGCGCGGTGAAGGATTGGAATCCGATTGCCGCGAGGCGACGGACCGACAGCGATGCCGCGCGCGCCGGCGACGGCCGGCGTGGCGCCCGACAATGTAAGGGCAGGCTCGTGATCCACGGGTGTCGTCGCTCGCCGCGGCAGGATAGGCGATCGGTGGTGGGGCTGGAAATCGGCCGCCGACGAATCCCGCAAATCTCTGTGCGAAGTCGCGATGCGTGCCGCCTGCGCGCTATAATGGCGCCCGTCATTGGGGAGTAGCCGCCCGCGAGTTTCGCGGAGCTTGCGTCAACACGCTTGGCCGATCGGCCATGGCGCAAGCGGTTTCCTTTCAGGCCTGGCGAGACCTTTGACCGCGCTGCCTTCGCATGGCCGGAGAAGCAGTGCGGTCATCCGTCGATGCCGGCTTCGGAAACGCGCGTTTGGAAGCCTTCCTCGTTTCGACCGGCGTCGTCGCGCTCGCGGAGATCGGCGACAAGACGCAACTCCTCGCGTTCGTCCTCGCTGCGCGCTTTCGCAAGCCGCTGCCGATCATCCTCGGCATCCTGACGGCGACGCTCGCCAATCACGCGCTTGCCGGCGCGATCGGATCGTGGCTCACGTCGGTGGTCGGGCCTTCGACGCTTCGCATCGCGGTCGGCGTGTCGTTCATCGCGATGGCGATCTGGACGCTCGTACCCGATCGCTTCGACGAGGCGCGCGCGAAGTTGCCGCACGCGGGCGTCTTTTGGACGGCGCTCGTCGCGTTCTTCCTCGCTGAAATGGGCGACAAGACGCAGATCGCGACAATCGCGCTCGCCGCGCGCTACCACGCGTTCGCGACCGTTGTTGCCGGCACGACCCTCGGAATGATGATCGCCAACGTTCCCGCCGTGCTGGTCGGCGGCAGGCTTGGCCATCGCGTGCCGATTCGCCTGGTGCATGGCGTCGCCGCAGCGATTTTTCTGGCGCTCGGCATCGCGGCGCTCGCGGGCCTCGGTCCCGACATGGGCTCGATGATTCATTGAATCCAGAAGCCCGGTTGATACCATCTCATTCGCCGCGTCCCTTGTCCGCCATCGGGAGCTTCGATGCCCTTCGCTTTGTCGATCAATGGTCTCTCCAAGACGTATCCGAATGGCGTTCAGGCGCTTCGCGACGTCTCGCTCATGATCCCGACCGGCATGTTCGGGCTGCTGGGGCCCAACGGCGCCGGCAAGTCGACGCTGATGCGCACGCTTGCGACGCTGCAGGACGCGGACGCCGGCACGGCGAGGATTGGAGATATCGATGTCCTTCGCGACAAGGCGGCCGTGCGCGGCATGCTCGGCTATCTGCCGCAGGATTTCGGCGTTTATCCGAAGGTATCCGCGCTTGACCTGCTCGATCATCTCGCGCGGCTCAAGGGCATCGCCGACGCGCGCGAGCGACGCGACGTAGTGACGACGCTCCTTCGCCAGACGAACCTCTACGACGTGCGCAAGAAGGCGCTCGGCGGATTCTCGGGCGGCATGCGACAACGCTTCGGCATCGCGCAGGCGCTGCTCGGCAATCCGCGGCTCGTCATCGTCGACGAGCCGACCGCGGGACTCGATCCCGAAGAGCGTGTGCGCTTTCACAACCTGCTCGCCGAAATCGGCGAGAACGTGATCGTCATCCTGTCGACGCACATCGTGTCGGACGTCTCCGATCTTTGCGGGCGCATGGCGATCATCGACAAGGGACGCGTGCTGTTGACCGGCGGGCCGCCCGAGCTCACGCGAACGCTCGACGCACGCGTATGGCAGAAGGCGATCGCGCGCGCCGATCTCGCCGCGGCGAAGGCCACCTGGCCGGTCATATCGATGCGTCTCGTTGGCGGCAGAACGCTTGTCAACGTCGTGGCCGACACGTCGCCCGGCGAAGGCTTCTCGCTGGTCGCGCCGACGCTCGAGGACGTTTATTTCGCCGCGATCGCCGGCCGCCTCGATGCGCGCGCGCCGGCGCTCGAGCCCGCGTGATGCGCACATTCGCGGCGATCGCCGCGTTCGAATTCAGGACGCGGCTTTCAAGGATTTCGACGTGGGTCTATTTCGCGATCTTCGGCGCGGTCGCGATGTTCTGGACCGCCGCGGCGGGCGGCGCGATTGCGCAGGCCCACGTCTCGTTCGGCAGCGCGAAAATCTGGATCGACTCGCCATACGCGCTGCTGCAGATGTTCGGCTTTCTCGGCATGTTTGCGCTGACGGTGATCGCGGCGGTCATGGGCCGTGCGATTCAGCAGGATTTCGAGCATCGAACCGAGGCGTTCTTCTTCGCTTCGCCGATCGTCAAGGCCGACTATCTCGGCGGACGGTTCGTCGCGGCGGTCGGCGTGCTGATCGTCGTTCTTTCGAGCATTCCGATCGGGAGCGCGCTGGCGCTCCTCTTGCCAGGCATCGATTCGGATCGCGTCGGTCCCGTCCGTCCGATCGCCTACCTGTTGCCATACGCA
>Ga0209579_10002757_pt1 | contig 13135 bp, 7 predicted proteins | sample Coa_R1_2_FD_187152 | JGI IMG/M metagenome (GOLD analysis project Ga0209579, IMG submission 187152) | Surface soil microbial communities from Centralia Pennsylvania, which are recovering from an underground coalmine fire - Coalmine... | ecosystem: Environmental > Terrestrial > Soil > Unclassified... | reverse complement strand
CGTAAAAGACAGCGCCGCCGAGGAACTGGACGAACCACGGCCAGTGCGTATCTTTGTCATTATACGCAGCGACGTGAAAGCCAATCCAGCCGCCGCCGTGCTCCATGTATTTTTCGAAGGCGGCTCGCTGTGCCGGAGTTTGTGCGAAGTTGTTGAGCCAGAGGATCAGGCGATATGGCCGCAAGTCATTGTCATTCAGCTTGTTCCAATCGGTGGTGGTGTCCAGTTGAAAGTGATGCTTCGACGCCAGGTCGCTGTAAAAGGCGAGGGCGTCTTTGGCGGTCTTTACGTGGTCGGGCTCCACGTCGGTTGAATAGAATGCAAGCACTTTGAAAGCAGGCTCCGTCGCACGGGCGAAGACGCCGAAGAAGACAGGGACAAAAGCAGCAGCGATCATGGCGGGCAACACGATCAGAAAACTTCCGCGCCAAATGGTCATCCGAAGAATAGCTTTGTTCACTTGTGGTTCAGCTCCGGTTCGCCAGCGCCCCAAAAAATGGCATTGGCGAAAATGTGAGTGAATACGGGATTGTTGAAGTGTTCGGGCCGATGACCCATAAAAATATAAACATTTCTTGCCTTCACGTGTTCGTTCGTCCAGATGACCGGATGATCGCCCATCTTCTTGTCGGTGGCGGGCGTATAGGTTTTTTCGTCCACGCTGGCCAGGACGTGGACATTGGGCCGCGGAGTGATGTCGTAGGTGTACCACTCCTCGTTTTCGATTACGAAAGGGGAGGGAACACCTTTCATAACGGGATGATTTCTGTCTTCGACAGCAACCGTACCTGTGACGAAAGTTGCGATGTAATCCTTAAAGCGGACGCCTCCCATAAACTGGTGGAACCAGGGCCACATCGGGAAACCGTCAAACTCGCCCAACAGGGTGGCATGGTGAAACCCAATCCATCCGCCTTTGCCCTGTTCGATGTACCGGATGAAAGCGGCCTGTGACTTGTCGGTCCAATTGTAGGGCGGATAGTTCAATTGGATAAACAAGCGGTATTTTGCGAGAAATGCGTCGTCGATGGGTTGAGTATCTTCAAGGTAATCCACGGCAAAGCGGTTTTCGGCCGCCAGCTTATCGAGCCAGGACTTGGCCGCATCAACGAACGGCTTGTGGATCCCGCCATGTTCGGCGAGCGCGAGCACATGGAATCGGATCTGGTTTTCCTGAGCGGCGGAAGGACTCGGTGCGGCGAGGCCTTTTGCAAGGAACAATGCAAGAGTCAGTCCGAGAATTTGCCGAAGCATGGGCGTCAGCTCCACTTGGTCTGGCCTTCGGTTATCGTGATGTACTGATTGACAGGCAGGTCTGTAAATCGCTGACTTTCGCCGCCAGGCAAAGGCCATTGCACTTCGAGAGAATCTATTTTCCGCCTGGCACCGAGTCCCAATACCATGCGTGGATCATGAGAAGACAAGTAGCTGCCGCCACCAACCTTCATCTGGGTGCGCTTCCAATTTTCTGATTGATATTTAACGCGCGCACCGATGGCATCGGGATTCGATTTCTTCCCAACCAGCTTAATTCCCAACCAGTTGTTTTGCGCGCCGGCGTTGTTCTTCAATAAGACCGGCGCGCCGTCATTAACGCTGATCAGCACGTCCACGGCGCCATCGTTGTTGAAGTCTCCGAGAGCGAGACCGCGTGCGGCAAGCGGCTTGGAAAAGATGGGGCCACTTTGTGCACTGACATCTCTAAGGCCGCCGGGAGTGTTTCGAAAGAGCAGCATGGGTTCAAGATATTTCACGCCGGTGACCCGGCCGTCGATCTTATCATCGGGATGTCCGTTGCAGAGGATGAGGTCAAGATCGCCATCATTATTGTAGTCAAAGAATTTGAGGCCCCAGCCACTCATCAAGCGGGTGGCGGCACCAATGCCCGAGGGAACCGCAACATCGGTAAAGCTTTCATCTTTGTTGTTGTGATAGAGCGAGTACATCTCCTGATCAACGTTGGCAACGAACAGGTCGGCCCAACCGTCCTGGTCGTAGTCGGCTGCATCGACGCCCATGCCTGAACGCGGGCGGCCGTAGGAGCTGAAGCCGACGCCGGCCAGCATGCCAATTTCGTCAAATTTTCCGTGACGATTGGCGAAGAGGAAATTCTGAACGGTATCGTTAGCCACAAACAGGTCCATCCAGCCGTCATTATTAATGTCGCAAGCCACCACGCCCCAGGCCTTGGCCAGGGATTTGGCGATGCCGGATTGCCTGCTTACGTCAGTAAAGGTGCCATCGCCATTGTTATGAAAGAGCCAGCATGGAGCAGGCTCATAGACTCGCGGGATGCAATACCAGCGCTGATTTTTCTCGCGATCGCCGCACCACTTATTTTTGGATTTATCGAAATCGACGAAGCGGCAAACAAAAAGATCCAGACGACCATCGTTGTCGTAGTCGAACCATACAGCGCTGGAGGCCCAGCCAGGCGCGGCAATGCCGGCTTTTTCGGTGACGTCGGTAAAGGTTCCATCTCCGTTGTTTCGATAAAGAATGCTGCGACCGTATTGAGTCACGTACATATCAGGAAAACCGTCGGCATTGTAGTCGCCAACGGCCACACCCATTCCATAGCCGCCGCCAAGCACGCCAGCCTTTTCGGTTACGTCGGTGAAGGAGCCGTCGCGGTTGTTGCGGTAAAGAGCGTTGCGGAGCGGCTTGGCGGGCGTCCAGAAGTCGCAAGTGCCGCTGTTCACCAGGTAGATGTCCATCCAGCCGTCATTGTCGTAATCGAGAAAGGCACAGCCGGCGCCAGTGGTTTCGGGGAGAAACATTTCCGGGGAACGACCATTGGAATGAGTCCAGGATATGCCGCTGGCCGAGGCGGGAATTTCTTCTAAGGCAAACCGCGAGTCGTCCGCTTGGGCTGGGGGAGCGAGCCTGGCAAGACCGGTGAGGATACCAGTGCCGGTTAAGCCGCGCAGAAATTCTCTGCGTCGCAAATCAGTACGCCGGGAGCAGACCGGTGACAGCTTCAAGGAAGGGATATCTCCTTTGCTGGTTTAGCGGCGTGCATTTCGACGGGAACGAGAACTCGCTCCTTGCGAACGATGCGCTGCAGGCTAATTTGGTCGCGATCCTCGGCGATTAAATAAAAGTTATCGGCGTTGACATCGTGGAAGACTTGGCGCTGGCCACTCGGCCATCGAACCTCGACCGTATCAGCACGCCTGGCGTTGCCCAATCCAAAATGTGCGCGCAGATCACTCTGCGAAAGGTAGCTACCCCCCCCGGCGATCTCACGAATCTGCGAGATGCCCCCGGACGACACACGAATGCGGGCACCCATAGCGTCGCGATTGCTCTTAACGCCCACCAGTTTGAAGTTCAGGAAATGGTTTCCGTTGCCGCCATTGTTGTGTAAGAGCAGCGGCGGATCTCCGTTGTTGCCCACGACTACATCCAGGAAGCCGGTGTTGTCGAAGTCCGCGAAGGCGACGCCCCTGCCAACGTAAGGGGTTTGAAAGCCGCTGCCGGCGATTTTCGTGGTTTCCACAAACTTGCCGTTGCCCTGATTATGAAACAGAGAGTTGATCTGCTTGAAGCGCGTTTCGGGCGAGGCCTGCTCGACCTCCGGATAGACGTGACCGTTGGCGATGAACAGGTCGAGCCAGCCGTCATTGTCATAGTCAAAAAAACCACCGCCGAAGCTGAGAATCTCGCGGGTTGGACCGGAAATTCCGGCCTGATCACTGACTTCGTCGAAGGATCCCTTACCGTCGTTGTGCCAGAGGTGGTCGGAATTCTTCTGGAAATCCGAGATGAAGAGGTCAAGCCAGCCGTCGTTATCATAGTCGCCAAGCGAGATGCACATTGCGGCCATGGTCTTACCCTGGCCGGTGAGGGCCATGCCGCTGAGCAGGCCGATCTCAGAGAAAGTGCCGTTTTGCTCGTTGTGATAGAGGTAAGCATTCAGTCCATCATTGGCGACAAACAGATCCGGCCAACCGTCATTGTCATAATCCGCCGCGCCAACCGCCAGATTCTTGCCGTTGGGCTGATAGATCTGCGCCTTTTTTGTGACATTGCTGAAGGTGCCATCGCCATTGTTGTGGTACAGGATATTGGCGGTGCCTTTGTACGCCGTGGGAGGACAACTGGTGCGCACGCCTTCGATATTGCAATAGCGAGGGCTGTCCGAACCTAAGTCCACATAGCCGCCGACGTACAGATCGAGGCGGCCATCGCGGTCGTAGTCGAAAAAAGTAGCGCCGGAGTGAAAGAGCGTACCAAATTCCGTGCCGGCTACTCCTGCCTTGTCAGTGACATCAGTAAATGTGCCGTTGCCATTGTTGTGATACAGAACATTGCGGCCAAACTGGGTGACATAGAGGTCCGGAAATCCGTCGTTGTCGTAATCTCCCCACACACATCCGAGCCCATACCCGGTACCGGGGACGCCGGACTTTTCCGTAACATCGGAGAAGGTACCGTCGCCGTTATTGTGGTAAAGAGCGTTACGCGCTGTGACGCCGCGGTTGTACAGGTCGCGGCCATTCACAAAGTAAATATCGGGGAAGCCGTCGCCGTCAAAATCTGCGACGCAAACACCGGGGCCGAATATTTCAAGATTGATGGGGATACCTTCGTTCCCGCGGTAATGGACGAAAGTGATGCCTGCCGACGCGGTGACATTTGTAAACTCGACCGAAGATGGACGCGAGTCCTGCGCGAAAAGACGTGGCGACGGATGCAGGCCGGCAATCACCAGCGGCAGGGCGATGATCGGGAAGGCAAAAACTGAACCGAGCCTGGATCGCCGAAGCCAACCCCTTTGCGAACCAGCTTGAAATGCACTTGCTGCGCGCTTACTCACAAGGTGTTTACAGGGCATCAGGAAGGGCCGTCAGATGCTAATTCGGGGGAGCAGACGCCGGAGGTTCCTGGCCGGAAGAGCCTTTCTGCGCGGCTTCCGCAGCATTGCGCTTATCGGCGTCCAAGGCCTCGGCGGTCTGCTTTTGCAACATTGCTTCCCGCGTGGCGTCTTGTTTCCGGCCCACGCGGTTATAAGCGATCGCGAGTTGGTAATGGCCGGCTGGGTTGCCGGGCTGTTGTTTCACGTACGCTTCCAAGGGAGTGATCGCCTCCGGGTATCTTCCAACCGCTGCGTAGGCCATGCCGAGCCCGAGAGAGGCATCGGCGAAACTCGCATCAATTTTTGTCGCGCGAGAAAAATGTTCGATCGCCTCATCCCAATGCTGAGCGTGGCTCGCCAACTCACCCAGTACATATTCGGCACCAGCGTTGTTAGGATCGATCGAAAGCTCTTCTTCGAACTCTTTTTTGGCGTCTTCCGCGGTGGTGGGAGTTTCCGGCTTCGAGAGGATAAAGCGCCCGAGACGAAAATGGATTCCGGGCAAATTCGGATTTTGTTTCAAAATCGCGCGATATTCCGCGGCGGCGTCGTCCCATTTCCCCTGCATCTCCAGGGATTCTGCGTTTAGTTCGCGCGCCTGGTAGGAAGACGGCGCGGATTGCACAAGATCAAGTGAAGCGCGGGTCGCCAGATCAGAATAAGCATGCGTCGTGACGTAAAGGACCTCTGGATCATGAGGAAATTCACGATTCAATAATTGCAGGGCATCCGTTGCCGCATCTGAACGGCCCAGAGTCATGGCACATCGCACCGTTGCAAGACCAGCGGTCCGCTTAAGTTCCTTGTCCTGCAGGCGTGCGGTTACCCTTCTCAAAACGGGGAGGGCCTCCTTGCAATTACCATGCTCTGCGAGGGATAGCGCCCGCTTTGCGGCCGGAATGTCCGCAACCGAGGGCTCGACCTGCGCGAAGGCTGAAGGGCCGGCCACAACCAAGAGTAGATTCACGAGAATTGCGAATCGCAAAGGCTTCATAAAATAAAAATGGGGCCGGCGGGGGTGAGCGCCTGCCCCATTATACGTGGTCTGCGTTTTAGTAGTAGAGCTTCAACGCAAACTGAACGTTTCTTGGAGGTTGCGACGCGTTAATCACGCCGGTTGTACTCGTCTGTACGGTGGTGTTCGGCACCGCCAGGTTCACGTGGTTAAAGGTATTCAGGAAGTCGGTCCGGAATTGCAGCCTGAACCGTTCTGTTATCGGGAAGTTTTTCTGCACGCTGGCATCCCAATTGTAGTAACCGGGCCCGCGTAGTCCATCGATCTGCGGCGCGCAGGTTCCGAACGCCGCCGCATTGGTGTAGTTGCTCGGATCGAACCACTGGTAACCGCCACCTTGCGCTGCAGTAGCGTTTCGACGGCCAAAGACCGTATTTGCGCCGTTGCAATCAGGGCGCAATCCGCGCGATGCCGTCCCAGTTTGGTCGCTGCCGTTGTTGTAAAGAGCCAGCGGGAAACCGCCGTGGAGCGTGAGAATTGGGCTGATGGTCCAGCCGCCGATTACGGCATTTACGGCGCTATTGGCATTCCCGCCGAACATCTTGCCCTTACCAAACGGCAGCTCATATACCGCATAGGCAGTCAGGTTATGCTTCTCGTCGTAGTAGCAAGGTGCCCATTCCGCCTGCGGATCGTAAATATTCTGCCAATAAGGCGAAGCTGTTGAAGAAGCGCGCGAGCCGGACCAGGTGCCATAGTATCCGGTGTTGTTGGACATGCACTTCGCATAGGTGTACGCCACCTGATATTGCAGTCCCTTGCTCGGCGTTTTCTGGAGGACGGCTTGCAGCGCGTTGTACTTCATCGTGCCATTCGACTGCGTGCCGGAAATGGTGCCCCCACCCGTGTTAATGGCAGATAGTAGCGCTGGACCGTCCCCGTTCGCAAAGAACGGGCTAGGCGCCGTGCAGGGAGGAGTGCCGCAAGCACTGGCGGGCTCAGCCACCGCTTGGCCATAATAGAACGGCACCATCAGGTGATAGCCCCACTGCCCAACGTATCCAACCTGCAGAGTTGTCGTCGGGTTCAGTTGGTGTTGAATTGTCAAGTTCCACTGGTCGTCAATCGCCGGCTGGACATTCTGGTCCCATAGCCGGAAAACCGTTCCGTTGTAGCAGGTAAAGTTGGGACAGGCCAGGCCAGTATTCGGCGGTTGGATAATTCCATCCGAAGCCGTCGTTCCCGGCAGGGGCTGGAGAAGATATTGCGTCTGGAATTCTGGGCTCCCAGGCGATCCTCCATCGAACGGAGCATTGAGCGGCAGGCGCAAGTTCGTGCCCGTACCTTCCAAATATGAAGAGATGGTGAAGGCACCACGGACAACCGTATGACCGTTGAACCTAGCCGGCGTCCAGGCAAACCCAAGGCGCGGCTGGAAGTCCTTGCCACCATAGTATCCGTTGTAGAGGGCCCGGCTGGCACCGCTTTGGTCCGCGAACTGAAGGGTGCCAGTCTTCAGGTTGAAATTTGCCTGCTCGTTCTTTTCTTCGATCCAAGGAGTATGTGCTTCATAGCGCAAGCCGAGAGTCAAAGTCAGATGGTCTGAAACGCGCCACGTGTCTTGTCCAAAGAAAGAAAAAATGTTGGAGGTCTGTATCCAACTTCCGCCAGTGAGGCCGCGTCCGAATGCCGTCGGCAAGCCGAGGAAGAAATCCGCCATCCCTTCGCCCGTGTTCTTCAGTGGATTCGTGGCAGCGGAAGCGGTGAAATCAGGTCCGAAGACCATGCCACCCAAGGATCCGCTGTTGCCGGAATAGAAAGCTGTGATCTTGTCACGCATGTACTCGCCGCCGAATTTAAAGGTGTGGCGGCCCCGAATCAGCGTCACCGTGTCATCCAGCTGCCAGACCTTGCTGTCAAAGCTCTGGGTGACCATACTGTTTCCGATATTGTTCAAGGTACCGTTTCCCGGACTCGTAGGCGTGCCGCCGCCAAAATCCAAGCCCAGGAGCCCGATCAGGCTCGCCGGATTCGAATTGGGGATTCCGATCGTTTCTCCGAAATTTCCCACGGACGGATCCCAAGTGGTTCCCGTATTTAGGGTGATGTGGCTCCATCCGAAGCGCACATCGTTGATAAGACTATTGGAAATCGTCCGCGTCCAATCGCCAACGGTGTTCCAGATGGGCGCTGTAGTCGTGCCGTTCCCTAGGAGCAATTGCGAGTTACTCAACGGGTCAGTCTGGTAGGCGCGAGTAAAGCGCCCCGAAATGAGATCCTTGCTCGTCGCACGATAATCGACCCTGATGTCGCCTTGATCGCTGTTGAACTGCTGCGAAATCTCCTGCAGCGCATTGTTCGTCAGATTGTTGTTGATCGCCTTCGGATACAAGGAAGACGCGAACAGCGCCGCAGCCACCGGGCTAATCATGCTGGACGGGATAATGTTCCCCGCGAAAGCTGTTCTGGTCGTGGCCGCTACGCAGGCTGTGCCATTCTGTCCCGTTGTTCCTTGGCACGGGTTGTAGAGTTGTATACCGCCAACGCTCAACAGTTGGCTGAAATCACCGGTCATCTCTGCAGGTGTGAAGACGGATATGCGGCTACCAGCTGGTGGATGGTCGAACCGCTGCCCCTGATAGTCTACAAAGAAGAACAGCTTGTTCTTGATGACGGGTCCGCCGAGGGTTCCGCCAAACATGTTCCAGCGCAGTGGGTCGCGGGGAATCGCCGGCGAGGTCGGGTTAATCTTGTTTTCCCATTTATTGGCGTTCAGTTTGTCATTTCGGAAAAAGTCCCAAATGTCGCCGTGATACGAATTCGTACCCGACTTAATCGTCGCGCTCACGATGCCGCCCATGAAGTTTCCGAATTCCGCTGAGGCGTTATTGGTGATCAGATTGAACTCTTCGATCGCGTCCGGCGATGGCGTGTAGCCGAGAAGGTTGTCCGACACCTCGTTATTGTCCATGCCGTCCAGCAGGAAGTTGTTCGACTGCTCGCGGTTGCCGTTGATGAAGGGCCGGGCCCCGCTGGACACGTTGTCTCCATTATTGAAACTGCTGGGGTCGGGGTGAACGGCGCCAGGCGAAAGCAGCGTCAGTTCCACATAGTTTCGAGTAGCTAGGGGAAGGGCTTCGTTGGTCGCCGAATCAATGACCGTGTCAACCTGTGTTGCCTCGGTCTTCAAAATTGGAGCACTGCCAGTCACTTCAACCGTCTCGCTGACCTGCCCCACCTTCATTTGAACATCAATCACGGCGACCTGATTCAAAATCAGCGTGAATGCGGGATATGCAGACGTTTGAAACCCATCCTTCTCCACGCGAAGGTCGTAGTTGCCAACTGGAAGTTGGGAAATGCGATAGATACCCGATTCGTTGGTCACGGCTGCGTAAGTAATGCCGCGTTCCACCGATTTAGCAGTGACTCTGGCCCCAACAATCGCCGCGCCGCTCGGATCCGTCGCCGTTCCCGTGATTGTCGCGGTTACCTCTTGTCCCCACGCTGCGCTCGCGCTACACAACAACGCGACCAGCGTCACGCATACCAACCCCATCCCCCAAACACGCCATCTCTTCATATCCATGCCTCCAATTCGAGAACCCTGACCTCGTGCTACTCACAGCACCCCTAAACGACGAAAATGATAGCTCATAGCTCTATAGCACCGATTAGTGCTTGTCAAGTGGAAAATCTTGCTTTATAAGGGCAATAGGTCACGCGCGGTATAGCACCGTAGAGACGACGCTCTATATCACGGGGAAGTGCGGAGAAGGTGCCATTTTTCGCCCGCCGCCCCGGTTCGGAGCCTGAGGAACGGTCGTTTTTGCTCGAGTCGGTAGCAGCTGACGTTTGCAATCTTCAGGAATGCTTATAACTATTGCGAACCACAGGAAAATTTGTCGCATGACGTCGAGGAAAACTGCATGGCCGTAAAGACCCGGAATGGAGTGCCCGCCTACCAAAGGATTCAGAGCACCATTCTGCAGAAAATCGAGTCCGGGGGCCTGCGGCCGGGCGATGCAGTCCCGTCGGAACGAGAACTGGCGAAGATTCATCAAGTAAGCCTGATGACTGCGCGCCACGCCCTGGCTTCCATGGAACGTGAAGGCGTCGTGGAGCGCAGGCGCGGTATCGGTACCTTCGTTTCTGCTCCAAAAATTCATTTCAATAGGCTTATGAGCTACACCGAGCAGATGGCCAGCAGGAATCTTACCGCCAGCTCGCAAGTGCTGTTTGCAAACATTCTCGATGACGAGCAGGAAGCCGCCGCGCGCCTTTCTTTGCCGCCGAAGAGCCGGATCATCAAGCTGGAACGCCTGCGCCATGCCGCGGGAGAACCGTTCGCGCTCGAGACTTGCCATCTCTCGGAGGCACAGTTCCCCGGATTTCTACAGGCTCCGTTGGGTAGCGAGTCGCTATTCGCCATTTTGAAGCAATCCTACAGAATGGAATTGGGATATGCCGATGAAGAAGTGGACGCCACCGCCGCAGATGCCAGAACTGCGGAGTTGCTTGAGGTACCGCGACGTGAGCCGCTCTTACGGATCCGTCAGGTCATTTACTCGAAGAAAGGGACGGTTATTCTCTACGTGCTCGGCCTGTACCGCTCCGACCGGCACAATCTGGTCATTCGCCGCTTCCGCTGATCCGCAGAACTCCCGCGTTAACCTCCCGACAATACAGGCTACCAACTCAGCGTTGAACTGCCTTTTGCAGGACTTCGCGTAACCGGCGGCCAACGATTACATCTTCGCCGGGTTGCAGCATCCACACTCCTACGATGATGGTGTTTTCTCCTCCGGGCAATCCGGCGCTGGCCGGGGCTCCTCCGGTGCCAGGGTTGATTTCGATTCGAGGCTTGCCCTCGCGCATCTTGTGCATGACTTCCAGTCCGGTAGTGCGGACGCGAGCAGGATCGTAGGTAACGAGCAAATGCGGGACGTGGTTGGCGACGGGAGGGATGAAAATCGTGGTTTCGACGGTCGGCACTTTTTTTACCTGCTCGGCGATGCACTCGGCGCGTTCGCGAAATTCCGCCTCCATTGCGGCGTCGTCCTGGCTCAGAAACCAATCCACCGCGGCAACCATACCGATGATGTCTTCCTTGGAAACCTTCAGGCCGCGACCCACCGTGTTGGAGTTTGGAGAATTGTTGAGGCGCGCCGCATCGATCAGATCTTTTCGTCCGAGAAGCAAGCCAGTGCATTGCGGGCCGCGCATACCCTTGCCGCCCGAGAAGGTGACCAGATCGAAGCCCATCTGCGTGTAATTCCAGAGATTAGAGATGGGCGGCACATCGGCCGCGGCATCATTGAAACAGGGCACGCCGTGTTGATGAGCGATGCGGATCCATTCTTCTCGGCTGATGGGGGCATCCTGGGCGTTGAAAAAATTGGTCATCACCGTTCTATCGGTGAAAGCATCTTGGTACTGCTGGGCGGTTTCGACTTCAACGACTTTCGCACCGCAATTTCGCATCGCGTGATCGTACTCGTAGCGATGAGCTTTCTGGACGATGACTTCGTTTTTCAAACTGCTAAGATTCGTGGGTATATTGATGATGGCATCTTTGTTGCCCATGGTGATGCAGGCGGCGGTTCCCAGCGTGAGCCCGGCGGAAGCACCGGACGTGACCAACGCTCCGCCACAACGAAGTTTCTTGGCCAGGTAATCTCCGGCGGCTTCCTGGAGCTCCAGCAGATGAACCGGCTTTTTTGCTGCCAGCGCAACGGCGGCCTGAACTTCATCGGGCATGATGGATGCACTCAGAATGGTGTAAGTTCCCGCCGCATTGATGAACGGAACCAGTCCAAGCCTCTCGTAATAGTCCACGCCTTTGATGGCAGGCGAACCGGCGACGGCGGCTGTCGTCGAAACACCGCCAACCGCGGCCGCGTACGCGCCAACCCCTCCCGCAACCATGGCTTCAGAACCCCGGCGAAGCAACTTGCGGCGGCTCATTTTTTCGGACATGGAATCCTCCTTATCGAGTTCCGCCCTGATCAGTGCTGTGGTAAATCTTCGGCGAAGGCTGGAGCGGGATTGCCCTCAGAGGGGTTGTTGAAATATTGGGGGCGCGCTTTTTCCCATTCCACCATACTCAAGCCCGCGGGGTCGTACGCGATGCGGCCCGCTCGAACCGTCATACGCGCAATAATCTGAACGTCGGCGTTCATCCTGGCGAGGCCGCAGTCAATGTAACCGAATTTTCCGTGTAGCTCTTCGAGCACCGCAACGTCGGCATCCTTGCCTGCGGAAAGCGTGCCGAGTTCCGGGCGATGAATTTCGCGAGCAGGATTCATTGTGGAGCGCCGGATAAGTTCGGCGAGCGGAACACCCATGGCACGAAATTTGGAAATCACGTTTACCAAGCTGACAGTTCGATAGTCGCCGGTATGCAGGTCGGTGGAGAGCGAGTCGGGCAGGAAGCCCTGCTTAGCCGCCGGAACCGCGTTGCGGAACCAGAAACTGGCCTGTCCGTGACCGACATCGAAGAGGACGCCACGCTGACGCGCTTCGGCCAGGATGGGATTGAGTTTTCCGTCTTTCAGCAGAATCGGAAACTGCTGCGCAAAAACATGGGTGTGAATGTCGCCGGGTCGAGCTTTCTTCAAAATCAGATCGGCATAAGAGCGATCCGGACGCGGCCAGAAGTCATACATCACGGGAACTTTAGCCGTCTCGGCGCACGCGATGGCGCGGTCCACCGCAGCCCAGGGAGTGTGTTCCCCATCCCACGGACCTTCCGTCCAATAATGCGCAGTCTTTACGCCAACGATGATCTCGGAATATTTCCTCAGGGCTCCCGCGCAGAGCTGCACATCCATCTGATCCACCGACTGTTCCAGCCCGCCCTCCATCCCGTTGGCGACAATATTAAGAAAAGCCAAGACCCGAACCTGCGCACGATCGATGACTTCTTCTTTTTCCAGTAGAAAAGTCTCAGCACCGGACGTCCCTGCGTCAACGATTGTGGTGACGCCAGACGTTAATGCCCAGTCGGCTGGGATGCCGAGCGGTAGAAGATGGGCGCGCGCTTCGGGAGTGAACCAGTCCAGCGGTGCGCCGCCATGGCCAATGTGGTAATGAATGTCAATCAGTCCCGGTGTGACATAAAGCCCTCTTACATCGACCACCTTCTTCGCCTGAGCTGCGGAAATGTCTTTGCCCACGGCAGCGATTTTGTCCCCGGCAATGGCCAGGTCGAGCACCGCGTCAACATCGTTGGCGGGATCGATTACATGTCCGCCTTTCAGCAAAAGATCATAAAGAGGAGCTTGCGCAGCCAATTGCGATGCGCTCACGTGTAATGC
>Ga0209579_10002756_pt1 | contig 13137 bp, 11 predicted proteins | sample Coa_R1_2_FD_187152 | JGI IMG/M metagenome (GOLD analysis project Ga0209579, IMG submission 187152) | Surface soil microbial communities from Centralia Pennsylvania, which are recovering from an underground coalmine fire - Coalmine... | ecosystem: Environmental > Terrestrial > Soil >... | reverse complement strand
CACGCAGCCACGGGATCGGCAAAAGGACCTGCACGAACGTCGCGATCAGGATCGAGATGGCGTACACGTAGAGCTTCGCGTTCATCGTGTGCGCCTGCGGGACGCCGATGACGAGGCCGACGATGATCGCGAGGTTCCAGAAGACCGGCGAGATCGCCGGCACAGTGAAGTGGTCATAGCTATTGAGGATCCCGACGACGATTCCCGACACACCGAGCAGGGTCACGATCGGGAACAGCACGCGCGAGAGGCCGACCGCGAGCGCCTTGTCGTGGCCGGGATTGCCGAACAGGTCGATGATCCACGGTGCGACGAAGATGAAGATCACTGTCAGGCCGGTGAGCCCGAGGAGCATGAGCCAGAAAAGGCTCGACGCGACGCGCCACGCGCGTTTCCGCTCTCCCTTCTCGAGCAGCTCGCTGAAGACCGGGACGAACGCCGACGAGAGCGCCGCATCGGCGACGAGCGCGCGCACGAGGTTCGGCAGCTGGAACGCGACCGTGAAGGCGTTGACCTTTCCGGTGGCGCCGAAGTAGTAGGACGAGACGACTTCGCGGACGAGACCGAGGATGCGCGAGAGCCCGGTGGCGACGGCGAAGATCGCCGCCGAGACGGCGCGGCGCGGGGGCGCCGATTGTGACGGGGCGGCGGCGGCGTCGCGTTCCCGCGGCGGCGGGATCGGCAGGGCCATCGTCGGCTGCTCGGAGATGTCGGCGAGCAGCGGCCAGCGGTCGAGGGACTCTGACCGGTCGAAGTACGCGGGGCGGCCCTGCTCTCGTCGCCGGCGGTCGCGCTCCAGCCGCCGGAGGTCGCGATCGCGGTCGGTGTCGCTCACGGACTGAGGATAGGAGCCGGGCCTGTCAGGGGCGCCGGCGGTCCTTCCCCGAGCGGCGGTCTCCGGCGGTGCGGCGTTCCTTGCCGCCGGGCGGACCGTCGTCCCGCTTCCGGCGATCCTTGCCGGTGCGGCGGTCGCCGCTCGTGTCGCGGCGCTCCTTGTCGGCCATGGGCGGGAGTTCCCGGCAGGCCCGGTCTCTCCTGCCCGCTGCTACCATCCGCCCGCTTTGCCGAACATCAAACAACAGGAAAAGCGCGTCCGCCAGACATCGCGCCAGCGCCTCGAGAACCTCCGGTGGCGCACGACCGCGAAGACGCTCATGCGCCGCCTGAAGGAGGCCGACGCCGCCGACACGACGGAGCGGCATCGCGAGCTGGTCAGCTGGCTCGACAAGGCCGCCGCGCGGGGCAAGCTCCACAAGAACACCGCCGCCCGCCGCAAGGCGCAGGCCGCAAAGCTCCTCTCGAAGTAGCTCCTACGCGGCGCGCCGCGTGATGTCGACGAGCGCCCGGTCGAGCTCGAGATCGCTCGGCATGCGCGAGCCGCCCTTCACCGCCGCGTCGAGCTTCGACAGCCGGACGAACGCCGCCGACAACTCCTCGACGGAGAAGTTCGCCGCCTGCGCGAACGCCTTCTCGGCGGCGAAGGGGTGCATCTTCAGGCCGGCCGCCGCGTCGCGCGGCCGGACGCCTTCGTCGGCGAGCTGCTGACAGCGGCGAACGCGACCGACGTGCGACACGAGCGACCCGACGATGCGCATGAGCTCGCCGGAGCGCGGTCGGTGTGAACGCTCGAGGAGCGACTCGGCTGTTGCCAGCACGGCGCCGACATCGCGCCGGCCCCACGCGTCGGTGAGGGAGAAGATCGGCGTCTCTGCGCGGCCGACCGCGAGCTCCTCGATCGTCGCGACGGTAATCGTGTCGGCTCCGGCCCAGGTGGCGAGCTTGTCGATCTCGCTCGAGAGGTCGTCCAGGTCGTCGCCGACGACCTCGACGAGCGCGCGGCAGGCGTCGCGGTCGGCCTTCGCGCCCAGCCGCGCGAACTGCTCGCCGACCCATTCCGCCAGCCGCCGCTTCGGCACGTCGTACGTGAGCAGCTCGCCGGCCTTCGCGACTGCCTTTGTGAGGGCGGCGTCCTTCTTCATTTCGTCGGCGACGAGCGCGAGGACGGTCGACGGCGCGGGTGCCGCGAGATAGTCGGCGACGGCCTTCGCGTCGGGCGCCTTCCACGTTTCCACCTGGTCGACGATGACGAGCCGCGCGGATTCGACGAACAAGCCGAGCGCGTTGCACGCGGCGACGACGTCCTCGCCGCTCGCCTCGCGCGCGTTGAGGTGCTCGATCGCGTCTTCGCCGACGCGGTCACGAAGGCGGCGCAAGGCGCGCGCGATCTTCGGCGAGTCGCTGCCGGAGAGCAGATAGACCGGTTTCAGCTCCGTCGCCGCCACGGCGCCAAGCATAGGCCGCCACCAGGAGGCCAACGGACACGAGCGCGGCGACGCCCGCGGGCGACGTCACCTGCGCGCCGGGAAGGCCGCCGAAGAAGCGCGCGCAGCCGGCGACGAACCACGCGCCCCAGCCGTTCACCTGCGCGAGCGCCTCGGCGATCGGCGCCGCCACGGGCGCGAGCGCCGCGGTGAGAAGCGCGAGGACGAGCATCTCCGCCACGACGGGAACACCAACGACGTTCGCCGGGATCGTGACGAGCGAGATCTGGTGGAACTGGAACCACGTCACTGGCGCGGTCGCGAGACCGCACGCGGTCGAGACGCCGATCAACTGCGCGAGCGGTCGCGGCACCGGATAGCCGGCGAGCGCGCGAACGACGCGCGGTGTGACGACGAAGATCGCCGTCACCGCCGCGAACGAGAGCTGGAAGCCTGCGTCGAGAACGAACATCGGGTTCCACGCCAGGAGCAGGAGCGCGCCGAGGAGCAGCGCGTGCCAGCGGTCTCGCTCGCGCGCGGTCAGCCACGCGAGCGAGCCGAGCGCCGCGGCCACGGCTGCGCGGACGACGGACGGGTGAAAGCCGGCGGCGAGCGTGTAGGCGCCGACCGCGAGGAGCGCCGCGAGCTCGGCCGCCACCCTGGAGATGCCGGCAAGGCGCGCAAGTGCGAGGGCAGCGGCGCCGACGGTTGCGACCTTCAATCCGTCGACAGCGAGGACGTGGTAGAGCCCGGAGGCGCGGAAGCGCTCGAGCAGGGAGTCGTCCATGCCCTGCGGATTGCCGAGCACGATGGCACGGAGGACCGACTTGCGGTCGCCGTGCATCCCGATGGTCGCGTCGCCGCCGAGCCACCGCTGGAGCGCGTCGCCGACGCCGGCGATGCCGCCGCGACGGCCGACGATGTGCCACTGCTTCGCGTGCAGCACGAGATGGATGCCCTGCCTGTGCAGCCATCCCATCGAGGAGCCGGCGGGAGTTCGAAGGATCCCGACGACGGAGAGTCGTGTCCCCTGCGGCGGCGCCGTACCCGCGGGGAACTGCAGCAGGACGGGTTCGTGCGGGCGCAGCGAGCCCCAGCGGAGAACGACAGCGCGCATGCGCACGTCGAAGCGGCTCACGCGCGGCGGCTCCTCCGTCTCGACGAGCGCCCGCTCCGCCGTGTCGACCCGCGCGAGCAGGACGCTGCGGTTGAGTGCGTGGAGCCGGTGGCTCCCCCACCACCACCCGGCCACCGCGAGCGCGCACGACGGCTGGGCGCACGCCAGCGCGGCGACGGCCGGCACGGGGGAGAACGAGGCGACGTTGGCGGCGGCGAGGCCGGTGCAGAGTGCCGCCGCGTGCCTCGTCGGGCGAATCAGGGAATCACGAGGCCCTTCAGCTGCGCGAGCTTCGACGGGCCGATGCCCGGCACGCCCTCGAGCTCCTCGACGGTGTGGAACGGGCCGTGATGCTGCCGGTAGTCGACGATCTTCTGCGCCGTCGCCGGCCCGACTCCGGGAAGCGCGTCGAGTTGCTCCGCGCTCGCCGTGTTGAGATCGAGCGGCGCCGCCGGGGACGGTGTTCCGTCGGCGCCGACGGCGGCCGCGCCGCGCAGAGGCACGAGCACCTGCTCGCCGTCGGCGAGCGGCGCAGCGAGATTCACGAGGGTCGTGTCGGCCTTCGGGCTTGCGCCGCCGGCGGCCGTCACTGCGTCGGCGATCCGCGTGCCTGCCGCCAGGTGGTAGAGCCCGGGCCGCCGGACGGCGCCGGCGACGTCGACGACGAGCTGCGGCGCCGCCGTCGCGGCGTGCGCGGACCGCGTCACGCGGATCGGCGCGAAGGTCGTCGTCTTTCCATGCCCGCCGAACAGGTGCGGCACGAGGAGTATGCCGGTGACTGCGACGGCGACGCCGACGAAGATCAGGCGGCGGTGATCCATGCCGCGATGGTCGCGGCGAAAGCGTTACGTGACCGTCGCGGCTTCTACGACGATGTTCACGAGCTTGCCCGGGACGACGATCGTCTTGCGCACGGTCGCGCCGTCGACGTGGGCCTTGACCCGCTCCGACGCGAGCGCCCGCGCGACGAGCTCGTCCTCGCTCAGATCGGTGTCGACGACGAAACGGTCGCGCACGCGTCCGTTGACCTGCACGACGAGCTCGAACGTCTCGTGCTCGAGCGCGGCGGGGTCGGGCTCCGGCCACGGCTGCTCCCAGAGGCGCTCGTGCCCGAGCACCGTCCACAGCTCCTCTGCCACATGCGGCGCGTACGGCTGGATGAGCGAGACGGCGGTCTCCGTGGCGAAGCGTGCATCGTCGGCCTTGGGATCGTCGTTGATGGCGTTGACGAGCTCGATCACCGCCGAGATCGGCGTGTGGAACTGGATGCGCCGCAGAACGTCGTCGGTCACCTTCGCCACGGTCTGATGCGCCTTGCGCGCGAGCTCGGTGGTGCCGGGGCCATCCGCCGGTGCGCCCTCGGCGACCTCGTGGACGATGCGCCACAGGCGCCGGAGGAAGCGGACGGCTCCCTCGATCCCCTTGTCGGTCCACTCCATGTCCCGGTCCGCGGGCCCCATGGAGAGGATGTAGGTGCGGACGGCGTCGGCGCCGTATTCGTCGACGAAGTCCTCCGGGCCGACGAGGTTGCCCTTGGTCTTCGACATCTTCGTCCCGCCCAGCTGCACCCACCCCTGGTGGAAGAGGCGTCCGAACGGCTCGCGGAAGCCGAGCATCCCCATGTCGTTCATCGCCTTCACGAAGAAGCGCGAATAGAGCAGGTGGCCGTTCAGGTGGTCGATGCCGCCGATGTACAGACTCACCGGCAGCCAGTAGTCGACGACGTGCTTGTCGAACGGCGCGTGGTCGTTGTGCGGATCGACGTAGCGCAGGAAGTACCACGACGAATCGACGAAGGTGTCCATCGTGTCGGGATCGCGCCGGCCGGGGCCGCCGCACTTCGGGCACTCGACGTTGATCCACTCTTCGTTGGAAGCGAGCGGCGCCTTGCCCTTCGGCTGGTAGTCGTCGATGTCGGGAAGGAGGACCGGGAGCTGGTCGTCGGGAACTTGGACGATGCCGCAGTCGTCGCAGTAGATGATCGGAATCGGGCAGCCCCAGTACCGCTGTCGCGAGAAGCTCCAATCACGCAGGCGATATGAGATGGCGGTGGCGCCGCGCCCGTGCTCGTGCAGCGATGCAACGATCGCCTTCTTCGCGTCGTCGGCGGCGAGGCCGTTGAACTGCCCGGAGTTGACGAGCTTGTCCTCAGGATCGATCACGGTGACGAACGGGAGGTCGAACGTCTCGGCGAACTCGGCGTCGCGCTCGTCGTGCGCCGGGACGGCCATGATCGCGCCCGTGCCGTAGTCCATCAGCACGTAGTCGGCGACCCAGATCGGCAGCCTTTCGCCGTTGACAGGGTTCGTCGCGTAGTGCCCCGTGAAGACGCCGGTCTTCTCCGTCTCGGCGGCCCGTTCTTCGGTGCGCTTGGCGCCCGCGTGCTTCGCGTACACCTTCGCCTCTTCGGTCGCGTGCGCCTCGACGAATGGGTGCTCGGGCGCGACGACGAAGAAGGTCGCGCCGAACAGCGTGTCGGGCCGCGTCGTGAAGACCGGGATGTCGATGTCGAGCTCGTCGACACGGAAGAGCACTTCCGCGCCTTCCGACCGGCCGATCCAGTTGCGTTGGCCGACCATCGAGCGCTCCGGCCAGCCGCCACCCGGCGGCAGGTCGAACTCGCGCAGCTCGTCCGCGTACTCGGTCGTCTTGAAGAACCACTGCGTCATGTTCCGCAGCTCGATCAACGACCCGCAGCGTTCGCACCGCCCGTCGACGATGTACTCGTTGGCGATGACGGTCTGGTCGACCGGGCACCAGTTGACGGGCGCCTCGCGGCGGTACGCGAGCCCGCGCTCGTAGAAGCGGAGGAACAGCCACTGCGTCCACCGATAGAAGGCGGGGTCGTGCGACGAGACCTCCCGGTCCCAGTCGATTGCCCAGCCGAGCCGCTGCATCTGTCCGCGGATGGTGGCGATGTTGCGCTCGGTGATCTCGCGCGGGTGACCGCCCTCGCGAATGGCGGCGTTCTCCGCGGGCAGGCCAAATGCGTCCCAGCCCATCGGGCGTACGACTGTCCAGCCGCTGCGACGGCGGACGTGCGTGACGACGTCGCCCATCGTGTAGTTGAGGACGTGCCCCATGTGCATGCCGTTGCCGGAGGGGTACGGCAGCATCTCGAGCTGGTACCAGTGCCGGTCGTCGGCGGGCGCGTCCGGCGCCGGATTCGGGACGTTGAAGGCCCGCGCGTCAGCCCAGACGCGCTGCCACTTCGCCTCGATCTGTTCCGGCTCGTATCTCTCCATCGTTCTCCAGAAACGAAAAAGCCTCTCGCGAGAGAGGCCGGGGGAACTCGACGCGGCCTCGCCGCGGGTCGTTCCTGCGCTATCGAAGAAGCTGCTTGGTCACCGGGCTGATCGTAGCAACCAAGCGGGTTTGGCGCACCTATTCAGGTACACGCTCGTGACACGCGGGTCCCGACTCCCTCCCCCCACCGACCTGGCCGCGATCCTATTTCGCGCGCGCCCCGCCATGGTGGCGAATGCGTGCCGGTTTCCCGGCGGTTGGTGCACAGGGCAGACTGCGTGCGTGCTCCAGCTCTTCCCGAACAGCGCCAGGATTGACAACGGCGAGCTGTCGCTCGGCGGCGTGCCCGTCTCACGGCTCGCCGGCGAGCACGGGACGCCGCTCGTCGTCTATTGCGAGGACACGATCCGCGCGCAGGCGCGCGCGTATCGCGGGGCTGCGCCCGGCGCCCTCGTCGTCTACGGGACGAAGGCGTTCGCGAACGTCGCCCTCCTGCGCGTCCTCGCCGAGGAGGGAATCGGTGCCGACGTCTCGACCCTCGGCGAGCTGGCCTTCGCGCGAGAGGCCGGGATCGGCGGCGACCGCATCCTCTTCCACGGGAACAACAAGTCGGACGAGGAGCTCCGCGCGGCCGCCGAGTCGGGCGCGACCGTGGTGCTCGACGCGCGTGACGAGCCCGCGCGCGCGGCGGCCGCCGGCGTACGCCGTGTCCTCGTCCGTCTCACACCGGGTGTCGAAGCGGTCACGCACCAGTCGATCCAGACGGCGCACGACGAGTCGAAGTTCGGTCTCACTCCCGACGCCGCGATCGCCGCGCTGGCCGACGCGCGCACACTCGGCCTCGACGTCGCCGGCGTCCACTTCCACGTCGGCTCGCAGCTCGCGCGCGTCGAGGAGAGCCTCGTCGCCGTCGACCGCCTCCTTGCCTTCTGCGCCCGCGCGGAGTCGGAGCTCGGCTGGCGTCCACAAGTGCTCGACATCGGCGGCGGCCTCGGCATCCGGTACACGCGCGAGGAGCACGTTCCGTCGATCGCCGACTTCATCCCGCCGCTCGTCGAGCGGCTCCCGAAGGACGTGCAGATCGTGCTCGAGCCGGGCCGTTCCCTCGTCGGGCGCGCCGGCGTCGCGCTCTACCGCGTCGGCGTCGTGAAGGAGTCCGGCGGCGTCTCGTACGCGGCGGTCGACGGCGGCATGTCCGACAATCCGCGGCCACAGCTCTACGGCGCCCGCTACGAAGCGCTTCTCGCAACGCGGGCGGAGGAGCTTCCCGACGGCGTGTTTCGCATCGCCGGCAAGCACTGCGAGTCGGGCGACGTGCTCATCGACGCGGTCGCGCTTCCACACCCGCATCGGGGTGACCTCCTGGCGGTCCCCGCGGCCGGTGCGTACACGCTTGCGATGGCGTCGAACTACAACGGCGTCCCCAATCCCGCCGTCGTGCTCGTCAAGGACGGCGACGTGCGGGAGATCCGCGCGCGGCAGCCCGTATCGGATCTCCTACGCTTCGAACGATGAGCGCTCGCCTCGCCCGTGTCCCCGGCGTCGTCCTCGTCAGCATCGCCGCGACGATGTGGGGGCTCGACGGGCTGATCCGCAAGCCGCTCTCGCACACAACGTCGGCGACGACGATCGTCTTCGGCGAGCACGTCGTGCTCGTCGCCTGCACCCTCACGCTGCTCGTCCCGGCGCTCGCCTCGCTCTGGCGCGCCGGCCCGCGCTACATCCTCGCGGGCATCGTCGTCGGCGTCGGCGCGTCGGCGCTCGCAACCATCCTCTTCACCGAGGCGCTGTTCCACGGCGACTTCATCACGGTCGTCGTGCTGCAGAAGGCGCAGCCGCTCGTCGCCGTGGTCGGTGCGTGGCTCATCCTCGGCGAGCAGCCGCGTCCGCAGTTCGCGTGGTTCCTCCTCCCCGCGCTCGCCGGCATCTGGCTCATCGCGCTGCCGCATCCGCTCGCGCCGCACGTGCACGGGCTCACGCCGATCGTGGAGACGCTCGCCGCCGCGCTCATGTGGGGCCTCGGCACGGTGCTCGGCCGGTATCTCGGACGCAGGCTCGAGTTCGAGCACGTCGCCACCGTCCGCTTCGCGTTCGGACTCGTCGCCAGCGCGTGCGCGCTTCCCATCGTGGGGGCGGCCGCGTTCTCGTCCGTCCACGACAGCTTCTGGATCGCCGTCCTCGCGCTCGTCACCGGGCTCGCGGCGCTCTTCCTCTACTACTACGGCCTGCGGCGCACGCCGGCGGTCCTAGCGGCGCTCGGCGAGCTCGCGTTCCCCGTCACCGCCGCGCTCGTCGGCATCTACGTCTTCAGCAGCTCGCTGCGCTGGACGCAGTGGGTCGGGGTGGCAGTGACGGTCGCGGTCGTCAGCCTCCTTCCCGTGCGACGGCGCGACATCGTCCGCGCGCCGGAATTGGTGCCCGCCCCCGCCGCGAGCTAGGCTCGCGCTCGTGGATCTCCGCGACACCCCGGAAGAAGCCGCCTTCCGGGCGGAGCTGCGCGCGTGGATCGACGCGAACCTGCCCGAGGACCGACGTGGGTGGCGCGGCGGGGAGCAACGGTTCGGCGACGACTTCGGCCGCGAGTGGAGCCGGAAGCTCTACGAGGCCGGGTATGCGGGGCTGACGTGGCCGAAGGAGTACGGCGGCGCGGGCGCGCCGTACAGCCACCAGGCGATCTTCTACGAGGAGATGGCGCGCGCGCAGGCTCCTGCGCATGTCGGCGTCATCGGCCTCGGCATGGCCGGCCCGACGATCATGGCGCACGGCGACGACGACCAGAAGCGCAGCCATCTCTCCAAGATCCTGTCGGCCGAGGAGATCTGGTGCCAGGGCTTCTCCGAGCCGGGCGCGGGCTCCGACCTCGCCGCCGCGCGAACGCGCGCCGAACGCCGCGGCGACGTCTACGTCGTGAACGGCCAGAAGGTGTGGTCGTCGTTCGCGCACATCGCCGACTACTGCATCCTCGTCACGCTCAGCGATCCGGAAGCGCCGCGCTACAAGGGTCTGACGTACCTCATCGTCGACATGCATTCGCCGGGGATCGAGGTCCGTCCGCTGCGCCAGATCACGGGCGAGGCGGAGTTCAACGAGATCTTCTTCAGCGACGTCGAGGTTCCCGTGTCGAATCGGCTCGGCGACGAGGGCGACGGCTGGCAGGTGGCGATGACCACGCTCCTGCACGAGCGCGGCACGCTCGGCTTCGCGCTCACGGCGGCACTCGACGTCGCCGTCGGCCGGCTCCTCGACACGGCACGCGAGCGGAACGGCGACGACCTCCACCGCGAGCGCATCGCGGCCGAGTGGATCGAGCTGCAGGCACTGCGCTACACGAACTACCGCTCGCTCGGCACGTACCAGCGCACCGGCATCCCCGGGCCCGAAGGCTCGGCGATCAAGCTGCGCTGGTCGGAGCAGAACCAGCGGCTGACGAAGCTCGGCCGCGAGCTGCTCGGGCCGGAAGGGATCCTCGACGACGGCTGGTGGCACTACCAGCAGCTGCGCAGCCGCGGGAACACGATCGAGGCGGGCAGCTCGGAAGTGCTCCGCAACATCGTCGCCGAGCGCGTGCTCGGACTGCCGAGGAGCCGCTAGTGGACTTCGCGTTCGACGACGTCCAGGTCGAGCTGAAGAACCAGGCCCGTTCGTGGCTCGCGGAGCGCTACCCGCTCGACCGCGACTGGGACGCGCCGCAGGACGACCGCTGGGCCGAGCTCGACGAGCTCGGCTGGCTCGACGTCGCCGACGCGGGGCTCGGCTTCGTCGAGGAAGCCCTGCTCCTCGAGGAGATGGGATACGCCCTGTACCCCGGTCCGTACCTCGCGCATGTCGGCGGCAACGTCGAGGTCGCCGGTCTCGCGCTCCAGGGAGAAGGCGCGACGGTCGAGACCGTCGACCCGACGCGCCCGCTTCGTCGGAACGCCGGTGCCCCGGAGACGCCGCGCTCGCGCGCCGCGATGGCCGCGGAGGCAGTCGGCGTCGCGCAGCGCGCCCTCGAGCTCGGCGTCGAGTACGCGAAGGAACGCGAGCAGTTCGGCAAGAAGATCGGCGTGTACCAGGCGGTGTCGCATCAGCTCGCCGACACGTATGCGGACGTCGAGCTCGCACGCTCGCTCGCCTATTGGGCGGCGTGGTGTGTCGCCGAGGACGACGAGCAGGCGCCGCTGGCGGCGGCGGCGGCGAAGGCCTTCGCGACCGAAGCCGCGGTGAAGGCGTGCGAGCGCTCGATCCAGGTGCACGGAGGCATCGGCTTCACGTGGGAGCACCCGCTGCACCGCTTCTACAAGCGCGCACTCTGGCTGGAGGGCTTCGGCAAGCGTCCGGCTGAGCTGCGCGCCGAGATCGCGGACGCGCTGCTCGGCGCGCCCGTCGCCGTCTGATGGACGGCCAGATGATGGACTTCCCGCTGACGCTGGCGCATCTCCTGCGCCGGTCGGAGACGCTGTTCGGCACGGGCGAAATCGTCACGCGCATGCCCGACAACAGCATCCACCGCACGACGTACGGCCAGACGATGAGGCGTGCTCGCCAGCTCGCCGCCGCGCTGCAGGGACTCGGTCTCGGGCGCGGCGACCGCGTCGCGACGCTGTGCTGGAACCATCATCAGCATCACGAGGCGTACTTCGGCATTCCCTGCGGCGGCTTCGTGCTGCACACGCTCAACCTCCGCCTCCATCCCAACGACCTCGCCTACATCGCCGATCACGCGGGCGACCGCGCGGTCATCGTCGACCGCTCGCTGCTGCCGCTCCTCGAGCAGTTCCGCGAGCAGACGAGGATCGAGCACGTCTTCGTCGTCGAGGACGGGTACGAGGAGCTCCTCGCGAGCGCGTCGCCGGACGACTGGCGCGATCCGCAGATGGACGAGAACGAGGCCGCCGCGATGTGTTACACGAGCGGCACCACCGGCCGGCCGAAGGGCGTCGTGTACTCGCACCGCTCGACGGTGCTGCACACGCTCGGCGTGACCGCGAACAATCCCCTCGGCATCGGCATCGGCGTCAACGACGCCATCCTGCCGGTCGTCCCGATGTTCCACGCGAACGCGTGGGGCTATCCCTACGTCGCGACGATGACCGGCTCGAAGCTCGTCTACCCCGGCCGCCATCTCGATCCCGAAAGCCTCCTCGACCTGATGAGCGGCGAGCGCGTCGCCTGGGCCGCGGGCGTGCCGACGATCTGGATGGGGATCCTGCAGCTCCTCGACGCGAACCCGGGCCGCTGGGACCTCTCGGCGATGAAGGCGATGCTCGTCGGCGGATCGGCGGTGCCGCGCGCGATGATCGCTGCGTACAAGCGCCGGCATGGCCTCGACATCGTGCAGGGCTGGGGCATGACCGAGACGTCGCCCGTCGCGTCGACCGCCGCGCTGCCGCACGACCTCGCCGACGTCGACGAGGAGACACGCTTCGACATCGAATCGTGGGCCGGCATGCCGCTCCCGTTCGTCGAGATCCGCATCCGCGTCGGCGACGAGGAGATCGCGTGGGACGGCGAGTCGATGGGCGAGCTCGAGGTGCGCGGGCCGTGGGTCGCCTCCGGCTACTACGAGACGCCCGAGCAGGCCGACCGCTGGACGGAGGACGGATGGTTCCGCACCGGGGACATCGCGTCGATCCATCCGCGCGGCTACATCCAGATCAAGGATCGCTCGAAGGACGTGATCAAGTCCGGCGGCGAGTGGATCTCGTCCGTCGAGCTCGAGAACGCGATCATGGCGCACCCCGCAGTCGCAGAGGCCGCGGTGATCGCGATTCCCGACGAGCGCTGGGCAGAGCGGCCGCTCGCGGCGGTCGTGCTGAAGGAAGGCGCCTCCGCGAACGCAGACGAGCTGCGCGAGTTCCTCGCGCCGAGCTTTGCGAAGTTCTGGCTCCCCGACCGCATCGAGTTCGTCGCCGAGATCCCGAAGACGAGCGTGGGGAAGTTCCGGAAGACCGCGCTTCGCGAGCAGTTCGCCGAGGAACCCGCGGCCACGAGTTGAAGGCCGCGGTGCTCCGCGAGGTCGGCGGCCCGTTCGAGCTCGCCGACGTCCCCGACCCGGTCGCAGGCGAGGGTCGCCGGCTCGTGCGCGTGCGCGCCGCCGGCATCAACTTCGCCGACCTCCTCATCCGCCGCGGGCACTACTCGGAGATGCCCGACCTTCCCGTCGTGCTCGGCCTCGAGGTCGCCGGCGAGCTCGAGGACGGCACGCGCGTCATCGCGCTCACGCGCGGCGCGGGCGCATACGCGGAGCTCGCCGCCGTCGACCAGGTGCTTCCGCTTCCCGAGGGAGCGAGCTTCGCCGAGGGTGCGTCGTTCCCGATCGCGTTCCTGACTGCGTACATCCCGCTGACGCGGCAGGTGCAGCTGCACCCCGGATCGACGGTGCTCGTGCACGCGGCCGCCGGCGGCGTCGGCAGCGCAGCGATCCAGGTCGCGCGCGCGCTCAGCGCAGAGGTGATCGGCGCGGTCGGCTCTGCGGAGAAGATCGAGCTCTGCCTCGAGCTCGGCGCCTCGGCGGCGTACGTGTACGACGAC
>Ga0209579_10002755_pt1 | contig 13142 bp, 10 predicted proteins | sample Coa_R1_2_FD_187152 | JGI IMG/M metagenome (GOLD analysis project Ga0209579, IMG submission 187152) | Surface soil microbial communities from Centralia Pennsylvania, which are recovering from an underground coalmine fire - Coalmine... | ecosystem: Environmental > Terrestrial > Soil >... | reverse complement strand
ATCGCCGAAGACGCTTGCGACACCGTTCCAGTTCGCGATCCACGCGTCGTCGGGTGTCGCCGGCCCGAGATTCGCCACGTCGCGGATCGTCGACGCAGCGCTGCCGTAGACGCCGGCGACGAAGCCCCGCGCGCGAACTTCCCCGACCCAGCCCGTGACGAATGCCTGGACGCTGCGCGTGCAGGCCGCGTCCTTCGTCGAGTAGCCCTCCATGTCGAAGTAGATCGGGCTGCCGGGGGGGAGACCGAACGTCGCCGCGCGCGTCGTCGCGTCGTCCCCCGCCGAAAGCCCCTGGGCCTGCGCCGTCGAGACGTTGGCCGAGAGGTGCTGAAGACCGCCTTGCGAGACGCACGGTGCCTGCAGGCCGACGTACAGGGGCAACAGGCTCCAGCCCTGCCCGATCGCGCCCGACACCCACGTCGCGGACAGATTGCCGTCACCACAGGCTCGGTTCGCGCCGCCGATGTAGACGCCGACGGCGCGATAGGGCGACGCCGACCACGCGGTCAGCGTCTGGAGAGACGGGGCGCGGCACGTGTCGAAGCCGTAGCCGGTGTAGACGTTCGTCTTCGCCTGCTGCGTTGCGGCCGCACCGCCGGCGACCGCAACGGCGCATGCAGCCGCGCACGCGAGCACGACCGTCCCCACCCGTCTCACCCGCGCGATTGTGATGACCAGACGTGAAGATTCCGTGTGTGCGGTCTACGCCGGCGGGCGCGTGGTTCCTCGCACGACCAGGTCGAGCGACATCGTCTCGACACGCACGGCGGGAGGCTCGCCGGCGAGCGCCTGCAACAGCAGCTCTGCGCCGCGGCGGCCGCTTTCGAACAGCGGCTGTCTGATCGTCGTCAGCCCGACGTAGGAGGCGATCTCGATGTCGTCGAAGCCGATCACGGACAGCTCGCCCGGAACGTCGATGCGCAAGCCTCGCGCCGCCTCGAGCACGCCGAGCGCCTGCACGTCGGACGCGGCGAAGATCGCAGTGGGGCGCTCGGGCAAACGCAACAGCTCCTCCGCGACGCTGCGCGCGACGTGCCGGCTCTGCGTTCCTTCGCGGACGTATTCGGGTCGCAGGGGAATCGCGGCCTCGGCCAGCGCGCTCTCGTAGCCCTCGGTCCGGTCGCGGCTCGAGAGGAAGCGGAAGGGGTCGGGCGGCTTGTCGCCGACGAACGCGATGCGGCGATGGCCGAGCTCGATCAGGTACTGCGTCGCGAGGCGCCCACCTGCGACGTCGTCGATGACGACGCTCGGCAACTCGTCATGGCGCGCGTCGACGAGGATGCACGGGATTCCCTCGAGGCGAAGCCGCCTGACTTCCTCGTCCGGCGGGATGAGCGAGAGCACGAGCAGCCCGTCGGTCCGATGGGCGTCGGCGAGCAGCCTGAAAGCGCGGCGCTGCCGGTCGGCAGACTCGACGTCGAAGAGCGCGAGATCGTAGGGCGACGCGGCGAGCGCCGTCACGATGCCGCGGACACGCTCGATCGGCGATGCCTCCGTGAGGAACGGCATGACGACGCCGATGACGAGCGTGCGCTTGAGCGAGAGGTTCCGTGCGACGGAGCTGGGGCGGTAGTCGAGCACCCGAATCGCCTCCAGCACGCGCTCTCTCGTCGCGTCGGCGACGTTGGCACGGCCGTTCAGGACGCGGGAGACGGTGGCGATCCCCACGCCCGCGTGGGCCGCGACGTCGGCGATCCGAGCCGGCGACCTCGGAACCGCTTCCATAGACCCAACCTTTTGCCTGCAGCGACGTCAAAAGTCAAGCCAGGGGCGACTTGATTTCGTCACAAAAGTGTCGTAATCTCGCCGCCCGAGATCGGTTGAAACCGGTTCCAATCAGGAGGGAGTGCATGCGCAGGGTTGCCGCAATCCTCGTGGTCGCCGCCCTCGCCTTGGTCGCCGTCATCGTGGCGACCGCCCAGGCGGGCACGAAGACGACCACCGTGACGCTGGCCGGATGGTCGGCCGGCGCGGACGAGGACCAGCTGCTCCAGTCAATCGTCAACACTTTCGAGAAGACCCATCCGGGCATCAAGGTCGACTACTCGGTGATCAACGGCGACTACACGACCGCCATGACCGCCAGGTTCGCCGCCCACAACCCGCCCGACGTCTTCTACGTCGACTCGAGCCTCGCCTCGACGTGGGCGTCGCAAGGCGTCCTGCAACCGCTCAACAGCTACATCAAGTCGAGCAAGTTCGACACGAGCAAGTTCTATCCGAGCCTGCTCGGCGCGTTCACCGTCGGTAAGTCGATCTACGGCTTCCCCAAGGACTGGTCACCGCTCGCGATGGAGATCAACAAGGGGATGCTCGGCGCCGCGCACGCGACGGTGCCGAAGAACTGGGCACAGCTCCGGGCGGCTGCGCAGAAGATCCAGGCTGCCGGCGTTCTACCGTCGGGTGCGAAGCCGATCTGCCTGTCGGCCGACTGGGCGCGGATGCTTCCGTTCGTGTTCCAGAACGGCGGCTCGCTTGCGAACATCACCTCGCCCGCGGCCGTGGCGGCGGTGAACTTCTACGTCGGCCTGATCAAGAGCGGGCTCGCGAACACGCCCGACAAGCTCGGTTCGGGCTGGTGCGGCGAGGCGCTCGGCAAGCAGAAGGCCGCGATCATCTTCGAGGGGAACTGGCTGCTCCCGTTCATGGCCTCGACGTATCCGGGGATCCAGTACGGCGTGTTCCCGATGGTCTCGCAGAAGACCGGCGGCAACCTCGCGTTCACGGTGTCCTACTCGCTCGCGAAGGACTCCAAGAACAAGCAGGCTGCCTGGACGCTGCTCTCGTGGCTCACGGGCCAGAAGGGGCAGACGCTCTGGATGTCCAAGGGACTGGCGCTGCCGTCCCGGACCGATGTCAAGGCGATCGGCGGGCGCAAGAACTTCCTGATCGCCGCCAAGTACGCGCACGGCTGGGGCTTCCCCCACTTCGCCACCGCGTACACGATCATGAACAACGACCTCTCCGCCGTGATCACCGGCGGCAAGACGGTGCAGCAGATGCTGTCCGACGCCGCAGCGGCGATGAAGGGCTAGCCGGGGGAACAGCGCGACAGGCCCCTCCCGTGCGGGCGACCGCGCGGGAGGGGCTACTTCCGCCGATGGCCGCCGCTGCGACTCCCGTCCCGCCACGCAACTCGCTCTTCGGAGCGCGCCTGCGCGAAGCGGGCTGGGGCTACGCCTTCGTCGCGGTGCCGATGGCGGTCTTCGGCCTGTTCTTCATCTATCCGTTCGGCTACGCGCTCTACATCAGCTTCTTCCACTGGGGGATCCTCGGCAAGCAGCCCGGCACCGGCTCGATCGGGTTCCACAACTACCACCAGGTGATCAACGACCACGTCTTCCGGACGGCGATCAAGAACACCCTCGAATACACCGCCGGCGTCCTTCCGCTCGAGATGGCGATGGGCCTGTTGATGGCGCTCGTCGTGAACCAGAGCATCCGCGGTCAGAAGTTCTGGCGGGCGGCGTTCTATTTCCCGTCGCTCGCCTCGTCCGTCGCGATCACGACGATCGCTCTCTACCTCGCCGCATCGGACGGGCTGATCAACCGCGTCTTCGGAACCACGACGCCGTGGTTCACGACGGCGAGCACGGCGACCTGGGCGATCGTCGTCCTGAACGCCTGGACCACGTCGGGGACGGTGATGCTCTTCTACCTCGCCGCCCTCCAGTCGATCCCGACCGACGTCTACGAGGCGGCCTCGGTCGACAACACGAGCACGTGGCGCACGTTCTGGAGGATCACGTTCCCGCTGCTCCGGCCGGCGCACTTCTTCGTGTTGGTCGTGTTCGGGATCGGCGCGCTGAAGGTGTTCGACCAGCAGTACCTCGCATCGGGCGGCACCGGCGGCCCGAACTACTCGACCTACACGGCCGTGCTGTACATCTACCGCGAGGCGTTCCAGGCGTTCGACTTCGGCATGGCCGCCGCCGCGGGCACCGTCATCTTCATCGGGATCTTCGTGCTGACCGTCGTCCAGCGGCTGACGGTCGGCAGAGGTGAGGCCGCCTGATGGCGACCGCCGCCGCAAGCTCCCAGCCCTACATCCCCGGCCGCGCGCGGTCGGAGCTGATCCGCAAGGGCATCGCCTACGGGGCGCTGGTCGTGATCGCCGCGATCTTCTTCGTGCCGTTCCTGTGGAGCATCATCACGTCCTTCAAGACGCTTCCCGACAGCGTCAACGTCACGCTCATCCCACATCCGTGGACGACCGCCGCGTGGCGCGAGGTCTGGTCGCAGTACCACTTCGGCACGTACATCAAGAACAGCCTCTTCCTCGCCGTCGTCGTCACGTCCTGCAACATGTTCCTCGCCGGGCTCGGCGGCTACGCGTTCGCGCGCCTCCGGTTCCCCGGCCGCGAGCTGCTGTTCCTGCTCGTGCTGGGAACGCTGATGGTCCCCGACCAGCTCCGCCTGATCCCGGTCTTCGTGATGCTCACGAACTGGCACCTGATCGCGAGCTTCAAGGGCTACATCCTGATCAACCTCGTCACCGCGACGAACCTGTTCTTCATGCGCCAGTACTTCCTGACGATTCCGAAGGACTTCGAGGAGGCCGCGAAGCTCGACGGCGCCGGCTACTTCAAGACGTTCTGGCGCGTGATGTTGCCGCTCGCGCTGCCGGCGATCGCGGCGCTGACCATCCTGCAGTTCCAGGGAACCTGGAACGACTTCTTCTGGCCGCTGATCCTGTTCGGGCAGGGCAGCCCGCACCTGTACACGATCCAGCTCGGGCTCGCGGAGTTCACGATCACCTACCAGACGAGCTGGCCCGACCTGATGGCCGGCAGCGTGATCGCGATCCTCCCGATCCTCGCCATCTTCGTCGCGTTCCAGCGCTACTTCATCGCAGGGCAGGTTTCCGCGGGGGTGAAGGGATGACCGCGTCGGGAGAAGCGCTGCGTCTCGCGGCGCGCGACCTGTACCAGAACTCCTGGCGGCTCGTGCCGCTGAACGCCCTCTTCGGAGCGGTCCTCGTCGCCGTCGGCATCGGCGCGTACGCGGTTCGCGCGAGCGCTGTGCTCGTCGTTCTCGCCGGCCCCATCGCTGCGGCCCTCGCGCACGCGGCGGTGACCGTCGTGCGCACCGGCAACCTCACGCTCGCAGACGGCGTGGCCGGCCTGCGGGAACACTGGCGCCGCGGGCTCGTGCTCGGGACGCTCGCGAGCGGGCTGCTCCTTCTGGGCGTCGTCGCCTTCCGGTTCTACGCGCGGTCGACGTTCGCCTGGCCGCTCGCGTTCGTGACGCTCTATCTCGTGCTCCTGCTCGGCGTGTACCTCGTCGTGCTCTGGACGTTGGCGGTCTCGGAGCCCGAGCGTCCGTTGCGCGCCGCCGCCCGTTCCGCCGCCGAGCTCGTCGCGCGCCGTCCCGGGGCGACCGCCGCCCTCGGGCTCGCGCTCCTGTTCGTCAATCTCGTGGGCATCGCCGCTGCGGTGATGCCCTTCCTGACCCTCACGGTGGCCTATTCGTTCGTCGCCGTGGCGCACTTCGCGCTGCCGCGCCCGATTGAAGAGGAGCTCTAGTCATGGCATCGATCACCTTCGAGCACGTCACGAAGAAGTTCGAGGACACCACCGCGGTCGACGATCTGAACATCGAGGTCGCGGACGGCGAGTTCCTCGTGCTCGTCGGGCCCTCGGGCTGCGGCAAGACCACGGCGCTGCGAATGCTCGCCGGGCTCGAGGACATCTCGTCCGGGCGCATCCTGATCGGCGACCGCGTCGTCAACAACGTGGCGCCGGGCGCGCGCAACGTCGCCATGGTGTTCCAGTCCTACGCGCTCTATCCGCACATGACGGTGCGCGACAACCTCGCGTTCAGCCTGCGCAACTACAAGGTCCCGAAGCCGGACATCGAACGGCGCGTCCAGCAGGCGGCGGAGATCCTCGAGCTCGACACCCTCCTGAAGCGAAAGCCGAAGCAGCTCTCGGGCGGGCAGCGGCAGCGCGTCGCCCTCGGACGCGCGATCGTGCGCGAGCCCGAGGCGTTCTTGATGGACGAGCCGCTGTCGAACCTGGATGCCGCGCTGCGCGTGCAGACGCGCGCGGAGATTCTCAAGCTCCAGAAGCGTCTCGCGACGACGACGATCTACGTCACGCACGACCAGGTCGAGGCGATGACGATGGGCGACCGGATCGCGGTGATGAGCAAGGGCGTGCTGCAGCAGATCGGGTCGCCCGAAGAGCTCTACACGCGGCCGGCCAACACCTTCGTGGCGACGTTCATCGGCTCGCCGTCGATGAACCTCCTGCCCAGCGGCACGCTCGGCATCGGCGGCATCGGGCAGCTCGCCGGCTTTCGGCCCGAGCACGTCCAGCTCGGGAACAGCCGTCCCAACTCGGCCACGTACCAGGCCCTCGTCGAGGTCGTCGAGTATCTCGGCGACGAGCAGCTCGCGCATCTCAGGCTCGGTGACACGCCCGTGATCGCGAAGCTTCCGGTCGAGCCGCGCCTTGCGGCGGGCAACACCGAGACGTTCTCGGTCCCCCTGCAACGCGTGCTGCTCTTCGACGCCGAGAGCGGCCGGGCGGCCGGCGCCGCCGCGTAGCCTGGGCGCACCTGTGTCGCTGACCGTCCTCGAGGGCTCGACGTTCTGCGTCTGCGACGAAGCCGGCGACGTCGACGGCAAGGCGTCCGCGTCCGGTTTCTTCGTCGCGGATACACGATTCCTCTCACGCTGCATGCTCACGGTCGGGGGCGGCCGCCCGGGCCTGCTCTCGAGCAGCCAACCCGCCCCTCATCTCGCCCGGTTCGTCTTCCGCAACCCCGATTCGGGCGGCCTCAGGCCGAACGAGCTGTCGATCGAACGCGAGCGCTTCGTCGGCGACTGCATGCAGGAGAAGCTCCACGTCGAGAACCACGGGCGGCGTCGCGTCGAGACCGAGCTCGCCCTCGAGCTCGAGGCCGACTTCGCGGACATCTTCGCGGTCAAGGACCTCGACCCCGGGTTCGGCCACCCCGCGTCGGTCACCCTGCCGCCGCCGCGGACGCCGACGTGGCGCGAGGACGGGACGACCGCCGTCTTCGCCGACGAGGGGTTTCCAGCACGGACCATCGTGCACTTCTCGCAGCCCTGCGAGATCGACGGCTCGTTCGTCCGATTCCCGATCGAGCTCGAGCACGGCGAGACCTGGACGCTCGAGGTCGGCGTTCAGCCGCTCCTCGACGGCGAGACGCCGCTGCGCGCGGCCGAGTTCGCGCCGCATCTCGCCGAGGAGCGGCACCACGCGGAGGAGTCGCTTCGCGCGTGGAACCGATCGACGCCGCAGCTTCGATCGGGTTGGCCCGACCTCGACACGACCTGGGCGACGTCGGTTGCCGACCTCGCCGCGCTTCGCATGCGCGCCGCGGGGCTCGACTACGGCTTCCTGCCCGCGGCAGGAACCCCCTGGTTCATGACGGTGTTCGGCCGCGACACGCTGATCACCTGCCTGCAGACGATGCCGTTCGGACCCGACCTCGCCACCGCCGCCCTGCGTGTCTTCGCGGCTCTGCAGGCGACCGAGGACGACCCGGAACGCGACGCCGAGCCCGGGAAGATCATCCACGAGATGCGCCGCGGCAAGGCGGCGCTCGCCTGGACCGATCGTTACTACGGCACGATCGACGCAACGCCGTTGTTCCTGATCCTGCTCTCCGAGCTGTGGCGGTGGTCCGACGACCCGACGCTGCCGGGCGAGCTCGAGGGAGCAGCGCGTGCCGCACTCGCATGGATCGACGGGCCCGGCGACCGTGACGGCGACGGCTTCGTCGAGTACTCACGCCGCGCGCGTCGCGGGATCCCGAACCAGTCGTGGAAGGACTCCGATCCGTCGATGGCGTTCCGCGACGGCACGTTGGCACAGGCGCCGATCGCGCCCGTCGAGGTGCAGGGATACGTCTACGACGCGAAGCTGCGCGTCGCCGAGCTTGCGCGCGCGGTGTGGGGCGATGCCGACACGGCGACCCGGCTCGAGCGCCAGGCGCACGAGCTGCGCAACCGTTTCAACGAGGCGTTCTGGCTCGAGGACGGCTACTACGCGCTCGGCCTCGACCGCGACAAGCGCCCGATCGACGCGGTTGCCTCGAACATGGGCCACCTGCTGTGGAGCGGGATCGTCCCGCCGGAGCGGGTCGACGCAGTCGCAGGTCTGCTGACGAGCGACAGGCTCTGGTCGGGCTGGGGAGTGCGCACGATGGCCGCTGACGAGCGCGCGTACAACCCGCTCGTCTACCACAACGGCACGGTCTGGCCCCACGACAACTCGCTGATCGCCTGGGGTCTCGCAAACGCGGGACGCGCACGCGACCTCGAGCTGCTCGTGCGACGGACGATCGAGGTTGCGGCCCATTTCGACCATCGCCTCCCGGAGCTCGTCGCCGGATTCTCCCGCCGGAGGACCGGCGTGCCGGTTGCGTACCCGACCGCCTCGAGCCCGCAGGCCTGGGCGGCCGCGACGCCCGTGCTGCTCCTCCGCGTGCTGCTCGGGCTGCAGCCCGATCGCGCGCAGCGTGTCCTCCGCGCCGGCGCGACGGAGCTTCCCGAATGGACGGAGGGGCTGACCCTGGCGAACGTCCACGCCTTCGGTTCCGGCTGGACGGTGCGCGTGAGGGACGGCGTCGCGACGGCCGAGCGGGCGTAGACCCGCGAGCCGGCCGAAAAGCTGCCGCGGGGGCGATGAGTTCCCGGGACCGCCGCAGTCCTAGGAGCCGATGACGAAGAACCAGCTAGCCCGCGACCGCAGCCGGTGGTTCCAGCTGGCCGAGCCCGCGTTCCAGGATGCCGTACGCGCGCTCCAGATCGCTCTTCAGCCTCCGCACCGCGGCAGGGCCGTGCTTGCCGGCGAGCGCCTGCCTGCGCGCGAGCCGGAAGATGTTCCGGTGGACGCCGATGAGCAGACTCGCAGCGATGCGGGCATCGCGCTCGTCCACACCGAGCTCGACCTCGATCTCGCCGGCGAGCACCTGGGCGAAACGCGACATCACCTCGAGCTCCTTGACCTGGAGGGCCGGAGACTCCTCGATGATGCGCGCGAACGTCGCGAAGCCGGGGCTGCACAGCCGCGGACATTCGGCGAGCTGCATCCGGCGCAGCGCGGCGAGAATCGACTCGCCTCCGGCGCGACCGCGGACGGTCTCGACGATCGCCTGCTCGCGACGGGGCACCTCGTCGAAGAAGAGGTCTTCCTTGGTCGGGAAGTAGTTGAAGACGGTCTTCTCCGAGACCCCCGCAGCCGCGGCCACCTCGGCTACCGTGACGTGGTCGAACCCGCGGGCGACGAAGAGGTGCATGGCCTGGTCCGCGATCTCGTGTCGGGTCGCCTCCTTCTTCGTCTCGCGCAGTCCCACGTGCGGAGTGTAGCCGGATTGTTACAGTTGCAGAAATCTTTCAGCGCCTGTAGGTTGGCGGAGGAAGTCGTCCAGGGGGAGGGATAAGTGCTCGCTCGTCTCGCACATGTGATCGCACGTCATCGCTGGAAGGTCATCGCGGCCTGGATCGTCCTGACGCTGTTCGGCGGCTTCGCCGCCGGCCAGGTCTCGAAGCGCTGGTACCAGAGCTTCTCGATCCCGGGCAAGTCGGCCTACGAGGCCAGCCAGCGCACGCTCAAGCAGTTCGACACGGGCGTACGGCCGCCGAACGTCGTGGTGTTCCACACGAACGGAGACGCGACGAAGAGCGATGCGATCCAAGCTGCGATGAAGCGGGCGGCCGCCGTGACGCCGGGTGCGCGGACGAGCTCGTACTTCTCGACGCACAACTCGATGTACGTCTCGAGCGACAAGCACACCACGTTCGAGGAGATCTATCCGGCCGGAACGGCGAAGTTCAGCACGACGAGCGGGGCCTCCCCCGAGCTGCGGGCCGCCCGGTCCGGCTTGCCGAGCGACATCACCGTCAACGTGACCGGCCACGATCCGATCGAGGAAGCGAGCTCGCACGGCTCGTCGGGCGGCAGCGTGCTGGTGGAGGCGATGATCGGCGGCGCGGGCGCCCTCGTCATCCTTCTGTTCGTCTTCGGGACGCTGCCCGCGATTCTCATGCCGATCGCCGTCGCGGCCTCGGCGATCCTGAACACGTACACCCTCGTCTGGATCCTCACCTACATCACGAACGTGTCGATCATCGTGCAGTTCCTCATCGCGCTGGTCGGCCTCGGTGTGGCGATCGACTACGCGCTGCTCATGATCTTCCGCTTCCGCGACGAGCTGCGCGAGGGCGAGGACGTCGAGACGGCGCTCGTCGAGACGATGACGCACGCGGGCCGCTCGGTGATCGTGTCCGGCTCGACCGTCGCGGTCGGCCTGCTGTCGATGATCGTCCTGCCGCTTCCGTTCATCCGGTCGATGGGGATCGGAGGCATGCTCATCCCGGCAGTCTCCGTGATCGCCGCGATCACGCTGCTCCCCGCGATGCTCGCCGTGCTCGGCACGCGCATCAACAGCGTGCGCGTGCTGCCGAAGCGGTTCGTCGACCGCGGCCATCCGGAGGACGGCGCGTGGGGGCGCTGGGCCAGGTTCGTGCTGAACCGCCCGTGGGTTGTCGCCACCACCGGCGTCACGATCGTGGCGGTGCTCGTGGTGCTCGGCGTACAGCTGAACCCGAACGAGGCCCAGCTCAAGAACTTCCCGGGCACCGGCACGGCGATCGCCGGCCGCCAGATGCTGGCCGATGCCGGGATCTCACCCGGCGTCATGAAGCCGTTCGACGCGCTCGTGGAGAACGGCGCCGACCCGCAGCCCATCGCCGACCGGCTGAGCCACGTCGACGGGATCGTCGGCGCGTCGGCTCCGACCGGTCCAGGCTGGCGCAAGGGCCCCGATTCGCTCGTCGAGGCGTTCCCCGCCGTCGACGGCGCGGCCCCGGGCATCCAGGGAGTCATCAACCGAGCGAACGCCGCGCTGAGAGGAACCGACGCGACGCTCAGCGGTACCCCGGCCGTCGACCGCGACTTCGTGCACGCGATCTACGGGAACTTCCCGTACGTGCTCACCTTCGTGCTCGTCCTGACGCTGATCCTGCTCGCTCGGGCCTTCCGCTCGATCGTGCTGCCGATCAAGGCGGCGATCCTGAACCTGGTCTCGCTCGGCGCGGCGTTCGGAATCGTCGTGTTCATCTTCCAGATGGGCCACGGGTCGTCGCTGTGGAACATCACGGCGACGCAGGCGATCACCGCCTGGATCCCGTTGATGATCTTCGCCTTCCTGTTCGGCCTCTCGATGGACTACGAGGTCTTCATGCTCACCCGCATGCGGGAGGCGTACGACGAGACGAAGTCCACGAGCCGCGCGATCGAGCTCGGCCTGGCGCGAACCGGGAAGCTGGTCACGAGCGCCGCGCTGATCCTCATGTTCGCGTTCCTCGTGCTCTCCTCGAGCCCGGGCTTCGAGATCAAGGAGTTCGCGATCGGGCTCGCCGCCGGGATCATCTTCGACGCGACGGTGATCAGGGCGTTGCTCGTGCCTGCGCTGATGCGTCTGCTCGGCGACATCAACTGGTGGATGCCGCACTGGACGCGCCGGGCGCTCTTCATCCGCCCGGAGCGCGCGCCGCCGCTCGCGACCGAGCAGGCATAGAGTCGAAACTCGCGTCCTTGGTTCGCCACCCGGCGAACCAAGGACGTCGGGTTACCCTGTCGGCATGGCGACAAAGGAGCTGACCGGGCGGTGGGACGACGTTCGCTCGCCGTACTCGGGCGAGGTGGTCGGCCGGGCTCCGGTCTCGTCCGCGGGCGACGCGCGCCGCGCGATCGACGCGGCCGATGCGGCGATGCGATCGCCGCTGCCCGCACATCAGCGTGCCGCGATCCTCGAGCGGGTGTCGGCCGCAATCGTCGAGCACCACGAGGAGCTCGCGCAGACGATCTCCGCCGAGGCGGGCAAGCCGATCAAGGCGGCACGCGTCGAGGCCGCACGCGGGGTCGACACCTACCGGGCCGCCGCCGACGTCGCGCGGACGCTGACCGGCGAGACGATCCCGTTCGACGCCTCGCCCGCCGGAGAAGGGAAGCTCGGCTTCACCCTCCGCGTTCCGATCGGGATCGTCGGCGCGATCACCCCGTTCAACTTCCCGCTCAACCTGGTCGCCCACAAGCTCGCGCCCGCGCTCGCGGCCGGATGTGCAGTCGTGCTGAAACCCGCTCCCGGGACACCCCTCACCGCGTTCCGGCTCGCGGAGCTGACGGCCGAAGCCGGGCTGCCCGACGGCTGGCTCAGCGTCCTCCACGGGCCGGCATCGGAGATCGGCGACGTGCTGGTCGAGGACGAGCGCGTCAAGGCGCTCACCTTCACGGGCTCGGGACCGGTGGGCTGGGGCCTGCGCGCCCGCGCACCGCGGAAGCGCGTGCTGCTCGAGCTCGGGAACTCGACACCGCTGATCGTCGCCGCCGATGCGGATCTCGAGGCGGCTGCCGCCGCGGCCGCGCGAACCGCGTTCGCGTACTCGGGCCAGGCGTGCATCTCCCTGCAGCGCATCTACGTCCACCGGGATGTCTACGAGGAGTTCACAGGCCGCTTCCTGCCCAAGGTGGCGGCGCTCGTGGTCGGCGACCCCGCCGACGAGGCCACCGACGTCGGCCCGGTGATCGACGTGCGAAGCCGGGAGCGGATCCTCGACTGGATCGAGCGGTCGGGCGGCGAGGTGCTGACCGGCGGGGTCCTGACGGACGAGGGGCTGATCCCGCCGACCGTCGTTGCGAGCCCGCGGCACGACTCGGAGCTCTCCTGCGCAGAGGCGTTCGGCCCCGTTTGCACGCTGCAGCCGTACGGCACCGAGGAGGAGGCGTTCGCCGGCGCGAACGCGACGCCGTACGGGCTTCAGGCCGGGATCTTCACGCGCGATCTCGGTCTCGCGCTCCGCGCCGTCCGGCGGCTCGAATTCGGCGGCGTGACCGTGAACGAGGCGCCGAGCTGGCGCGTCGACCACATGCCGTACGGCGGCATCAAGGACTCGGGCAACACACGCGAAGGACCGCGGGCCGCCGTTCGCGAGCTCACCGAAGAGCGGCTCGTCGTGATCGACGCCCGCTAGCCGCGAACCGCGGGTGCCCGCACGACCCGCGGGTCGGTGAACACGTCGAGGTCGTCGCGGCTCGTCGACGAGAACTCCGAGACGACGGCGCCGTCCTTGCCTGCGCGGAACCAGTGCAGCGTGTCCGGCGGGA
>Ga0209579_10002754_pt1 | contig 13142 bp, 10 predicted proteins | sample Coa_R1_2_FD_187152 | JGI IMG/M metagenome (GOLD analysis project Ga0209579, IMG submission 187152) | Surface soil microbial communities from Centralia Pennsylvania, which are recovering from an underground coalmine fire - Coalmine... | ecosystem: Environmental > Terrestrial > Soil >... | reverse complement strand
GAGGGCCGATGGCAGCACGTCTAAGGTGCGGCAGTGAAGGCTCAATACCTCACCGTCCACCATTACGTCGACTGGTCCAGTTAAAGAAAAATCAATGCGTTTCGCCGAGCGGCGTTCTGCCAACGGGTGTTGGATGTGGCTACCGTCATAAAGGCTGGGCAGATTGCGGATCAGGCCTAAGCGCCCGATTGGTCCCCAGCGCACATATTCGATCAAACCATCATTTACTTCAGCGTTGGGCGCGATCATCATCGTCCCGCCGGTGTACTTGCTGTTGTTGAATGTTAGAAACAGGCATGGCCGGCGATCAATCTCCTTGTCTTCGTCCACGCGCAATGGAAAGGGCCGCCGCCGCAAGCGGGCAAGAGATATGAAGATGGAGGCTTGATACCCGAGTTCGCCCCAATGGCTGAATCGGCGGGCGCGTAGGGTTGCAACGTCGGCGGCAAATCCGACTGACAGAAGATTGATGTAGTAAAGAGCGCCGTTAACATGCTGCATTCGCATAACATCGCAAGGCTGTGTCCGGCGGTTCAGCAGGGCTTCTATGGCGTGCTCGACGCCGCGGTTGCTAAAGTCGCGAAGAAAAGAATTTCCCGTACCCAATGGAAGAAAACCCAGCGTCGGACGTTCAGTGGAATTCGGCGGCAGAGGAAACAGGCCGTTGATGATCTCATACGAAGTCCCGTCACCGCCGACGGCTATGAATTTCCTGTAGCCCCGCGCGTAAGCATCGGCAGCGATCTGCGACGCGTGGCCAGTTTGACTAGTTTCGGCGAGGTCTACGCCGATTCCTCCGGCCCGCAAGCGGTCCAAGGCTGGCCCAATCAGCTTTCGCCAGCGCCCCCCGCCTGCTGCAGGGTTGATGATGGCGAGAAAATTCTGGTTCACAATTCGGCCACCGCGGCACGATCGAGAGTCTTGCCGATTTCTTCCGCCAGAATACCGCGCTTGATCTTCATGGAAGCAGTTCTGGGGAAATCTCGGTTCCAGACGAGATATCCATTGACGCGCTTGAAATCAGGAAGACGCCGGTTGCGCGCGAGAATCTCCGCTTTTAGTGCCTCGGAGAACTCCTGTTTTTCCTCTAAACGAATTACCAGGACCAACGTTTCGTGCGTCAACGATTTCGCGGGCCAGATGTAATTTGCGGCAAAGATACAATATTCTTTCACCGACAAGCCATCGAAGACGGTCTCGATGTCCTCCGGGTAAATATTCTTGCCACCTTCGGTGACAATCATGTTCTTCTTGCGCCCAAACAACTGCAAATGACCATGTTTATCGAAGCGGCCAAGATCACCGGTTAAAAGCCAGCCATCTACGATGGTTTCCGCGGTAAGTTCCGGCTCGTCGAGATAGTGTGACATGATGGTTTTACTTCTGGCGCCTACTTCGCCGATCCCATCCGGATCCGGATTCAGAATGCGAATTTCTACTTCCGGCAACGGCTTGCCGACGGTATCCGCGCGAAATGGTTTCAGGTCATTCAGCGTGAGCGCGGTGCCCGCTTCGGTGAGACCGTAACCGTTTGTTACGGGGATGCCCAAGTCGTAGAAAAATTGCAGGGTCGATGGTTCGACAAATGCACCGCCCGTGATCAGGGCGAGCAACTCACCTCCGAAGGCCTCGTGCACCTGCGGTAGAAGTTTGCGGCTTAACGAAGCCCGAGGCTTACGCTTGGTAAGGATCTTGTTCACGGCGATCAGACGATTGAGCAAAAAACGCCTGGGTGCGGAAAGCTCAGCGAATTTCCCTCGCAGACCACGTTCCAGATTCTTGAGCACCAGGGGAACCAGGCTGACATAGGTGATTTTGTATTTGATAAACGCGTCGCGAACAAACTCCGGGCGCAGCGTGCGCAAATGAACGACACAGGCTCCGCACACGAATGGCCCGATAAAGCCGACCATGAAGTCGATAGCGTGGTTGGTGGGCAGAATACTCAAATAACGCACGCCCGGCCAGAAGGGATACCACGCGGTCAGAGATTTACATTGCTCCAGGTAATTTTCGTGAGTTAGAACGCAGCCTTTGGCGCGTCCGCCAGTGCCGGAGGAATACACGATGCAGGCGACGTCTTCCCTCTTTCGCTCGATGAAAACTGCCTGATCCTTGCGACGAAATTCTTCCCAGCGGCATGCGCCGGCAAGATCAGCGCCAAACGGAGCTTCAGTCACCAAAACTGTTTTGAGCTTATGGTTGGGAAACTCTGGGGCTTGGCTGATGGCGCGCCAAAGGTAGTACTCGACAACAAGAAAACTGGCCTTGCTGTGAGCGAGAAGCGCGAACTGCTCGAAAGCGGTCAGTTTAAAGTCGAGAGGCACAACGATGCCGCCGCAATAGAAAATTGCATAAGCGGAGATCAGCCATTTCGACTGATTGCTCATAATGATGGCGGCGCGATCGTTGGTTTTCAATCCCGCCTGCTGCAGGGCCGAAGCCAAAGGCAGAGCCAGCTCCTTGAAGTCGGCATACGTCAGACGCGTTTTTTCACGGTTTCGGTCCGACTCGATCAGGCAAGTTTCGTTTGGCCAGCGTTCGAGCGCATCGCGCAACGCCGCACCTAGCGAACTGTACTGGTCAAGGTTCAGCATGGGGAATGGGGAATTGTGAATTGTCGATTGTAGACGGTTTGATTTCAGATTGTTGATTTTAGACTTTCGAAAATTCAACATTCAAAAATCAAGATTGATCAATTACAGCCTCGCCTGGATTCGGCTGGCAAGCGTTCTAAAATCGGAAACTCCCTGCAGTTCATAGTCCGGTAATTCGATGTGAAAATGACTCTCCAGCTTCGTGAGCAGATCCAGGGCCTGGAGACTATCAATGCCAAGCGTCTTAAAGAAATCTTCATCGGGAGTCAGCTTTTCCCGCGGAACCTTGAAATGAGCAGCGGCGAGTTCAAGGATTTCGTTTACGGTCTGGTCAGAATTTCTCATGGCACTAGATTCTCTAACACAAACTTATGGCAAATACGGCTGCGCTTCCCTGCTCTCAACAAATTTGCGAAGGCCGGCTTCAACGGCAGGCTTCGTAAACAGATAGCAGAAAATGTCGATTTCTTGCTTCAGTTCTTCATAAGGAATCGGCTTGATGAATTTCTTGGCGCTCGCAGCAGTGTGCCGGTCAAATTTCGCCAGCTGAATGGCGGTGCTTCTTGCTACGCGTAAGACCTCGCCTTCTCCCACGACTTGGCTGACTAAACCCGCTTGTTGCAATTTGCTCGCATTCATACTGCGCCCAGTCAGCAAGAGATCGCGAACCACCGCGTTGCCCAGATCGCGCTTCAGGCGCGGGATGCCGCCGAACCCAGGGATCAGGCCCAGCCGCAATTCAGGAAAACAGAAGCGCGCAGTTTTGTCGGAGATGATCAAGTCACAGGTGAGCGCCAGTTCAAAACCTCCGCCGAAAACCACGCCGTGAACCGCGGCGATGGTGGTCAGAGGAGAAGAATCGATTGCGTTCATCACCCGATGAATTCTTTCCAAAAAGCTGCGCACTTCGCGGGCTGCGTCGCCGGATCGCATCTCCTGCGAGCGCGAATACAGTTCCCGGAGATCCGCGCCGGCACAGAATCCGCAGGCACGCGTGCTATGGATGATCAAGGCATGCGCCTGGCTTTCGCTCAAACTCAGCTCTGTGACGAAATCCTCCAGCTCGCTCAAGGCAAGCGAGCCAATCTCATTGCAGGGCTCGCGATTCAGCACAAGCTCAATCACGCCATCTTTGAGGTCCCAGGAAAGCGCTTTACCTGTGAAGTGGTGCATATCAAATCAACTGCAGGTCCCTCGGCATGCCAGTGACCGGACCCGGATTCGCCCCAGAATAGTTATACCGCCTGCTTTACGCGATACATCGCTTCAATATCACCCTTCAGCTGCGCAGCGATCAGATCTCGTTTCAGCTTCCCGTTCAAGGTTAAAAGCCCGTTTTCGATGGAAAATCCCTCCGCATGAATGTGGAAGCCGCGAATCTGCTTGTAATGAGGCAGTTTCGAATTCAGTGCGTCGATTGCAGACTGCGCTTGCTCGCGCGTGAGATCGCCCGTCACGATCGCTGACAAGTAACCCTTTCCGTTTCCGACAATCACGACCTGCTGGGCTCCTGGCAAATTATGCAGCAGTTCATCTTCAATCGGCTCGGGCGCAATATTGTGGCCGGAGCTAAGGATGATCAGATTCTTAATTCTGCCAATGATCTTCCAATTCCCCTCTGCGTTGACTTCGCCCTGATCGCCAGTATGAAACCAGCCATCCCGCAGCACCTTTTCCGTCTCCTGCGGCCGCCTCCAGTACTCGCGGAAGACATTGGGCCCGCGCACCAGAATCTCGTCGTTTTCCCCGAGCTTCATTTCGATTCCGCTGATAGCGGGTCCCACGCGCCCCGGCTTTACATCGCGGGGGTCGTCCATTGTACAAATGGCGGTCGTTTCGGTCAGGCCATAGACCTGCAGAACAGCAATGCCCAGCATCATGAAATAAAGTTGAGTCTCCACACCCAACGGGGCCGAACCGCAGATCAGAGCTTTCAAATTGGCTCCGATCATCTTCTTCCGGATTGCTGGAAAGATCAGCGCGGTCGCAATGCCCAACCAGACTGAATCCATGAAAGTGGCTCGCCGCTCCTGTTTCCGTAACCATGCAGATTTGGCATGAGTGTAAATTGTTAGCGGCAAGCCCTCAGTTTTCCAAAGTTGTTCGTCCACCGCGCGCCGGACTCGTTCGAGTAACGCTGGGACATTCACAAAATAGTCCGGAGCCACAGTTCGAATCTCGCCTGACAATTTTGTGAGATCAGTATTGAGGCTGACGAGACTACGGCGAAGCAAGCTGGTCAGCAGCGTGATCCAGGCTGCAGCAAAGCACAGTGGCGCGTACTGGTAGACCCGATCCTGACCCGGGCGGTTGTGCATCAAGAGATCGAGACGCGCCGAGGTGCAGGCAAGGATGTGGCCCACGTTCCCGGCTGTGAGCACAACTCCCTTGGGTTCGCCGGAAGTACCGGAAGTATAGATAATCGCGATCGGATCCGATTCCGTAACTTTTGTTTCGGCTGAGACAGCGGCGTTCGTGGCAAAAATCTCTTCGAAAAGAGAATGCGCCGGCGCCTCAGGCCAGACGTCCAGGATGCTGTCTCGCAGCGCAGAGTCGCCGAAACAGATCAGCGATGGCACGCAGTCCTTCATCATGGCCACGAGTTCACGCGGAGACTGCCGCGCGTAAAGCGGCACGGCAATCAAACCTTCGGCAATGATTGCGAGATCCATGGCGATCCAGCGAATGCTGTTTGGCGCAAGCAGTGCGCAGCGGTCGCCTTTCCTCAAGCCTTGATCGGCCAAGAATGTGCGGGCACTCGCGATCATGTTCAGAAGGTCGCGGCCACTGGCTTTGAATGCTTCGGGTTCACGCAGTTCCTGCAGCAAGACGGTATCGCCTGCCTGCTCCAGTTGCGCGAATATATCCTCAGGAAAAGTCATTGAAAGCCTGGAAAGCTGGAAGCGCCGAGTTCGTAGTGCTTGACGCGATCGTCGAAGCGCGCAAGTAGGGATTTCGCTTTATCGGAAATCACCGCGAGAGAATAATTTTCACCCGCAAAACCTTTGACGGACTCGAGCGAGTTGAACCACAGCATGGTTACAAACTCGACCTCGGCGGCATTCTTTAGCCGCAACAGTTGGAATCCGAGATATCCCTTCGGAGTGAGCTCGCGCTCGACCCTTGGAAACAGCTCTTTTTGCAGATAGCTGTCGTAGGCATCCGCATTCTGCAAAGTCGTCCAACCATGCCACATTCGGCAGATCATGAATTCTCCGATTACAACGTGACTAGCCGTAGGCTTCCACCAGGCTGCGCAGGCCGGTGCTCATGGACGGCAAATAATCTTCCCACGCCCATTCGCCGCGACGGGTCGGAAACTCCGGGTAACGCCTTTGCACTTCCTCTTCGAAGTACACGCCCATGCGTGCCATCAACTTCAGGTTTCGCACCACCGTTCGGGCTATTCCGTCGGCAATCGTTTCGCCATCCGTCGCCAACTTCTCGAGCGCAAGGAGCAGCGTGCTCTCCAGATCCGCATCGTCAACGTTCATCAGCAGATCGTCATGTCCTCGTTCCCGCATAAGATTGCGGATGCGCTCATCCATGGTAATTCCGGCCGAGGGCACGAGAGCGGGCATCGAGGTTACGATTCCGTGATACCGTGACGACACCATCATGTGGCAGGAACGGAGAATGCTAACCAACTGGTAGATGTCATATTCTTGCGAAGTCACGATGGGTATCCCGCCGAGCTTTTCCGAAATCCGCTTGCAAGGCCGCGCATCCAAGCGCTCGGTGGCCGCAAGAATCACGAAGACGTTTCTTTTCTTCCGGAACGCATCGACGGCACTGGCAATCGCGCTCAAGTAATGCTCATACGCGCGATCGGCCTCTGCTCCGGAGTTGTGAAAATAAGGACCGCGATAGTGGCTCTCTTTGTAGGCGCCGGCAACCGAATGCAGCGCCAATTTTGCGATTGATGCTTTCACTGGCCACTCGAAAGGATTGATCGGACAAATCACCAATATGGGCGTCTTGCCATCCCAGCCGATGCGCCGCAAAGTTCCCTCAGCGTACTCGGCAGGATGGGGCTCGAATGTCCACGCCGTATCAGTCCCCAATTGCGTGGGAACCCCCAGCTCACGAAGCAGCGTTCGTGATTCCTCATTGCGCGTGATGATCAGCGATTGGTTACAGAATCGCCCGCACATTTTTCGGATCAAAGGATCCATGTGCCCCGCTTCTGCACCGTAGCCGACGGACAACTTGTTCTCAGCCGCGGCAATGCCCAGCGATCCAATCATCATGGTCGTGAGCGCATTCGCGAACTTGCTCTTGAACATTGACCCTTCGCAGGCGACAACACCATGGTGCTGCGGCACTTCAGCCGCAAGGAACGGAGGGAAAATATCGGGCAAATGCACCTGCCGCGTGTCCTCAAAGTATCCCTTCGACCATTCGAAGTTCATCGACATCACGCTAAAATCGACATTCTCCGGACCAAGAATGCGCCGAATCTGGCGCAACATCTCCTGGACGCGAACGTCGGAACCCATGTTGCGGGATCCGTTGTAGCCGGCGAACAGAAGCTTGAGCCTTTCACCCGGCTGCCAGGGCTTGCCCCGGCCGAGCATCCATGCGATTTTCGACTTTTCAATCGAAGCGCTTACCCAGGTCTCGAGCATCAGGTCCATCATGCCGCCGAACCTCCGACTCTGGCCGGCCAGTCTCGATATGGATAAGAAAAGTTTGCTTCGCGGCTGAATTTCAGCAGTGGATAGCTGTATTGTGAAAACGGAACCGGCTTGCGCCCGAGTTCACTGACAACCCGCGTGTTATCGAACACCGTGTTCCACACCAGATAGGGCATGAACACCTTCATCAATGAGGCCCCGTAGGATAGCTTGGTTTTGTAGTTCGCCAACACATTTACGCTTGTCGTAAATGGCCGCTCGAGCACGGATACAAAAATCGGCCTGCGCCGCTCCTGGGCTGCGGCGAGAGCGTTGGTCAACTCGCGAAAGGTCTGCGACTCGCGTCCAGATGAGAGATGATACGTGTCAAATCGTGTCTGCTCGCGCTGGTGGAGCGTGGCAATCGCATCGGCAACAAAATCAACGTTTACGATGTCCACTTTGTCGCTGGGGCGAAAAGGCAGAACCGGCAGTCCTGCGAGAAAAACAAAAGATTTGACCATGTCGAACTGCGTGGTCTCCGCGCGCCGACTGTCACCTAGCACAATACTGGGACGGAAAATCGTAATCGGCACTTCCGGCAGAAGCTCCCGGATCATGTGCTCGCAAAATTTCTTTGTCCGTGCATAGGGGTCGTAATCGGAGCGATTCCAATCTATGGACTTGTCTTCCGTAACGACTTCGTCCTGCCGCTTTCCCGCAACCGCAACCGTGCTGACATGACTGAATCGCCGGAGCCCATGGTAATGGTGAACTCGCATCGCCAACTGCAGCACTTCCAGGGTTCCCCGCAGATTGACGTTCAGGCAACTTTTTTCCGACTTGCGATTCAGCGACGCTGCGCAATGGATCACCGAGTCCGTCGTGTGAATTAATCGGTCGTAATCATCGCGACCGAGGCCAAAATTCGAAGTAGTCAGATCCCCGCGGAAAATTCGCACCCTCGTTTGCAAGTGCTCATAGAAGCGGGGAAAGTCCAAATGCAACTGCAGCGCGCGCCAGAGACGGACCTCCGCTTCGTGCGGATCACGCGCCCTTATCAGCACATTTAGAGAGGCCCCGTGGTCTTGCAGCAGGTTGGCCGCGACATGGGCGCCAATGTATCCGGTGGAACCGGTCAGGAATATCGCCACGTTGCCCCATTGGTTCCGGTGTTGACGGTCTGGCCGGAGCCTTCGACGCTAGCGAGTTCGAAGCTGCGAGCCGGGCGCGCTTCCAGGGGACGCCCCTCGATCAGCGGGTACGTCCAGCGACGCAGTGCCGGAATATGAATGTTGATCCAATAATCCCACCAATCGATCGAACGGGTGTCGTAACCGAAATTGATCCGCTCCTCCGGGACGAGCGCGTTCGTAAGCCGTTCGATGTTTTCCGCGACAAAATCGTGCTCGTTGCGGAGAATGAACGGCTCAAACAGTTCAATCAGTTTCTCTACCCTTTCCAGATTGCGCTCCGCCTTGGCCAGAGGAGTCTTCTTCAGCGGAAAAGCCGACATGATGCGCTGAATGGATTTGATGATGGCCTTCTGCGCGGGAGCTGACATGCGCTCATAGCGCTGTTTCGAGACCGGAATTGCATCGAAACGCAAACGCAACCAATATTCCAGCCCCTCCTGCGCCCGATAGTGCTTGCGATGAGCGAGAGCCGTGAGTTCGATGGAGCGGCGCATGTCGCAAGGGTTGGTGACCGACGTGGCCAACTGGTAAACGGGATCGTGCCGCCGCTCGACGATGGCGGCAGCGATCAAGGTCATGCCGCGGCAAATCGAATCGACTGGAATCAGGTCAAGACGTTTGTGTTCGTTGGTGGGGAGCTGGCGAAAGTAGGTTCCGAGAAGATACGACAGCGAAGCCGAGGTGTTAATGCCCTCATTCCAACCCCGAAATGGCTTTTCGATGGAAGTTTCAACAATCGCCGGACGCACAATCGCGATTGGCAAGCCCTCACCGTGTTTCGCGATCAATGACTCCGCTAATCCCTTAGTCAGGGTGTACGTATTGGGCCAGCCCAGTTCAATGGCGCGCCTGCTTCCGGCTTCGGTCAAATAATTACGAAGCCAGCGCACGCGATTCTTGCGGATCTGATTGTCCAGAGCCGAGCCGTGAAGGTTTTTGGCGGCATGCTCTTTCCCCACGGCCTGGCGGCGAAGTTCTTCGGTGACGGCAACACTTTCACTTCTGCCTTCGGCGTCCCGAATCAACTGGCGGAGCGAACGCCACTCGCGTGCAGAATCAAAATCGGCGAGGCCAGCCGGCGTGTAATCGGGTCGTAATCTCTCCGGGACGCGGCCGTCGCGGGTGCCGGCAACGTAACAAGTTGAAAGATGGAGGAGACCGGCGTGGTCGGATTGCTTCACGAAGTTGACGACGTTAATGGCTGCATCAACATTCGAGTCCAGGGCATCCCTCAAGTCAGGGTTGAAGTCGGTGAGGCCGGAACTGTTGACGATCACATCCAATTTATCGAGAAGCCGATCCCTGACCTCGGGATTCAGACCGAGATCCGGCTGAGAGACATCCCCTTCCACGACTTCGATCCGATCGACCAAAAACCTGCTAAGCCCCGCGCCATAACGAGCAAATAAGGGGTCAAACACCGGGGATTCTTCCACCAATTTCTCGAAGCGGCGCTGCGCCGGATTCGTTTTTTGGCGCCGAATCAACAGGTAAATACGCCCGATGCCAGGGAGGTCCATCAACGCATTTACCAGCCAAACCTTGCCGATGAACCCGGTCACGCCGATGAGCATGATGTGCTTGCCACTTAGCGCAGAACGAACTGACAACGCTTGACGCTTCGGAGCGTTATCGAAATGGACGACGGGCCTCTCTAGGACTAGCGGCTGCCTTTCGGCCGGAAGAACTGCTGAGCCCAATATCGATGAATCGGCAAACCCAAGGTCACGAGCCAATTTTTGCGCAGTGCGCTCACCGTTGGGCCGGGTACCGGTTATGCGGGCAAACGCTCCGCGGGGGCGGATCACCGGGTCGAGCAAACGGCCGGTTGCTAGTCCGTCGCGAAACTCAAGCCGGTTCGAGATGATCCATTTAGCTCCCAGGTAACGTGCGAGCGGACGCATCACGTGATCAAGTCCCTGGCTAACCAGCACAACCTCCCGTCCCGAGTCGATCAACATTTGCAGTTGACGGACGCCTTCAGGCTTGAGCTGCGGACGAAGCTTGTATTGAAAGTATTCGTCACCCAGAAGATCAAGGCGGTCCCGGCTCACGCCCCGCAACACGGTGTGTACGACGCGTGTGGCGAATACCCGATTTGCGGCATAGAGGAATGGACGCAGCAGTCCCATGGAAAGGACAAGACCACGTTTGATCCAGCGGCCAGCGAATGTTTGTACGTTCCAGGTAAAGAAGGCGACCGGGCGAACGGTCGTGAGCTCGAGCAGGCTGCCTTCCACCCGCCAATAGATCGGCGATTCAGTGCCACCCGGTTTGTTTTCTGAGTCGTTCAAATTGCGCAAGGCCCGAGACTTGGGAGCTACAGCGATCCCTGGGACAGGAACGAAGCTTCTATTGTAAACAATGGACGCCAAACCGCGAAGCGATGAGAAGTGCATGATTCGGAACACCTTGGCCGACAAATAAGGACTAATTCGGCCGGTACCTCTGCGAAACGCTGTTGCGCGAATTGCTTACGACAAAGCTGCCGTCTGCTTCTGCTTCGACCTTGATGTAGTGCCCATCGGTATTTTCATCGTTATTGGCGATGAAGTTGTCCGCAGCATTGTGCTCTTTGCCCGCGCCGACTGCGTAATGGAGTTGCCACAGCCCAATGAGACCGGGGGAGTCGTGGACAATCTGCCATGCGTCGGGGTCACCGCCTTTGTGTGCTCCATTGTTTGAGATCGCCACTTCCGGATGCACCGCCCAAACCAGCGCTTTAGGATTATCGGGCGCCATTCCGTGATGGGTCATCAGATAAAGGCTGACCGTTCCGATCAGGTTGTTCGGGCAGACCAGATCAAGTTCTTTTTTCTTGGTCAGGTCTCCGAGATCGAGAAAACGAAATTTACCGTAGCTTAAAAGCACCCCGAATGATTGGGCGTTCTCAGATGCATCCGGCTTCGCCTCGGATTCGGAAGCGCAATTAAAGTTCGCTTCTCCCGCTCCCGGCAATGGCTCGGTAATGTGCTGGCCGGCGGCCGCGATCACCTCAAATGTGACGCCTTGCAGAGGCAATCCCTCACCAGGCATCAAATGCACGCGCTTACTGTGCTCGATTGCCTTTTCATAATCCTTATAACGTGCTCGGGCGTCGTCGGAATCTTCCACATCGGACCCATGATCTACGAAAGTGCCGATTGGAATCCGCTGCTGCAGGTCAGCGATTCCGCCGACATGGTCCTGATGGTAATGAGTGATGAGCAGGTAATCGATGCGCTTCAATTCCGCTGCCTTGGCGGCAGCCAGAATACGATCGGCATCCCGCGAACCGGCCCAGCCAGTATCGATCAAAACCGATTGCTGAGACGGTGTAACCAGCAAAGTCGATTGGCCGCCCTCGACGTCTATGAAATAGATTTGCAGTGGCCGAGGTTTCGAGGAGCCATAAGCAGCGCTCAGCAAAAGAACCACGCTCAGCAGTGACGCGGTGAATCCCCGATCCATTCTCATGATCAATTTGATTACAAATTGTAATCCTTCTCTGGCTTGGCATTTGACCCCGTGTTGCGAGTTGAGATAACATCCTCTCGCTTCAAGGAATTCAGGGGGATGGCGAACTCAGTCCGGCGCATTGGTGTAGTGCTCTTCCAGCTTGGCGGACCGGACACGCTGGAAGCAATCGAGCCTTTCCTTTTCAATCTCTTTTGCGATCCCGACATTATCGATTTTCCCGGCGCCCGCTTGGGACGAAAAGCGCTGGCCAAGCTGATTTCCAGCACGCGGGCTCGAAAAGTCCAACATCATTATGCGGTGATTGGCGACGGATCTCCCATTCGCCGCTTTACCGAGCAGCAGGCACTTTGCTTACAGCTAAAACTGGCCGAGTCCGGTTTGGATGCACGCTGCTTTGTCGCCATGCGTTACTGGCATCCATTTACCTCGGAAGCCATCGAACAATTGCGCGCAGCGGATTGCCAGGAACTCGTACTCCTGCCGCTTTACCCGCAATATTCGAGCACCACGACGGGGAGCAGCCTTAATGAGTGGCGGCGATTGTTCGGGGATACACTTCCTGTTCATTACGTCGAGCCCTTTTATCAACACCAATTTTATCTGGAAGCCTTGGCAGAAAAGATTGATGAGGCCTTGATCCGGTTCCCACACCCGCAACAAGCGGAACTGGTCTTCAGCGCGCATAGCGTTCCCATGTCTGTCATTCACAACGGTGATCCATACCAGCAACAGATTGAAGAGACAGTTGCACTGCTGATGCAAGTTGGAGGTTGGGCCAACCGGCACCATGTCTGTTACCAAAGCAAAGTTGGGGCAAGCAAATGGCTTCAGCCCTCCCTCAAAAAAACAGTTCGCGCGTTAGCTGCGGGCGGTTCACACGAGCTTTGCGTTGTTCCCGTCTCATTCGTATCAGACCACGTGGAGACGCTTGGCGAGATTGACCACGAGGCTCGCGAAGAAGCTTACAAGTTGGGTATCACGCAATTTGAGATGACCGCGGGGCTGAACAATTCTCCTGCGTTTATTGCTGCGCTTGCTGATCTGGTAAAGAAAGCCGTGGGTTTTGAAAGAAATGCTGATGCAGTTGCGCCTGGCACGCGTGCTTCGGTGCGAAATTTGAATTCAAGGTTACATGCTGGCATGATTTCCGCCGTGTCTGCCGGCATGGACTAGTAACGCGGTTCACACCGCGACGAAGGACAAGGAATGGCAGACGAATCCGCCAAAGGTATCCTCGGTCACCTTCCACCATGGCCGCGGAACGCGCTGAATAA
>Ga0209579_10002752_pt1 | contig 13147 bp, 11 predicted proteins | sample Coa_R1_2_FD_187152 | JGI IMG/M metagenome (GOLD analysis project Ga0209579, IMG submission 187152) | Surface soil microbial communities from Centralia Pennsylvania, which are recovering from an underground coalmine fire - Coalmine... | ecosystem: Environmental > Terrestrial > Soil >... | reverse complement strand
TTGTTCCCAGCTTACCTTCCCGGCTTGTGCTAAAAAAAAAAAAAAAAAAATTAAAAAAAATGACCACTGCTGGAATCGAACTCGAGTCCACAATGGGTATTGGCGTATATCCACCTTCCACCCGGGCCCAAATGGAAGGGGAGGAGCTGTGGCAAAGGGAAGTCTCGGAACAACTGCGCCGCGGTCACGTTATATTATTACCGCCGTCCAACGGGCTATTTAAGCCATAACCAAGCTACGGGAGAGCTTGTACAATAGACTAGGCCTCTGGTAATGGCTTTGGTATCGGTAATATTGCCAGTTTGCTGTTGGATGGAGTGGGGGGTGCCGTCCAGTGTACGTTCACGAGGGTATAATGTTGTTTCTAGGTGAGATCGTTACCAAATTAAACCGACTGAGTTTATCAGGACATATACACCTTGTACCATATCTTGGTTCCACTAATTTCCATTTTATCCTCCCTTTGTTGTATCTATTACATGTCAGCTGCGGTCGCAACCTCGATGCGTTACTCACCATAGCATCACTGTGACCCCGATGAACTTGGCGGGGTTTCTCCCTTGCAAGCCGAGCATAGGCCATCCAAGTTCATGTCTTGTATGTCCAAATCCATCGGTAGATCTCGTACTAGCCCCCCCTCCGGTACACACACAGCTTGCTTCTCCCTATTGAACGCTTCTTGACATCGGTTGTAGTCCAAGAACCTGACATGGTTGCAACCGGCGTAGTGTCCCATGCGTTGAGAACACATCCCGTTAGTTTTTGTCTAGTATGTTGGTTGTTGTTGCCATCAACTTCCATTTAATCACTCATATATTTCTTACCCCGCACCACGTGTTTAATCAGTTCCATATTTCCGATTTTCCTTTTCTCTATTCTGGTATTGTTTTATTCTATAACATTGCATATCTCTTTCTTACCAATCCTTATTATATATATGCATTCTCGCAAAAAAAATTTTATTCCCATGTGACTCAGGCGCATATCGACCTCATCTCGTAAACTTATGCTCTTCAACTTCATATTACATCAACATCTCTTCGTTTTACTATAACCTCCAATTTCTTTGTCAACACTACTACCCTATCGTCAATGGATGCGTCATCTTTTCTACCTAATACCGCTTCTACGCACCCTGAAAGTCCTCCAAATGACTCTTCCGCCTCTTCCGAATCTTGCACCTCTTCCGCCTCTTCCATTTCTGCTGCCTCCATTGCATCCACCGCCTCTAGTGTCTCTACCGCCTCTACTGTCTCTACCGCCTCTACCGTCTCTACCACATCTGTCTCCCCTATTCGCCCCGCTCTTATACCCCCTTCTACCGATACTTATCCCAAACGCGCCATTCTCCGTATTCGCCCTATACCGGGAGTATACTATGAGTGCAACAGATATCTGGAATACGTTTACGCCTTTCTGCGATATTGCGGCCCTGCCCGCTGGGATCCCACTACTTCTCATTGCAAGAGGCACTTTGATCACATACAGCCTAGCTCCTCAGTGCACTCATGGCACATTATCATGGACATGGAGATAGACCAGTTCTCGGGCTCTGACTTCAGTAAACTGCCTCACGAAATCTATAGGGTCGAGCGACGGGAAACAGGCATGTCAGTAACTTCTAGTCCACATTTTATTCTCTTCTAATGGTAATAGACACTTTCAACTCCGGGACCCTGTAAAGTATAGTGGGTTGTATAAGATCGCCCGGCAGTACTCTGACCGCTATGCCTGGGGAAAATAATTACCTTTATATTCTCACCGGTAAGACAATTTCACCTAGACTGATGCTTCTATACCAGAATGCTGACAGTTTACAGTTCCAAGTTCTATAATATCTTTTTTTCCCCTTTCCTTACATGCTTCATGCTTCTATTATATTACTGTATGTTCTAACCCATAATCACGTAACATATCGGTTGTAGCTGTCGCCTGTTAACCCAGTTTCTTTCTAATGTAACTCCTACTGCTCAATACCGCTCTGCCCATTCACTGCCCTACCTGTACCCACAGTCCTTACCCTAGTCGGCTGCTCGGTTACCCTTTCATTCAATTCAGTGTATCAGATTATACATATATATATATTGTGTCATGTGGATTTGTGGAACAGGAGGTAGGAACATGCTTACATTGCCTGCTAATTACGGCGGAGTGGGATTTTTATATTACATCATTAGGACGCCGTTCTTGGCTTGCGAGTGTTAAAGAAAAATTTTTGCCTTTAGCGAGGATATTTCGTCAGTGTGTCAACCACTCATGGAATATGAGTGAATTAAGTTCGCCTCTCTAGTATAATTCTTCTCCTACTTCCACTGTTACTGCAGTTACTGCATTTAATTACCTTACTATGTCTTTTCCTTACGCCCCTTGATATGGCCTCATTGTCACGATGTCTTTCTGCTGGCTCTAGCCGCCAGCGAATCCTGCCATGTTTCTGTCCTTTCGAGACCCAAACGCTTCTCTTTATCTACATCGCAGTAGTCATGCCTGTCTCATCCATGCGACTTCACATTATCCAGCCTCACTTACTTGTATAACGTCAAAGTGAGGTTTTGTTAATTGGTATAATCTCAACTAATGTGCTGTATAGCAGGACAATAGCAAAGTATCGCTGGCTAATACTCGTATAGGTCCCTTCTCTTGAGGCAGTGCCTCCTCCTTCAAGTCAGCCGTTGTCTTTGACTTTCTCCCGGATTTTACCTCGCGGGTTTGCCGCATCTACTGATGCGGCATTTGGCGGCGGCTAGTACACCGCTTATCGGACTTCTTCCGATATACATGGAGCAGCTTGTGTCGAGTCTGACCATGCTCCGTGATGGCATTTTCCAAGTCCGCTTTTACGTCAACGAGTATTTCCTTTTCCCAATGCCGGCGGAGTCTAACTGGTTCCGCGTGTGACGTCTCCCAGATGTCCTCAGAAATAAGCCGCCCGACCGTGCGATTAGGACTATCTGCGTGTAAGTACCCTATATCTCTGAATGGCTTAGCTCCCTGGCTTACACCCTGATAACATTTTAGCTGCCATACCAACCATGCATTAGACCAATTTCTTGAACAACTTCTCGATAGTTGGGTCAAAAAACTGTCTGGATGGGTAGTAGATCGAAATACCCGAGACTTCAAGGCCTTTCATTGTCTAATTACAACAAAACGATCCCGCGGACGCAGACTGAAAATCGCGAGGTGTGGCAATGCATGACTGCCCTTAATCATATTGGTTACGACATGGAGGACACACGAATGCGCATCTTGGCTACTCGCAACTCGAACACACTAAAGAACCACTTTGAGCAAAGTCGTGGTTCCTGACTGGCACTGGATTAGGACTAATTCGTCCTGTAGCGCGAAAACTACTGCCTTAGTTTAGCTGCAGTCCAACGTCGTGTTCTCTAATAGGTCTTGGACTGCCACCGGCCTTTCAAGAGAAAACAGTAGGATCATCCCTCGCACCTTTATTCTGTCTGGAATGCCTGCTAACAGAATAACAGTTTCATGCCGCTGTGAAATGGAAACTCCGCGACCCGAACACATCAAAGAACCATTTAGAGCGAAGCCACCGTTCCTGGCTGGCACTGGGTTACGACTAATTTGTCATGCAGCGCGGAAACTAATGCCTTAGTTTAGCTGCAGGACAGCAGTCAAATGTCGTGTTCGGAATGGGCTCTACTTCCAGAGCCGGCAAATATCACTCGGCAGGACATCATGGTAAAGGATACATGATGTCTGCGATGGTATTGCTTCGAGAAGGGTATCAGGTGGAAATGAAAGCCTCGAGGTGTATTTGGAAGTTTCTTGCGGGGGAACTGTGTGTTTGCATCAAAACAAAGGACGCAAAACATATTCAGGATCTTAAAGACAAATACGCAAAGAGAATTTCCAAAGGGAAGAGGTTCGGGCAGGTGTATTTGGGAAGATGTTACATTTAACATTAATGGCAGCGAGAGAGCCACGGTCGCGGAAGAAATATTCCAGGAACGGACCAAGCTTGCTCTCGAGCTAGACGCCCCATCGGAAATAATTTCCGACAAGACGAGGAAGTCTTATTCTGGATCCTCGATTCGGCGATAAGGTGTTTATAAAGGACATTCTGCTTGAAGAAGGCCGTTTCTCCCTAACACCATTCCAGTGCGGACACAATCTATCTCAAGGTAGAGTCGATCGAGATAGAAAGTGTTTGTCAAATCCCGAGGAGCAGACGCAACTTCTCGCGGAGGTCTCGGCAGAAGTTGTTGAGAATGATGCGACTCTACTAACTAGATACGTTAACATGCTTCAGTCGGACCCCATCCTACTGATATAGCTTACACAAAACACATTATCTCTCAACAAACCGCGAGAAAGATTTGGCAACATCTTTTAGATAGAGATCCTGAGCGGAAGGCATTATACTACGATGGCAAATTTGGAGACAAGGTATAACTCACCTAGTCAGCCAATACTCCTTGCCATTGATTCTAATGAAATTCTAGGATGTCAAATTTATTACCAACAGTTTCGGTAACAAGAGGCTTGAAAGTAGTCTTCAAGGCCGCAAGAAAGGCTCAACTCACCGGGACTATTCTTGAAATCAATGAGACTTGGCTTGGAAGTCGAGCTAAGTCTCGTTGATTTCAAGGCTCGTCCCGGTGAGTTGAGCCTTTCCCGCAGCCTTGAAGTCTAGTGTCAAGCTTTTTATTCTCGGTTTTCAAGCGGGTCATGATAAGACTCCATGTTGGCTCTCAGATCAGGTACGGGAAGAACCAGACATGTACCAACCAATTCATTTGAGACCACATCGTGATAGATCTGTATCATTTAGTGCTTGAAGAAATAAAGCGGCAAGGCCAACCGTTGGCCTCGGATGGTTCCCTCTACAATAAGGTTCCCTTTACAATAAGGATCGTGAAAGCCTTGGTCAAATACCGGTGATGGCGGAAGCCCGGCCCAGAAACCGGTTCAGCGAAGTTGACGTTTCATGGATAAGCCTGGAGGGCGACGGTATCACCGAAATTTAAGTTTTGGATCTAACATACCGAACTACCCTCCATCGCGAGAGGATGCGCTCACCGAAGAGACATGGCCTTTTGGCTTTGAGTAAGTGTGCTCCAGCTCTTTGACCCGCCCTAATGACTTTCAGATTACCGCGAAAGATAAATGCTGATTGAATCCAGCTCCCCTTGACGCACTGCCGTCCCAGACCGGTGAGATAAATCAAGACAGACAAGCGATGGTTGATAAATGTGACTAACTAGAACAAGTTGTATTACAGACTACATGTAAAACAACGTTCAGTGGGCTGAACCCTGAGGAAGAGTACTTCCGTCTGATTTCACGCAATAAATCTCGGGTTTTTTTTTTAGCTTTGCTTTAGTTCCATCGCGTCCTGCAAGAACCAATTCAAATCAATGTTACATAAAGTCATGCATGCCTCCATACCCAGACAGCTACCCACCTAAATTGTATACTAATATTGAATAAAATTCAATATTCCACCAGTTTTATTCCAAAAAAAAGGCCCAATACCACCAAAGATCAAGCTATAATGCGCGGCACAGCGGTACGGTGGCGCGGCAGCACTGTTGTCGGCAGGTCGTCGGCGGCGGTACGGTCGGCATTGGTATGGTGATTAGTCATCACTCATCCCTCGAAATGGGGGATGAGTGATGACTAATCGTAACCTATGTAGGTTAGAACTTTATCTTTGACGTCATTACATCATCTTGACTACACGACTTGCTCATATTGGATCTACTCGGTCTTATACCGCTCTATATCACCACTGACCTACATTTTACCATGAATTTATCTACCACCGCTATCCCTCCTATATCCTCCCAAGCCTTGTCGCAAGGAACGGTCCTTACTGCCGCTCAGATTCTGACTCAAGCACAAGGAACGGTCTCTATCCGTGACCAGCTCGCTGCTCACCTTGACGCTCTGCCTGCAAATGAACGCCTGGCCCACCTAATCCACCTACTCACAAGTGCTCCGGCCCATAACGAACGCCTAGAGGAGCTCACCGCGGAAGCCTGGGCGTACCTACTAGAAAAGCAGCTTTGGCTTGGTGTATACTCGTGTCTCGAGAGCCTGCAAGATGACCTCAATTTCAACCAGTCCATGAAGGCAATGATCAGGCGCCACTACCAGACCGAAGCTAGGAAACGGCGTGAGATTGCTAGCATTAGAAGGCACTGGGGTTCCTCGCCGTACCAATTCATCCCAGTCGATATATCTCCACCCTTCCTTAGCACCGATTTTCTCCGCTCGCTTGGTCAACTCAGTAAGGCTTGCTCCCTGGAGGATGCTACCCCCCTATTCGTCAAGGCTATTCAGACCCGCATAGCAAAAACCCGAACCAATAAAGAGAAACACCTGCTGCCTAGTGATGTCAAGGCTGTTCTTGCCGGCATCAAGCTTCTCAAGAGCAAGTCGACTCTTAGTTCCACCTATGTGGAAGAAGTTGACGATACGGAAGAGGCGGAAGAGGCGGGTGGGCGGACAGGAAATGAAGCTATTCAGTCGGCCGGAACAACAGATAAGTCGGTGGGGCTAGAGATAATTGACAGTGAGGCAGAAGAGGAAGAGGGGCAGACGGATGAGGAAGATAAAGTTCGGCCTGGGACCAATTTGACCGCAGCAGATGTAGCGCGGACGGAGATAGTTAAGGAAGTAACAGCAGGCTACCAGAGAACAAGCCAGGAGGGAGATCAAGAAAAGGTATGTCAGCAGCTAAGTGGGGCAGGGGAAGAAGTCGGTCAACAGGAGCAAGAAAGGGAAAAGGAGGCTGATTGGGAGCAGCGAGTGGAAGAGAAAGACGAACAGCAGCAGCAGGATGAAAAGGATGCTGATCAGTATGAGCAAGAAGATGAAGAGGAGGCCGATGAGCAGCAGGAACAGGATGAGCAGCAGGCCGGCAAGAAAAACAATGGCCCACTTCAACACTCTGCTATTACCCGGCGCAAAATCCTCCGATCTGCAAGAGCGGTTGATGGCTCTAACTCCAGTCCCAATCATGCCCTTCCCAACGCTGGCTCCGGCCCTAAGGATGGCTCTAATACTGACCCCAACGCTGGCCCCAATGCTGGCCCCAATCCCGGAGATACCATAGGAGATACCATTGGAGACACCATCGGAGACACCATCGGAGATACCATCGGAGATACCATCGGAGACACCATCGGAGACACCATCGGAGACACCATCGGTTCCACTTCTATAGTCCCCGATCGGGCTTTCATCTCTACTATCCCGGTTGGCATCAATCCAGAACCCCCCAAGCCAGTAAACCCGTCCTTATCTACATCTATTACTACTTGTGCCTGTCCCCCTGCTTTACAGCAGGAACTGGACGCCATACATGGAATTTTAGAGGACAAACATGGCCTCCTCTTGACTATCAAGGCCAGCAATGCCCGCCTAGACAAACTTTGCCATTTGCACCTGCGGAAACTAGCCAAGTCTTCTGTCGGTCTGAAAAACAACATTTCAGGCCCGAAGCTGCTGCAACGCCTAGCGCTAGTTCGTCGCCATGGTCAGAGAATAGCTCAGCTCAGAGCCAGATATCCGCACTGGTTTGTCAGAGCCCGTCGCCTCAGTCTACCTGGCCCCGCATCTAGCCAGTCAGTCCTCTATCAATACCAACCAATACCCCCTGCACCCTTTGTCATGAATAGCCGGCTTATTCTCGAGAGGTTTGCTGGACCTGATTCCTTGGACAAGTGGGCAACCGATGGTACTCTCATTATCCCCAATGTCTTTGACTACCTGAACCAGCCAGATATCCTCGATATGATTGACCAGGAGTTTGCCATGTACAAGCACCATGCGATCTCAAAACCAGACCGGCCCCGTCAAGGCTGGTGCAGGAACATGTACTACAGCTTAATTCAGCAGTTAGTACGCCAGGATCCTGTCTGGTATGCCCTTTCTGCCGCTCTCCAAGGCTCTGAGCAGCTGGTGGCCTATCCCTATATCGCAAAAGACGCGAACCCTGGGGAAAAGACTGGCTTTTTGCACCTGGATATCAATGTTAGCGCTTACCTAGAGTCCTACCCAGCATTACACATGAGCCCTACCGAGCCCCTCCCTTTCCTGACAAGCAGTATTTCGCTGGACAACGAGGAGCCTGCCGGTTGTACTCTCTTGGTGCCTCGCTTTCACCATGGAATAAGGTCCTGGTATACCCGCGTGCTAGCAAGAGGCGAAGGCTCTGCTGGCTTTACCACCAATTGTTCCAATACCTACTGTAAGGAAGACCAGGACATGTGGGGTAAGCCAGTGCCGGTACCTTGCCCCGCCTTTGGGCTACGCATCACTAGGCCTGACATCATTCATGGCTCCACCAACCAAGCTCCCATTCGCCGCCGCACACTATTTGCCTGGTACAAGGCCTTGGAAGATGACCATGAGACCTTCAAGGGCCCCGGTTCTCTAACCTGGACAGATGTCGCTACCTGCCATAGGGACTTGATGATTCCGCCGGAAGAGCCCAGTGGCCAGCCTCTCAAGCATCAGGTACCGGCCGCGCCCTTTCCAGGAGCCATACCCCTGCCCAGCATCAGTCCACTACTGGATGCTTTAATTGGCAGAAGAAAGTGGACTGATCCTCTGGTTATTAATGAGAGGAACTGGCTTTTTGGTAGCGACACTGAGTCCGCGTTAGTCTTTGTCCAGGGAATCCGCGCTAGCATGTTGCAGGCATACAAAAAAAGCTGGTCAGTGATGCAGCAAATCGAGCAGGATCGGTTTGGACAAAACTCTTATTTTAGACAAGCTTCTACAGACTCAGAGGGTGAAGAAGCTATGGAAGAAGCTACGGATATGGCGGGAGAAAAGTCAGGAATAGGGTCAGAGAATGAGGAAGAGATTGGGGATGAGGCAGAGGATACCATTATGCTTGAGTAGAAATTCACCTTGGTGAGTATTACCGGTATTAATGGTACATGAAGTTGCCTAAAAGCCCTGACACTTTTTATGAATTTGAATTACGCATGAAAATTAATGTCCATTACTAGAAGTAAATAGGCTTTTTTGAAAGCACCGTGAAAATAAAATAAAAAATAGTATTATACTGATAATGGCTAATCCCACCCAGAACCAGGAGAGTAGACAGTTCTTATGAAACAGTCTGACTTAGACACTGAAGAGCCATTGCCCAGGCGTACATAGTTGAAAAACCTGGCCAAGTGTTGGAGGTAACGCAGTCACAATACGTAGTAGACAATAGAGTATATTGAGTAACGAGCGACTTAAATTAATTCTATCTACTGCTGGAGATTGTAGCGCCTTTTACTGTTGCAATAACAAATGGAACTATGAGGAGAGTGCAATGGAGCGGTAACAATATACAGATAGTATGTATTACTTGGGAACAAATTCTGCTTCGATTAACCTAATTGCTACCTATATACATGACAACCAGGCTGCATATATAGCCGGCTAGGCAGCTGAGTGCGGCCGATTAAAACATCGAATATTTCTGTGTCATCGAGTCTTACGTCCATGGAGGCCTAATGAGTCCTCTAAGTAACCATGGATCCGCGCTTGGCCTCGGGGGGGCTAGCTCTGGTGCCTCCGGCGTTACTATCGGCGGCGAGGCATATTCCAATAATTCCTTGTCCGGAACCGTTAACTAGGGTCAAAATGAACCCCTCCCTAAGCTGATTCGATTCGGTCCATGCTTTTTTCCGCTGTTTCTTTCTTAGCCCAGAGACTCTATGTGGCCGGTTAAAGGAGATATCGATCGATAGGCCTCTTCTCTTGTTGTATCCAGAGTGTTCAAGTTTAATGTCATGATATATCATCAATCGTTTCCCCGGCTTGTCTCAGGATCCTGCTCGTTTCAGGATCCTCGCCTTTGCACTGCTACCTCAGACCAGATCCTTCAAGTTACTGCACTTCATGCAGGTTGTATATCTTTTATCTGTCCCACCGTGTTTTATTTGCCCTGTCGTATTTTCCGTGAGTAATCGAAACTGAGAATCAAGCAAACGGGAAATGCCTTGCAAGTGGTGCTGAGAAAGCAGCCCCTCTGTTGGGAGGAAGTCTGCTCGTTCGGAGCCAATTTCCCTGAGTAATCGAAACTGAGAATCAAGCAGACGGGAAATGCCTTGCAAGTGGTGCTGAGAAAGCAGCCCCTCTGTTGGGAGGAAGTCTGCTCGTTCGGAGCCAATTTCCCTGAGTAATCGAAACTGAGAATCAAGCAGACGGGAAATGCCTTGCAAGTGGTGCTGAGAATGCAGCCCCTCTGTTGGGAGGAAGTCTGCTCGTTCGGAGCTAATTTCCCGTGTGGTCGAGAGGACATATACAAAACAAAGGTAAAAAAGCACTAAGTGCTAATTGAGGATTCGGCGAGTATATACAAAACAAAAATAAACAAGCACTAAGTGCTAATTGAGGATTCAGCAAGTCAGGCGCTGAGGTTATGTAAAATGTAGAGGATATGATAAATACCCATAGGTGCTATCGAGGTAGTGACATCCACTAAGGAAGTGACGTCCACTAAGGACCGGCTTGGGCAGAAGCAATAACGAAGAGAGAAAAAGAGAAAAAAGGAAAGTTAGTCAAGACGGGACGGTTATTTATACCATGGCGATGGGCAAGGGCGGTGGGCAAGGGCCGCGGGCGGCGGGCGGCGGTGGGCAAGAGCGGGCAAGGGTGGTGGGCAAGAGCGGTGGGCAAGAGCAGTGACGACAAGTAGCTTGAAGAAGTAGTAACAGCAGTACCAGAATGCTTAAAGACATATAGAAGTTATCGTGTTATAAGACAGAAGAGTTTAGTAGCAAGATATAGTGACAGGACAAGGAAAGAGAGAATGCTGAAGTGCAATAGACATTGAGGTAGGATATTGATGATTTGACTATGCAGAGAGTTATACATAATTAAATAGAATATCATTTTTATTTTTAGGTAGTTATATATTTAGAAGTAATTGAAATTGAGAATAAACAGTAAGAAGAGAGATATAAATACAAGAAACAGGCAGAGGAATTGGTAATTAGAACAGGCGATAAGAGCAATGAGCAATCAGAGCAATGGGCAATAGCAACAGATAGTAATAATAGAAAGTAATAATAGAAAGTAGTGGGTTGAGAAGGAGTTAAAGTATAGCGAATATAAATGGAGGGTAAAGGTGTAAGGTGCCGGATAGAGAGAGTGCGTGTAAATAGCAGTAATAATAATTAAAGGAGAAACGATGATAGAGTCAAGGTGTTGTGCCGGAGAGAGAGAGAGCGGGGATGAACAGACGTATAAATAAGAGGGGCTAACAAGGAGAAGAATTGTTGTAATGAGATAAGAGTGAATAACAGGGAGAGAAACCATGTAGTTACAGAAGTGTAGCAGTACGTTGATAGTAATAGTAGAGGGAAGTATAAGGAGAAACTAAGAGAGTTGACAGTGAGAGGTAATATCGAGAAGAGATTATGTTGAAAGACATCAGGGAAGAGCTATAGCAAGAGGTAGACGGGATTTATAGGCCAAAATAGAAAGGGTTATATTTAAGATTTATTAGAATTAAGTATTAGGTTACGTAGTAACAATTAAGGATCGTGAGGAAAGGAGGGATGAGAAAAGGGGGGCTGCGATAGAAGGAACAGCGGCAGAAGATAGAAGACCGGTATAGAAGAGAGTGAAGAAGTTTGAAAGGCTGATGAGTTAGGTAGTAGGGAGAGGCAGAGGAGAGAGGCAGAGAAGGTAAGCGAAAGGGATAGGCTGCAGGGACAGGGGAGAGGCAGATGAGAGAAGCCGCGGGAGAGGGTGCGGGAAGGTGGTGTGAAGAAAGAGGGTGTGAGGAGAAGCAGCGGGAGAAGCAGCGGGAAGATGGTGTGAAGGAAGAGGGTGTGAGGAGAAGCAGCGGGGAGAAGCAGCGGGAGAGGGAGCGGGAGAGGGAGCGGGAGAGGGAGCGGGAGAGGCAGCGGGAGAGGCAGCGGGAGAGGCAGCGGGAGAGGCATCGGGGATAAGCAGGTGCGGGAGAGGCAGCGGGAGAGGCAGCGGGAGAGGCATCGGGAGAAGCAGCCGGGAGAAGGAGCTGGGAGGCAGCGGGAGAGGCAGCGGAGAAAAGCAGCGGGGAGAGGGAGAGGCAGCGGGAGGAGGTCGCTAAAAAAAAAGGAGGGTCGAGAGTTAGTATTAGTAGAGGCAGAGTGGTCCGGGTAGAGGTGGAAGCAGTGTAGCGAATAGCAAAAGAAGAAGAGAGATATGAATAGCTGCTAAGGTAGGATATAGAGTAAGGTATAGTAGTAGGGGAAAAGCACAAGATGTATAGTGTGAAGGGGTGACGGATAGAAGTAATAGAAATGATAGAAGTAATAGAAATGGTAGCGGAGAGGTACAGGCAGTAAGAGAACTCAGAGAACTTGGTTAGATACAGTAGAAGCAGGGGAGTGGTAGCGTGAAGTTGATGTAAGGCGAAAGGGTTTTTAAAATTAATTCGAATTTATTTATGATTTTTTTATATATATAGATATAAATATACATGTAAGGTTAATTAAAAAGCAATAGGAGTAGGTAGAGTAGAATGAGTAAAAGGAAAAGAGGTTAAGGGGTTAGAAATAGATGGTAGATTAATGGTAATAATGAAAAACAGTATGCTGAGGGGAAGCGTAAGGGCGATACGTATATAAACAGCGGCAAGAAATAGGAACGGGAAGTTAGTACTGATTAGGGATAGAACTTGGAGGGAAGGAGACCGGTCAGGGAGAGGCAGTAACTAGCAGTGGATACAAAAGGGAGAAGTAGAAAGGAAACCGGAAGACAAGAGGGTAGGATGCCAGGGGACTGGAGATCAGAGTAGAGGTGATGAAAATGGGTTATGAGATTGTGCAGAGAGAGAAAACGAGGAGAAGAGAGAAGGTGGGAAAAGAGAAGACGAGTGAGGAGGGAAGAATAGGGGATGAAGAGAGATGAGATAAGTAGTAAAGACAAAGGGAGGAGACGGAGATAGGAAACAGAGAAGATACCGTGGGAAAGGACCAGGGAGACAAGACCAGGGAGACAAGACCGGGAGAGGAGAAGAGACGGGGAGAGGAGACGAGACGGGGAGGGGAGATACCGGGAGATGAGAGACTGGGAGAGGATACCGGGAAGGGGAGAGGATACCGGGAAGGGGAGAGGATACCGGGAAGGGGAGAGGATACCGGGAAGGGGAGACTGGGGGGAGAGGGGACCGGGG
>Ga0209579_10002746_pt1 | contig 13162 bp, 9 predicted proteins | sample Coa_R1_2_FD_187152 | JGI IMG/M metagenome (GOLD analysis project Ga0209579, IMG submission 187152) | Surface soil microbial communities from Centralia Pennsylvania, which are recovering from an underground coalmine fire - Coalmine... | ecosystem: Environmental > Terrestrial > Soil > Unclassified... | reverse complement strand
CAACTCCAGCTATGGACCACTCCAACTCCGCTCCAAACCCACCCTCTATTTTAAAAATCCAAGTCTATTCCAACTTCGCTCCAAATCTATTTCTTTTTTAAAGATCTCACTCCAATCCAACTTCAACTTCAATCTCATCGACGAAGCGCCCAACACTTCAAGTTGTCCAATGCGACGGCGGTGTATGACATCGTCACAGGCCCCAACTCGCTCGGCCACCTGGTGGACCTTTACGTCATCATTCATCTCCAGCACCTCGTCTTGATCGACGAAGGGAGCGCCGGAAGGCTTTACGGCGAAAAAGGAGCCGCACACCTCGCCACCGCCCTGAGCGAAGTCAGGGGCGAGATCGATCGCCTGGCGGAACTTGCCATGAAAGCCGACAGGAAAGCACGGCTGGATCAATTGATCCAGGACTGGAGAAAGCACAATCCGGACGTCGAGTTGGTCTCGGGAATCCGGTTCGGCAGTCTCCCTACACTCTCCGGGAAATCGCTCCTGGAGATCATCCCGTCCTTCTTTGACGTACTCAATCCCATGGATGACGCGAGCCACTCCGTCGATGAGAGCCGGCTGCTGGCCGAAAGGGCCTTTTACTTTGCAAAACGACTCCCCCGGCTTCTCGACTGGCAAACGGATTCCGCGCTCGACGACCTGCTGGTCAAGCCGGAGGCTCATCAGGTCCTGAAGGAGGTCGCCCAGGCGGGCGCATCGATCGATCGCGTCTCCAGGATCATCGAGCGGGTGCCCGACCTCGTCGCCGCGGAACGGAGGGAACTGCTCGCAGCCTGGGACGCGCGCCAGAAAGAAGCCGGCTCGACCCTGAGGGAGATCCGGGCGACCTTCTCGGAAGGCAAGGACCTGGCGGCCGAGGTGAATACCGCAGGCAAATCCCTTGAGCTCACCTTCGACGCTCTCGATCGGATCGTGAATCCGGCCAACGACGGCACCTCGCTGGAGCGATCGAAGCCGTTCGACATCGGGGATTACTCGGTCGCTGCCACGGAAATCGCGAAGATGGCCCGGGACGCGAACTCCCTGGTGAACGACGGAAACTCTCTTCTGACATCCCCCGCCTGGTCGAAGCGTCAGGAGGAAGTGAGCCGCCTCGCGAGCGACGCCGTGGGTCACGCCGAACGCGGGAGCAGAAGGGTGGTGGATCATCTCGCCTGGAGGATGGTGCAGGTCCTCGTCGTCTTCTTTGGCCTGCTCCTCCTTTATCGGATCGCCAGGAGACTGCTCGAAGGCCGGCGGACCGTGGATAGTGGGGCACGAAAGGACTTGAAGACGAATGACCCGACTCCGGAAGGGTTCCAGCCCTCCCGGCAGGAGGCGTAGCTCCGCTGAAGAAAGGCCTTCATCGTATGTCTGTCCTCAATTCCGACGAGTGGCCACACTCCTTAGAACGATGCCCCGCGAAGGCGCTTGCTGGGTTATCCGCAGAAAGGGCCCTTCGTTCGTGGCTCGCCTGCCCGCACGAACAGAGGCATAGCTAGCGGTCCGACATGACCATCGCCCGCCGTGATTCAGGAGCCACCATGAAGGGTCGCGGTGGTCAGCTTGCCCCCTCGCTTCTGATTCTCGTTCTGTTGGTGTTCCTAGCTCAGCAGGGTTGCCATTCTTCAGCGGAAGTCCCCACGGAGACCCCTGCCCCGCCCGTGAAAAGAGAGGATGGGCTCTTTCCGGAAGCGGTGTGGTCCTTGTACAAAGGTGAAAGGTCGACCTTGCAGTTCTGCGTGGCTGGTTCGAGCGGGATCATCTACGACTTCCCTGGTATGCCCGGAGAAAGGGAGTTCAAAGGCGGATTGGGACTAGAATGGACGTTCGGTGTGCCCCGCCGCAGGTGAGCGCCCAGGGAGTGGAGAAGCAGCGTTTCGCCCTCTGGGTCCTTGCCATGACGGGTCAGGGGCCCCTCCGTCATTTCCGATCGGGAAGTTTGGGACGTCCGCCTCCCAGGCCACCCCCCTCCCCGCCGATGCGGATGCCGGGGAGGCTCCTGCCGGCGACATCCATCTCGTAACCGTCCTGGATCAAGAGCGTAGATATACGAGAATCGAGAAGGAGATGGCCGTGTCTACCACCTACACGCTTGATCAGCCTGGATGCTCTCCTTCGGTCGAGAGCACCCTCCCCGACCCCTTCGATGCGATCGACGGTCCCGTCGAGGTCTCCGGCTTCCGAGGGAAGCTCGACGAGATCGGGTTCCCCTCTCTTCTCTGCATCCTCGAGATGGAACGGAAGACCGGCATTCTGGTCCTTACCTTCGAGCCCAGTTTGGAAAAGGCGTCCCTCTATTTCAGCGAGGGCCGCGTGTTCCGCGCGCATCTATCCGGCAGGAAGGAGCCGCGCAATGCCGCAGTCGTTTACTCCCTGCTCGCCTGCACGGACGGGACCTTCGACTTCCATCCCTCGGACGTGGCCTTCGACGACGAGCTCCAGTGTACCACCACTCGGCTCATCGTCGAAGGGGCACGCCGGATGAATGAGGCGCCCTCTCCTGCTCCATTGGATTTCGTCATCGATAAACGGATGCCTGGGCTGGGCGTGGATGGTCTCGACATGGAGAAACGCGTTCCCCTCGACTCCCAACCTCCCTCGCGCCCGGGCAATCCGGACGAAGCAGCCTCCGTCGATCGGTCGGCTCCGACGCTCGAAACAGCCCTCGAGGGGACGACCTCCCGCAAGACCGAAGACGACCTCAAAGGGTGGCTTGGACCGAACCATCGAAGGGTCCCTTCCGATTCTTCCCGCCGATGGGCCTCGGCGAAACGCACCGTCGCCATCCTTTTGATGGGCAGCTTTGTCCTGCTCGTGCTATCGGCAGCGATCTCCTCTGGTCAAGGACTGTCCGCCTCTCCGGCCGCTGTGTCGACTGATATCCGAGAGTCCCCACCCCCAGCGCACCCCTAATTCGACGCCGTGGTGGAGGTGGATTTCCTTTCGTCGTCCAGCTGCGGCTTTGAAGGATGGTCGCCCCTTGGCATCCTCCCCGGCGTCAACGCCGAGGATCCCCTTCCAGCGACGCCCGGAGGCGTGCCTCGGGGAAGTTCCTGCGTCCTCGAGAACCGGCAGCCCTGGCAAGCTCCCACGTTCCCTCCCCCGACCCAAGCCGCCGGCCCCGCGGCCGACTCCAAGGCTCCCTTGAGGATCCGGTTCGCGGCCTTCCGACCCGCGTTGTCCTCATGCTCACAGGCGAAACATCGGAACAGGGACTGGGTCCTTCGGGTTTCCCTCACCTCAAGTCCGCAGACCGCACCTTCCTGCGACCCTGCGTCCGACGGGACCGCCATGCCTCTCGGTTAGAGTTTCGAAAACTCGACCCGACACGCCGCGACACACTTGGGACACGCCTGAGAGGTTCCGGCCCTGAAATAAAAGGGACCGGCGCGCAGACCTAAAGGGTCTGCGCCCCAGCCGGATGGTGGGTAGCGGAGGACCCAATCGCTCCCGTCACCGTTTCCCCGGATCCGTGGCGGCCAGCCGGGTCATCAACGGCGCGTCGCGCTCTGTTACCAGGTTCACCACGAGGCCCTTCCGCCCGGCGCGCGCCGTCCGACCGACCCGATGGAGGTAGTTTTCCAGGTCCGATGGCAGATGGTAGTTGATCACGCGGACGACGTGTTCGACATCGAGCCCTCTCGACGCCAGGTCCGTCGAAATGAGGAGGTCGATCTCCCCATCCCGAAAGGCCTTCAGGTTCGCCCGTCGCTCGACCTTGTCCATTTCGCCCCGATAGACCATGCAGCGGTGGCCATGGGCCTCGATCAATTGCGCCAGGTCGTCACATTGCTCGCGAGTGTTGGTGAAGATCAGCGTCCCGCCTTCCACCTTCTTGGACAGCAGGTCCTGGAGAAACGGAAAGCGCTTGCCGGTGGTCACGTTGAGGTTGATCGTCGTCAGCGTGGGGACGACCTGATGGCTGCCCCCGCTGCGGATCAACTCCGCGCCGGCGAAGAGCTTGCCCATGAGCGTCTGTACGGCGGGCGAGACGGTCGCCGAGAACATCGCCAGTTGGCGCACGGGCGGACAAGCGTCGGCGATCCGGTTGGCATCGGGCAGAAATCCCTGATCGAGCAGTCGGTCCGCTTCGTCGAAGACCAGGGTCTGAACGTCCTCCAGAAAGACGAGTTCCCGATCCATGAGCTGCAGCAGCCGGCCGGGCGTGGCCACGAGGATCTCGAAACATCCCTGGACGCTGCGCTTGGCGACCTCGAACTTCGTTCCCCCGAGCACGCTACGCACCCGCAGCCGCGTCGTGTGGGTGAACGGCTTGAACACGCGGGCCACCTGTTCCCCCAGTTCGCGAGCCGGCACGATCACGACCCCCCGGGGCCGGCTTTCCTCGGTAATCGGATGACCTTCGATTTCCAGCGACTTGAGTCGGTGCAGCAGGGGCAGCACGAACGCGAGCGTCTTGCCGCTCCCGGTCTCCGAGAGACCGATCACCGATTTCCCCTGCAGGAGGGCCGGCACCGCGCGGGCCTGGATCTCCGTCGGAGTCGTCAGCCCTTGCTCGGCCAGCGTCGCCTGAAGGGTCGGCAGGAGAGAAAAATCCGAAAACGAGGTCATGGGTCTTCCGTCCTTGGCGCCAGAAAACAAAAAGGGCGCGCCAGGTATCCCCGACGCGCCCTGTTGTGGTTTGGTAGCGGGGGTGGGATTTGAACCCACGACCTCCGGGTTATGAGCCCGACGAGCTACCAGGCTGCTCCACCCCGCGCCGTGAGGGCCCCATCCGGGCCTTCGCCGCTCGTGGTGTCGAGGCGGGACATTATAGCCCCCCTTCCCTTCCCGTCAAGCTCCCCCCGCTCCCGGCCCCGAATAAAAAAGGCGGGCGGCCCGAAGGCCGCCCGCCCGTGAATCGCGATTCGTGCTTCGGGTTCAGTGGTTGAACAGGAACTCGCTCGTGTTCAGCAGCGTCCACATCAGGTCTTCGTAGCCCGACGTGCCCGCGCCCTTCGTCACATGCGCCATCCATCGCGACGCCTCGGACGCCGACGGGGGACGGCTCACGCACGAGAGGAAGATCGCCCGGACTTTTGCTTCGGCGGACGGATGCTTCGCCAGCATCTCGCCGAAGCCGTTCGTCTTGCCCGCCGAGGTGCTGGCGGTGATCACCTGGCTGTTCATCATCATGAGGGCCGACGGGATCGTGCCGGAGAACTCCACCGCCTCGCTTCCCTCATCGTCCTCGAACGTCGTCCGGAACTGCGCCGTCAGCCTCATGAGCAGCGCCTGCGCGCCTTCGCCCTTCGGCCCGCCCTTCTTCTTGCCGCCGGCGGCGCCCTTGCCCATATCCTTGCGGTTCATCCCCATCATGGGGCTGTCTTCCAGGTCCGCGGCTTCGATCACGGACCGCATGATCTGCTCCGGCATCAGCGCGCGCACCCGGGCCAGGGCGTACAGCTTCTCCGCCTGCAGATCCCGCTCTTTGGCCGCCGACCGCGACGTCAGCGAATACGCCTCCGAGCAGGCCATCGCCTTGATCAGCCAGTGCAGGTCATACTTATGCTCGATGAAGTCCTTGGCCAGCTCGTTCAGGAGCTCCGGGTGGGTCGGCTTGTTCTTGCCGTTGAAGTCGTCCACCGGATTGACGATTCCCACCCCGAAAAAATGCGACCAGTACCGGTTCACGCACATCTTGGCGAACTGGAGATTCTCAGGCGCCGTGACGTACTTCGCGTAACTCACCCGGCGGGAGACGCCCGACTCCGCGCCCTCTTTGGTGTCGATGAAGGACGGCTTGATCGGGCCGCTTTTGGAATCGGGAATCGAGAGGTCCGGGCCTCCCGCGCCCGCCAGCTTCTTGCCGACCGGCCCCTTCATCCCGTCCTCGACGTGATACCCGCGCATGTCGGAGTCCTTGGGATCGCGCTTCACCCGGACCTCGGTGAAGAAGGAGGCCATGCCGTAGAACTCTTCCTGGGTCCAGCGGTCGAACGGGTGATCGTGGCATTGCGCGCACTGGATCTGCACGCCCATGAAGGCGCGCGTCAGCTTGCCGGCCACGGCCTTCGGGAAATCCTTTCCGGCCTCCCGGAACTGGCGGACCATGTAGCTCGCCAGGCCGACCGGCTTCTTGTCCTCTTCAGGCTTCTCCCCCGGCTTCATCATCGCGGGGCCGTAGCGCTCGGGGACCCACCCCTCAGCCGTGATGACCTTGCGGGCGAATTCGTCGTAAGGAACGTTCTTCTCGAGGAGCTCCTTGAAATCGTGGGCGCCTTCGTTCCGCATGCCCTGGGCGCGCTGGTCCTTGTCGAAGCCCACCACGACGCCGCTCCAGATGTCCGCCCAGTGTTCGGCGTAGCGCTCATCCTTCACCAGCGCGTCGACGAGCTTCTCGCGCTTGTTGGGATTCTTGTCGGCGAGGAAACCTTCCGCCTCGTCCAGAGCGGGAATCTGGCCGACGATGTCGAGGTACGCCCGACGCATGAATTCCGCGTCGGTCGTTTTGCCCGCAGGCTTGATCTGCGCATCGGACCACTTGGCGCGGATCCACTTGTCGATCAGCGTGGACCCGGACAGCTTGTCTTCGGTCTTCGTGTCCTGCGCAAACGTCGCCGGGACGACGAGGACCGCCAGGATGCCGATTGCCAGGGTGCGCATGAAGGCCTCCAATTCCCGTCTAACTATCAGCTTCAACAAGCCCCTCCCTGGAATTGTTGCGGGAAAAACGCGATCGGAGACGCCAGGCCGCCCGCCCCGAAGTCGCCACCGCCGGGGAGCCTGGAGGGGCCGTTCGTCGGAGGGCGGACCGGTCACCCCTTCTTTATGCCTGTCACAGAACAATTCTACCCCGCTATGGTTAAGTAGATAGAGGCCCAAGCGCGGGAGGTACCGATGAGGCACGCCGTTCTACTCCTCGCGATCCTGGCGGCATCCGCCGCCGCCCCGGCCCAGGACGTCACGGTCACCGGCAGCGCGCTGATCGACCGGGAGATCTCGCGTACGTGGAAGGATGCCTCCCTTGTCCCGTCCCCCCCCTCCGACGACGCCGAGTTTCTGAGAAGAGTCTTCCTCGATATCACCGGCACCCTACCGGCTCCCGACGAGATCCTCGGGTTCCTATCCAATCGGAGTCCCGACAAACGGGCCTCGAAAATCGACCAGCTCCTGACGAGGCCGGAATACGCCCACGCCTGGGCGGAGCTCTGGGAGAACATCCTGATCGGTTACGACCAGCAGTCGCGCAACGACTCGAAGAAAGCCCTCTACACCTGGCTGCGCGACGAGGTGTTCGCGAAGAATCTTTCCTATGACAAGATGGTCCGCGCGCTGATCGCGTCGACGGGCATCAATACGGAATGCGGGCCGGTGAACTTCCTGATCAAATTGTCCCGCAAGGACGGCATGGGCGGCATCTCGATGGCCAGCAAGGCGTCGAAGCTGTTCATGTCCACCCAGATCCAGTGCGCCCAATGCCACGACCATCCCTTCGACCGGTTCACCCAGGACGACTTCTACGGGATGGTCGCCTTCTTCGCACGGACCAAATCGAAGAAGGTCGACAGCAAGGAGCAGAAGGACACCCGCTACGAGCTTTTTGATGCTCCGACGGGCGAGGCGTCCTTCGGCGAGGGCAAGACGAAGAAGAACGTGTCGCCGCGCTTCCTCGACGAACTCCCCCCCGACAAGGATCTTCCGCGGCGCGAAGCCTTCGCCAACCTGCTGATCCGCCGGGAGAATCCGCTCTTCGCCAAGTCGGTCGTCAACCGCTACTGGGCTCGCTTCTTCGGCCGCGGCATCATTGAACCGGTCGACGATTTCTCGAACCGGTTCAAGCCCTCGCATCCCGAGCTGCTCGACCGCCTGGCGGCGGACTTCGTCGCCCACGGCTATGACCTGGCCTGGCTGATCAAGGCGATCGCCAACTCTCACTCGTACCAGGTCTCCTCCCGCAAGCCGGAGAACTCGGGCTCGGAGCGGCTCTTCACCCACGCGGCGACCCGCCCCCTTACTCCCGAGCAGCTGGCGGCATCGCTCCTGGACGCGCTCGGCGTCGCCGACGGACAGGGGCCCGCCAAGAATATGGCCGACCTGCTCCGCCAGTTTCGCCAGAGATTCGGGGACGAGGAGGCTGCGGACCGGGGCCTCTTCGCGGGCACGATACCCCAGGCGCTGATGATCATGAACGGGGCCATGCCGAACGGGGAAATCGGACGCGCGAACAACACCCTCGACAAGATCCTGAAACAGTGGACGGCGCCGCACGATCGACTCGAGCGCATCTTCCTTTCCGTGCTCTGCCGCCGGCCCACGCCCCGCGAAAAGTCGAAGTATCTTCCTTACGTGGAGGCCGGGGGCGTCAAGAAGGACGCCTACGAGGACGTGTTCTGGGTGCTGATGAATTCGAGCGAGTTCATGTTCAATCACTGAAATCGCTTTTCCCGCGACTTTTCGCGGGCCCCTGGGTTTGACCTGTAGAATTCAACGAGGGGTGACGACATGGCGCACGACTGCAAGGATTGCGAAGGAACCCGGCGCTTCGGATTGACCCGCCGCGATATGTTGCGCGGATCGCTGGGAGGCTTCCTCGGATTCGCGTTCGCCCGGCAGACGGAAGTCTTCGGCGCCGCGATGCCGGACCTGCTGCTCCCGCAGGACACGACGACGAAGGCGGCGAAGTCGGTCATCGTGGTGTGGCTGGGCGGCGGGCCCGCGACCATCGACATGTGGGATCCCAAGGAAGGCCGCGAAAACGGCGGACCGACCAAACAGATTGAAACGGCCGTCAAAGGGCAGTATTTCTCCGAACACCTTCCCACGCTGGCCAAAGAAGCGGAGCACCTCTCGGTGATCCGGTCGATGGTTTCCCGCGAGGGCAGCCACGAGCGCGGTCGCTATCTGCTGCATACGGGCTATGTGCCCACCGGCACCGTGATGCATCCCTCGATGGGCTCCATCACCGCGATGGAACTCGGCAGCAAGAAGCTGGACCTGCCCAACTTCATCGCCCTGGGCAACACGACGGACGGCGCGGGCTTCCTCCCGCCCGAGTTCAATCCGTTCGTCGTCGATGCCGGCGGCGCGAAGCGTCCCAATGCCCCCGCAGCCAAGGGCGCGGCGGCCGGCGGCGACTCGATCAAGATCAACAACGTTGCCTATCCCCAGGGCGTCGATAAGAACCGCTTCCGCGAGCGCATGAAGTTCCTCCAGGAACAGGAAGCGGAGTTCGAAAAGGATCACGCCTCCGACGAGGTCACCAAGCACAAGAATGCCTACGAAAAGGCGGACCGCTTGATGCACACCCCGCTCCTGGACGCCTTCGATCTGTCGAAGGAGAAGCCCGAGCTGCAGAAAGCCTACGGCGAAGACAAGTTCGGCCGGAGCTGCCTGCTCGCGCGACGCCTCGTCGAGCGTGGCGTGGCGTTTATCGAGGTCAGCCTGGGAGGCTGGGACACGCATCAGGACAACTTCAACAAGGTCTCCAACAACTGCAAGCAGCTGGATCCGGGTCTGGGCACCCTGATCCGCGACCTGCACGACAAGAGGATGCTGGACAAGACCCTCGTGGTCTGCATGGGCGAGTTCGGCCGCACCCCGAAGATCAACGGCAACAACGGCCGCGACCACTATCCGCGCGCCTGGAGCGCGATGATCGCGGGCGGCGGCGTCCAGGGTGGCCGGATCGTCGGCTCCACCGACAAGGACGGCGTCGAGGTCAAGGATCGCCCGGTAACCGTGCCCGACCTCTTCGCCACGGTGTACTCGGCGGTGGGCGTCGACCCGAAGAAAAAGAACGTCTCCCCGCTCGGACGTCCGATCGCTCTGTCCGATAACGGCGTTGCCGTCAAGGAACTGCTGAGCTAACGCGATAACACGCCGTTCATACCGGGGTGGCCGGCTTCACGGAGGCCGGCCACCCCGTTTTCTTTTCCCCGGCGGCCGTCCGACATCGCACCACCGGCCTTGGTGGACACGTTTTGTTCCCGAGCCGGATTTCCCGATCCCCAGCCCCTGAACGACACCCGGCTTCCCCGCGTGAGCCGAGCCGACGCCGACCGGATGCTGGTGTGGGATTACTCTTTCCCCTGCCCCCGTTGCGGTAGGCGTCAACGGGTGATCGGGTGGTCGCTGTCCGTGAGCGGCGGCGTTTAGCGGAGCGGCAGCACTTTCCGCCAGTACTCCCGACCGATCTGGACGACCACCGCCAGTTTGCTCCCGTCGTCGCTGAAGGCCGGTGCGGTGAGCGGCTGGAAGGGGCCGTGCCGCTTCGTGCCGACCACCAAGAATTGCCGCTCCCCCTCGCGCGCGATGTAGACCACCGTTCGCCCGTCGGGCGCGAATTGCAGGTGGTCGATCGAGTCGTACCCCTCCCCGCGGGTTCCGTCGACGACGATCCGCACCTTACCGTCGTGGCTCTCCGAATAGGCGAGGCAGGCGCCGTCGGGACTGATGGACAGATGATTGGGACGCGGCCCGTCTCGATAGACCGCTCGGCCGTTGTGGATCAGCTCCGCCGTCTTGCCGTGAAGCAGCGCGTAGGCGACGCCGGCCTTCGCCCCTACCGCGATGCGGTAGACGTAGTCGCAGGCCTCGGACTCCGCCGTTCCGATGACCGCGTAGCCCCGGTCCCCGCGCCGGGCGGCGTAGGCGACCGTGGTCGCATCGTGATTGTAGACCGGCGGGCCCACTTCGTCGTACAGAGCGCCGGGTTGATCGTTGACGGCGACCGCCCACTTCTGGGCGACCCCCACCCGTCCGATCACGCTCCGGCTATCCCCGCTGAACTCGGCCTTCAGGCAGCTTGCGAACAGCCGCCCCGGCTTTCCATCGACGACCACGCGTTCGCCTTCCTTCTCGCTGGCGACGTAGGCCAGGCGGGTGCTGTCCGGACTGAAGCACAGATCGCGCACGTCCAGGTAGGCGGGGCCGCGTTTCGTGTCGACGACGACGGATCGTTCGATGCGGCCGACATCGCCGACGATGTAGGCCAGGCGGCCGCCGTCGGGGCTCCACTGGAGCTCGGAGACGTCGCCGTAGGGACCGAGAGGCTCGCCCCCGACGATGACGCCAAACTGGTCGGCGTCAAACGCGGCATAGGCGAAGATGCCGCGGGCGCTGAAGCCGGCGGGCTCGACGTTCTGGAAGACGGGGCCGGGCTGGTCGGCGACGACCACGCGGGTTTTCGGGTACGTCGAGCCTTCCTCGCGGACGGTCTGGGTGTAGGCGATGGCCGAGCCGTCCGGGCTCACGAAGGGCCGGCCCGCGCCCAGCTGCGCTTTCTTCTCGTGGTTGACGATGATCCAGTGAACATCCTCGGAAGCGATGCAGGCCCAGAGGTGTCCGTCGTCGCTGCAGGCGAACGCGCCGACTTTGTCGTACAGGGGACCGCGCTTCTCGTTGGCCATGACCAGCTGGCGGAACTGCGGGTCGGCATCGGGGTCGTCCTCGGGCGGGTCGAGCGGCACGGCGGCGCCGTAGAGGACGAGGTTCAGCGAAGGAGACACCAGGGGCGGCGTATCCTGCAGGGAAAGGAGGCCGTCCAGAAGCGTGCTGAGCCGCTGGTCGGTGAAGTCGACGCGGGGGGGCATTTGGACCGGATTATACCTTGGCGGCCCTGCGCTGCTACGTATACTAGGTGTCGAATCGGCCTCATTTCTGTGGTGCAGAAACGACGGCCCTTTGGAGGACTTTACCTTGAAACTGAACACCGCGGCGATGTTGGTGCTGGCTACCCTGCCCCTCCTCGGCGCCGGGCCGGCCCCGGACTCGGACTGGAGCCAGTGGAGAGGCCCGAAGCGCGATGGGCTGTCCCCGGACACGGGACTTCTCAAGGAGTGGCCCGCCGGCGGCCCTCCGCTGGCGTGGAAGACCACCGGCATCGGCACGGGTTATGCGAGCGTGACCGTGCTGGGCGACCGTCTCTATACGCTGGGCGATTCCGGAGACAGCAGCAATCTGGTCGCCCTCAATCTCGCCGACGGAAAAGTGGTATGGACCGCCCCTGTCGGCAAGCCCCACACCGAGGGCAACAAGGAATGGCTGGGACCGCGGGCCAGCCCCGCGACCGATGGCAAGCTGATCATCGCCCTCGGAGCAAACGGGGAGCTGGTCTGCCTGGACCTGGCGGGCAAGGAGAAGTGGCGCAAAAACATGCACGCCGACTTCAACGGCCAAGTGGGCGGCTGGAAGTATTCGGAGTCGCCCCTGCTCGATGGGGACAATGTCGTGGTGACCCCGGGCGGCCCCAAGGGCGCGGTCGTTTCCCTCAAGAAGGAGACGGGCGAGCAGGTTTGGCGGTGCACGGAACTCACGGACTCCGCCGAATATCCGTCTCTCGTCCCGGTCGAGATCGGCGGTCAGCGTCAGTACCTGCTCCTCACCGGGAAAACGGTGGCGGGGATTGCAGCGGCGAGCGGAAAGCTGCTGTGGAGCATCGCGCGCGCCGGAAAAACGGCTATCATTCCGACCCCCATCTACAAGGACGGTCTCGTCTTCGTGACCTCCGGATATGGCGTCGGGTGCAATGCGTTCAAGGTCACTGAAAGCGGCGGCAAGTACAGCGTTGAAGAGGCCTACTCCGGCAAGCAAGTCGCGAATCATCACGGGGGAGTCTTGCTGGTCGGCGATCAGCTCTACGAGTTGGATGACAGCAATGAGATGAGGTGCGTGGAGTTCAAGACCGGCAAGGTGCTTTGGCACGACAAGTCCGTCGGCAAAGGGTCGATCGCCTATGCGGACGGTCACTTCGTCGTCCGAGGTGAAAGCAAGAAGGGGGAGATCGCCCTGGTGGAAGCCTCCTCCGCCGGGTACAAGGAGACGGGGCGCTTCAAGCTGCCCGAGTTCAGTGGAATGCCCCAGTGGCCCCACCCGGTGATCATCGGGGGCCACCTCTACATTCGCGACGAGGACACGCTGTACGCCTACGACGTGAAGGCCAAGTAACCGAGGGTACCATGCTCGAGATCAGACCTGCCCCCGTCCGGCTCCTCGCCTGCGGGATGCTCCTTTCGCTGTTGGCCCTCCCCCTGCTCGGGGCCGGTCCGGCGCCGGATTCGGATTGGGGTCAGTGGAAAGGTCCCAAGCGCGACGGCCTGTCTCCTGATACGGGACTCCTCAAGGAATGGCCCTCCGGCGGGCCGCCCCTCGCCTGGAAGACGACCGGACTGGGCGATGGGTATTCCAGCGTCATCCTGAGCGGGAGCCATCTGTTCACCATGGG
>Ga0209579_10002745_pt1 | contig 13170 bp, 10 predicted proteins | sample Coa_R1_2_FD_187152 | JGI IMG/M metagenome (GOLD analysis project Ga0209579, IMG submission 187152) | Surface soil microbial communities from Centralia Pennsylvania, which are recovering from an underground coalmine fire - Coalmine... | ecosystem: Environmental > Terrestrial > Soil >... | reverse complement strand
GAGAACACATGCGATGCGAATTCGACCGACGCAGGCAAGAAGAAATAGCGAGTTGTACGACAATTGCTAACTCGATGCGATGGTCACCTGACACAGTAACAGAATTACTTATCGAGTTGCTTGCACGTGACTTTGGTGGTCTCGATTTTCGGCAGGATAAGCGGCGATCCAAAAAATATTTGCCCGTTTTCTCTAAGCCCATATCAAATCGTTGGGACATATGCATATCTCCCAGTGAGCCTCGCCTGCTGCGAGAACTTCCAGTCTACGGAATTACTGGCCGACGCGGGAGAACGCCCATTGATCTTCCCATTTACCTGCGCGGTCCTGGGATCAAAGGCGCTGTGCGAATACCACTCGGTTTCAAGACTTGGCACACGATCGCAATTCGGTACGAAAGGACCGTTTCGGGGTTTGAATGGGCATATTCACGTTTCGCTGATGCCAAAGAGTTGGAAGTCATTGTACGTGCAAGGTTTCTACTTTACTCGACAATAGCTAAGAGTGTTGAGAACGCGTTAGCGGAGGTGCTTCCATAGTGCAAGGTCCGCATCTCTTTCGGTACCAACAGTCGGTCGACATGCGCACCGAAAATCGGCGAAACGGACAGGCCGCGCAGTTTTCAGTTGTTCGACAGAGGTCGTTCAAATAGGGAGTCGTAGCACTGGTATATCACGCGGTTCGACTACGATTGTTATCGGGCAGCGCGGCCGTACCGACGCTTGTCCTATCGTCACGAAGTTCAGAGGAAACGAGGCAGAAGAGGTTTTTTTGGTGGATATCTGAGGTGACTGGAAGTAACCTCTAGATCGGCGTTTGACGTGGAGGTGGATCATGCCAACTATAGGGTCTGCGCGTGTTACGGCGATGAGCGCGATCGCAGGTCTTTTGACTAGTACCCGCTTTTCATAGATCGTGAGTCGTGATTCAAGATCGGGATGATTCCCGAAGCAAGAGAAGTGCGACTGAGGCGTGGCGATCGCAAGGAGCTGGAAGCTCGTTGCCGTTCGCCGCGGACGATGCAGCGCGACCTGAAGCGCGCGCGGATTGTTCTGCTGGCTGCGGAGGGCTGGAGTACGCGGTCGATTGCCAAAGAGGTTGGCGTTCAGCCGCGGATTGTCAGCCGTTGGCGGCATGGCTACGCCGATCATGGGCTTGCGGGGCTGAAGGATAAGCCACGTCCTGGCAAAAAGCCGCTCTACACGTCGGCGACGGACAAACGGATACTGGAGCTGCTGGACCAGCCGCCACCGGCGGGGTTCGGGCGCTGGACAGGGCCGCTTCTGGCCAGGGCATTGGGCGATGTCGACGTCCAATATGTCTGGCGTTGCCTGCGTCACTACAAGATCGATCTGGCGGCGCGCAAATCCTGGTGCGAAAGCAACGACCCGGATTTTGCGCAGAAAGCTGCCGACGTCGTCGGCCTTTATGTGAAACCTCCTGCCAGGGCGATTGTTCTCTGCGTCGATGAGAAGCCTTCCATTCAGGCGCTGGAACGGGCGCAAGGCTATCTGAAACTCCCCAACGGGCGGGCGCTCACCGGCCAGAGCCACGATTACAAGCGCCACGGCACGACGACGCTGTTTGCCGCACTCCAGGTTGCCACCGGAAAGATCCTTGCCACGCATTCCAGGCGCCGGCGTCGCGTCGAATTTCTCGGCTTCATGGACAGCGTCGTTGCGGCCTTTCCGGGCCGCGAGCTTCACGTCGTCCTGGACAACCTCAATACCCACAAAAAGAACGAACGCTGGCTCAAAAAACACCCCAACGTGCATTTCCATTTCACGCCGACCCGCTCGTCATGGCTCAACCAGGTGGAGACGTGGTTCTCCATCCTGCAGGGTCAGTCGCTCACAGGAGCTTCCTTCACCGACATCAAACAATTGCAGGAGCACATCGATGCCTTCGTGGCTGCCTACAACGAAAACGCCGAACCGTTCGCGTGGAAGAAGAAAAGGGTCTTTCAGCGCCAGTTCAAAAACCGACGTATCACTCAGCTCTGATTCCGGGTACTAGCGCTATTTGGAATACTGCCGCAGACGTGACGAAACAACCGCAGCTGTCCACGACAATAACTAGGGTTGCTGACAACACGACGCCTGACGGCACCGAAACACAGGACCCGGAACAGCAGGAGCAGCAGCAGGAAAACCAGCAGCTGTGCGGCAATCCCAACGGCTGCGGCTGAGTGGGCGCGGCGATGGCGGGGCAGCTCACAGTCGGGCCTGCTGAAGCCGCGGCTTATCGATTGGGTACCTTGGTCGCGCGCAGAGTCGGTCAGAGGCCCGCAGCTGTCACGCTCGTTGCGTTCGTACATTTGATCGCCGTCTGGGCGATATTCGCGAACATCCGGCCTTCGCATGTTTTCGTGCCGATTCCGGCACTTCAGCTGACAGTCCTGAAGCCGTCAGTGACGCCAACGAGCATGCCTCCGTTACATGAGTTGAAATTGCTGCGGCCGAAGGATGCTCCGGTTCCACCGCCGGAGATCCAGATCGCGCCTGATCCCGATTCGCCGTCGATGACTACCAGCATGGCAGGCCAGGTCCTGCCGCCGCGGCCCGATCCCTATTACATTAACAAAGCACCAGAAGTGCCAGATGATCTGCGACTGGACGCCACCAAGGCGGTGGTGACGCTCCGCCTTCTTGTTCAACCGGACGGCTTTGTGGAACAGGCGTTCCTCGTCAAAGGCACGGGCAGCGCAGCTCTCGACAAGGTGGCACTCGCCTTCGTCGAAGCGAACTGGCGATTTCAGCCGGCGATGTCGGGCGGCAAACCTGTCCAGGCATGGACAACGGTACGCGTGCATTTCGCGTGAGGACCCTTGGGGGCGACAGATGAAACCAAACGTCATGCTCCGGTTTGCATCGGCCGTGGCCGCATGCGCGATGTTTCTTTACGCCACCGCCGCGCCGGCCGCGAGCTACAAAGTTCTCTACAACTTCGGCCTCACAAGGGATGATGGCGTTCTTCCGAACGGCTTGATCAACATTAAAAACACACTCTATGGAACGGCCTTGCAGGGAGGAGTGAGTACGCGTTGCAACAACAAGGCCGAACCTGGCTGTGGGACGGTGTTCTCAATCACCACGGATGGCGTTTACAAGACCCTTCATTCTTTCAAGGGCGGGACGGATGGCATAGGCCCATCCTCCGGAAACCTGATTGACGTCAATGGCACACTCTATGGGACGACTGTTGCGGGTGGAACAGGAAGCTGCCCATACGACGGCGACGGCTGTGGGACGATATTTTCCATCACGACGAAAGGAAGGGAGCGCGTAGTCTACTCGTTCAAGGATAACGACGACGGCTATGAGCCGAACAGTTTGATCAATGTCAACGGCACATCCTACGGTACTACGTTGCTCGGTGGCACCGGAAACTGCACGATTTATGCGGGACTAACGGGCTGCGGTACAATGTTCTCCATCGCTCCGGATGGAACGAAGACGATACTGTACAATTTCACCGGAGGTGGTCATGGTGCCGGGCCATCGGGTGGCCTGATATACGTAAACGGCAAGCTGTACGGTACGACCGTGTTTGGCGGCACGGGAAGCTGCACTTATGATGGCGCCAAGGGCTGCGGCACGGTGTTTTCGGTAACACCGGATGGGAAGGAGAAGGTCCTGTACTCGTTCAGAGGTGGCCGCGATGGTGCTGAGCCCGCCGGAGCCGGCCTGGTTGATGTCAAGGGCAAGTTTTTCGGAACCACTTCTGGTGGTGGTGGTCAATGGGGTGGGGGCACCGTGTTTTCCCTCTCAATGGACGGACACGAGCAGGTATTGCACAAATTTGGATATGGGAGGCATGGCGGTGTGCCGGAGGCGAGCCTGCTTGATGTCAATGGCACATTATTCGGAACCGCCGAATACGGGGGCGCCAAGTATCGCAGCGGCGTAATATTCTCGATAACGCGAACCGGGACGGAAAATGTCGTGCATCAGTTCACTAGCACCGACGGCATGTTCCCGCAGGCGCAGATGATCGACATCAATGGAACGATCTATGGAACGACTGAACAGGGAGGACGCACATTTCTGCTGGGCGGCTGCCTGGGTGACGGGGGCAATGGTTGCGGCGTGGTGTTCTCCGTGAAGCCGTGAGTCTGTCCTATCCAGCGACGGGTGGGCGTTTTATTCGGGGCTTGCGCGCGAAGGGGATTTTTGCGTCCCTCCCTGCGGGCGGCCGTGAACGCCCCGGAGTTGCGGATGGACAGCGATATTTCCTCGCCAATGCCTTGGAAGCATGTTGCCGCCGTCTCGGTCGGCAACGCGCTCGAGTTCTACGACTTCGTCACCTATTCCTTCTTCTCGCTCTATATCGGCCGGGCGTTCTTCCCCGGGCATAACGAATCCACAAAGCTCCTGCTGTCGCTCGCGACATTCGGCGTCGGATTCCTGACGCGCCCGATCGGCGCCATCGTGATCGGACGGTGGGCGGACCGCGCGGGCCGCAAGCCCGCCATGATCTTCTCCTTCGCCGCGATGGGCGCGGGAATCGTCGGGCTGTCGCTCACGCCGCCTTACGCGCAGATCGGCATCGCCGCGCCCGTCCTCGTGATCGCGTTCCGGCTGGTGCAGGGATTTGCGCTCGGCGGCAATGTGGGGCCGGCCACCGCCTACATGGTGGAAGCGGCGCCCCCGCTCAGGCGCGGTTTCTACGCGTCCATGCAGGCCGCGTCGCAGGATATCGCTGTACTTCTTGCCGGCATCATCGCGACCGCGCTCGCGGCCATCCTGACGGCGCAAGAGATGCAGGATTGGGGCTGGCGCGTTACCATGCTGGCCGGTGCCGCGATCGTTCCGTTCGGGCTTGCGCTCCGGCGCAGACTGCCGGAGACGTTGCACGCGGCAGGCGACGCGGTTCGCGCCCCCGGCATCGCACCGGCCAGGTCTTCATCGGCGATCGGGCCCTGGCTGCCGCTCGTCGCGTGCGGTCTTCTGATCTTCGCGGCGACCACCGTCGCGGCGTACACAGCGGACTACATGACGACCTATGCGCTCACGACGTTGCACATGGAGGCGCGCATTGCTTTCGGCGTCATCATCGTGGTCGGCGTTTCGTCGATTGCGGCGGATGTCGCGAGCGGGCTCCTCTCCGACCGCTTCGGCCGGCGCCCGGTGATGCTGGTGCCAGGCCTTATCATGCTGGTGTCCATAGTGCCGGCCTTTCATCTCATCGGCACGGAACGTACGACCTTCGCGTTCTACGCGGCGATCGGCTGGCTGGCGTTTCTGTTCAATGTTGCCGGAGGGCCGATCATTGTCGTCCTCGCCGAGACGCTGCCGCAATCGGTGCGCGCCGGCGCCATTTCCACGGTGTACGCTTTCGCCATCGCCATCTTCGGCGGTTCCACCCAGGTGACGATCAAATGGCTGCTCGACGTCACCGGCAATCCGCTCGCGCCCGCCTGGTACTGGACGTTCGCGGCCGCAATCGGCTTTGCCGCCATGCTGTTCGTGCGCGAATCGGCGCCGATCAGGCTTGGCGGCGCGAGGCAGGAACCGGGGACCGGATTTGGCGCGCAGCCCGCTCGCCGCCTGTATTCCGTTGCCGACTCCGCAGAGCAGGAGGCTTCAACGCGCTAAGACATGATCTGTGCAGATTGAATCTCTGCGTCGGGAAACGGTTCACGCGGAAACGCGGAGCCGCGGAGAACATCGCACAAAAAAACTGTCATGGCCGTGTGGCGGCGATGCGCCGGTTTGACCGGGGGAGTGTTGTCTACATCGCCCGATTTGCGACGTCGCGCGCGTCGGTGCGGCACAGACCGGGTGGCCCGCTTCCGGCGGGCCACGACGGTTTGTATTGTGCTCCGCGGCTCCGCGTGCATATTGCTGTTGAAGGTTGCAACGAGCATGCCGGCTTTGTCGCGCCGACGTTTGCCGATTTCGCGGAGCAGGAAGCTTCTTGCGCTGCCGGAGGCCTGCGGCGTCCAGCCATGCGCGCGACACATATTGGTCAAATAGCAGAAGCGGCGTATCTGAGCGGGAACCGAAAGGAACCGCCATGCGCCTCTTCGCCCAAGCTCTGCTGCTCACCGTCTTCGCCGCTCCCGCGATTGCGTCTCCCGCCGATGTTCTCAACGCCAACAGGGACGCCACGGCCGGGCCGGTGTGGGCGGGCAAACAGGCGCTCGTTTCCGAATATGCCTATTCCGGCCAGGGCCTGACGGGCACCATCAAATCGCGCGCCGATCTTCGGCGGGGCTGGTGGGCGGACGACCTCGAACTCGGCCCGGCCGCGCTTGCGAACGGGTTCGACGGCGCGCATGCCTGGGCAAAAGACCAGTCCGGCACCATCACCGTTCAGGACGGCGGGGACCAGCGCGCGCTCGCCGTGAACGAGGCCTATCGCCGCGCCAATCTGTGGTGGCGCGACGACCGCGGCGGCGCGACGATCGCGGACGCCGGCGAAAAGCAGGAAGGCGGGCAGACGTACAACGTCCTGACCGTTACGCCCAGGGACGGCAAACAGTTCGATGCCTGGTTCGACGCCCATACGCACCTGCTTTACCGGACCGTCGAGCAGCAGGGCCCGCAGACGGTCAGCACGACGTTCTCCGGCTACGCGCCGCATGACGGCGTCGAATTTGCCGGCAAGGGCCTGATCAGCGATGGCGACGCCAAATACGACCAGACCGTCACGCTGACCAAGGCGTACTTTCTGCCGACCTTGCCGCAGGGCGAATACGGGCCGCCGCGGATTCATATTGCCGATTATGCGATCGCCGGCGGCGCGCACGAGACCTCGTTCCCGTTCCAGCTCATCAACAACCACATCTACGCGGAGGTGTCGGCCGACGGGAAGGGTCCGTTCACCTTCATCTTCGACACCGGCGGCGAAAACATCCTGACGCCGCGCACCGCGACGGCCCTCGGTCTCAAGAGCGAAGGACAGCTCGAAGGGCGCGGCGCGGGCTCCGGTCACATGGACATGGGTCTCACCAAACTTGCGAAGCTCGAGCTCGGCAAGGCGTCGGTGAAAGACCAGGTGTTCATCGTCGCGCCGCTCGATGCGCTCGAACCGGCCGAAGGCTTCGATATGTCCGGCATGGTCGGGTTCCAGGTGTTCCGCCGCTTCGTGACGCGTTTCGATTACGGCGCACGCACCCTGACCCTCATCGATCCGGCGGCTTTCGACGCGAAGGATGCCGGCGTCGCCATACCCTTCAAATTCAACGGCAACACGATCGAGATCCAGGCGACGTACGGCGGTATCCCCGGCAATTACACCATCGACACCGGTTCGCGCTCGTCGGTTACGTTGTCGGCGCCCTTCGCGGCCGCGCATGATCTGTACAAAGGCGCGACCGCCGTCGATGCGGTGACCGGATGGGGCGTCGGCGGACCGACGCGCTCGCGCGTGCTGCGCGGACAAACGCTGGCGCTCGGTCCGGAGGCCGTACAGAAACCGGTGGTCGAAGTCTCGACCGACAAGGTGGGCGCAATGGCCGATCCCTCCATCGCCGGGAATATCGGCGCCGCGATCCTGAAGCGCTATGTCGTCACGCTCGATTACGGGCACCAGACGATGTACCTCAAGCCCGCAACCGGACAGGTCGACGATCTCGACACCTTCGACCGCGCGGGCCTCTGGATCAATCAGGCTTCGAACGGCTTTTCGGTGATCGACGTGACGAAGGACGCGCCGGCCGATCAGGCCGGGCTGAAGCCGGGCGACGTCGTTCTCGCGGTCGACGGCAAGCCGGCGTCGTCGCTGAAGCTGTACGAGGTCCGCAAGCGGCTGCGCGACGAGGCGCCGGGCACCGTGGTGAAGCTCACCGTCCGGCGCGGCAGCGAGCAGAAGGATCTGGCGGTCACGCTCCGCGATCTGATCTAGGGCTGAGTGTTTCCTCCCCCGTCGAGCGAAGCGAGGTGGGGGAGGGGGACCACGAGGCCGGAACGGCCGAAGTGGTGGAAGGGGAAAGCCGCGCGTACAATTCTCTAGGAGCACCACTGCGCTGTTTCGGTGCGGAGGGCCTTGAATGTACTGGCACTTCGCTGCCTGAATCTCATGCTTTCCCCTTCCACCGCTTTGCGCGCTTTTGATGCGCTACGACTCCGCACGTGAGCGCGGCGCGCTTGCGGTCCCCCTCCCCCATGCTCGCGTTGCTCGCACGGGGGAGGAAACGTCCCCCTGCGATTTGCGTCCCGCATCTCAGGGGGTGTTGAATCCCAGAAATGTCGCGAATTCATCCGGTGCCATACGCTCGGCGCTGAGTCGGCTCACCGGCGCGGTTGCGTCGGCGAACCCGATCGCCATGCCGCAGAAAAGCATCAGCTCCGGCGGCGGCGACAAGACATCCGCGACAACGCGATTGTAGGTGCTCCAGGATTCCTGCGGACAGGAATCGAGTCCTTCCTCCCGCAGAAGCAGCATGACGTTCTGGAGGTACATGCCGAGGTCCGACCATTGGGGCGGGCCCATGCGCCTGTCGATGTAGCAGAACAGGCCGACCGGCGCGCCGAAGAAATCATAATTGGCGCGAAATCGCGCGATGCGCGCCTCACGCTGTTCGCGCGATATGCCCAGCAGGGCGTACATCATCTCGCCCACCCGGTAGCGCCGGGTGCGGTAGGGTTCCCAGAGATTCTCGGGATAGATCGCGTATTCGCACGGATCGGGTGAGGGGTCCGTCGCCAGCCGCTTGCGCATCCGCGCCTTCAGTCCGGTGAGCGGTGCGCCTGTCAGCACATAGATCCGCCATGGCTGCAGGTTGCCGCCGGATGGCGCCCGCGCCGCGCGCGCGATCACCCGGTGCAGCACTGCTTCCGGCACTGCGGTGTCGAGAAACGCGCGCACGCTTCGGCGCGTGGCAATGGCTTCGGAGACATCCATAAACTGTCCCTGTTTCGGGAGGAGGCCGGTTGCCACCTCCGCTGCAACGTTTATCCTGATTCGTATCCAGCCGGATCGAGGCGCGGGTTTTGTGCCTCTTAACGGCTTGGCGCCGCCGACGAAACCCGGGCAGGGGAAGGGTATGCCGCAATTGCTGCGCGCGCCGACGCGCGAAGTCCGGACGCTCGTTCTGGACAGCCACCGCTGGGACAGGTTCGAGCCGCGCGACGGCGACATCATTATCGGCACCTTCAGCAAATGCGGAACGACCTGGACGCAGCGGATCGTCGATCTCCTGGTGTTCCAGTCTCCCGCTGTCCGGCCGTTCGGCGACATCTCGCCCTGGCTCGATTCGACGATCTTCAATCCGGTCGAAGAGGACCTGGCGACGCTCGCGGCGCAATCCCATCGCCGGTACATCAAATCCCACCTGCCGTTCGATGCACTCCCGCTCTGGGACACGGTCAAGTACATTCATGTCGGACGCGACGGGCGCGACGCAAGCCTGTCATGGAAAAACCACATGAAGGCCGCGAGCCAGGAACTGCGCGCCCGCGTCGTCGAACAGGCGAGGCAGCTTGCCGCCGCCGGCGGCACAATGCCGTCGTCGCAGCGCATGGCTCCCCCGCCCGAAGACCCGGGAGAATACCTTGTACAATGGCTGGACAGGCTGGAAGCGGCGCCCCCGGACGGGGCGGACACCGCCGAGCCGACCTTTTTCGGCTTCGAGACCACGTACTGGCGCGAGCGCAGGCGCCCGAACCTGCTGCTGGTTCACTATGACGATCTGCAGAAAGACCTCGCCGCGGAAATGCGCCGCATCTCCGCGTTTCTGGAAATCGACACGCCCGACACTCTTTTGCCGCAGCTCGTCGAAGCCGCGGGTTTTGCCTTCATGCGAAACCACGGCAATGAACTGTTCCCGAAATTGACGATGGCGTTCGACGGTGGCGCGAACGGGTTCATCCATCGCGGCCGGAGCGGCAGGTGGCGCGAATATATGGAGCCCGAAGACGTGGCGCGATACGAGGCGGTGGCCGCGTCCCGCGCGTCCCGCGCCCTGGCGTCCTGGCTGGAGCTTGGCCGCGCCGGAGCGGGCGATCCGAGATTGTCACCGGACTGAGTCCAAAGCGTGCGAAACCAAACGCTGTTTCCGGCGCTCTGTTTTTCAGGACAGGTCCGCGGAGTTCCCCGGTGACGAAACGGAGCCTGTCCCCCTTCCCGCCCGTTCAGTTAAGGTAGATCCGCCACATGTCGACCCAAGGTGTCCCCATCGCGAAACCCGCAATTGTCGGTCCGGACCTTGCTTTACACAGCGATCCTGCCGGCCGCCGCTCTCTCTGCGCCGAGACGCTCATCGCCCGCGCACTGGAGAACGAGGGAAGAACCTCGTTCCACAACTGGTCGTTCATCGAGCCCCTGCACCAGCTCATTTCCGCGCTGAACGGCGAAGCGCGGCTCAGCAGTTTCGGCGCCCGGGCGGCGCGTTTCGACGTGACGCGCTGTCTCGTCAATCTCCTGCGTCTTGATGCCGCCGAGGAGCGCGAGCCGGACATCGCGGCGCGGCCGATCGAGCGCCCCATCTTCATCACCGGGCTCCCGCGAAGCGGCTCGACGTTCCTGCACACCCTCCTCGCCCAGGATCGCGCCAACGCCGTGCCGCGCTGCTGGCAGCTGATCTATCCCTATCCGGCCCGCAGCCGCATGCCGTTCGGCGACTGGCGCAAGGCCCGCGTGGCGCTTCAGCTCGGCCTGTACAAACGTATCGCCCCCGCCGTCGCCGACCTTCATCCCATGGCGGCCGACGGGCCGCAGGAGTGTTCCGACATCACCGCGCATGTGTTCCACAGCATGCGCTTCGACAACACCTATCACCTGCCGTCCTACCAGGCCTGGATCAGCCGGCACGATCACGTCCATGCGTACAGATTTCACAAGCGTTTCCTGCGCCATCTGGACCGGCAGCAGCCGGGCCGCCGCTGGTTCCTGAAATCGCCGGATCATGTGTTTGCGCTCGACGCCGTTCGCGCGACCTATCCCGACGCCGTGCTCGTGTTCCTGCACCGCGATCCGTTTCCCGTGCTCACCTCCCAGCTCAATCTGATCGAGGCGCTGCGGCGATCGTTTTCGCGCCATGTCGATCTCGAGGAGATCGGCCGCAACGTGAGCGAAGCGATCGCCGATATTGCGAACCGCCTCGTCGCCAACTGCGCGCGCCGCGGCGTGTTGCATCTCAGCTACCACTCGGTCATCGCCCAGCCGATGGACGCCATTCGCCGCATCTACAGCCATGGCGGGCTTTTGCTGACGCGCGAAGGAACGGAACGCATGACCCGGTGGCTCGCGCGCGAGAAGCCGCGCCGGGCGCACAGCCGCCGCAGGGATCTCGCAGGATTCGGTCTCGACGCGCACGAACTGCGCGCCCGCTTCGAGCCGTACGTCGAAACGTTCGGCATGGCGCCCGAGCAGGACAGGCTGGCGGCATGAAGCGGGCGGCCTATGCCGGCTTCCTCATCGGCGTTGCGCTCCTTGCATTGCTCATGCTCCGCGCCAACTGGCCGGTGCTTCTGCACGCGCTGGTGTCGTTCGGACCGGGCGGGCTGCTGATCCTTGTCGCCTTTCACCTGCCCGTCATCGCGGCAGCGGGCCTCGCATGGTGGTACTTCGGCCGTCGCCTTCCGGGCGCGACGCTTTCGGGCTTCGTGCGGGCGCGCCTTGTACGCGATGCCGTGGCCGCGGCGCTGCCATTTTCGCAGATCGGGGGATTCGCGGCCGGGGTTCGCGTGCTTTCCGTCTCGGGCGTACCGGCCGTGTACGGCGGCCTCTCCATGTTTGCCGACCTCGTCGCGGAGTTTGCGGCGCTTTTTCCCTATATCGCTCTTGGTCTTGCCGCACTGGCTGTGATTGCGCCGTCCTCCGGGCTGTTCCGGCCTCTCGCCATCGGCGCATGCGCCATTTCCGCGACGCTGGCTGCGGCCTGGATCTGGCGGGGGCGGGTCGCGCCGTGGCTGCGCAGGCCCGCCGAAAGGCTCGTCTCCCGCTTCGCCGGCGGCGGCTCAGGCGCCGCCCGGGATTTCCAGCGCAACCTCGACAAGATCGATCTGTCCCGTCGCGCGCTCGCCGCCAACATGGCGCTGCATTTCGGACGATGGGCGATCGGCGCGGTCGAGACCTGGGTCGCCTTCCGGCTGATGGGCGTACACATCTCGCCGGGCAGCGCGCTGATCGTCGACTGCATCAGCGCCGCGCTCAGGATATTCGCCTTCATGATCCCGGCCGGCATCGGCGTTCAGGAAGGCGTGTACGTTCTTGTCTGCGGCATCGTGGGTTTGCCGCCGGCCATTGCGCTCGCCTTCTCCTTCGTCTGGCGCGCCCGCGACCTCCTGATCGGATTCCTCGGGCTGGCGCTCTGGCACGCGGCCGAGTCGTCCGCGAAGGGCAAAGGCGGAGGCGCGGACACGATGGCGCCGGATACGCATGCAACGGACACGGATGCGTCGCATCTCCAGCGCGTATAAGGACGGCGACGAAGCGCGGCAGGAGGGTTGCGCGCCTATTTGCCAAAGAGCGCCCTCCCCGGGCACTATCCCCCCTCTGCAATGGGAGGCCTCGATGAAAATATCCGCTTTTCTGACCGCTGCGACCGCCCTGATTTTGTGTTCTGCCCAAACGATCGGGGCGGATACTCTCGCACGATGGCCGCCTAAGCAGACAGTGGTATTGTACAACCAGAACAGCAATTTCGGACGGGGGGTTGTTTCCGACAATTTTTCCTCGGCCATGAGTTCGTATGATGCGATCGGTGCCGACGACTTCTGGGTGCCGGCCGGCCAAACCTGGCAAATTACCGAAGTGGACGTGACGGGGGCGTATGTCGACGGGACCGGCCCGGCGAGTTCCGTGGTCGTGACATTCTGGGTTGGAGACGCGTACCCGCGGCGAATCGTGCACCACAGGGATGACAGCTTCACGCTCTCGTGTACCGACAACGAAGGATCGTTCGCCTGCACCTTGCCGGTCAATTCCCGCGGCAGGCCCGTTGTGCGGTTGCGCGGCGGATCAGGAGGGACGCCATATTGGCTTTCTGTGGTTGCAAATTGCGACTTCATCAATTGCGGCGAATGGAACTGGACCACGAACACCACTGTATACGCTAGTCAGGCTGCGTGGAAAAACCCGGGCGGAGGTTGGGGTACACCCTGCGAAGGCTGGGGCGTCTTGTCGGCTTGCTTCGGTACAGCAGCCGATCTTGCCTTCACCCTGATCGGATTCAAAAAGGGATCATAACCGAACATAGATGGATGGTGACGGCGCATTCCC
>Ga0209579_10002741_pt1 | contig 13178 bp, 11 predicted proteins | sample Coa_R1_2_FD_187152 | JGI IMG/M metagenome (GOLD analysis project Ga0209579, IMG submission 187152) | Surface soil microbial communities from Centralia Pennsylvania, which are recovering from an underground coalmine fire - Coalmine... | ecosystem: Environmental > Terrestrial > Soil >... | reverse complement strand
CGGCCAGCCATTCAGATCGATACGCTTGGAATGTTGCGGGACGAAAAGGAGCAGCCCGCTCCGGCGCGAAAGCGCGCCTGAACCTTCCACGTATTTGTACAGTTGGCGCCGGCCCGCGGCTCTCACATACTCTCCAGCACCTCGATCTTCGTTCCTTCGCCGCCGCCAAGGATCGAGCCGTCGGTCAAGACGAGCGTGGCGCCGGGCGCGAGCGCAGCGAGCAGGTTCTTGTAGAAGTCCGGCGGAATGAGGATGTCGCGCTGGGCGGCGATGTCCAGCGCCTGTCCCTCCTCGCCTTCGCGGCCGGGCAGGCCGATCGCGAACCATTTCTCGCGGCCGGCGGGATCGAAGCCGGTGAACGCGGCGGCGTGCGTGCCGATGATTCGGCCGGCGGGGATTTCCACTCGGGCATGGCCGATGACGATGCCGTTGCGCAGCACGAGCATGCGCCGGTCGGCGGCGCTCACCAGAATCGTGATCGGTCCCGTTGGCGAAAGCTGCGGCTGCCAGCGGAACGGCTCGCCCGCGGCAAGCCGGCCCGCGGGCGAACTTCCCGGCGCCGTGACATCCGGGATCATCGATTTCGGCGCGAGGAAATTCTGCGTCGCCGGTTTTTCGTCGGTGATGACGACGGTCATTCCGGTCGTGGTCGCGGCGAACAGCGCCTCCGAAAAAGCGAGCGGCAGGCGCACGCAGCCGTGGCTGGCCGGGTGGCCCGGCAGATGGCCGGCGTGGAGCGCGATGCCGTCCCAGGTCAGGCGCTGCATGAACGGCATCGGCGCGTTGTTGTACAGGCTGGAGCGGTGGTCTTTTTTCTTCTGGAGGATGGTGAAGACGCCGGTCGGCGTTTCCTTGCCGGGTTTGCCGGTGGAGACCGTGCTCGCGCCGATGCGCACGCCGTTCCTGTACACGTAAGCGCGCTGGGCGCGGAGGTTGACGATGATCGTCATCGGCCCCCTGGGCGAAACCTGCGGATGCCAGATGAACTCGCCGGGCTTCAGCGCCGCCACATCGGTCTCGGCCATGGAGGATTTGCTCGCACCGGACGAGGCGGCGAGGGCAGGGCTTGCGGCGAGCAAGAGAACAAGCGCGCAGGCCGGGATGAGATGTTTTCGCATTGTCGCGCCTCGGTCTCACCCTTCGACAAGCTCAGGGTGAGGCTTCTTTTTTGCCCTCATCCTGAGCCTGTCGAAGGATGAGGGCTGTGCTCGCCGGGCGAAACTCTAGCCCGCATTCGCCAGCAGCGCCACGCGGCGCGAAGCATGGACCCGCCTGTAAAGCGCCAGCGCCCTTTAACAATGAGCCGGTGAGGCAGTGAGATACCGATTAAGTTCGCGCGGCTGCGCGCGATCGATTTTTGTTGCGCGCGGAGCGCGCTTTCCTTGGGGAGTCTGACAGGCATGCACGATGTTCCTCCCGGAACAGGTACCTCACTGGCTCACTGCCTCATTGTTAAATGGGCCTTGAAGTGTTGGCGAGTTGCCTCCGTCAGGAATGGCAAGGTCAGTGGAGCGCCAGCGCCGCTTAACAATGAGCCGGTGAGACAGTGAGATACCGATTGCGTTCGCCCCGCTGTGCGCGATGGATTTTTATTGCGCGCAGAGCACGGTTTCTTTGTAGACCCTGATAGGCGCGCGCGGTCCCCTCCGTGGAGTGACTATCTCACTGCCTCACCGCCTCATTGTTGATGGGCCTTGAAGCGGCGCGCGGATTCGACCTGTGATCCTTCTTGGGCTTCGTTCCAGACCGGCTATGATGGGTTTGGGCAAGATCATGTGGGGCCGGCGTCGGAGGGTCGAGTGGACAAGGACAAACTGGAGAGCCTGCGGGCCCGATACGGCAACGCGTCGGCGGACGAAACGCGCGATCCGGCCAGGCGCAAGCTGCTCGCGGCACTGTTCGAAGGCGCGGGAAAGCGCCGCCTGCCATACGGCGGCCTCCCGACATTCCTGGATTTCCCCTTCAGGGAAACCCTCGACGATCTCGACATCGCGCTCGTCGGCGTGCCGATGGACCTCGGCGTGACCAACCGGCCGGGCGCGCGCTTTGGGCCGCGGGCGCTCAGAACCATCGAGCGCATCGGTCCCTATCATCACGCGCTGAACGTCGCCCCGGGTGTCAACCGGCGGATTGCCGATGTCGGCGACGTGCCGTTCCGCTCGCGCTTCAATCTCGTTTCCTCGCTCGAGGATATCGAAACGCACTTCACGAAAATCGTCGGCGCCGGCGTGCGGCCGCTGGCGGTCGGCGGGGATCATTCGATCACCTATCCCATCCTCAAAGCGGTCGGCAGAGAGCGGCCGGTCGGCCTCGTTCATTTCGATGCGCATTGCGACACGGGCGGCGAGTTCGACGGATCGAAGTTTCATCACGGCGGCCCGTTCCGCCTCGCGGTGCTCGATGGTGTGCTCGATCCGGAGCGTACAATCCAGATCGGCATTCGCGGGCCCGCGGACCTGATGTGGGAATTTTCGTACGAGTCCGGGATGACCGTGGTTCACATCGAAGACGTGGCGCGCAACGGGGTGGAGTGGGTCGCGAAGAAGGCGCGTTCCGTGGTGGGCGAGGGGCCGGTGTACATTTCCTTCGACGTCGACGGGCTCGATCCCGCCTTTGCGCCCGGGACCGGAACGCCGGAAGTGGGCGGCCTCTATCCCCGCGAGGTGCAGGAAATCCTGTGGTCGCTGAAGGGGCTCGACATCGTGGGCGGCGACGTCGTCGAAGTGGCGCCACAATACGACGCGACCACCAACACCGCACAGGTCGGCGCGCAGATGCTGTTCGAAATCCTGTCGCTCATGGCTCACCCTTCGACAAGCTCAGGGTGAGGTTGTATTTTTTGAGCCCTCATCCTGAGCCTGTCGAAGGATGAGGGTTACGCGGACGGAACAACATCACCATGCTGAAGTTCAACCACATCGGCATTCCGACCGAGACCGCGTTCGAAGGGGAAATCGACCTGCCGCATCTGAAGGTCACGGTGAGCGACCACGCGAACAATCCATTCGGAATCCAGTGGCAGCGCTACTGGCCGGACTCAGCTGTTCCGGAGCTCGTCAGGCGCGTCGCCCATGTCGCGTTCGAGGTGCACGATCTCGATGCGGCGCTCGAAGGCCGAACCGTCATCATCGCCCCGAACAGCCCGAGCAAAGGCGTTCGCGTGGCGTTCATCGAGGTGAACGGCGCCCCGGTGGAGCTGATGGAGATCGACCACGCGCTTCGCCCCGAGCTCCAGTGACCGGGGAATCTGACGCCAAACCACCGGCGGCGGCGTGACAGCAAATTCGGCGCCGCGCTATAATTCCAGCTGCTGGAGGATCGTGAGCGGGGAATTCCCTCCAGGCAGATGCGGGGGCTTGCCATGCGCTGCGGAGCACCGGTTGTTTTCGTTGCCGTCTGCATGCTGGGGGCGGGCTCGTCCGCCTGCGCCAAGGCGACGATTACCAGGTTCGATGTACCGGGCGCGCTCGACACGTTCCCCTACGGCATAAACAACGCCGGTTCGATTGCCGGGTCGTGGCTGGACAGCAGCGGGACAGCCCACGGCTTTGTACGCAGCGCCGACGGGACATTCGCCACCTTCGACGTACCGGGAGCAGGCAACGCCGAGGCCACATGCATCGGCGACGATGGCGAGGTCGCAGGCTGGTATGCGCTTTCCGGCGAAAACACCCGCGGCTTCGAACGAAGCGCCGATGGGACGATCACGACATTCAAGGTGGGGAAGGTTGAGACCTTTGTCTCGGCCATCGACCGCACAGGCTCTGTTACCGGATCGTACTGCGACGCCATCGGCCAATCCGGCTGTACCGGCATCCACGGTTTTGTACGGAGTGCCAAGGGAACCGTGACCACATTCGATCCGACCGGGTCGGTCGATACCCAGCCTACCGGCATCAATGCCGCCGGGACCGTCGCGGGGACTTACTCCACCTCCAGTCAGGCGCACGGATTCCTGCGGTCGAGCGACGGAACGATAACGTCCTTTGATCCGGCCGGATCGACCGCCACGTTTCCAAACTCGCTCAACGACAAGGGCGCGATTACAGGCTCCTGGCGGGACCAGAGCAACGTCCGACACGGGTTTCTGCGAGCGCCTGATGGAACATTCACGACCATCGATCCGGACGGATCGGCCGCGACCTATGCCGAGGCCATCGACAACGCGGGAGCGATTGCCGGAAGCTACTACGACAGCGCCGGTCTCGAGCACGGCTTCCTGCGCACGGCTGCGGGAAAATACGATACGTTCGACCCCAAGCGATCACTGTACACTGCTCCGATCGCAATCAATCGCGGTGCTTCGGTCACGGGCTCGTGGCAGGGCAGCGGCAATTACTTCCATGCTTTCGTACGGGTTCCGTAACGCCCCCTTTTCTCACCATGGCCGGGCAAGACCCGGCCATCCAGAGAAACTTCAACGCCCAACTGGATGGGCGGCTCTTGGCCGCCCATGGTGAGAGGATAGGTACGTACATGCCCGCTACCCCTCACTGCCTCATTATTAGTGGGCGCTGCCGCTTTACAGCCCCCGCCGCCCTCCGCCGAATGCCAACTGCGCTTTTTGGGCCTGTTAACAATGAGCCAGTGAGGCAGTGAGATAGTTACTTCGCGGAGAGGGCCGTTCGTGCCGTCAGGCGCCACAAAGAAAGCGCGCTCCGCGCGCAATAAAATCCATCGTGCGCAGCCCAACGAACGCAATCGGTATCTCACTGTCTCACTGACTCGTTGTGAATCTTCTTCTCCGCGGTTTGAACTTTCGACATCGGATCACGTACGAGATGTACGCAACGCCTCGTCCAGTTCGTCGTAATTCCGGAATCCGGTTTTTGGCGTAACGTCCTCGTTCCACGCGGCGTCGAGCATGGCGACCGCTTCGGGCGGCATTTCTCGTACGTGACCGCCGACGCGGCCCATCCGTACCTTTGCCGAATCGGCGTTGGCCGGCAATCCGAGGCGCTGCTCGGTCATGTCGCGCATCATCCGGTCGTCGAACAGGTGCTTGTGCGCTAGCATGAAGGGGAGAGACGTACGTTCGCGCGTAAGCGCCAGTAGCGCGTCGTCGAGCGCGATGCCGCAGAAATCCGCGACCCGGCGAATGGTCGTCGCCGGATCGGCGCTCATCTGTTCGTAGGTCAGGAGCAGAACGTTCGGATTGTCGCGCTGCTCCCACCAGCTCATGAGATGGTTCCAGTAGTCGCGCCTGCTGCCCCGCATGGCGATCCGGCTGGCAACGTACTCCGTGACCGTCACCGCGCCCGGCTCCAGCCACCAGCCCTCCATGAACCGGAGATGGGACAGGACGGCGTCCCGCGGGTCGCGAAGGGAAACGATGTACCGCGCGCCCTTGGGCACAGCTTCCCAGGCAAGGTGACTTTTGAATCCGCGTGGGCACGCTTTCTGCGGCGCATCGAGGTCGATGCCGAGAACGTTTGCGGTCTCGATCCACGGTACAACGCGGCTGATGTCGTCGAAATCGAGGTCGCCGCGCGTACGCAGTGTGTGGAACGTCTGCTGGAGCCAGGTTGTCCCGCACTTCGCGTAGGGCGAGATGACGACGTCGTCCGGGCGGGTGCGACAGGAGAGGATCGACGCCCGGACCTGCTCCGCATTGAAGGCACGGGCCTGCAGCGCCGCAAGCTCGGCCATGCTCCGCGCGCGGCCTGTCATCGTGTTCATCCATCCCCCATTGAACCGCAAAGGCGCCACCCGCCTTCGCCGAACGGCTTCGGTGGGCGAGTGCAACAGTCCTCCGAAGCTGCGGAGCAGCAAAGGAGGAGGGCGCAAGGGGATCATGAATTTGTGCACCGCCGCAAGCCACCTTGTATGCGCGCGACATGGAAGATGATCGAAATCCCGGCCCGGTGGCCGGAAAGCGTCAGGCAGGAGATGCCGTGCACCATGGCGGACAGGCAAGAGTTTCTCGACGGATTTGATTTGCACAGCCGCGCGCTTGTCTACGAGGAGATACGGGGAACGCCTGCGTAACTCGCCTTCCTCTTGCACGTGGCCCAGGCGAGTACCCCCGGTAAGCCGAGTCCCGTCGCCTCTTGTGATGCCCCGGCGTCGTGGTACATTTCCGGCGAGAGCATCAAAGGGGAGCAACCATGTTCCAAGCTCATAAAACGGGCACACGCCCGAATACAGGTGTGCATGCGTTTCTGCTCGCATCGGTTGCGGTGGCCGCGCTTGCCGCGCCGGCGCAGGCGACCTACGTCACCTTCGACGTGCAGGGGGCATCGTCGACGACGCCGGCCGCCATCAATTCCTCGAATGTCGTGACGGGCCTGGCGAGCGCGTTCGACGGTTTCGTCCGTGCCGCCGATGGGACCATCACCACGTTCGACGTGCCGAATGCGAACGGCACCCATCCGGTCAGCATCAATGACGACGGCACGATCGCGGGCTGGTATTTCGATTCCAGCTACGTGCAGCACGGCTTCGTCCGTACCACCGACGGAACGATCACGACGTTCGACGTTCCTCACGGTACCGGCGGTACGGTTGCCGTGAGCATCGATGCCAAGGGCTTCATCACGGGGACCTATACCTGCGGCGGCACCACGGCCTGCGGCTACGTCCTCAGCCCCAAGGGAAAATACACGAGTTTCGAGGTGACGAACTCCACTTACACGAGTCCCGCCGCCATCAACCCGGGCCGCACGATCACGGGCTATTCTCTCGACGACAACCACCACACCCATGGCTTCCTGCGCGGGGCGGACGGCACCATCACCGCCTTCGACGTATCGGGCGCGACGGACACGAATCCGGTCGGCGTCAACGCGAAAGGCGCGACGACCGGAACATGGGACAATGGCGGCAACCCACACGGCTTCGTGCGCGCATCCGACGGTACGGTCACGAGTTTCGACGCGCCCAAGGCGACATTCGGCACCTTCCCGTCCGGCATCAACGCGAAGGGCGCGATTGCCGGGTCGTTCGATACGGAAGACGAGGTGTTTGGATTTTTCCGTACGCCGAACGGAAGTTTCAAGAAGATCTTCGTGAAGGGTTCGATCGGCACCACCGTGAGCGGCATCAACGATACCAATGCCGTGACCGGCTACTATCTGGACCCCAGTTACAACGCCCACGGCTATCTGTGGACGAAGTGACAATGCTCCATCGCGCGGCGTGCAAACGCCGCGCGACCGGCATTCTTCCGCTTCTCACCGCGCCAAAGTCTCCGGGCCGATATCGCCGATGGTCCGGCATCCGGTCAGCGCCATGCTGACATCGAGTTCGCGGCGCAGGATGGCGATGGCCTGCGCGACGCCGGACTGGCCGGCCGCGCCGAGGCCGTACGCATAGGCGCGACCGATCAGGCAGGCTTTGGCGCCGAGCGCCAGCGCGCGCAGCATGTCCTGGCCCGAGCGGATGCCGCCGTCGAAGTACAATTCTGCGTCGCCGCCCACGGCGTCCCTGATCTTCGGCAGCACGGAGATCGTCGATGGCGCGCCGTCGAGTTGCCGTCCGCCGTGATTGGAGACCACGAGCGCGCTGGCGCCGGTCTGGATGGCCAGCTTCGCATCGTCGGGGTCGAGAATCCCCTTGATGATGAGCGGACCGCGCCAGCGGCTCCTCACCCACTCGACGTCTTTCCAGTTCAGTGTGGCGTCGAACTGTCCGCCTACCCACTGCGCGAGCGATTGTGCACCCGACCGGCCGCTCACATAGCCCTCGAGATTGCCGAACGACCAGCGCTTCCCGGCAAGCAGCCGCGCGCACCAGCGGGGGTGGCACGCCATGCTGACAAGGTTGCGGAATTTGAGCGAAGGCGGAATGGCGAGGCCGTTCTTGAGATCGCAATGGCGCTGGCCGAGCAGCGGCAGATCGACGGTCAGCATCAGCGCACTGCAATTGGCCGCGGCCGCCCGCTCGATGAGCGAGTGTACAAAGCCGCGGTCTTTCATGACGTAGAGCTGAAACCAGAACGGCGTGGCCGTCGCCTCGGCCACGTCTTCGATCGAACAGATGGAAAGCGTGGACAGGGTGTAGGGAATGCTGGCGGCAAGCGCAGCGCGGGCCGCGAGAATCTCCCCGTTGCCGCATTGCATCCCCGTCATTCCGACCGGCCCCAGCGCGAGCGGAAACGATACGCTTTGACCGAGCATGGTCGCAGACGTGTCGCGCGAAGATACATCCACCATCACGCGCTGGCGCAGTTTGACGCTTTCCAGATCGGTGCGGTTCGCCCTGAGCGTCTCCCCGGCATAGGAACCGGCCTCGACGTAGTCGAAGAATGCGCGCGGCACGTTGCGGCGGGCCCGTTGCCGCAGATCCTCGATACAGGTGATGGTCGTCATACGCGCCCTCCGCCGCCCTACGAAGTCATACTACATTTTTGGAATCTGACCGCGCTCCGCCGGCCGGTTGCTGAAACGCCAAGGCGCCAAGGCGCAGAGGCCCAGGAAAGGTGATTTCCGCGGCCCAGGCGCGAACATCTCTTCGTGCCTCTGTACCCCATAGTTTCCCCGGCTCCCTTAGCGTCTTGGCGTCTTGGCGGTTCACCTATTACTGTCCTCCCGATACGACGCCATGGGCCAGAGCCGGGGGAAAGAATGTCATCGTTTCAGGATGCGCTGCGGCGCGTGATTACCGGCGACAATCAAGACGGAAAGTCTGTCGTTATTATCGACGGCGGACCGTCGTCTCATACGGGCAGCCCGGATCTCGGAGGCCTCTTCGAGATTTGGGAAGATGCCGCGTCGGGACCGCTCGATCCGCTCCGGCACGATGACCTTGGACCACGCCGGCCCGTGCTCGGACCCGGCAAGGGCAATGTGCAGGTCCGATGGTTTGTGATCCATCCGACGCCGCCCGGAGTCGGGAAAGCCGAACTCGACCGGATCGCGCGCGAGCGGTTCGCGGAATTCGGCGGTGCGCATCACATCATCGATCAATCCCGGCATCCGGCCATGCACGAGACCCATTCGGTCGACGTCATCTGCCTGCTTCAAGGCGATGCGTCCCTCGTTCTCGAAGAAGGCGAGACGCGGCTGAAGCCGGGGCAGGTCGTCATTCCAGCGCAGCACCAACCATGCGTGGACTGCGCATGGCGGTCCGGCGCTGTTCCTGGCGGTGCTGATCGACCGGGAGTTGATGAGCGACTGAAAGCAGTACAAACCACTCCCGACCGCGCGCGTCGCCGCGGTCCATTGACAGTGCCGGTTGGGGCGCCGCTGCGGCTGCAGGTGCTGTCATAGGCGCGCCGGCTGTCTGTTCGTATGTGGCCACTCTGCCGTCCGCGTGCTCGACCTATTACGGGTCGTACAGTTATTGCGGCGGTACCTGGTATCAGCCGTCAGCCGCGGGCTACGTCGTCGTCAATCCGCCCTATTAGGCTGGCGCGAACGCGCGACCAGCCGCGCCGGTCACGCGCCTACGTCGTAATAGTTGGGGAAGACGTCACGCGTCGTCTTGACTTCCGGCATGATGTAAACAATACCCTCTGTACCATTGAATGCAGGAAGAACGGTCCGTTCGAAGAAATCGGCGGGAACGTTGATGCAGCCGAAAGTAATGCGATTATCGAGCGGCGTCGGCGTTGCCAGGCGCTGCAGGCGATGGTCCTGCGGTCTGCCTTTTACAACCCGGTGCAGCGAGATGTTGTCCTTGTAATCCACCCAGACAAAGTTTGGCTTGCCCGGTTCGCGACCCAGATAGGCGATGAAGCGGCCAGCCGGGGTTGTGCGGTCTCCGGGCGGTATGGCTGACAGGGGCTTATCCCCGACATTGGGCGCGGAATCATCGCCGACAGCCAGGCCAAGAAGCGCCGGGGCTTCGCCAAGGATCCGTCCCTGGCGATCGAAGACAAAGACTTCGGCGTCCTTCTTGTCGACAACGACAAACGACAGGCCGCCATTGTCGGCCGAAGCCATCACCCAGTCTGCCATTCGCTGTACTTCGGTGGACGCAGATATTCCACGAAAGTCTGCGCGCGCGGCGCGTAACGGCGCCGGCGACCGGGACACTGGAAGGGACAGTGATGCCTGTGGAGACGGCGATGGCAATACTGACTCCTGCGCTTCGGCATGGGCGCAGACGAACATCGCTATCATCAAGCCCGGAAAAAACCATTTGATCATGGCCGTCATCGAGCGCGACGGCACAGGCTGGCGCGCGCCTCACCGATGCTCTTCGCGTTTTTGTCTCTGCACAGGTTCGGCTGGTCCAGCAACATCCGGGATTAAAACCCTCAACACGCGTGAGGTGCGCAATTGGACCAATGTCCCGACGGCATTTTTGCGAAGCGCGATGTGGTACCTCGCCGAGATGTGGTACCTCGCCGAATCGAACAGCCGACCTGCGAAGCGCCTTCCTGCCCTACACCCTTCACAAAAACACTGATGTTACTGGTTGCTGCACGCGACAGGGATTGAACCCGTAACCCTCCCGTGTGAAGGGAGGTCAGACAGGTGCCATTCTGGAGATTTCGGCGACTCCCGACGGACACTCCACTTGATGCGGGGCGATTGAGACCATGACACACACGCTCGTCAGACCAATCGCCGCGGTTTGCGCCGCGATCGCAATCACGGCCGCGATGGACGCCACAGGGCTTTCGAATTTCAGCGCGCTGCCTTTATTTCCGTTGATGGCCGTATTCTGGTTCTGGGAGCGCGATTCGAGGGCGGAGGTCGGATTCACCTCGGGAGCGCCGCGTACATACCTGCTTTCCGTGATTTATCCGCTCGCAATACTCGGCACCATCGCGCTCATCGCCGGGGTCGCTGGTGCGGTTGATATTGCTCACACCAACTGGCGCAAGGCGGGCCTGAATCTCGCTCTTGTGACCGTCTCGACGATCGTGATCGCGATCATCACGGAGGAAGGTTTCTTCCGGGGTTGGCTGTGGGCGTCGCTGCGCCGCGCCGGCCTGAAACCGGTCTGGGTCCTCATATCGACCAGTGTCGTTTTCGCGCTGTGGCATCTGTCGTCGGTGGTTCTCGACACGGGTTTCAACCCGCCGCCGGCGCAGGTTCCGGTGTTCATGGTCAACGCGGCCGTCATCGGAGCGATCTGGGGCCTGATGCGCTGGATGTCCGGTTCGGTCGTCGTTTCAGGCGTCAGTCACGGCGTCTGGAACGGTCTGGCCTATGTCCTGTTCGGCTTTGGAAGCAGAGTGGGCGCGCTCGGCGTCGTCAACACCGCTGTATTTGGACCCGAGGTCGGTGTGTTGGGTCTCGCTCTCAATGTCGTGTTTGCGTTGGTGGTCGCTTTGTGGTGGCGGCAAGCCCAAAACGGCGCTGCGCCATCGCCAAAATGACATTGAACCGCTTCGCGCACTTTCGCTCGCAGTTCATCAAGCGTGTCACCCTCGGTGAAAGTATCGCGACCGAACGCGGCAGCGGTGGGGAACATGGTTTGTCATGGCGTTCTCAGGAAGCCGTGGAAGTCGCCGTAATGGTCCATGTACGTGCCGGTCACCGCGCCGTCGGCGTTGATGTCCCACACCACCGTCCAGATCGAACCGGGAGGATCGAATTCGGTGAGCGTGCCATCGCTCGAGCGGACGTAGCCATGGGAGATGTTGTCGGCATCGATATAGTAGCCGGCGGCTGTCCCGGCGTCGTTGATACCGCTGAAGCCGTAGGTGCCTTGGTCGGCGCCTTGCCCCGCGTCCGCAGCGTCGTACACAATGAGGCTGCCATCCGGATTGCGGATCAGGCCGTGCTCCACCCCGTCGGCGTTGGCGTAGTCGCCCTCCGTCTGGCCCAGATTGTTGATCCGGCTGGCGATACCGCCGGAAGCGGTGCCTCCCGGGGCATCGAATGTCGTAAACGTACCGTCGGCCGCGCGGATGTAGCCGTGATATCCGTTGCCGTCGATGGAAGTGCCGACGACGGCGCCGCTGTCGTTGATATCCGAGGCAAATGTATCCGTCGCGTTCGGCGCATCGATCGTCAGGATCGTCCCGTTTTTCGCGCGCACGAAGCCGTGATCCACGTAATCGTTGTCGATATAATCCCCGACGATCGAGGCGTCGTCGCCGATGCTGTAGGTATCTGTGGTGCAGCCGGCGCCCGCGGGTCGGAACCTCCTGAGCCTGTCTTTTGAAGTCAGAAGGAATGCCGGACAATTTTTCTTTCCGTTATCGGCATAAAAATTCGTCTGGCCCATAATGTCGCCGCTGTCGTCGATGTCGGTCGCGGCGGAGCCGTTCCTGCCCACATCGATAGTCCGGTAACTTGCGTCGGGCGCACGCTCGTAGCCATGCGTCTTGCCATCGTCGTAATACCCCACGACCGCTGACGACGAATTCATCCCGAAGGCAAAGGTGCCCTGTCCAATGGCATACCCTTCGTTCGGATCGTCGATCACTGTGTATTGGGCGTCGTCGCGCCTGGCGCCCCGCCCGGCGTGTTGCAGGGCGTTGCGGATTTCGCGCAGCGACGGCTTGCTGAAAGCCCGGTGCGGAATACGCGCCGTCTGCAACCCCGGTGTGGGCGCCGTTATGGCAGGTGTCGTCGAAAGCGTAAGCGCCGAGCCCAGCAGCGCCGCGCCGATGGTATTGGATTTCATTGGAACCCTCCGTTGCCTGTGACGATATCCTGGGACCGTATCGCCCGGCGGCCTACGTCTTCAGCCTGAAGACGGTGCCGAGATTGTTGGCGCCGCCGGCAGCCGTGGTGCCGTAGAGCGTTCGTCCCTTGATGTAGAGATTCCCGTACGGATGCGCGCCGTCGCTGCCGCTGAAGGCATGGACGACGGTCTCGGTCCCGGTATTGGGATCGATGCTGAAGACGGTGCCGTCGTCGCTCGAATTGCCGCCGTTGATCGTGGTGCCGTAAAGCAATCCGTTCTTCCTGTTGAGCGTCAGGCCTGAACGCGGAAAGCTGCCGTCGGCGTTGCCGCAGCAGATGCCCTGAAACACGTGCAGGATGCTGTAGCCGCTGCCGTCCGGATTGATCCTGAACACCGTACCCAGGTTTGTGCCGGTGCCGCCATTGGCTGTGGTGCCGTAGATCGCGTTGTTGGCGTACAAAAGCGATCCGTACGGCGTGGCGCCGTCGCTGCCGCCGGCAAAATTGTGAAGGACGTTGATGGTGCAGCCGCTGGCGTTCGACACGAGAGCGCCGAGATTGGCGGAGCCTCCCTCTGTCGTCACGGTATAGATTGGACCATTTTCGACTGTCTGGAGCACGCCGGCGTACGGGTTCTTCCCGTCGGTT
>Ga0209579_10002740_pt1 | contig 13182 bp, 13 predicted proteins | sample Coa_R1_2_FD_187152 | JGI IMG/M metagenome (GOLD analysis project Ga0209579, IMG submission 187152) | Surface soil microbial communities from Centralia Pennsylvania, which are recovering from an underground coalmine fire - Coalmine... | ecosystem: Environmental > Terrestrial > Soil >... | reverse complement strand
TGGTAATCGGTACGAGCGCCATGCTAATGCAGCGCCCCGGCAGCAAACGCGTAGTAGACGATGAAGCACGCCGCGCCAAAGACCAAAATCAAGGCATACGCTCGGACCAAACCGGTCTGAAAGGACCGCACGAGCGCCCCGAGCCAGCGCGCCCAAAAGACTACGTCGCGCACGGCGCCATCGATCACGTGCGGATCGAAGACCGAGCCGAAGAACGCGCCGAGCCGTTGCGCCGGACGAACGAAAAGCAGTTGGATCGCGTCGTCGACGTAGAACCGATGCACGAGAATGGCCGGCGTCGTGCGCGCTTCGCCTTCGAGGCGCCCGGCGGCATCACGCTGCGCGGGTGCAGATGCATACCGCCACCACGCGATCCCAGCGCCGATGAGGACGAGAACGAATACAATCGTCGACGTTGCACCCTCCGGAATCGCCGGCGGACGGTGGCTCGCGATGGCCACCGTCTCAGAACCAAATTGCGACGCGAAGAACCGCGCCCAGGGCGAGTTCTCGCCGCCGCTCAAAAGCGCCGCGCCGATGGCAACACTGGGAGCGACGAGAATTGCGACGGGGACGTTCATCTTCCAGCCCGGGGCGTGCGGGTGATCGACGTTGCCCCGATACTCGCCAAAAAACGCGATGAATAGCATCCGGAACATGTAGTAGGCGGTGATCGCGGCCGTCAAAGCACCGATTGAGAAGAGCACGGGATGCCCGAACTGCAAATCGCCGTAGATTACTTCGTCCTTTGAAAAGAAGCCGCTGAACCCGGGGACGCCGGTGATCGCGAGGACTGCCGTCAGCATCACCCAGAACGCAAATGGCATCTTCTTCCACAAGCCGCCCATCTTGCGAACGTCTTGTTCGTTATTGAGTGCGTGAATCACGAGGCCGGCACCGAGAAAGAGCTGCGCCTTGAAAAAGGCGTGCGTAAAGAAGAGCGCGACCCCGCCTTCGTATGCTCCGACGCCGACGCCCATGATCATGTAGCCAATCTGCGACATGGTCGAGTAGGCGAGAATCCGTTTGATGTCCCACTGTGTGCACCCGAGAATCGCTCCGATCAGCGCCGTTACGCCGCCGACCGTCCCCACCAAGAGCTGCGCTTGCGGGCTATGGTTCCACAGCGGTGCGGAACGGGCGACGAGATAGACGCCCGCCGTCACCATCGTCGCCGCGTGGATGAGCGCGGAGACCGGCGTCGGGCCTTCCATTGCATCGGGCAGCCAGGTGTGCAACGGCACCTGCGCCGACTTTGCGGCCGCGCCGATAAAGAGCGTCGCGCAGATCCAAAAGATTAGCGACGGGCTCAAGCCGGCGGCCGCCGAAAAAGTGTCGCCGTAGCCGATCGAGTGCACGTTGGCGACGATCAGGAAGATCGCGAACATCATTCCGACGTCGCCGACTACGTTGATAACGAAGGCTTTGCGCGCGGCCGCAACCGCGGATGGCCGATCGAACCAGAAGCCGATCAGAAAGTACGACGCGAGCCCGACGAGACCCCAGCCGACGAGCAGCCCAACCCAATTGTCCGAGAGCACGAGCGTCAACATCGCGAAGACGAAGAAGCTCATGTACGCGAAGAAGCGCGCGTAGGCGCGGTCGCCTTCCATGTAACCGATCGAATAGAAGACGATCAAGAATCCGACGCCCGTAATGATGAACGTCCAGAGCAGCGAGAGCGGGTCGAGCAAAAGACCGAAATCGAAGCCGGGGAGCCACGAGCCGAGCGCCTGATTTGCACCGAGACCGCCACCCACGCTCTGCGTCGCCGCGTTCCACGACAGCGCCGCCAGCACGAACGACGAGCCGACCACCGCCGACACCAGCCAGCCCGCGAGCGTGCGCAGCTGCGGCCCAAACGCCCAACAAAGGATCGCTCCGGCGAGCGGCAGCAGCCAAAGCGCTATTAACAGCGGATACGAGCCTGGAACGCCGACCAAGTGATGCGGCATCTCAGCCGCGCAACGCCCGAACGTCGTCGACATCGACATATCGCTCGGGGCCGAAGGTCGTTACGATGATCGCCAACCCGATCGCGGCCTCCGCGGCGGCGACGGTGATTACGAGAAATGCGAAAATGTGGCCCGCATTTTGAAGCCAGACGCGGGCGAAGGCGATGAAGAGCAGGTTCGCGGAATTGAACATCAGCTCGATGCTCATCAGCATGATGAGCGGGTTCCGGCGCACGATCACGCCGACGACGCCGATGAAGAACACGACCGCCGCCAGGCCGACGTAATGATCGATCGGTACGGCCATCAGTCCGTTCCTTCTCGCAGGATCGCCTCGCGCATGGCGCGTTCGACTTTGCGCTCGTGTCCGCGTGGTGCCGCGTCGCGTATTTGGTCGCCGCCGAGCGTGATAACGCCGATCACGGCCACCATGAGGATCAGCGCCGTCACCTCGAACGGCAGCAGCTGCACCGTGAAGAGCGCGGTCCCGAAATCACCGACGCTGCCGAAGACGTTCGCCGCTCCCACCGGACCGTTCGGCGGGCGTGTCGGAGCCGGAACCGCTTGCGAAACCGTATAGACCAAAAATCCCAGCGAGACGAGTACGACAACGGCACCCGGTACCCAGATCCTCGGCAATCGATTCGGCCCCATCGGGAACGGCGCGACGCCGCTGCCCAGCAACGCGATCACGAACACGAAGAGCACCAAGATCGCACCGGAATAGACGATGATTTGAATGACCGCCAAGAACTCGGCGGAAAGCGTCACGTAGAGCACCGCGAGCGCTGCAAAGTTGAGCAGCAGCGCGACGACGCTGTAGACCGGCTTACTCGCCGCGATCGTCCAAACCGCGCTCACGATCAGAATGACCGCTAAAATCCAGAACTCAATCATGCTCAGCGTCATCCTGAGGAGCGCGCGTGTCATCCCGAGGAGCGCGCGTATCATCCTGGGGAACGCGCGTGTCATCCTGAGGAGCGCGCGTGTCATCCTGAGGAGCGCGCGTGTCATCCTGAGGAGCGCGCGCAGCGCGCGTCTCGAAGGGGCGCGTCTCGAAGGACCGGTCCGCCTTGACCAGCGTCAGGCCTTTGCGCTGTTTTGTCAGGATCTCACCTCGCCACGTCGCCGAATATCCGCGCTCGATGTCGGTCGTCGACTTGATGGACGCGACGCGGCCGAGATCGCCCGGGATTCCGCCCGGGCGATCGTCGGGCGCCGTTCCGACGCCGGCCTCACCCGGCACGAGCAGGCGATCTTTGTCGTAGATGAATGAACCGCGGCGGTAATCCGACATCTCGAAGCGCGGCGTAAGCACGATCGCGTCCGTGGGACACGCTTCCTCGCACATGCCGCAAAAAATACACCGCAGCTCGTCAATCTCGTAGCGCGCGGCATAGCGTTCGCCGGGTGAACGTCGGTCCTCCGCGGAGTTCTCCGCGCCGATAACGGTGATCGCATTGGCGGGACAGACGCTCGAACAGAGCTCGCAGCCGATGCAGCGCTCTTTGCCGTCGGCATAGCGGCGAAGTTCGTGGAGGCCGTGAAAGCGCGGCGCGTGCTGCTTCTTCACCGACGGATATTGAATGGTCGGGCGCCGCCGGAACATGAAGCCGAACGTGATCGAAAGTCCGCGCAGGATCGCGCCGACGTTGTAAAGCCGTTTACGCGTCGCCATCGTCCGTCAGCCCCGGTACGCCACGACGATCGCCGTGCCTACCAGGTTCAGCATCGCGATCGGGATGAGGACTTTCCATCCAAAGGCCATCAGGCGATCGTAGCGCAGACGCGGCAGCGTAGCGCGCAGCCACATATAGAAGAACATGAAGGCCGCCACTTTGATGACGAACCATCCGATGCCCGGAATCACCGCCCAGCCGAACGGCGCATTCCATCCGCCGAAGAAGAGCAGCGTCGCGACGCACGAGACGGTAAGCATGTTGACGTATTCGGCGATGAAGAACAGTCCGAATCGAAGCCCGGAGTACTCGGTATGGAATCCGGCAACGAGCTCGGTTTCCGCTTCCACGAGATCGAACGGCGCGCGATTCGTCTCCGCGACCGCCGTGATGACGTAAATGACGAAGCCGGCGAACTGCGGGATGAAGAACCACAGACGCGCTTGCGCGCTGACGATTCCATCGAGCGAGGTCGTTCCAGCGAGCATCAGCACGCCGATGAGCGAAAATCCCATCGCGAGCTCGTAGCTGATCATCTGCGCCGTCGACCGGACGCTGCCCAGTAGCGGATACTTCGATCCCGAGGCCCATCCGCCCAGGCAAATGCCGTAAATCCCGATCGACGCGATCGCAAGGATCAACAGAATTCCCGCATTGACGTTGCCGATCGACCACGGTGCACCGCTGCGCGACGCACCGAACGGAATTACCGCGTAGACCGCAAACGCCGTAACCAGCGAGATGAACGGCGCGAGCTTGTAGAGCAGCGGATCGGCAGTTTCCGGCGTGAGGTCTTCCTTAAGCATCAGCTTCGCTGCATCTGCCGCCGGCTGCAGCATGCCCCACGGGCCGACGCGATTCGGCCCGGGACGCAGCTGCATCCAACCGAGGATCTTGCGTTCGAGCAGCATCGCGTACGCAAACGACGTGATGACGACGAAGAGCAAGATCGCCGATTTGATCAGAACGATCAGCCACCACGGCATCGCTACGTCCTCATTCCCGCGAGCCACGGATCGTGCTGCCACGTGCCGCCGCCGGAGAGAATTTCTTGACCGCGTCGCCCTTCGAGATGCGCCCCTTCGACAAGCTCGGGTGCGCTCCTCAGGGTGACACCCTCGTTATCAAACCTTTCGTCGCCAAGCGTGACGTGAGGCGCGCCTTTGGCAACGTGCGCGACGACAATGCGGTGTAGCTCCTCCGGCGGCGGAACCGCGACGTCGAGCTGTTCGGCCAGGCCGCAGAGCATTTCGAGATCGGAGCGCACAAACTCGGGAGCCGCGAGCGCCGCGTTGACGGGCAACAGATCGCCGCCGAGATTCACCGTCGTACCGCTCTTCTCGAGCGCTCCCTTCGCCGGCAAGATCAAGGTGGCGCGCTGCGCCGTCTCGGTCATGAAGAGATCGCTGACGACCAAAAACGGAACGGCCTCGAGCGCCGCCGCAGCTGCTGCCGGGTCCACTGCGTTGCGCGCCGGGTTCGCGCCGAAGATCGAGAGCACCGCAAGCTCGCCCGCACGTGCGGCGTCGAGCATGCGATACGTGTCGTAGCCTGCGCTGACCGAGATGAAGCCCGGGCCGCTCGACGGCAGCATGCCCATCGCTTCCGCGCCGCGTGCGTTTGCCTGTTCGCTTGCGATATACGTCGAGAGATTCGCGACGGCGGCGAATGCCTCCGCATAGCTGCGCGCCGCCTCGAGCTCGTTGCCGTCCCAAATTAGGGCGACGGCAGTGGCGTCGCCGATTGCGTCGCGCGCCTCGCGTGCGCTCTTCTCTTGCACGATCTTTGCGCCGCGCAACTGCGCGCTGCGTGCCCGCAGCCACAGCACGGGCGCGCGTTCTACCGGCGACTCGCCGATGATGACGATCGCTTGTGCTTCGTCAATACGGTCGAGCGGCTCGCCGTTTACGCCGGGCGTAGCTTGACGCTGCACGCCCGCGCGCCAGTCGAGATTCGGAACGCCTGCCGTACGAAACACGTGCTGCAGCACGAATGCCTCTTCATTCGTAAGCCGGCCACCGCCGATTGCGCCGGCGGATCGTGGTTCCGCGGCGATCGCGTCCCGGATGGCTTTGCCCCATAAGATAAACGCGTCGTCCCAGCCGATCTGCACCAGTTCGCCGTGCTTGCGATAGAGCGGCTGTGTGAGACGATCGGGTGATTCGTAAAAGCCGATGTTGTAGCGGCCGCGATCGCAGAGCCATCCGTCGGAAACGGGATCGTTCTCGACCGACATCGTGCGCAACAACGTGCCGTACCGCACATCGGCGTACTGCTGGCAGCCGACGGAACATTGCGTGCAGGTCGTTTGGGTGCGATTGAGATCCCAGGGGCGCGACTTGAAGCGGTACGTTTTCGAGGTTAGTGCGCCGACCGGACAGAGTTCCGTTACGTTTCCGGTAAAGTTGTGGCGATACGGGCGCCCGGTGGCGGTAGCGATGATGTCGCGCGCGCCGCGGTCCTTCACGACGAGCTGCGCTTCGCCCGCGATGATGTCGTCGAAGCGGACGCACCGCTGACAGACGATGCAGCGTTCTTCGTCGAGCACGATCGTCGGTCCGAGATCGACCGCTTTGGGCTTGGAAAGCTTCGGGTCGGCGACGTCGGAGTTGCCGCGCGCGTAGGCCATCGAGTAATCTTGCAGATCGCATTCGCCGCCTTTGTCACAGATCGGACAATCGAGCGGGTGGTTCACCAAGAAGAGCTCGAGCACGACCGCCCTCGCCGCATCGACCTTATCGCCGCGGGTGCGGACGACCATGCCGTCGGTGACGCCCGTATTGCACGCGATCTGCAGCTTAGGCATTCCTTCGATCTCAACCATGCAGATACGGCAGAGTCCCGCCGGCCCGAGCTGTGTATGATAGCAATAAATCGGAATCTCTTGCCGGATCATCTTGGCGGCTTCGACCAGCAGCGTTCCCTTCGGCACCGTCAGGGGCACCCCGTCGATCGTGATGTTCACCATCTCGGCGCTCTTGGCGAGCAGGGGCGCTCTCACGCGGGCTGTGCCTCGGGCGCTGCGACGATTCGCTCCTGGAAACGATCGGGAAAGCGCAGCATGACGGATTTGAGGAACGGTTCGATGGAATCGCCGAGCGGACAGAGATTCAAGCCGGTAATGGAACCGGCGATCCGCAACAGCATTTCGTAATCGCCCGGCACGCCGCGACGGTGAACGAGGCGCTCGAGCACGCGCTCCATCCAGCTTCCGCCTTCGCGGCACGGCGTGCACTGCCCGCACGATTCGTGCGCGAAGAAACGCACCAAGTTGTAGGCGCAGTTCACGAAATCCGTGGTGTCGTCGAAAACGACGAATGCGCCCGATCCGAGCATCGATCCGGCCTTCGCCATGCTCTCGTAATCGTACGGCCAGTCGAGCTGTTCTTCAAAGATACATGCCGACGACCCGCCCCCGGGCTGCACCGCCATCAACGTGCGTCCGGGCCGGAGTCCGCCGGCGAGCTCGATGATTTCGCGCACCGGCGTGCCGAGTGCAATCTCGTAGTTGCCCGGCTTTTGAACGTGCCCCGAAACCGATACGATTTTATAGCCTTTGCTGCGCTCCGTACCGACTGCCGCAAACCACTCCGGGCCATGTTCTAGAATCGGTACGAGGTAGGCGAGCGTCTCGACGTTGTTGACAATCGTCGGCTTTGAATAGAGCCCTTCGACCGCTGGGAAAGGCGGCTTCAAACGCGGCTCCCCGCGCTTGCCTTCGAGCGAGTTGAGCATTGCGGTCTCTTCACCGCAGATGTACGCACCGGCACCGCGGTGCACCGTCAACTCGAGATCGAACCCCGTTCCGAAGATATTTTGGCCGAGGTATCCGGCGTTGCGCGCCTCCTCGAGCGCCGCGCAAAAAATTTCGTACCCGCGCTGGAACTCGCCCCGAATGTACATGAACGCGTGATGCGATGCAATGGCATAGGCGCCGACGAGAATGCCTTCCAGCACCAAATGCGGCACTTCCTCGAGCAGCATGTGGTCCTTGAACGTTCCCGGCTCGGCTTCGTCGCAGTTACAGACGAGATAGCGAACGTTCTTGTCCTTGGGCAGGAACGACCACTTGCGGCCGGTCGGAAATCCGGCTCCGCCACGTCCGCGCAGCTCCGATTTCTCCACGATATTGAGGACGTCGACCGGCTGCAGCTCGCGCACGACACGCTCCCACTGCTTGTAGCCGCCGCGCTGCCGGTAGGCGTCGATGCTACGCAGGTCAACCTCACCGATGCCGGCGGTGAGCACCTTAGTGACCGGCACGCGTACCCTCTTCATCGACGCGTTCGACCACGGCACGCGAATCGATCACGGCGCGCTCACGCGTGCCGGTGAATCGCAGGATGTTGCGATTGATGATGTTGTCGAGCATGATGACGCCGCTCGGATCGCCGACGCCGCCGGCATTATCGGGCTGCGGCACACCTGTGGCGCCTGGGGACTTGCGGCCGCCTGCGACCTGGGCGTCCTGCGGAATCTGCCACGTGCCGTCGGGAGCTTCGGTTTGCGCCATCGGAGCGACGCCGTAGCTGCCCGCGCGCATCGCGTCGAGCATCGCGTCGATCGTCTGCGGCGTCAAGTCGTAGACGAACTCCAGATTGACCTGCATGCAGGTCGCGCGGTCGCATGCTGCAAGACACTCGACTTCTTCGTACGAGAAAAGGCCGTCTTGGCTCGTTTGCAGGTGGCCGATGCCGAGCTTCTCGCGAAAGTATGCCATGATATCTTCGGCGCCGTTGATGGTGCACGCCAAACCCCGGCAGACCTGAAGCATGTACTTGCCGACGGGCCGGCGATAGAGCAGAGTGTAGAATGAAACGGTGCCTTCGGCTTCGGCCGGCGTTGTTCCGACCATCTCCGCCGCGGCTTCCATCGCCTCACGGCTCACGAAGCCTTCGTGACGCTGAAATAGGTGCATGAGCGGCAAAAATGCCGAGCGCTTGTGCTCGTACTGCGCGATGATCTGCTCGCATTGAGGTTTCAACCGCTGCAGCAGCGCAGGAAAGTTGTTCTCGCGTTCGGTCATCGGTCGACCTCGCCGAAAACGGGATCCAACGAACCGATCATGACCACGAGGTCGGCGATGAGATTGCCCGGAGCGATGCACTTGAGCGCCTGCAAATTGTAGAGGCTGGCGGGGCGCGTGCGCACACGATATGGGCGATTCTCGCCGCTGCTCACGATGTAATAGCCCAGTTCGCCGCGCGGTCCCTCAACCGGTTGGTAGACGTCGCCGGGCGGAACCCGGAAGCCCTCGCTAATCAACTTGAAGTGATGGATCAGCGCCTCCATCGACAGCGCAATCGTTTCTTTGGGCGGGAGCGCGACTTTCGTATCGTCGATCATCACCGGGCCGGGCGTCTCAAGGCGCCGGCGCGCCTGTTCCACGATCCGCATCGACTGTTCCATTTCGTCGAGCCGCACCAAAAAGCGCGCGTAGGCGTCGCCTTCGGTACGCGTCGGAACGTCGAAATCGTACGTTTCATACCCGCAGTACGGATAGGCTTTGCGTACGTCGTAAGCGATGCCGCTGCCGCGAAGGCTCGGTCCGGTTACACCGTACTGGATCGCATCGTCAGGGCTCAAATACCCAACGTCAATCGTTCGGTCTTGAAAGATCGGATTCGCCTGCAGGAGTCCGCGCAGCTCGCGCATGCGGCCCGGAAACTTCGCGATTAGCGCGTCGAGCCGCGCGATGGCGCCGTCCGGCAGATCGCCGTTGAGGCCGCCGATACGAACGTAGTTGGGGTGCATGCGCGCGCCGCCGGTAGCCTCTTGTAAATCGAGAATGTTCTCGCGCAGATCGAAGCAGTAAAAAAAGACCGAGATCGCTCCGAGATCGATGCCGTGGGTGCCGAGCCACACGCAGTGCGAAGCGATGCGCGTCAGTTCCGCCACGAGCACGCGTACGACTTGCGCGCGTTCCGGAATCCGGTCGGTGATGCCGAGCAGTTTCTCGACGCCGAGCGCGTAGCAAAGCGAATTCGATTCGGGCGCCAGGTAATCCATGCGCTCGATTGCCGTCTGAGCTTGCGTCCAGAAAAGTCCTTCGGCGGTCTTTTCGATGCCCGTGTGCAGATAGCCGATCTCCGGATCGGCTTTGACCACGCTCTCGCCGTCGATCTCAAGGACGATCTGCAGGACGCCGTGCGTCGACGGATGCTGCGGCCCCATCGAGAGCACCATGGTGTTATCGGTGCGGCTGACGACGTCGTCCGAAAGCGGCTTTGTGTAAACGCTCACGACTCGCGCGCCCGCTTCACTTCTTCTTGCAGCGCTTCAAAGGTGCGCCCGGACGGCGGCGTACCCGCTACGACGTTGCTCTTTCCGGCAAAGGCCGGCCTCGGCGAACGCTCGCGCTCCGGTCCGCGCATTGGATAGTCCTTGCGCAACGGATAGCCTTCCCAGTCGTGCGGCATCTGGATGCGGCGCAGGTCGATGTGACCTTCGAAGACGATGCCGAAGAGATCGAAGACTTCGCGCTCCGCCCAATCCGCCGATTTCCAGAGATCCATAACCGACGGCAGGCGTTGGCCCTCGTCGACGCCGCAGAGCACCCGCATACGAGCCGGGCGTCCGACTTCCGCAACCGATGCCGGTTTCGGCGCCAGCTTCAATAAATGATAGACGACGTCGAACCGAGGCTCGCGCTGCAGATAATCGACCGCACCCAAATCGACGAGCATGGAGTAGCCATCGCTCTTGAGCGCTTCGAGGCGGGCGCGCAGGTCAGCCGGCGCGACGCGCTCGATCGTCGCGTCGTCGATCTGCGGACGGACGCTGGGGGGATCGACCGCGGCGCCGGCGACCGGCGGATTTTGGGTGCTAGGCACGCTGAACGATCGTTAGGCTTTGGCCACGATTCCGCCGCGGCCACCCTCGCGGATCTGCTGCTGAATGAGATTCACCGCGTAGAGCAGACCGTCGGGCGTCGGCGGGCAGCCCGGCACATAGACGTCGACCGGAATGATCGTATCGACTCCTTGGATCACGGCGTAGTTGTCGAACATGCCGCCCGAGCTCGCGCACGCCCCCATCGAGATGACCCACTTCGGATCGGCCATTTGATCGTACAGACGTTTGACGACCGGCCCCATCTTCTGCGCGACGCGGCCCGAGACGATCATGAGATCGGCCTGGCGAGGCGAGCTGCGAAAAACCTCGGAGCCGAGACGCGCGATGTCATACTCCGCCGAGGTCACGGTCATCATCTCGATCGCGCAACACGCCAAACCCATTGTCAGCGGCCAAACCGAGGAGCTCTGCGCCCAGCGCGCAACGTCGTCGACGCGCGCGAGCATGAAATGACCCGGGCCTACCGACATGACGGCCTCAGCGCCACACGAACCCGCCCTTCTTCCAAACGTACGCGTAGCCGATGCCCAGCACGACGATAAAGATGACCATTTCGAGTAGCCCGAAGGTACGCAACGCGTGCAGCTTGACCGCCCAGGGATAGAACGAAGCGGCTTCGACGTCGAACACGACAAAAAGCATTGCGATCAAATAGAAACGCACGGGAAAACGCCCCGCGACCGGCGAGGTGGGTTCGACCCCGCACTCGTAGGCTTCGCGCTTGTGCGGGTTCGGGCGCGCGCGCGCCAACAGACCCGGCACGACCGTGAATGCTAATGCGGCGGCGAATGCGACGCAGAGGTAGATCGCGACTGGACCGTACGGAGTCATGGCTTGTGACAGTTTTCACAAGCGCCGGGTCACACCTGTTCGCAGCGGGACCCAGCGCCGCGTAGACAGTAGAAACGAAGATGCGCCGCCATGCCGTTTTGGGAATGCTGATACTCTTTGCCTTGGGCGACTCGTGTTCGGCGCCGCCGAACGTCGTCGGCGTCCAGGATTTCGGCCGCGTCGTGGGGCGCGTTCTCGATGCGATGACCAACCGCCCGATTCCCAACGCACTCGTTTCCGTGGGCTCCCTGTACACGACCAATGCCGACGTGAACGGCGCATTCGACTTGCGCGCCGTGGCCGGCGATCAGACGGTTACCGCACGTGCGCCCGGCTACTCGACGTCTTCTGCCGACGCCACGATCGCGAAAGACGGGACCGTCTCGATTGGTTACATCCGGCTGGTGCCACTCACGTATCCGGCCGGTCAGCCGACGCTCGCGCCGCCGGCAACGCCAACCCCACGAAGCTCGCCGACACCTGCTCCCGCCGCCACGGTCACACCGGCCGTCTCCCCAAGCCCCGCCGCCACTTAACTCAAGCGAAGCGTCGCGAGGTCGAGATCGTACTCGATCGAGTGATAGATCTCGTCGGGGATCTCGCCGGCGCGGCGCATCTCGGCAATCGCTTGCCGTTCGGCTGCCAACGCTTCCCGTTGCACCGACCGGTCGAGCCGGATCTCTTTCGCCTCGTCCGCATCCGGATTGACCTCGCGCCCGTGGAGGAGGTTGATACGCTGCGTGTACTCGTCGAGAATCCGATCGATAACCTCGCGGTCGAGGGGCGTGTTACGTCGGCCCTGCTCTTCGTGTAGCTTGGCGACGCCTGCTTGCAGCGCGCGAATCCGAAGATTCGCCTCGCGTTTGCTGCCTTGGCTCGTCTCGGTGACGCCGAGCCACTCGATCAACGGACCCAAGGTAAGTCCTTGAAAGACGAGCGTTACGAAGACGACGCAAAAGGTGAGAAAGATCAGGACGCTTCGCTGCGGGAATGCCGCGTCGCCTAACGTGTATGGCAACGCGAGCGCGATCGCGAGCGAGATGATGCCGCGCATTCCGGACCAACCCAATACGACGAGTTGTCGCCAGGGCGGCACCGGATCGCGCTCGCGCAGACGCCGGCTCAGCCAGCGCGGAATATAGGCTGCCGGAAAGACCCAGATAAGCCGTACGGCGATGACGGTGAAGCTTACCAAGAGGCCGTAGAGCACGTAATCGCGCACGTGCGGCACCAGCGTAACCAAAATCGACGGCAGCTCCAAGCCGATCAGCAAAAACGCGAACGCATTGAGGACGAATATCAGAAGCCGCCAGACCGACGTTGCTAGAACGCGCGACTCGGAGTCCATGAAGGTTGAGGATCGGCGGCTCAGGATAATCCCTGCCGTAACTGCGGCAAGCACGCCCGAGACGTGGAGCTCTTCTCCCGCGAGATACGCGGTAAAGGGCGCCAGCAACAGAACCACGCTCACGATGAGCGGGTCGCCGAAACCGACGCGCATGATGTAGCGCAGCACGCCCTCCAACAGGAACGCGAGCAAGACTCCGATCAGCATTCCACCGGCGGCGACGACCACGAACGCGACGCCCGCGCGCCCCAGCGAAAAGCTCCCGGTGATCGCGGCCGCCAACGCGAACCGGTAGAGGACCAGCGCCGTCGCATCGTTTACGAGACACTCTCCCGTAATGACGGCGACGATGCGGTGCGGGATCGCCAACCGTTCGAAGATTGCCTCCGCGGCGACGGCATCGGGGGGCGACACGATGGCGCCGAGCGTAAAGGCCAGCGGCCACGTGAATTCCGGAAGCGTAAAGTGCGCGACCGCTCCGACTGCCGCCATCGTCACGACGACCAACCCGATT
>Ga0209579_10002739_pt1 | contig 13183 bp, 8 predicted proteins | sample Coa_R1_2_FD_187152 | JGI IMG/M metagenome (GOLD analysis project Ga0209579, IMG submission 187152) | Surface soil microbial communities from Centralia Pennsylvania, which are recovering from an underground coalmine fire - Coalmine... | ecosystem: Environmental > Terrestrial > Soil > Unclassified... | reverse complement strand
CGTTTCGATGAGCTGCTCGCTGACGCGGTCGTAGAAAATGCCGAAACCGCCGCGAAACACGGTCTTGGGCCGCGGATTGTTCTTGCGCTGGCCGGGCGCCCAGGCGAATCCGATGCGCGGCGCCCAATCGCGCCAGTCGTGGATGTTGGTCTGAGTCTCATAGCGCAGGCCCAGGCTGAAATGCACCGCTACGAAATTCATTCCAGCCGGATCCTGACTCGCCAGCAACATCCGTTCGATCCGGTTCTGCATCCTATCGTGCTCGCTGGCTTCCAGGACGAGATTGTACGCAACGTCCGCCCGGCGATGCTGGTGCTGCTGGGTGCGGTGGCATTCGTGCTCCTGATCGCCTGCGTGAACGTCGCCAACCTGTTGCTGGCCCGCTCCGAGGCCCGGCGTCGCGAGATTGCCGTGCGCGCCGCTATCGGCGCGAGCCTGGCCAAGCTGCTTTGCCAGTTTGTGGTGGAGGGCATCCTGCTGTCGGCGGCCGGAGGGCTTTTCGGAGTGCTCCTGGCATTGGGCGGTCTGCGCGTGCTGGCCGCCGGCAATGCCGGCAACATACCGCGCGCGGATGAGATCGGGATCGACTGGCGCGTGCTGCTGTTCGCGCTGGCGCTGGCGCTCGCTACCGGAGTGGCATTCGGCTTGGCGCCGATTCTTCACTTACGCCCCTCCGGGTTGCTCGAGATCCTCAAATCCGCGGCCGGGCGCGCCACCAGTTCCGCGGCGGCCAACCGTTTCCGCGCGGTTCTGGTGGGTTCCGAATTGGCTCTGGCGCTGGTTCTCCTGATCGGCTCGGGTCTCATGGTGAAGGCTTTCTGGAAATTGCAGGAGGTGAAATCCGGTATCAACCCGGACCGGCTGCTGACCCTGCAGGTATCGCTGCCTGCGGCCAGCTACACTACCGAGGCACGCGCCCACGGTTTCTGGGCTGCGCTCCTGTCGCGCGTCAATGCGCTTCCCGGCGTAGAATCCGCCACGCTGGCGACCGGTCTCCCGCCCATTCGCCGCATCAACGCGAATACTACGCCGATCGACGGCGTGCCGAACGGTCCCGACGGCTTCCCGCCCACCATCGATTATTGGAACTTCGTGGACTCCGGCTACTTCCGGACGATTGCCGCCCGGCTGCTCGAAGGGCGCCTCCTCAACTCCGGCGATGGGCAGGGCGCACCGCCCGTCGCGGTCATTAATCAGACGATGGCGCGGGCCTTCTGGCTCCGCGAAAGCGCCATCGGGCACCGCGTGAAGACCGACTACGGCCCCGGCTCGCAATGGCATACCATTGTGGGCGTAGTCGCCGATGTCAAGAACAACGGCCTCGATCAGCCGAGCGGCACCGAGCTCTATATTCCCTATCAGCAGACCTCCACCATCGCCACGGTGACGAATAACTTCGTTTCCGGCGCCTCCCTGCTAATCCGCACCAAAGGCGACCCCATGTCGCTGGCCACTCCGGTGCGGGCACAGGTTCGCGCGCTCGATCCCACCATCCCCATCTCCGGTCTCCGCGCCATGGAGGACGTGATGTCGCGTGCCGTTTCGCGGCCGCGATTTCTCACGGTGGTGATGACGTTGTTTTCCTCCCTGTCTTTGATACTTGCGGCGCTCGGAATCTATGGCGTCATTTCCTATGCCGTGGCGCAACGCACCGCCGAGATCGGCATCCGCATGGCCCTGGGAGCGCGCACCGCACACGTGCTGCGTCTGGTCTGCGCCAGCGGCCTGCGGATTGCGGTTGCCGGAACAGCGGCCGGCGCGTTGGGCGCCTTCGCGCTCACTCGCTTTCTTTCCGGCCTGCTATTTGGTGTTAGTTCGCTCGATGTCGCCACGTTTCTGGTGATGGCTGCCATCCTGGCGGCTGTTACGCTGCTCGCGTGTTACATACCCGCGCGCCGCGCCAGCCGGATCGACCCTACGATCGCGTTGCGCTATGAATAAACAGGCAACCGCGGCGCTTCGGCCACGTGTTTGGCGGAAATCGTTTTCGATTCGCCCAAATCGGCGATGCCGCGCGCCGGCGGATGCGCGTTGTAGAAGCCGCGCGGCCCTTTAGTTACGGCGCCCTTCTTCCTTCAGGGACTGCCGGTAACGCACCAGCAGCGTGGCGCGATTATGCCGCAGATCCATTCCACTCGGCCCGGCGGGATATGGCTTATCGCCCATCAGGCCTTTCCAGAGGAGGCGATTGAAACCGGCGGGATCCACGCGATCTTCCGACGTGAAATCCATGCCTTCGCTGGCCCGCGCCCAATAGGTCGCATCGTGCGACGGCTTTGGCACGACTAAGCCCGTGGGCCGCGGGGGCAGCGGCAGCGACACGCCAGGGGCATACAGAAGCGCTGAGGGAGTGGCGGTAAAGCTCCATGCGCTGGGCGTGGTATTGAAAATATCGGCCATGGGTCTGGCCAGGGCGTCGTTCAGATTCATCGGCGGCAGGCCCAAAACCTCTTCCATGGTGCGCACGAAATCGATAGTATTATACGGCGTCGAGATCACCACCCCCTGCTTCACGAAGGCTCCCGCGACCAAGGCCACGCTGCGGTGCGAGTCCACATGGTCGCCGCCGTCTTGCGCGTCGTCCTCCAGGACGAAGATCAGTGTGTTGTTCGCGTACTGGCTACCGGCTATCTTCTCGACCAGCAAGCCGACCGCATAATCGTTATCCGCCACTTGCAGCTCCGGAGTGTTCACGCCATCGATGGCGGCGCTGAAACTGCCGGTGTGATCGTGCATAAAACGAACCAGGCTCAGGGAAGGCATCCCCGTACCGCGCGGGGTGGCTTGGCCACGCGTAGCGCACGGGAGCGCGGCGGGTGCCGCGGCCAGCTTGCGCGGCTCCGGCGCGCGGCAAGCGGGCACCAGATAGTTGTTATCGAACTCGCGGGCCCACTCCGCGTACCGGTAATAATCCGGGAAGGCATTGTCGAATCCGCGGAAATAGGGATCCGTGCGCGGGGCCAGCGCGACATTCGTGGGATACGCTACTACGATGCCGTCCGCCGCCGGGTTTTCGATCAGGGGAATCGTGTTGGTGGTGGTGTTGTAGCGCGTTTGGTCCACGAAAAAGCCGTAGTTCCGCACCGTCAGATTGGCGCGCAGCGCGGCGTCCCACAGATAGCCGGTGTTTATTTCGTTGTCGGGTCCGTCGGGCGCGGCCACATCGGTCTGGCCGGGCAGCAGATCCGGATCGTTAGGCGTAAAAGGATCGGCGTACTGGCGCTCGGCGAGTGTCGGATAGGCCACGTTCACGCTGCGATTCGTACCCTCGGAGTCGATGCTGAGCCCGCGTGACACGCCCACGGCGGAGGAATAATACACCGGAAACTGGCGCTCGATTACATCGGGTGCGCGCGCGGAAGTGCTCCAGGGCCAGCCGTCGTTGCTCACTTCGGCGGTCACCATGAAATTGTCGAGCGTGACAAAGTGCAACGCCAGGTTATGCTCATTCGGCGTGATGGCCTGGCCGAACTCGGTCTGATCGGGATCGCCATTGCCTACTTCCAGGTCGCCCAGAATCTGGTCGTACGTGCGGTTTTCCTTGAGGATGAAGACGACATGCTGGACGCCGGCGCGCACCGCCGCCATCACTGCCGCGTCGCTGGCGCTCTCGGTGCTCGAGAAGTGGTTGTTCACGGCTACCTGCGCGGTAAGCGTGGCTAGTTGCGCGGTGGTGGGGCGTGGGAATATCTGGAAACCGGCCTTTATTAATTGGGGATTATATTGGTTCGCCAGAAGGCAACTTGGGTACGTGGGCGCGCCGCCGCTGTAGCAGAAGCCGATGTTCGCGCCGGTCGGCGATTTTCCATTGACCGCATAAACCCAGGATCCATCGGCGCTGAAGCTCACCGAGTTGGGATACCAGCCGGTAGGAATCAGTCCCACCACCTGGTCGCCGCTATTGGTTCCGCCGAGCGCCACCACAGCGATCGAGTTCAGATTGCCGTTGGTCACGTAAAGTTGTTTCTCGTCCGGCGACAGCGTGGCGCTATCGGAGTTTGCGCCGGTATATTGCGCCAGGGCCGTGGGCAACACGCCCGGTGGAGCGATGACCGGAATCGTCTCCAGGATGGTGTTGCTGGCGGTCGCGATCACATCTACCGTATCCGATTCGTCTTCGACGACATAGAGCAGCGACTGCGCCGCGTTCAAGGTCATCTTGTTGGGTTGACCTTTCACCGGGATGCGGGCCGTAACCGTGGGCGTTCCGCTGAGGCTCACCACCACAATCTCGCGGTCGCGAATGCTGGATATGTAGGCTGTGGCGCCCGCGGCGCTTCCCTTCACCGCCACCCAAAAGGGATATTCACCGCCCGGAACGCCGGCTTGGGCGGGGTTACTCTTGCCGGGGCGTAGGTCGAGCTCCGTGCCCTTCGACCAATTGCCGTAGCCGCCGCTGAATACGGTTATCGAATCGTTGTAGTAATTGGCCACCACTAGCGTCTTGCCATCGTTCGAAATGGCCAGACCCGCCGCGCAAGGCTTCACGCCGACCTGCGCGTTTACCGGGCCGGTGCCCCCTGGCTCCACGCTCAGGCCGTTGCCGGCGGCATGCCCCATGGTGAGCGCCGGGCTGGTGGGCTGTTCCGCGGCCCATTTTCCATTGGAACCGAGCGTTACGGTTTGGATGTCATCGTCCGCGCCACCCGCCACGTAGAAATGCGTGCCGGAGGGATCGAAGACGATGCCGTTGTAGGTGTTGGGTATCTGCAGGACCTGCTTCTTCACCGGCTGGATGGCCGAGATGTCGTAGATGAACACGAACTGGCTGGTGGCGGGCGGTGCGGTTGTGCCATTGAAGACCACGTTGAATCCGCTGCACAGAACCAGCAGCGTCTTGCCATCGGGACTGACTATGGTGGTCACGGCTTGTCCGGCCAGCCAGGACGGGTTGGCGGTCAGATCCGGGTTCATCGGCTCGAAACGGGCCCCAGGGGGCGCCAGCGGCGTGATCTGCCCGCCCATATTGGCCAGGCCCTGAGAGTCCGGGTTGGCCGTATCTTGCGCATGGGCGAAGATGCTTGACAGGCAAAACACCATCGTCAAACCCGCCGCCGCGCGCGGCAGCCGGTGCTGCACTTCCTTGGTCATTTGCTGGAGGCTCCTGACTCACAGAGTGCGGGAAGGCAGTCGATATTCTCTCGATTATTCATCATTACGTCCAGTAGTTGCGATCCAAGCTCCGATACTGCACCGCTTCGGCCACGTGCTTGGCGGAAATGGTTTTCGATTCGCCCAGATCGGCGATGGTGCGCGCCAGTTTGAGGATACGGTCGTGGGCGCGCGCGGAAAGCCCCAGGCGGCGGACGGCCATCTCAAGAGTACGCTCGCCGGCCTCGTCGAGCGCGCAGAGTTTGCGTATGAAGCGCGCCGGCAGTTGTGCGTTGTAGAAGCCGCGGGCATGCTGCACGGCGCGCGCCCGCTCCACCACCGCGCGGATGTCGGCGGAAGATTCCGGGGCGTCATTGGCGCGCATCTCTTTGTACGCCACGGCGGGTACTTCGATGTGGATATCGATGCGGTCGAGCAGTGGGCCGCTGATCTTACCCAGGTAGCGCTGGATCATGGCGGGTGTGCAGCGGCACTCGCGGGAGGCGTCTCCATAGAATCCGCACTGGCAGGGGTTCATAGCGGCCACCAGCATGAAGCCGGCGGGGAAGCGCAGCGTCATGTTCGAGCGGGCGATGGTGACGGTGCCGTCCTCGAGCGGCTGGCGCAGCAGTTCCAGCACGTCGCGCGGGAACTCCGGGAATTCGTCCAGGAACAGCAGACCGTTGTGCGCCAGGCTGACCTCGCCAGGGCGGGGAATGCCCGCGCCGCCGCCGATCAGGCCGGCATCCGAGATTGTGTGATGGGGCGCGCGAAAAGGCCGCTCGCGCAGCAGGCCTGCGCCGCCGGCCAGCAATCCGGCCACGCTGTGCACCTTGGTGGTCTCGATGGATTCGGCGAACGTGAGCGGCGGCAGAATGCCGGCCAGCCGCTTGGCCAGCATGGTCTTGCCGGAGCCGGGCGGCCCGATCATGAGCACGTTGTGTCCGCCGGATGCCGCCACCTCCAGCGCGCGCTTGGCGCTGGCCTGGCCGCGGACTTCCCGGAAGTCCGGCGCGCCGGAATCCACGCCGGAGGCAGGCGGCGTGGGTGAGGTGGGTGGAAACTCTTCCGGCCGCGCGATCAGCTTCACCACGTCGGTCAGGTGCCGCACTCCGAACACGCGCACGCCATCCACTACGGCCGCTTCGGCCGCGTTGGCCAGCGGCAGCACCAGGTTCGCGATGCCTTGAGCGCGCGCGCAGACGGCCACCGACAGGGCGCCGCGCACGGGCCGTATGCCGCCATCGAGCGACAGCTCGCCCAGCAGCAGGTGCTGGTCGAGGGCGGCCACCGATCCCATGGCCCCCAGGATGCACATGGCCATCGGCAGATCGAAACCGGCGCCCTCCTTGCGCACGTTGGCGGGCGCCAGGTTAATGGTCACGGCCTTGTTCGGATAGCCGAAGCCGGAGTTGATGAGGGCGGATTTAATGCGCTCGCGGCTCTCGCGCACCGCCGTATCCGGCATGCCCACCATGACGAAGTCGCGGGCCGAGCCGGACGCGTACATGTCGACCTCTACGTCGATGAGGTGAGCATCGATGCCGTACACCGCGGCGCTGCGGGTTTTGAAGAGTGCCAAAGAATGAGGTGCGCCGGCCGCCGATTTTTCTCACGCGCAAACGGGTGGCGCGCCGGGTTTCGCGGCCGGGTTACATTGGGAAAGGTTTTCTCGGGCCAAGTCGCCGCAGTGGCGGAACTGGCGGACGCACGGGACTCAAAAACCAAAATAGAGGATAAGTGAGGGCACTGATCCGAGGCCCCGTCTTCTCTCCCCAACAGTCAGCGTATTTTGACGGAATTGTGCGGCCCGGTGTGGCTGTAAACCGGCTGTTACCGGCGCCTTAGTCGCCGCGGGGGCCTAGGTAGGTTGGACCGTAGATGGCGGCGCGGATGTCGTGATGTAGCGTTCCGTCGAAGGGCATTTTCTGCGTGAAGAAGACGGTGGCCATGTCATTAGGCGGGTCGACCCAGAAGAGGGTGGATGCGGCGCCGTCCCAGAAGAATTCGCCCACGGCTCCGCGGTTTTCTTCGGGCTTTTGCGGCTGAGACACGCGCACGGCGAAATCGAGACCAAAGCCTACGGAGCCTTTAGTAGGCAGGAAGAGGCGCTCAGTGATGCGCGGGTCCAACTGGTCGGTGGCCATCAATTTCACGGTCGATTGCTTGAGAATGCGGGCGCCATCGAGCTCGCCGGCGTTGAGCAGCATGCGCGCCAGGCGCATATAGTCATCAACGGTGGAGGCCAGGCCGAAGCCGCCGCCGGTCAAGCTGTTGTCGTGGAAGTTGAGGCGGCGGGTGTTGCCGTCGGCCTCGCGCACCAGCTTGCCTTCCGACTTTCGGTACACGGCGGCCAGGCGCGGCAGGCGATCGTCAGGCTGGCGCCAGGCGGTTTCGCGCATGCTGAGCGGCTCAAATACCCGCTGACGGACATACTCGGCGAACTTCTGGCCGGATAGTGTCTCGACCAGCAGCGCCTGGACGTCCACGGCGATGCTGTAGCTCCAGCGCGCGCCGGGATCGAAAAGGAGCGGCACCTTGGCCAGGCGATGGCCCATCTCGGCCAAGTCGATTTTCAGTGACATGGGATCGGCTTTCACGTAGGCATCGTGCGCGGGCGTGTCGCCCGGCCCATAGGCGAAGCCGGCGGTGTGGCGCATGATGTCGCGCACCGCGACGGGACGTGCGGGTGCGCGATAGATGGGTGCTCCAGCCGGATCCTTGCCGGCGTAAACCTTGATGGCCTCGAACTCCGGTAAATAGCGGTACAGCGGGTCATCGAGGCCGAACTTGCCCTGCTCCCACAATTGCATAAGCGCGACGCCGGTGACCGGCTTGGTCATGGAATAGATTTGGGCGATGGTGTCGCGGGACATCTTGCGGCCTCCCTCCCGGTCGGCAAAGCCTGCGGAGCCGAAATAGGCTTCGCGGCCATCTTTCCAGATGAGTACGGACGCCCCGGCGGCGCGGCCGTCGTCCACCATGGCGGATAGCGCGGCGGCGATGCGCTGGGGATCCAGGTCCAGGCGCTCGCCCGGGATGCTGTGGGGCGATCCGTTTTGCGCCAGGGCCGGGAGAACCGGCACGGCGAGCGCGGGCGGCAGCAGTTGTAATATGTTGCGGCGGCTAAGGCCGGCGGCGGGCATCTTCATGGTGACCATAGTATCCTAGCGGGCGCCTACGCTTTAGGGTGCCGGCGGAGCACGCTCGCGCGCGCTCTCGGGAATATCGGCGCGCAGCGCCTTCAGCCAAGGCAGTGTCGCTTCGCCGCTCATGACCGGCATCGTCATATCCAGCACCACGCACCGAATGCGTTCCTATCCCCCTATCGGTAACCCTGGACCTGGTCGGTTTTAGGGCTTCGCCGGTCGCGGCTTCGTCTCGGATTTCGAAGTGCCGCCTGCCACTCGTTTGGCACGCTCACGTACCCACAGTATCCACGGGTCGTCATCGGAGTGAAGTTGCTCGTTCACCGGGGCCAAAGCGTACCAGTTGACCGTGAGTTCTCCGTTCCCGCCTTTTTTAAGAAAAAGCAGAAACTGGCCGCCGGTGCGATAAGAATTGGCGAAGCAACTGCCGCCGCGGCCGCCCGGTCGAACAAAGGTGTACGGTGGCTCTTGATCATTGAAGTCGTCCCGATCCACCAGATAACCAGGCAGGATCAGCTCGGAAATCTCCGCACCGCGAATCCTCTCGATCACGTTAAATCGGATCCTGGAATCAGGCACGCCGGTCGTCCACATGCGAGGGTTGCTGGGCGGGGATGCATACTCTACAGCCTTGGCCCGGATGATCATTTCAGCGTCGTCCACCAGTTTAAGGTTCGAGATGCTGCCCACAATAGAACAGGCATGGACCGGGTAGGCGAAAACAGCGCCCGACAAAATCCAAAATAGTACCGTTCTCGGCGGCTTCATTCTTGGCATCCTGCCATTCATCCATTATTCAACATTCGTTTAGATGATCATAACCGGAACAGGCTGCGGGTCCGAGCAATCTTAGGGTAAACTCAAAGGAGTCATATCTTTGCTGGAGTGGCGGAACTGGCAGACGCACGGGACTCAAAATCCCGCGCCCTTCACTGGGCATGTGGGTTCGACCCCCACCTCCAGCACCAAGAAGACAGCCTGAGAGAACTTCATACTGTAGTGGACACGCTTGCATCGCGCGTCCCTGTCCCACCGAAAACGCCCAGCGCGCGAATAGCGTGGAGCCCACGGCGAATGCCGGATCGGTGGCGGCTGCACTTCCGAAAAAGCACCACGCTGCGATTCTCGTCCTGGTGCAACGGTATTGGTCGAATCTCGGCTTCCCCCACGGTGCCTCGCTGCGAAGGCGGCGGCCAGACCATGCGTCACATCAAATTCAGGAGCCATCGCGATCTGGTAAGCCGGCGCGTGGCAAAATGACTTACGCCGGCTGCTGCTGCGTCAGACAGTGCAGCGTGCCCAAGCCCCACACCAGCTCCACCGCATGAATCCCGGTGACCACGCGGTCCGGGAACACGCGCGCCAGCGTATGCAACGCCACGCGGTCGTTCGCGTCGTTAAATGTCGGCGCCAGCACCACCCCGTTGGCAATGTAGAAATTGGCGTAGCTGGCCGGCAGCCGGCGTCCGTCGAAAATCAGCGGCGCGGGCATCGGCAGCTTCACTACCCGCAGCGGCAGCTTGCGAAGAATCGCCAGATTCTCGCGCAGCGGCTCGTAGTTCGGGTCGGAGCGGTCCGGCTCGGAGGCGATCACCACCGTATCCGCATTCACGAAGCGCGCCAGGTCGTCCACATGGCCGTGTGTATCGTCGCCCGCGATGCCGTTGCGCAGCCAGATCACCCGCCGCGCGCCCAGGTAATCATTGAGCGCTTGCTCGATCTGGCGGCGGTTCAGCTCCGGATTGCGCGCCTGAACGGGGCTGAGCAGGCATTCTTCGGTAGTCAGCAGCAGGCCGCGCCCGTTCACGTCGATACTGCCGCCTTCCAGCACCAGGCCCGGCTCCCACGCGCGCAGTTTCAGCGCGCCCGCCAGCGCCGCTGGGATGGCTGCATCTTTCTTCCAATCGTCGTACTTGGCCCAGGCGTTGAAACGCCAGCTGGTCAGCCCGATTTCGCCGGCGCGGTCCTTCACGAACAGCGGGCAGTAATCCCGCGTCCAGACGCGATCGGTCGGCGCGTGGAAGAACTCCACCGCGGCCAGGTTGGCATCCGCCCGGCGCAGGATGCGGCGCGCGGCTTGCTCGGCGGCCCGGCCCTCCACCAGGATCCGCACCCGCTCCACCAGCGCCAGCTTGCGCACGATCTCGCCATACACCCACGGGATCGGCGCGAAACGGCCCGGCCAGTCGTCGCGATTGTGTGGCCAGGCGATCCAGGTGGCCGCGTGCGGCTCCCATTCGGCCGGCATGCGGAAGCCCAGTGCGCGCGGAGTCTCGGACATCAGTCGATCACGCGCTGCACGATGGGGCCGTACGCGTCGATGCGCCGGTCGCGCAGGAAGGGCCAGTTGCGCCGCACCTCCTCGATGCGCCGCGGATCGCATTCCACGATCAGGGTCTCCTCGCCCGTGTGCGGGGCTTCCGCGATCACCTGGCCGAAGGGATCGGCCACAAACGAAGCGCCCCAGAATTCCAGCCCTTGCTCCGGCGGGCCCTCGAATCCCACCCGGTTCACCGCCGCCACGTAGATGCCGTTGGCGATGGCGTGCGCGCGCTGCATGGTGCGCCAGGCATCGTGCTGCGCCCTGCCGTATGCCGCTTTCTCCGCGGGATGCCAGCCGATGGCCGTCGGATAGAACAGCACCAGCGGTCCGCTCAGCGCTGCCAGGCGGGCGGCTTCCGGATACCATTGGTCCCAGCAGACCAGCGCGGCGATCCGGCCGTAGCGCGTGTCGAAGCTGCGAAAGCCCAGGTCGCCCGGTGTGAAGTAGAATTTTTCGAAATACAGCGGATCGTCGGGGATGTGCATCTTGCGATAGATGCCCGCGAGCGCGCCGTCCGCGTCGATGATTGCGGCCGTGTTGTGATAGACGCCGGGGGCGCGCCGCTCAAACAGCGAGGCGACCATCACCACCTCCAGCTCCCGCGCCAGCCGGCCCAGCGCATCGGTGGACGGCCCCGGTATGGACTCGGCCAGGTCGAACAGCTCTGCATTCTCTTCGCGGCAGAAGTACTGCGAACGGAACAGCTCCTGCAGGCAGACGATCTGGGCGCCCCGTCCGGCGGCCTCGCGGATGCGCCACTCGGCTTTGGCGAAGTTCTCGTTGGGGTCCACGGAGCAGGCCATCTGGACCAGGCCGATGCGAAACTTGGCGGGGTGCACCTTTATATTCTGGCAGAGTGGGGGTGCGGCCAGGCGACCGCATGGCCGGCGCCGGGCTACTCGACGCGCAGCGCCTGAATAGGATCGATGGACGCCGCGCGCCGTGCCGGAATTAATCCGGCAGCCAGCGCGCAGGCCGCCAGCAGCCCGGCTGCCAGCGCCAGGATCACAGGGTCCCGGCTCTTCACACCGTAGAGTTGGTTGGCCAGCAGCCGTCCGCCGGCCAGCGCGCCCGGTATCCCGATCGCCAGGCCCACCGCCAGGTTGAGCATCGCGCCGCGCAACACCAGACCGATGATTCTCTTGCGATCCGCGCCCAGCGCCACCCGGATGCCTATTTCACCGGTGCGCCGGGCCACGGCGTACGCGGTAATGCCGTACAGCCCCACACAGGCCAGGATTAACGCCAGCGCGCCGAACAACTCCGTCAGGCGCGCGATCAGCCGGTCCTGATTGAAATTGCGCTGGAGTTGTTCGTCCATGGTCACCATGTCGAGCACGGTCAGGTTGGGATCGATATCCGCCAGCGTGCGGCGCACCGCGCTGTTCAGGCGCTCCGGCGTGCCGGCGACGCGCAATTCGATGTCGCCGATGTAGTGCGAGCCCGCCATGAACGCCAGCTTCGGATCCTTGGCGAACTGCAGGAAGGGCAGGAAGAACGTCGCGTAAGCAGGCTCCCGGGCATCCTGATATTTCGTGTCTTCCACCACTCCGACAATCTCGAAATCGTTGCCGGCGCTGTTGCTGCCCATGCCGAAATGCTTGCCGATGGGATCTTGCTTCGGAAAGTGCTTGCGCGCGAAGGCCTCATTGATCACGGCGACATGCTGTGAGGCAGGCGTATCCTCCGCTCCGATCGTGCGGCCGCGCACCATGCGCGTGCCCATGGTCTCGAAATACCGCGGCCCGATGCGGTCGAACGAGGCGCCCGTCTGCTCATCGGGTGGGTGGCCTTCAATACGAATACCGAATCCCCAGTTTTCCCCGCGCATGGGACTGTAGAGCGAATAGCTGGCGCTGAGTACGCCTGGGATTCGGTTCAGTCGCTGATCGAGCTGCGCGTAAAGGGGGCCCAGCTTCTGGGGCTCGTAGCCGGCCAGCGCCGGATTCACCCTCACCACCAGGCGGCCTTTCGGTTCGAATCCGAAACGCTGATCCTCGAGATTTCTGAGCGTCTGCGTCAGCAGGCCGGCCCCGATCAACAAAACTGTCGACAGGGCCACCTGTAGCACCACCAGCGAGCGCTGCGGCAGTGATGAGCGGTCCTTGGTCGAGCGGCCCGCGCCGCGCAACGCCTCCGCCGGGTCCGAACGCGCCATAATCCAGGCCGGCGCCAGCCCGAATACCACGCCTGTAACCAGCGACAGCAGGCAGGCAAACCCCAGCACCGGCAGCGACGGCGCCGCGTCGATAGGCACGTGGTGGGACCCCCGGAAGAAGATCAGCAGGATACCGCGTGTCCCGGCGAACGCCAGCAGCAATCCGCTGAGCCCGCCTAGAACCGCCAGCAGTACGCACTCCGTCAGAATCTGGAACAGCAGCCGGCGGCGCGGAGCGCCCGGAAGAACTGTTCGAGGGTGTGCTGCATCGGCCCTAGCGCCTGTGCAGCAGCTCGACGATCTGCGGTTCGACGGCGACGATGTCCTGCTCGAACTTCAGGATGACGTTCAACGTGTCGCGCACCATGCCCGAATCCAGGCTCTCGGCATGCAGCAGGATCAGCGCGCGGGCCCAGTCGACGGTCTCGGAAATCGAGGGCGCCTTTCTAAGATCCAGCGTGC
>Ga0209579_10002736_pt1 | contig 13193 bp, 13 predicted proteins | sample Coa_R1_2_FD_187152 | JGI IMG/M metagenome (GOLD analysis project Ga0209579, IMG submission 187152) | Surface soil microbial communities from Centralia Pennsylvania, which are recovering from an underground coalmine fire - Coalmine... | ecosystem: Environmental > Terrestrial > Soil >... | reverse complement strand
CCGCGCCGTCGCCGGCTTCGAGGCGCTGGCGCGCTGGAACCATCCGAAATTGGGCCGCATGTCGCCCGCCGAATTCATCACCATCGCCGAAGAGACCGGGCTGATCGTCGAGCTCGGGCTGTTCGTCCTGGAGCGCGCCGCCAAGCAGCTGAGCACCTGGCAGCGCACCTTGCGGCAGCGCAATCCGCTGTTCGTCAGCGTCAATGTCTCATCGCGCCAATTGCTGCGCCATGATTTGATTCAGGATCTGCGCTCGGTGCTGACGCGCTCGGTGGTGGCGCGCGGCACGCTCAAGCTCGAACTGACCGAATCCGTGGTGATGGAAAATCCGGAACACGCCGCCCAGATGCTGCAGCGGATTCGCGAGCTTGGCGCAGGCCTTGCACTCGACGATTTCGGCACCGGCTATTCCTCGCTGTCCTATCTGCAGCGCTTTCCGTTCGACACCATCAAGATCGACCAGTCGTTCGTGCGCACCACGGCGAAAGGCACACGCCCGGTGATCCTGCGCTCGATCGTGTCGCTCGCCCACGATCTCGGCATGGACGTGGTGGCGGAAGGCGCCGAAACCGATTCCGACGCGGTGGAGCTGTCGCAGCTGGGCTGCGAATACGCGCAAGGATTTTTGTTCGGCGCGCCGATGACGGCCGAGAAAGCGCGCGATCTGCTGCAGCCGGATAAAAATATGGAATTGGCGCGGTAGCGACCGCTTACGCGTGCCCGGCTTCGCTCGACAGCATGCCGAGATCAATGCCGATCTTCTTCAGGGCCTTGTCGTATTTGCCGCCGATATCGGGGCCGAAGACCAGCTCGGAATCGGCCGTGCAGTGCAGCCAGCCGTTGCCCTGGATCTCGGTCTCGAGCTGGCCCGGCGCCCAGCCGGCATAGCCGAGTGCGAGAATGGCGCTGGCCGGCCCGTCGCCGCGCGCGATCGCCTTGAGGATGTCGATGGTCGCGGTGAGGCATATCCCTTCCGCGATCGGCAGCGTTGAGTTCTCGATGAAGAAGTCGGCGGAGTGCAGCACAAAACCGCGCTCGGTCTCGACCGGCCCGCCGCGCATCACCTTCACGCCGCCGGCCCGCGTCGGCAACTGGATGCGGTCGGCCGCTGGAATGACGTCGAGCTTCACCAACAGATCGGAGAAGCTGATGTTCGGCGCCGGATGGTTGACGACGATGCCCATGGCGCCTTCGGAGGAATGCGCGCAGACGTAGATCAGCGAGCGCGCGAAGCGCTCGTCGAGCATCGCCGGCATGGCGATCAGCATCTGGCCGTCCAGATAACCGCGCCCGCGCTTCGCCGCACTACCACGTGGCAATTTCATACCCGAAAGGTTAGCCGATCGATCCGCATTTGCAAACGAACGGCGCGGTCAAAAGTTCATGAACACCCACCATGCCTTACTGCCGGCGCAATGGCGGCGTTACGGCCGCACCATGGCAATTTGCCGATAGTCACAATCATGTCAGTGGCATGGGCGCGCGTTTCGCCCTAGACAGCGGCATGCTCGCTGCTCCGCGATTAACGATTGTGACGATGACGCTGGCCGCGCTGGCCGGCCCGACCGCGGCCCGCGCGCAGGACGCGTCGCCCTGGGACAAGCAACCCCATGCGCAGGCGCGACTCATCGCCGGTTCGGCGATGAAGTCCGCTGACGCGACCTATCTGCACGCCGGCGTGGAAATCCGGCTCGATGCCGGCTGGAAAACCTATTGGCGCGAGCCCGGCGATTCGGGCGTGCCGCCGACCTTCGATTTTTCCGGCTCCGAGAACGTCAAATCGGTCACCGTCGAGTGGCCGGCGCCGGAACGCTTTCCCGACGGCGCCGGCGGCAATTCCATCGGCTATGTCGGCCGGGTCGTGCTGCCGCTGCGCGTCGCGCAAAAGGACGCGGCCAAACATTCGTCGGTGCATTTGAAGCTCAACTATGCGGTCTGCGGCAATCTGTGCGTGCCGGCCGAAGCGACGCTCGAGCTCATGCTGTCCGGCGACGGCGCCGAAGAGACGGCACTGGAAAAGGAAGAGCTGCGCGTGCCGCGCCATGTCGCCCCCGGCCCCGGCAAAGGGTTCGGTGTGATTTCGGTGCGTCGCGAGCCTGGCGGCGAGCACGACCGCGTCATCGTCGAGGTTGCCGCGCCCAAAGATGCGCCGCTCGATCTCTTTGTCGAAGGCCCGACGCCGGATTGGTCGCTGCCGCTGCCCGAGCCGAGCGGGACCGACGGCGAGCGCCGCCGCTTCAGCTTCGATCTCGACGGACTGCCGCCCGGCGCCAGCGGCAAGGACGTCACCTTGACCTTCACCGCGGTGTCCGGCGACGACGCCATCGAAGTTCCGATCCATCTCGACTAGATCGCTTCCGCCGCGCTAATTTGTACCCCTGAGAAACGTCCTTCCATAAACCCCCGAAGTTCCTAGACCCCAAAGAGGATTGAGATCATGGCTATCAAAGTCGGCGACCGCGTACCCAACGGCTCCTTCACGGTGATGACCGGCGAAGGCCCGAAGCCGATGACCACGGACGAATTGTTCAAAGGCAAGAAAGTGGTGCTGTTCGCGGTGCCGGGCGCGTTCACGCCGACCTGCCACAAGAACCACCTGCCGGGCTTCGTCAAGAATGCGGCCGCAATCAAGGCCAAGGGCGTCAACACCATCGCGGTGACCGGCGTCAACGACGTGTTCGTGATGGACGCCTGGAAGAAGGCATCCGGCGGCGACGCCATCGAATTTCTCGCCGACGGCAGCGGCAACTGGGCCAAGGCGCTCGGCCTGACCGCGGACCTGACCGAGCGCGGGCTCGGCGTGCGCTCGCAGCGCTATGCCATGATGGTCGACGACGGCGTGGTGAAGACGCTCAACGTCGAGGATGCGCCCGGCAAGGCCGAAATCTCCGGCGCCGATAATCTGCTGAAGTCGATCTGATCAATCTTTCCTCCCCCTGAAAGGGGGAGGAAGCGAGCGTAGCGAGCAGGTGGGGGTCCGCGACCGCGAAGCTTGCGCAAGCCTCGCCGCCGCGGACCCCCACCCTGCCCTCCCCCTTTCAGGGGGAGGGTTTTAGTTTGTGACTCTTCCTATGACTCGAATCTCCGCGATCGCTTCTTGCACGAGCTGGTCGGCACGCTCGTTCCATTCGTGGCCGGCGTGGCCCTTCACCCAGAACCACTGCACGTGATGCCGCATAACAGCTGCGTCGAGCCGCCGCCAAAGGTCGTCGTTCTTGACCGGCGTTTTGGCAGCGGTCTTCCAACCGTTGCGCTTCCAATTGTGAATATACTCTGAGATGCCGCGGTGCACGTACTGGCTATCTGTGTGCAGATCGACGGTAGACGGCTTCTTGAGTGCCTCGAGTGCCGAAATTGCCGCCATCAATTCCATGCGGTTATTGGTCGAGTGTGGCTCGCCGCCCTTAATCTCCTTCTTATGGGCTCCTGAAATCAGGATCGCGGCCCAACCCCCCGTCCCAGGATTCGGCGAGCAGCCGCCATCGGTAAAAACAAGGATGTGAGGTCTGCCCGTCACGCACGTGTCCCTTCAATCGCGATGCCGTAATCGCGCGGGCTTTTGATTTTCTGGTGAAAGCGGAGCTTGCGCGCATATTCGCGCGGGTCCTTGGGCCGCACCAAGGCGCCCGGCGGCACGTCGAGCCAGTCGACCAGCCGGGTGAGCAGAAAACGCACCGAGGCGCCGCGCGCCAACAGCGGCAGCTTCTCCCATTCTTCCGGCGAAAATGGCCGCGTCTTGGTGTAGCTCGCCAGCAGCGCGCGGCCCTTGGTGACGTTGTAGGAATGATCGTTCTCAAAGCACCAGGCGTTAAGGCAGATGGCGACGTCGTAGGCCAGCGTGTCGGTGCAGGCGAAGTAGAAATCGATCAGCCCGGACAGCCGGTCGCCGAGAAAAAACACGTTATCGGGAAACAGATCGGCGTGGATGACGCCTTGCGGCAGGCCGTGCGGCCAGTCGCGTTCGAGCACGTCGAGCTCGGCCGAGACCAGCGTTTCGATATTACGCTCCACCTTGTGGGCGCGTTCGCGGCAGCTTGCGTAGAGCGCGCGCCAGCCGGCGACCGACAGCGCGTTGGCGCGCTGCATCGGAAAATCGCCGCCGGCAAGATGCAGCCGCGCCAGCGCCTCGCCAAGAGCCGCGCAGTGCGCCGCGCTCGGCCGGCGAATCCACAAGCCGTCGAGAAAGGTGACCATCGCCGCCGGCCGGCCGGCGAGCTTGCCGAGCGTCTTGCCGGTTTTGGTCTTCACCGGCTGCGGGCAGGTGATGCCGCGGCTCGCCAGATGCTCCATCAATCCTAAAAAGAACGGCAGGTCGCGCTCGGCGACGCGGCGCTCATAGAGCGTCAGGATGAAATTGCCGGTGCTGGTATGGACCAGAAAATTCGAGTTCTCGACGCCTTCGGCGATGCCCTTGTAGGACAAGAGCTCGCCGACGTCGTAGCCGGCGAGGAAGCGGGCAAGGTCTTCCGCCGCGACATCGGTGTAAACCGCCATCAAGAATCTCCAGACCTCGCGGCTAGCGCGCAGTCCACACCGCCGTCAAGATGAAATGCAAGATGAATTAAATATCCTCAAGCGCTTTTGCCGGCGAGGAAATCGGAAAACCGCGCATAAAGGTCGGCGGTTTCCGGGCCCCCGTCGCGATAAATCACCGGCGCCAGCGTGCGGCCCTCGGAGTGAGCGAGGCGAAACGCCATATAGCGGTACTGCTCCGGATATTGCGCGGTATTCGCCGCGGCGAACAGGTCGTCGAAGGCGGCCGACGGCTCGACCGGATCGAGCCGGTCGCGCTCGTAGATCGCGGCCCGCTCGGCGATCAGCCAGCCGCCGGCATGGCGCTCGACCCGGTCGAGGAAGCGCGAGCACGAGGTGAGATCGACATCGATGCCGTTGAATTTCTGCCGCACCCGGATGACGACACTGGTCTCGGCCGTGGCGCGGTCGCCGTTGAGCTTTATGGTCGGCGGAAACAGATGATGGCGCGACCAGGTATGGCCGGCGTTGAACGCGGCGCGGCAGCGCTCGACGAATTGATCGAACGGCCCGCGGAACCAGGACACGGAAATGTGCCCGTCCGGCGTGAACGTCGCGCGCAAATCTTTCCACTTGCCCTGGTCGCGGGCCACGCCCCAGGCTTGGATCAATTCCGCGCAGGCGATCTTGTCGGCGAGGATTGTTGTGCTGTCGGCCAAGCTTCATCTCCTCTACTTCTACGAACGATAGAACGATCCCAGTATCTCCACCAGCATGTCATCATCCGCGAAGGCGGATGATCCAGTATTCACGAATCCATGTTGCTAAACCGCGCACTCAGTGATTACTGGGTGCCCCGCCTTCCGCCTACGCGCTCCGCGCTTCGGCGGACTCGAACCCGCCGTAGCTCGCATCGCGAGCGAAGGCGGGGTCGCGGGGCATGACATGGGAAATAGCAATGAAAGCGATCGTCATCCACGAATACGGCCCGCCCGACGTGCTGCGCTACCAGGACCTTCCCGACCCGGTGCCGCGCCAGGGTGAGATCCGCATCAAGGTGCATGCGGCAACCGTCAATCGCGTGCTCGACGTCAGCCTGCGCGCCGGCCGCGAGCAGTATCGCGGCCCGGTGCTGCCGCTCATCCCCGGCGTCGATTGCGCCGGCATCGTCGATGCCGTCGGCCCGCAAGTGGGCCGCTGGCATGTCGGCGACCGCGTCTCCGCCGCCGGCATCATGCCGCTCAATATCTGCGCCGAGGACGGCACCGGCTATGACGGGCCGCAAGGCATGATGGGCATCAAGCGCCCCGGCGGCTTCGCCGAGCTCGTCGCCGTGCCGGCCTGCGCCGGCGTTGCCATTCCGCAAAACCTCGACTTTCATCGCGCCGCCGTGGTCATGCGCCACGTGCCGACGGCGTGGAATCTGCTCATGCACGTCGCCGAGCTGAAATACGGCGAGACCGTGCTGATCATGGGCGCCGGCGGCAATCTGGGCTCCATCGGCATCCAGATCGCCAAAAACGTGATCGGTGCGCACGTGATCGCCGCGGCCGGCTCCGAAGAACGCACCACGCTCGGCAAAAAGCTCGGCGCCGATCACGCGATCAATTACACGACGCACGACATCTACGACGAGGTGATGAAGATCACCGGCGGCAAAGGCGTCGACGTGCTCTACGACAACATCGCCAATCCCAAGGTGCTGCCGATCGCGTTCCGCGCCATCGGCATGGACGGCCGCCTCGTCACCGCGGGCGCGCATGCCGGGCCGAACGTATCGATCGATTTCTCCCACCTCTATCACAAGCGCATCACGATCAAGGGCCGGCCCGGCTACACGCCGTCCGACCTGCCGCATTGCCTGGAAGCCGCGGCGGCGGGAAAGGTCGTGCCGCAGATCGAGCGCGTATTGCCGCTGTCGCGCGCCGCCGACGCCCATCGCATGGTCGAGGCGCACGAGGGCCAGGGCAAGATCGTGCTCGATCCGACGCTCGGCTGATTTTTTCGACTGATCGGCTAGCCGAAGGCCCGCTGCCGCAAGATTTGCCAAATAGCCGACACGCCAACGGCGTCATAGACGAAAGGCCGCCAGCTGCCGAACAGCCATGCCAATACACTAAAGCCGAACAAGCCGATCAGCCCCAGCTCGATGCCGGCAACCAGGATCAGAAAGAGCGACAAGAAATCGACCGGCGCCTGCCAAAATCCGTCAGACAAAACGTGCCCCTGCTACGATCACGCGACCTCTCGCGCAATGCGAGACTGTCAAACAATTTCAACCGGCGATTTGTTTGAGCGCGATTCAGATATAGCGTTCGCCGCCGCCGCGGCAAACAAAAATAATTTAAAAATAATTTCTGCTTATGCGTCGTCGACCGGCTCGGTGGCGCGCACTGATGGCCGCGCCGCGAAAGTGGCGTGCCAGCTGGCGATGCGGGGATGATCTTTTCGCCAATCCTCGTCCGCATAGCGAAAATCGAGATAGCTGAGCGCGCAGCCGATGGCGATATGGCCGATGCCGAACGGCGCGGCAGCGAGCGCCGCCGCCTCCTGGTCCAGGCTGTTGAGCACTGCCGCCTTGCGCGCCGCCGCGCTCGCCTTGTGCGCTTCGGAAGGATTTACGCGCAGGCGCTCGTCACGCAGCAGCACCAGCATGTCCAAAAATCCGTCGCCGAGCGCCTGCCGGCGCAGCGCCGCGAGCCGCGCCTCGGGCTCGGCCGGATGCAGTTTTGGCGCGCCGCCGAGACCGTCGAGATATTCACAAATCACCGGCGAGTCGTAGATCACCGTGCCGTCGTCGAGCACCAGCGTCGGAATCTTCGACAGCGGGTTGTCGCGCATCAACGCGGCATGGGGCTTGGTCGAGGCCGCGACCGTGCGCACGCAGGTGACGCGGTCGGCAAGGCCAAGCTCATGGACCACCACCATGACCTTACGGACGAACGGCGAGCGTGGCGACCAGTGCAACTTCATCGGCGATCCCGGCGTTGACATTCGCAGCCCAAGCATTCTGTATCATCGCCGACCAACGATCCATACCGCCTGTCAAGACACCGGATATCCGCCATGGACTACGACCCGCGCAGCGAGCCGCACAATCTTGCCCACGACCCGACCACCTCGCTCGTGGTGCCGCGGCCGATCGGCTGGATCTCCACCATCAGCCCGGCCGGCGTGGTCAATCTGGCGCCCTACAGCTACTTCAATCTCTGCGCCAGCCAGCCGCCCTTCGTCATGTTCGCCTCGAACACGCGCAAGCACAGCCAGAACTATGCCCAGAGCGGCGGCGAGTTCGTGTTCAATCTCGCGACCCACGAGCTGCGCAATGAGATGAACATTTCCGGCGGCGATTATCCCGAAGGCGTCAGCGAGCCGGAGCTCGCCAAGCTCGAAATGGCGCCGTCGCGCTTCGTCAAGCCGCCGCGGGTCGCCAAATCGCCGATTGCGCTGGAATGCGTCTATTCGCAAACGGTGTCGCTCAAAAGCGGCAACGGCAAGCTGCACAAATACGAGGTGGTGATCGGCGAAGTGGTCAACGTCCATGTCGACGACGCGGTCATCGTCGGCGGCATGATCGACATGACGCTGATCCGCCCGATCGCGCGGCTCGGCTATCGCGGCGATTACACGCTGGTCGACAATATTTTCGAGATGCGGCGGGTTTAGGGTGGCGACGACACGCGCGGTCCTCTTTCATGGCGTTTGGCTTCGCCGCTGTTGGCGCGTGGTGGCGCTGCCGGCCGTCGCGATCTGGCTCGTCGCCGCGCCGGCACCAGCTCCGGCGGCCGAGCCGTGGCCGACGCGACCGGTGACGGTGCTATGCCCGTTTGCCGCGGGGACGAGCACCGACACGCTGATGCGCCTGATCAATGCGTCGCTGAGCCAGCGTTTCGGCCAGAATTTCATCGTCGAGAACCGGCCCGGCGCAACCGGCAATATCGCCGCCGGCGTGGTGGCGAGAGCCGAGCCTGACGGCTACACGCTCTTCATCGGCACGGTGGGGCCGATCGTCAACAACAAGTTCATGTACAAGAACCTCGATTTCGATCCCGATCGCGCCTTTGCGCCGATCACATTGCTTGCTTCTTCGCCGCTCATCATCGTCGGCAGCCCGAAATTGCCGGTCAAGAATTTGAACGAGCTCATCGCCTATGGCAAAGCCCATCGCGGTCCGCTCAATGCCGGGACGGTCGGCGTCGGCTCGCAGGCGCACATTACGGTCGCGCTGCTCGACAAGGTCGCCGGCATTTCAATCGGACACGTGCCCTATCGCATCACGTCGCAGGCGCTGCCCGATCTGGCGTCGGGCGACTTGCAGCTTTCGGTCCAATACGTTCCGACCTTCGTGCCGAACGTGCAGTCGGGCATGCTCACCGGCCTCGCCGTCACCAGCCCCAAGCGCATGGCCGAGTTGCCGGACGTGCCGACTGTTGCCGAGCAAGGCTATCCCGGTTTCGAAGCCAACGGCTGGACCGCACTGTTCGCGCCGGCAGGGACGCCGGCTGAAGTTGTCAGCAAAATCAACCAAGGCGTGAACGAATTTCTGGTGAGCGATGCCGGCAAAGAACAGCTCGCCAAAATCTGGATGACGCCGCTCGGCGGCACGCCGCAACAGCTCACCGATTACATCGCCAGCGAAAATGCCAAGTGGGGACCGATCATCCGCGACGCCAACATCGTCTTGCAATAGCCGGTTCTGCAGCAGCCAACTCTTCAATAGCCATGACCGAACGACTGCCAAAAAATACCTGCGACACCCATTTGCACATCTTCGGCGACGCCGCCGCTTATCCGGCCGCCAATCGCAACGCGCTCTATGCGCCGCCCGCGGATTGCACCTTTGCGGCGGTAAAAGCTCTGCACGACGCCATGGGCGTCGAGCGCGCGGTCTTCGTGCAGCCGACGATCTACGGCACCGATCACCGGCTGATGTACGACGTTCTTAAAAATGCTTCGCAGCGGAATTATCGCGGCGTCGCCATCGTCGACGACAGCGTCAGCGACGCGGAGCTGGACAGACTGAACAGCGTCGGCGTGCGCGGCGCGCGGTTCAATTTCGGCGGCCGGTTCAAGCTGGCGCCAAGCCTCGCCGAATTCCGCCGTGGCCTCGACCGCGTCCGCGAGCTTGGCTGGTTCGTCAAAGTGTTCGGCTTCGAAGATGACTTTCTGGCCGTCGCCGACGAACTGCGCAGGATAGACTTTCCCGCCATCGTCGATCACATGGGCGGCCCCGATTATCGGCGCGGCACCGGCCAACCGGCGGTCCGCCTCATTCTCGATCTGCTCGACAACGGCAATTGGTGGATCGGGCTGTCGAATGGCGACCTGCGCTCGCACACCGGCCAGCCGTGGGACGATGCGGTCGAGTTCGGGCGGCTATACTATGAGGCAGCGCCGGACCGCTGCCTGTGGGGCACCGACTGGCCGCACGTCCATCGTTTCATGCGGCCCGACAAGGACGGACACTCGGACTACGGTCTCGGCCACGAGCTGGCGCGCGTCGCGCTGCTGGAACGCTACCTGCCCGATCGCACTGCCCGCGACCGTGTCCTGGTCGACAACCCGGCACGGTTCTTCGGTTTTGCGTAGAGCGCGATTGCCTTAGTCTCCACGTGCCACAAGCGGGCTTCTCTGCTAATCTTTAAACATGCAGAGGCGCACAATCATTCTTTGGTCCGCAACGCTGCTTGCAGCCGTCGTTGTGGCGCTTTTGTTCATCGGCCTGGCGGCCAAGGATATCGAAGAGTCGTGGAACATCGTGGTCGTCTCAGAACTCTTCGTGTTGCTGAGGCTGACTTTTCTTGTCGCTCTTGCTCATGCCATCGTCTTGGGTCTACCGCTGTTTCTTTTTCTCCGCGCCAAATCGCGTGTCGGGATTGTTGCATGCGCATTCGGAGGATTCGTTGTCGGTGCGGCTGGGCCCGCCGTGCTCGGTCTACTGGGCTTGTTTGGTGGCTCCTACAACGCGTGGAGCGGCGGCAGAGCAACGGTCGTCAACGGCGTCCCCACGCTGCTGGGCTGGGCCGAGTATGCTCAAAGTGTGGGACTTATCGGGCTGATCGGTCTCGCCGGCGGCCTGACATTTTGGCTGATCATGCGTCTATCCGGCCAAATCCCACCAGAACCAAGAGCCGCGGATGCACCGGTAGGAACGTCGCGCGCGGTTTCGTGGACCGTCGCCGCCGCAGCGATCTCTTCGACCTGCGCCGTGCTTCTGCTGCCGAGCATTATTAAGGACAATAGTTGTCATAATCTCTTCAGAGACGGTCGATCGTCCATCGCTCCGCAAATCCATGCGAACCTGGAGTTAGCGCCCGAGACTTGGCCGATACTCACTCAAATATTCACCGATTTTGCAGTGGCCCATTCGCTCTCGCTGCGCAGCGACCAAGAAATCCGAAGGGGACAACTGTTGTGGCGCACCTTGGACCTCTGCAATGAGGCCGGTCTGAAGATTGAAATAACAGATACGCCTTGGATGGATGGGATGCCCAAGATTCCCGCAAATATCAAAGGCGTTAAGCTGAACATTGTTGAGTTCAAGGCGGAATCGGGCTGGACTCCTTTGGCACACGAGCTAGTGGATAAAATCAACGCCAAATGGCCCGAAAAGATTGTGTTTCGCGGGCGTGGCGGGAAACCACTGTCGGAGACGGAGGCGTTCCAGGGTCGGCAATAACGAACCTGGCCAGGCGCATCTCGCGCTAGCCCTACCCCCTCAACGCTGAAAGCATTTTCACCGCTTCCTCCGGGCCTTTGGCGATGCGACAGCCGGCGGCGGCGAGCGCCTTAAGCTTTGCGTCGGCGCCTTCGCGGGCGCTGCCGATCAGCGCGCCGGCGTGGCCCATCTGCTTTTCCGCCGGCGCATGGCGGCCGACGACCATGGCGTAGACCGGTTTCGGAAAGCCGCGTGCGGCTTCGGCAAAGGCATATTCCTTGTCGCCGCCGATCTCGCCGCAGAACAGCACCGCCGCAGTCGCGTCGTCGGCGGCCAGCGCCTGCAGATATTCGTGCGGATTGCGCCCGATCACGGTGTCGCCGCCGACATGGGCGACGATGCGCTGGCCGATGCCGGCGAGCGTGAGCTGCCGCGCCATCGCCAGAGCCAAGGTGCCGCTGCGGATGATCAGCGCCAGCCGCCCCGGCCTGCAAAAGCTCGGCGCGATGGAGCCGAGCAGCCCGCGGCCCGGCACATAAATGCCGAGCGTGTTCGGCCCGATCAGCCAGCTTCCCGCCGCGCGGGCAACATGCGCAGCCGCGAGCGCGTCATGCACCGGCACATATTCGGCCACCGCCATGATGGTCTCGATACACGCCTGCGCACATTCGGCAACCGCGTCGCGCACGCCTTCGGCCGGCGTGTAGATCAAGGCGATGTTCGGCTTCTGAGGAAAATCGGCGATGCGATCGTAGAGCGGCAGACCGTCCATATCGGTGCCGCCGCGGCCCAGCGCGATCCCGCCGACAAGCGGGGTGCCGGCCTCGATCATGCCGGCCACCTGATTGCGCGCGTAGCGACCGGTTGGGCTCACCACCGCGACACGCCACGGCGCGTCGGCGAGGAACGGCAGGCGCGAAGGGCTCGACAACGGCTCAGCTCCCGGGGAATGTGCGCCGGACGGCGCTAGCGAGAAAGACCATTATGCGACTAGCCGAGTACGACGGGAAAGCCTTGCTGCGCCGCCACGGCCTCGCCGTGCCGCGCGGCGTGCTGGTTCATGCCGGCGAAAGCCCGCCCGAGACGGTCGCCGATTGGCCCGGCTTTGTGCTCAAGGCACAGCTCCTCGAAGGCGGCCGCGGCAAGCGCGGCCTGGTGCGGGTGTTCGACAAGCTTGACGGTTTTCGCGACGCCCGCCGGCTGATCCTGCCCGCGCTCGAAGACGCCAATATTCCGCTCTTGCTCGAGGAAGCCGTGCCGATCGCCCGCGAAATTTTCATCGCGGTGCGCATCGACGGCAGTGCGCAACGGCTGGAACTGCTGATAGCCCCCGAAGGCGGCGAGAATGTCGAAGCGACAGCCAAGCTCGCGCGCATTCCGATCGAGCCTGGCGTCCCGACGACGCCGGAAAGAATCTTTGCCGCGCTGGGGGAAAAACTGTTTCCGGCCGATCTTGCCGCACGCCTGGCGCGCTACGCCGCACGGCTGCCGGACATCGCGCTCCAGGAAGATTTGGAATTGCTGGAGATCAATCCGCTGGCGCTGACCAAAGACGGCAGGCTGATCGCCTGTGACGCCAAGATCGTGCGCGACGCGGCCGCCGACTTCCGCCACGACCCGGACGAGTTCGCGATCAGCCGAAGACTGGCCGAGCACGCCATGACAAAGCTCGAGCGCGAAGCGCAGGCACTCGGCTTCCAGCTGGTCGAGACCGACGGCGACGTGGTGCTGGTCACTTCCGGCGCCGGGCTGGGCATGATGATGATGGACTTGATCGGCGACCACGGCATGCGCGCCGCGAGTTTTATGGACAATCTGCGCGGCGCGCCCGACGAGACCATGACCGAACGGCTCAAGATCGCCCGTTCGCTCGCCGCCCGGCCCAATGTCAAGGCGATCATCTTCCAGACCACGCTCGCCTCGCGCTCGCTGGCCGAGCGCATCGAGGCGCTGACCACGTGGCTTGCCGCCGAGCCGCTGCCAAAACCGCTGTTTGTCGGCATCGCCGCCGGCCACGCCGCCGCGCGCAAAATGAGCGCGGAGCAGGCGGTCGAACGGCTGC
>Ga0209579_10002735_pt1 | contig 13193 bp, 6 predicted proteins | sample Coa_R1_2_FD_187152 | JGI IMG/M metagenome (GOLD analysis project Ga0209579, IMG submission 187152) | Surface soil microbial communities from Centralia Pennsylvania, which are recovering from an underground coalmine fire - Coalmine... | ecosystem: Environmental > Terrestrial > Soil > Unclassified... | reverse complement strand
CGTGCGCGGCTTTGGGATTAGAGGAGCGGAAAATGGCTACGCCATTCTTGAGTGAAATCAAGATCATGAGTTTCAATTTCGCGCCGAAGGGCTGGGCGCTGTGCAACGGGCAGTTGCTGCCGATCAGCCAGAACCAGGCGCTGTTTTCGCTTTTGGGCACGACGTACGGCGGCAACGGGCAGACGACTTTTGCGTTGCCAAATATGCAGGGGCGCGTGCCGCTACATTTCGGGAATTCGTTTGTTCTCGGCCAGGTTGGCGGCGAAGAAAATCACACGCTGATTCAAGGCGAGATGCCGCAGCACATTCATACGCTCAACGCGACGACCACGAATACGGGCATTACGAACGCGCCGACGTCCGCGCTGATGCTGTCGCAATCGTTGGGGGCAAGTTTGTATTGTGCGCCGACGAATTTGCAGGCGATGGCGGCGAATTCGATTTCGAATGCGGGCGGCAGCCAGCCTCATTCGAACCAGCAGCCGTTTGCGGTGTTCAATTTCTGCATCGCGCTGCAAGGGATATTTCCGTCGCAGAATTAAAATGCTTTCATGCAAAGGCGCGAAGAGTTGTACGCAAAGGCGCAAAGAACGGCGGGGTCAGGGGTTAGGGAGTCAGGGGTCAGGGGTTAGGGAGTCAGGGGTCAGGAGTCAGGAGTCAGGGGTCAGGAGTCAGGGGTTAGGGGTCAGGAGTCAGGGGTCAGGGGTCAGAGGTCAGAGGAGAGTTTAGAAGCGGTTTCAAAAGCCTAGTCGCAAACGCGGCACCCCTCACCCCCGGCCCCTCTCCCCCAAGGGGAGAGGGGAGAACGGCGACGATTCGCGAAGTTTTGAAACAGTTTCTTAGAGGGTGTTTAAAAAGTGAGCGCGGCGTAAAACGGCGCTTTTTGTCCGGCTCTTCGTTGCGAACTTCAAGCGTTATCTCCTGCGGATAGCGCATGAAGTTCGCGCCTCGATCCGAACAAAAATCGCTCGTTTTCCGCTCGCACCCACTTTTTAAACACCCTCTTAGAGCGCGTATGTGGCCGACGATTCTGGCCTCTGATCTCTGACACTCTGTTGATGCGCGGCTTAAAGAATGGGAGGCACACAATGGGCAGTCCATACGTGGGTGAAATACGCATGTTCGCGGGGAATTTTCCGCCGAATGGGTGGATGTTTTGCGATGGGCAGCTTTTGCCCATTTCGCAATACGAAACGCTGTTTAACTTGATCGGCACGACGTACGGCGGTGATGGGCAATCCACGTTTGCGCTGCCGGATTTGTTGGGGCGGCTGCCGGTGCATATGGGCACGAGCACCACGGGCACGAACTACATCATTGGGCAGAAGGCCGGCGTGGAGACGGTCACGCTAAACGTAAATCAGATTCCGCTACACACGCATCCGTTGTTGGGATCGAACAATGGAGCGTCGGGTACCGCGCCGGGAAACATGCTGGCCGGCACAACCGCGGCATCCACGATCACGGCGTATGGAACGGATGCGCCGCCGGTGGCGCTGGCGGCGAATTCGGTGTCGAGCGTTGGCGGAAGCCAGCCGCACGATAACTTTCAGCCGTACGCGTGCATCAATTTCATCATTTCGTTGTTTGGAGTATTTCCGTCGCCGAATTAGAACGCTTTCACGCAAAGGCGCAAAGGTGTAAAGGCGCAAAGGACGGCGAGGACAGGAGTCAGGGGTCAGGGGACAGGGGTCAGAAGTCAGAGGACGTCGGCGGTCAGAGGCGTGACTGCTGATTCCTGCTTCCTGAAACCTGAATTAAAGGAGAGCCGCAATGTCAAGCCCATTTGTAGCGGAGATTCGAATGTTTCCGTTCAATTTTGCGCCCAAGGGGTGGGCGTTCTGCGACGGACAGATCCTGCCGCTTTCGCAGAATACCGCCTTGTTTTCGCTGCTGGGCACGACCTACGGCGGCGATGGCAAAAGCAATTTTGCGCTGCCCAATCTGCAGGGTAACGCGCCGATGCATGCCGGCGGCGGGCAGGGGGCGGGGTTGTCGCAGCATTTTTTGGGCGAGACCGGCGGGACGCAGGCCGTCACGCTCTTGCAGACGGAGATACCGGTGCATGCGCACAATTTTTCGGTGTCCACTCAGGACGCGACCGACCAGCGCCCGCAGGCGAATCAGTTTGCGCAGGGCGTGGGGATGGGGATGTACGCGGCGACGGGAGGGCTTGCGCCGTTGAATAGCAACGCGTTGGCGCCCGCGGGCGGCAGCTTGCCACACAATAACATGATGCCGTATTTGACAGTGAACTTTTGCATTGCGTTGCAGGGAGTTTTCCCGGCGCGGCCTTAACGGAAAGTGCTGAGTCCTGAGTGCTGAGTGCTGAGGAACGGCGGGAGAGCGCTACGCGCTCTTGGAAACTGATATGGCGGTCACACTGCGCAAGATTCGGGACGAGGACCGTGAGTTTCTGTACCGCGTTTATGCGAGTACGCGGGCTGAGGAGTTGGCGGTGGTGCCGTGGGGTGAGGCGGAGAAAGAAACGTTTTTGAGGATGCAGTTTGACGCGCAGCATCGCTACTACCAGGAGCAATATCCGGATGCGGCGTTTGATGTGATTATGAGGGACGGCGTGGCGGCGGGGAGGCTGTATGTGGATCGCCGCAAAAATGAGATTGAGCTGATCGACATCGCGCTGCTTCCAGAACATCGGCGCGCGGGGATCGGCGGGGCGTTGATTGGTGAGATTTTGACCGAGGCTGGGGCGGCGGAGAAAGAGGTGCTGATCTACGTCGAGCAATTCAACCCGGCGATGCGGCTTTACGAGCGGCTGGGATTTAAGCAGACGGGGGATTTTGGGGTGTACCGGATTTTGAGGTGGCGACGCACGAAGTGATTTTGAGCACTATGTGCAACTTTTGCACGGAATTTCTGGAGCCGCGCACGTAAGTAAGCGGCAACTTTAAGAGGCTTCACGCGCGCGATGTGCAACTTTTGCAAGGAATTTGATTGCCGAAGTTGTTCCGCCTAAAGGTGGGACTACGAGCGAAAGAACGACGTGCAACTTTTGCACGGAAATGCGTTCCGCCTAAAGGCGGGACTCCGAACGAACTAAGGGATGCGACACATGGACAATCAATTGGGTCCTCCGAAAAGCAGTCAGCCAAGCGAGTTGCCGCAGCGGCGGCGGTTCATTGGGTGGCTGGCGGGCGGATTGGGTGCTTTGGCGGGCGCGAGTTTGGTGGGCTGGCAGGTTTACCGACGCTGGCCGCAAGTTCCGAACGGGACCGCCCAAGTTTTGCCGCCGCTTCCAACGCGCGAGGCGTTTGCGAACCAGGTGCAGTCGTCGTTTGTGATCGAAGGCTCTGAACGCAAAGGCGAGCCGCTCGACTTGAAGCTGGTCGAGGTCAGTGCGGCCAAGTTGCAGAAGGCCAGGGAGCGGACGTTCCAATCCTTCTCGATCCTGTTCGAAGGTCCGAAGAAATCGGTGCTCACGCAGCAGACCTGTACCTTCAAGCATCCGAGGTTGGGGACGTTCGAGCTGTTCCTGGTGCCCATCGGAAAGCCGAAGGGCGAAGTGGTTCGGTATGAGGCGGTATTTACGATTTTCCAATCGTAACTGGTTCCACGCGCGGATTTGCAACGACGATTCAAAGGAAAGCCTCAAACATGAACAGCCCCCATCGACGCACTTTCCGACGTTCAGAGCTGCAGCGCCCTGAAACGGAACCGCCTAAAGGCGGGACTACGAACCATCAACGCACTTTCCGACTTTCAGCGCTGCTGTGCGCCTGCGTGAGTTTCGCGGCGTTCAGCGCCGAAATGACCGTGACCAAGGCCGGCTCGCCCAACGCCGTGCCGCCGGGCGGCACGATCAACTACACGGTCACGATCAACAATCCCGACACAGTCAACAAGACCAACGTGGTGCTGAGCGACACGCTGGATGGCAACGTCGCGCTTACGGGCAGCATCAGCGCGTCGCCGGTTGCCTTGGACGATTCGTACACTTGCACGGGCAATGTGTCGATCACGATTCCCGCCAACATAGGAGTGTTGACGAACGATTATTTGGGGATGAATCCGACAGCGACGATTACGGCGTTCGATGCAACCAGCGCCAATGGTGGAAGCGTTGCCGTGACGACGAGCGGCGTGAACGCCGGTGCGTTCACCTACAATCCGCCGCGCGGATTTACCGGCGCCGACACGTTTACCTATACGCTTAACAATTCCGCCGGCAGCAGCATCGGCACGGTGACGATCAACGTGACGAACATGATCTGGTTCATCGACAACACACAGGTAGCGGCCGGCGACGGGCGTTTCAAATCGCCGTACAATACGCTGGCCGCGTTTGCAGCGGTAAACGGCGTTGTGGCGCCGCCGGCGCTTAATCCGAATGCCGGCGACGCGATTTTCATTTACGCGGGCTCGGGCAGCTATACTGGCGGAGTTACGCTGCTGAGCACGCAGCGGCTGATCGGACAAGGCGTGGCGCTCAACGCGGCGTCGCTGGGATTCACGCCGTCGGCGAACAGCGACACATTGCCGGGCGCGACAAGCAATCCGACGATTGTCAACGCGACCGCGGGCGGAAACGGCGTGACGCTCAACACAAACAACGTGCTGAACGGCTTCAACATCGGCAATTCGGCGGGGTCGGCGCTGGCGGGCACGAGTTTCGGCACGCTGACGGTCAACAATGTCGCGATCAACACGAACGGCCAGGCGCTGAATCTGGCCACGGGCGCGTTTGCGAGCACATCGGTGTTCACGTCGATTACTTCGACGGGCGGGACGAACAACATTTCTTTGAGCGCGGTCACCGGCACGGTCAGTTTTGGCGGCGGCACGCTGAGCGGCAGCACGGGCGCGAACTATCTTTCAACCGGCGGGACGCTGACGGCAGGCTACATTGGGTCGATTTCACGCAGCGCGGCGCCGCGCATGATCGATATTGAAAATGCGACCGGCGGAACGACGACGTTCTCCGGGCCTTTGACGCAGAGCGCCAACGCCGGCACCACCGAGTGCATTCTGCTGAACAACAACACTGGCGCAACGATCGATTTCACCGGCGGCGTGACGCTCACGTCGTCGTCCAGCGCGCCGGCCTTCAGCGTGACGGGTGGCGGCAGCTCGGTTATCGTGACCGGAACCGCAAGCACGATTGCGGCGTCGGGGACGGGCGCGGCATTGAATGTCGTCAATTCGCTAATTGGCGCGAACAACCTGAACTTCAAAAGCATTTCCTCGAGCGGCGGGACAGCCAGCGGCATCGTGCTCAACAACACCGGCAACAGCGGCGGTCTTATCGTTGCCGGCGACGGGAACAACACGAACAACAGTTCCGGCGGCACGATTCAGAACTGCACCGGCAATGGCATTTCGCTGACCAGCACGCAGGGCGTTTCGCTGACGTCGATGACCATTCAGAACATCGGCAAAAGCGGCGTCAGCGGCACGGGCGTGAACAATTTCAGCTTTACCGCCGGCACGATTAACACCGTGGGCACGGCCGGCGGGACGGGCGTTTTGTATTCGAACATTGCATTCAATTCGAATTCGAGCGGAAACAATCAGAACGGGTCGAACATAACCGGTACGCTCTCGGTCACCAACAGCACACTGAGCAACGCGCTTTACGGGGGGATCGACGTGGAATGCGGCAGCGGCACGCTGTCCAACGTGACGATCACCGGCAACACGATCACCAGCTCGACCAGCGTCGCCTCTTCGCTGGGGACGGGCATCAATTTTGTTGGAGTCGGAGCGGGCACGGCGTTTAGCATCACGAAAGCGACCGTGAGCGGCAACACGGTTACGAATTTCCCGAGCGCCGCGGGGATTCAGTTCAACTTCACGGGAACTGGAGCCGTGTGCGGCACCCCCGGCAGCGGAACCAACGTCGTCACTATTACCAGCAATAACGTCAACGGCCAAAGCGCAGCCACGGGGTTTGGCACCAGCGCCATTATTACAGCGCTGTTCGCCGGCGCTCAAGGCAATTTCAATGTGTCGAGCAATCCGTCCGTGAAGTTTTCAGCCGGCCACACCGTGCTCAACGGCGTCAACGGTTCCTCGACCGCGACGGTCGTGCACGACAGCAATGTAATTGTCTCGAACAACACCTTTTCGTCCAACGCGATCAGCGGCGGAAATGGCGTGGTCAACAACAACTCGGACACGCCCAATTGCACGTGGAAGATCACCAACAACAATGTCAGCCAAAGCAATGGTCCGGGAATCCTGGCGGTATCGCGCAACGCGACGGGCACTTTGAATTTGAAGCTGACTGGCAACACCGCCGGTGCGCCAACTGCCGGGGTGAACAACGGCATTCGCGTCGATTCCGGAAATACCAGCAGCGCGAACGAAACCGTCTGCGCCACAATTTCCGGCAACACCGCCACGGGCAGCGGCGGCGACCAAGGCATCGGCGTGCGCAAGCAGGGCACTGTTGCCACAACCAACACGTTTGGGATCACCGGAATAAGCCCGTCACCGGCTCCCGCGGCCACCGTGCAGACCTATTTGGCAAATCAGAATCCGGCGAGTGCCGGCGGGGTGCTGGTGCTCAACGGTGACAATTTCGTGGTGTGCTCGTCCGCCCCGCCGTTGATGCTGGCATCCGGCGGCGTGGCTGCGACCAGCGATTGCGGCTGCGGAGCGCGCGCGGCGGCTCAAAAAGACGCGGAGACACACAAACGCGGAGATGCGGAGACGGTGATGACGGCGGTTCCGGTGCGGGAAGCATTGGCGCGCGAAGCCGAGGCGTTAGTCGAGCCGCGACCGATGAACGAGCCGCGACCGCAAGGGAGCGGGCAAAACGGCGGCAAGAGTGCCGCCGCTCCTACGGGCGTCGTCACGAAAGATTTGACGCAGGAGCAATTGAATGCCACTGTTGCCGCGGCTATTCAACGCTGGTCGCGGACCGGTTTGAGCACGGCGCAAATTGCGCTGCTGAAGGAAATCCGTTTTGAAGTCAAGGAAATGCCGGGCTGGTATCTGGGTTCGGCGTCGAACGGCAAAGCGACCTTGTCGCGCACGGACCGAAAGGTAACTTTGTCGAGCACGGCCGCAGGTTATGGCTGGTACATCGGCAACGATCCGCTGAGCAACGTTGAATTTGCCGATACGCGCACAAGCACACGATTATTCGCCGACCCGCAGGCGCTGCCCGCGGGAAAATTGGATCTGCTCACGACGGTGATGCATGAAATGGGCCATCAGTTGGGCCTCGAAGATGCGTATAAAGCCGGCGAGCGCGACAGTTTGATGTTCGGATACTTGACGCTGGGCGAACGGCGTTTGCCGGTGAAGGATCAGGCCAAAGGCGTGGAGCCGCATCTGCTCACGCCCGGATCGGGATTCCTCTTCACGCCCGTCAATATCGGCACGCTGCCGCCGGGGAAGCAAGTGGTTGTGACCTTCAGCGTTGTGGTCGCCAGTCCGACTTCGGCGACATCGGTGAGCAATACGGCCACAGCGACCGCGGATGGGCCGCTGAGCATCCCTTCAAATACGGTCACGACGACGATTTTGCAGCCGGATTTGCAGATCGTGAAATCGCACGTGGGCAACTTCACGCAGGGCGACACGAACAAAACGTTTACTATCGCGGTGTCGAACGTCGGGCAGGCGGCGACGAATGGCACGGTGACGGTGAGCGACACGCTGCCCGCGGGGTTGACGCCGACCGCGGCGGACAACGGCACGGTCAACGGCTGGGCGGTGTCGTTCGTCAATCAGACGATTACGGCGACTCGGAGCGACGTACTGGGCGCGTCTCCGGCGGCGTATCCGAATTTGATTATTACGGTCAACGTTGCGGCGACCGCGGCCACGAGCCTGAGTAATACGGCCACGGTTAGCGGCGGGAACGAAATCAACGCGGCCAACGACACTTCGACCGACACAGTCACGGTCGTTCAAGTGCCCTTCAGCATTACATCCACGCAAGGCACGCCGCAGAGCGCAACGGTGAACACGGCCTTTGCCACGGTGCTGAAAGCGGTGGTGAAGGACGCCGGCGGAGTGGTGATTCCAAACGCGAGCGTGACGTTCACCGCGCCGGCCAGCGGGGCCAGCGGCAAATTCGCGAACAACACCAACACGACCACTGTGACGACCGACGCCAGCGGAATTGCAACGGCGACGGCATTCACCGCGAACACGACGGCGGGCGGACCGTACAACGTCACGGCGGCCGTTGGGGCGCTGGCGCCGATTAATTTTGCGCTGACCAATACGCCGGGCTTGCCCAGCACCATCACGACCACGGCGGGCACGCCGCAGAGCGCCACGGTGAACACGGCCTTTGTAACGACACTGGTGGCCGTAGTGAAGGATTCGTTTGCCAACGTGGTGCCGGGTGTGTCGGTCACGTTTACGGCGCCGGCCGGCGGAGCGAGCGGCAAGTTTGTCAACACCACCAACACGACCGCTGTGACGACCGATTCGAACGGTCTGGCGACGGCGACGGCGTTTACGGCGAATACGATTGCGGGTAGTTATAATGTGACAGCCGCGGCGTCGGGCGGCACCAATCCAAGTACAAATTTCGCGCTGACCAACAATCCGGGCGCGGCGGCGAGCATCGCAGCGAACGCTGGAACGCCGCAAAGCACTACAGTGAACACGCCGTTCGCGAACCCGCTCCAAGCCATCGTCAAGGATTCGTTCAGCAACCCAGTGCCGGGAGTGTCGGTGACCTTCACGGCGCCGGCCAGCGGCACGAGCGGGACATTCTCGAACAGCACGATCACGATCACCGGCACTACGAATGCCAGCGGGATACTGTCGGAAACATTCACCGCGAATACAGCCGCGGGATCCTACACGGTCACGGCAACGACGGCCGGCGTGGGCACGCCGGCGAGTTTCTCGCTGACCAACACGCCGGGCGCAGCCACGCATTTCAGCGTGACGGCTCCGGGTTCGGCCAACGCCAACATCGCGTTTAATTTCACGGTGACGGCGCTGGATCAGTTCAACAACACAGTGAGCGGCTATGCCGGCACGGTGCACTTCACAAGCACCGACGGCTCGGCCTCGTTGCCCGCCAACAGCACGCTGACCAATGGCACGGGCACATTCAGCGCGACGCTGAAGACGGCCGGCAACCAGACCATCACGGCGACCGATACCGTGACCAGTTCCATCACCGGCACAAGCGGCACGATTTCAGTCATTGCGGTCACGCACTTCTCCGTCACCGCGCCGGGCAGCACGCCCGCGGGCAGTGCGATCAACGTGACTGTGACGGCGTTGGACCTCAACAACGCCACGGTGACGGCCTATGCGGGCTCGGTGCATCTCACCAGCAGCGATGGGCAGGCAGTTTTGCCGGCGAATTCCACGCTGACCAACGGCACCGGCACATTCAGCGTCACGCTGAAGACGGCCGGCAACCAGACAGTGTCGGTCAACGATGTCGGCCAGCCGTCCATCACAGGTACAAGCAGCGCGATCAGTGTCAGTCCACTTGCCACAAACCACTTCACCGTCTCCGCACCGGCGAATGTCACGGCGGGAATTCCGTTCACTTTCACAGTCTTGCCATTTGATCAATTCAACAACCCGACGCTTCCGAGCTACACGGGCACGGTGCATTTCACCAGCAGCGATGGGGCCGCCGTGCTGCCGGCCAACTCCACGCTGGGCCCGCCGTTTAACGCGACGCTAAAGACCGCGGGAACTCAGACCATCACCGCCACGGACACCGTCACGAGTTCAATCACCGGCACGAGCAACAGCATCGCGGTGAGCGCGGCGGCGGCGACGCATTTCACTGTGAGCGCGCCGTCCGGCGCCACGGCGGGAAGCGCCTTCAATTACACCGTGACAGCGCTGGATCAGTTCAACAACACGGCGACCGGTTATGGCGGCACGGTGCACTTCACCAGCAGCGATGGGCTGGCCACACTGCCGGCCAACAGCACGCTGAGCAACGGCACTGGCACGTTCAGCGCTACGTTGAAGATCGCAGGCAACCAGACCATTACGGCGACGGACACGGTGACGGGTACCATCACCGGAACGAGCAACACGATTGCCGTGAGTGCCGCGGCAGCGACGCATTTCACGGTCAGCGCGCCTTCGAGTGCAACCGCTGGCACTGCGTTCAATTTCACCGTGACGGCACAGGATCAATTCAACAACACGGCCACGGGCTATGCGGGCACGGTGCATTTCACCAGCAGCGACGGGCAGGCCGTGCTTCCGGCGAACACCACGCTGAGCAACGGCACGGGCACATTCAGCGCGACGCTGAAGACGGCCGGCAGCCAGACCCTTACGGCCACTGACACGGTCACGAATACGATCACGGGCTTGAGCAATGCGATTGCGGTGAGTGCGGCGGCGGCGACGCACTTCACAGTCAGCGCGCCGGGCAGTGCCACGGCGGGGACGGCGTTCAACTTCACAGTGACGGCGCTGGATCCATTCAATAACACGGCCACCGCCTATGCGGGTACGATTCACTTCACCAGCAGCGACGGTTCGGCGGTGCTTCCTGCGAACAGCACGCTGACCAACGGCACGGGCACGTTCAGCGCGACGATGAGGACCGCCGGCAGCCAGACCATCACCGCGACGGACACGGTGACGGGTTCGATTACCGGCACGAGCAACACGATCGCGGTGAGTGCAGCGGCGGCGACGCATTTCACGGTCAGCGCGCCTGGGTCAACAACGTCCGGCGCACCATTCAGCATCACGGTTACCGCGCTCGATCAATTCAATAACATCGCGAAGTCCTATCTCGGGACGGTGCATTTCACGAAGACCGACAGCGGCGCTGCTTCGTCGGTGCCGGCGAATTACACGTTTGTGGGCGGCGACAACGGCGTGCACACGTTTACGAACGGCGTGACGCTGGTGACAGTCGGCAACCAGACGGTCACGGCCACCGATACGGTCACGGGTACGATCACCGGGGGTACGAATGTGCAGGTGAATCCGGCGGGGGCGACGCATTTCACCGTTAGCGCGCCGGGCAGCGCGACGGCGGGAACGGCCTTCAATTACACGGTCACGGCGCTGGATCAATTCGGCAACACCGCCACGGGCTATGCGGGCACGGTGCATTTCACCAGCACTGACGGCCAGGCAGTGCTCAACGCCAACACGACGCTGACCAACGGCACCGGCAGCTTCAGCGCGACATTGAAGAGCGCCGGCAGCCGGACGATCACCGCCACGGACACGGTCACAAGTTCGATCACCGGCACGAGCAACAGCATTGCCGTGAACGCCGCGGCTGCGACTCATTTCACGGTCAGCGCGCCGGGCAGCACCACGGCTGGATCGGCATTCAGCGTCACGGTGACGGCGTTGGATCCATTCAACAACATCGCCACAACGTACACAGGAACCGTGCATTTCACCAAGAGCGACAATGGCGCAGCCTCGGCGGTTCCCGCGGACTATACGTTCGTGGCGGGTGACAACGGCGTGCATATCTTCTCGAACGCCGTGACGCTGGTCACCGCCGGCACTCAGACGGTGACGGCCACGGACACGGTGAGCAGTTCGATCACCGGCACAAGCAACAACATCGCGGTGAACGCCGCGGCGGCGACGCATTTCTTAGTCAGCGCGCCTTCGACGACAACAGCGCTTGCACCGTTTAGCGTCACGGTCACGGCGCTGGATCAATTCGGCAACACCGCCAAGTCGTACGCGGGAACAGTGCATTTCACGAAGAGCGACAGCGGCGCGGGTTCCGCGGTTCCCGCGAATTATACGTTCGTGGCCGGCGACAACGGTGTGCACACCTTCAGCAACGGTGTGACATTTGTCACGGCGGGCAGCCAGACGGTCACCGCCACGGATACGGTCACAAGTTCGATCACCGGCACAGCGAATGTGACTGTGAATCCCGCGGCCGCAACGCACTTCAGCGTCAGCGCGCCGGGCAGCGCCACGGCGGGCACGGCGTTCAGCGTCACGGTGACGGCGCTGGATGCGGCCAACAACACCGCAACCGGCTACAGCGGCATGGCGCATTTCACGAGCAGTGACGCGAGCGCGGTTCTGCCCGCCGACAGCACGCTGACCAACGGCGCCGGCACATTCAGCGCGACGTTGAAGACCGCCGGCAACCAGACCATCACCGCGACCGATACGGTGACCGTTTCGATCACCGGCACAAGCAATACAATCGCGGTGAGCCCCGCGGCGGCGACGCACTACGCCGTCAGCGCGCCGTCCAGCGCTACGGCGGGAACGGCGTTCAACGTCACCGTGACAGCGCAAGATCAATTTAACAACACGGCGACGGCATACAGCGGCACGGTGCATTTCACCAGCAGCGACGCGCAGGCCGTGCTGCCGGCCAACAGCACGCTGACCAACGGCGCCGGCACATTCAGCAGCACGCTTAAGACTTCCGGGGCGCAAACGATCACGGCGACCGATACGGCAAGCGTCTCGATCACCGGAACCAGCGGCACGATCACCGTCAGCCCGATCGCGGCGACGCATTTCCTGGTCACGGCGCCTGCGAACATTAATGAAGGCGACACGTTCAACTTCACCGTCACCGCGCAGGATCCGTTCAACAACACCGATCCGACCTATGCGGGCACCGTGCATTTCACGAGCAGCGACGCCAAGGCCACGCTTCCGGCGAACAGCACGCTGACCAGCGGCGTGGGTTCATTCAGCGCGACGATCAAGAAAACCGGCAGCCAGACGCTCACGGCGACCGATACGGCGAAGGCAACGATCAACGGCACCGCGACGATTCAAGTCGCGAACGTCGCGCCGACGGTAACCATTGGCAATCTGCCGACGCTGCCGGAGACCGGCACGCCGATCACGCTGAGCGCGACGGTGGTCGATCCGGGCATCGACACCGACGTGGTGACGCTGGCTTGGACGGTGACGCGCAGCGGATCGACATTCGCGACCGGCAGCGGCGCGAGCTTCACGTTTACGCCGGACATCGAAGGCAGCTACGTGGTCACGGTCGTCGCGACCGATTCGGACAACGCGCAAGGCACCGCGACGGTGACCATCGCGGTCGATACGAGCGTGAAATTCCTGAGCGGGCCGTCGTACACGCCCGATCCGGCGGTGGTGAACGTCGCGGCGACATTCAGCGTGACGATGAAACCACCGGACGCGATTGTGACGTGGGACTTCGGCGACGGCACGCCCACCGCGACGGGGCAGACGGTGACGCACATTTACACGGTAGCCGGCAATTACACCGCGACCGTCACCGGCCAGAA
>Ga0209579_10002734_pt1 | contig 13195 bp, 7 predicted proteins | sample Coa_R1_2_FD_187152 | JGI IMG/M metagenome (GOLD analysis project Ga0209579, IMG submission 187152) | Surface soil microbial communities from Centralia Pennsylvania, which are recovering from an underground coalmine fire - Coalmine... | ecosystem: Environmental > Terrestrial > Soil > Unclassified... | reverse complement strand
AGGCAAGGAGGTCCGTCTTGGAATTACTAATAGCGCGCTATTTGGGACCATTACCACAGATGCAAGCTGCGGGGCGATCAACGGCTGGTTTGACTCGTTCACGCCACTCGGTGGAATGGTTCCGCTCGCCAACATCATGATGAGTGAAGTGATCTTCGGCGGCGTGGGTTCCGGACTTTACGGCATGCTAGTCGATGTCGTGCTTGCGGTTTTTATTGCCGGATTGATGGTGGGCCGCACGCCCGAATACCTCGGGAAGAAGATTGAAGCGTACGACGTCAAGATGGCGATGTTATTTGTTCTCGTGTTTCCCCTTGTCATCTTGACTTTCACCGCAATCGCTGCAGTCAAACCTTTTGGGACCGCCGGTATTTCGAATCCAGGTCCGCATGGATTCACCCAGATTCTTTATGCATTCGTTTCAGGCGCCGGCAACAACGGCTCTGCGTTTGGCGGACTGACAGTCAATACGCTCTGGTACGACACCGCAATCGGATTCGACATGCTGCTTGGCCGATTTTTCATGATCATTCCGATGCTTGCCATTGCCGGCAACCTTGCGCAGAAGAAATATGTTCCCCCTTCGTCCGGGACATTTCCAGTCACCACGCCACTCTTCACGGTGTTGCTGATTGGCGTGATTTTGATCGTGGGCGCGCTGACATTCTTTCCTGCATTGAGCCTGGGCCCCGTTCTTGAGCACCTGCTCATGGCTGCGGGCAAGACGTTCTAAGGGATTTTTATGGGAATGACGCAAACATCGCCTGTTTCAGAAGTGCAATCTGTTCACCTGGGACGCTCGCCGCGCAAGCCGAGGAAGAAGGCGGTTTGGGAGTGGAGGATCGTCAGCCGCGCGGTCTGCGACGCCTTTCTCAAACTGAATCCTCACAAAATGATGGGCAATCCTGTCATGTTCGTGGTCGAGATTGGCAGCGTCATCACGACCATGCTTTTGTTACGAGGCGGCGCAGATTTTAAATTCAATCTGCAGATCACGCTCTGGCTGTGGTTCACCGTGTTGTTTGCCAACTTTGCCGAGGCAATGGCAGAGGGCCGCGGCAAGGCACAAGCCGAAGCCTTAAGGCGCGCCAAAGCAGAGACTATGGCGAACCGCCTGCTTCCGGATGGAAAAACTGAAACAGTGCCAGGCTCCAAGCTGCGTGCCGGAGACATGGTATTGGCCGAGGCGGGAGAACTCATTCCCGGTGACGGTGAAATTGTCGAAGGCGTTGCCTCGGTGGACGAATCGGCCATTACCGGCGAGTCCGCGCCGGTGATTCGCGAAGCTGGCGGGGATCGATCGGCGGTTACCGGTGGAACACGCGTGCTCTCCGATTGGATCAAAGTGAAAATTACCTCCAATCCAGGTGAGACTTTCCTCGATCGCATGATTGCCTTGGTCGAAGGCGCCGAACGCCAAAAGACTCCGAACGAAATCGCGCTTAATATTTTGCTGGCAGGATTGACGATCATCTTTCTGCTTGCGGTCGTGACGCTGCAGCCGTTCGCGATCTATTCCGGATCGCCGCAAACCGTCTTTGTACTCGTGTCGCTGCTCGTGTGTCTGATTCCCACCACCATCGGTGGACTCTTATCAGCAATCGGAATTGCCGGTATGGATCGCCTGGTTCAGCATAACGTGCTCGCCATGTCGGGCCGCGCCGTCGAAGCCGCCGGCGACGTAAATACTTTGCTTCTCGATAAGACTGGAACGATCACGCTCGGCAACCGGCAAGCTACTGAATTGTTTACCGCACCCGGAGTAACCGAGGCCATGTTGGCCGATGCCGCTCAACTTTCCTCTCTTGCGGATGAAACGCCCGAAGGCCGCTCCATCGTTGTGCTCGCGAAAGAGAAGTACGGTCTGCGCGGCAGGGAAGTGGGAACGCACGACGCTGAGTTCATTCCCTTCAGCGCCATGACTCGCATGTCGGGCGTGAACTTGGATGGCAGGTCCATCCGCAAGGGCGCCGCCGATGCCATCGCGAAGTACCTGGAGGAAAACGGCAGCTCGCTTCCCAAAGAAGTGCGCGAGAGTGTGGACGGCATCTCGCGGAGCGGGGGAACTCCACTGGTTGTCGCAGAGAATGATCGTGCGCTCGGCGTCATTCAACTCAAAGATATCGTCAAAGGCGGCATGAAACAGCGCTTCGACCAATTGCGCGCCATGGGCATCAAGACGGTAATGATCACCGGCGACAATCCACTTACGGCAGCAGCAATCGCGCGCGAGGCGGGCGTGGATGATTTTCTCGCCCAGGCCACGCCCAAAGACAAGATGGACCTGATCCGCAAAGAACAGGCCGAGGGCAAGCTCGTCGCCATGACTGGAGACGGCACCAATGATGCACCAGCGTTAGCACAAGCCGACGTTGGCGTCGCCATGAATACAGGGACGCAAGCCGCAAAAGAAGCCGGCAACATGGTCGATCTGGATTCGAATCCGACGAAGCTGATCGAAATCGTCGAAATCGGCAAACAGTTGCTGATGACGCGCGGTGCTCTTACCACTTTCTCAATCGCCAACGATGTCGCAAAATACTTTGCGATCATTCCGGCAATGTTTGCGGGGACGTTTCCGGTGCTGAATGCGTTGAACATCATGCACTTGAAGACGCCGGAGTCGGCCGTGCTTTCGGCGGTAATCTTCAACGCGGTCATCATTATTGCACTGATCCCACTGGCGCTCCGTGGTGTGAAATATCGCGCCATGGGCGCGGCTGCGCTGCTACGCAACAATTTGTGGATTTACGGCGTCGGCGGAATCATCATTCCCTTCATCGGGATCAAGCTCATCGATATGCTCATCACGCGCACCGGTTTGGCTTAGGAGTTCTTATGAAGAAAAATCTGCTCACCGCTTTCCTAATGACGATCGCAACTACTGTTCTGCTCGGCATCATTTACCCGCTCGTAGTTACAGGGTTAGCGCAAGTTCTCTTTCCCAAGAAAGCCAACGGCGAGTTGATCGAAGCCAATGGCAAGATTGTTGGCTCTCGTTTGCTTGCGCAGAGCTTCACCGGCGCCCGTTACTTTCATCCGCGGCCATCGGCGGCTAACTACGATGCTACGAATTCCAACGGTTCGCAGTTGGGACCGACAAACCACCAGCTTATCGATCGCGTGAAGGGGGACGTCGCGGGGCTGCAGGCTGAGAATCCGGGAACTCCGGTTCCAATTGACCTGGTCACCACTTCGGCTTCCGGTCTTGATCCCGACATCACTCCTGCTGGGGCCGAGTTTCAGCTTCCGCGCGTAGCCAAGGCCCGTGGATTGAGCGAAGACGCCGTGCGCCAGGCGGTTCGCCGGCATACCGAACAACGTCAATTCGGATTTCTGGGCGAGCCACGGGTGAACGTACTTGAATTAAATCTTGCGCTGGACCAGATTCAGCAAACCCGGCCATCGAACTGAATCTATGCTGGATCCTACTGATTCTTAAGCAGCTACACTCAAAAGCAAGTCGCCGCTGAGCCTCCAACATGCGTTCCAAAACACAAAACTAAAGTGACCTTACGTGCCTGTATCTCCATTGGATAGCATTTGCACACGGGGCACCTTTTTTGGTCCATGGAGGCAAGGAATCATGGCGAATCACAGGCGTTTGCGCGGGTTAAAAGCAACGCTGTTACTTCTTGGGTTAATACTGCAGTCAGCGTTGATAGCCGAGGGGCAAAGCGCACAGGTACCACCAACACCAAATTCGCCGGCGAGTCCAACCTCCCACGCTGACAACGACTCCTCCTCAAACGATCAAGACCCTCCCGGCCGCATTGCCCGGCTCAATTTCATCGACGGCGCGGTCTCGTTTCAACCCGTCGGCGAAAACGACTGGCGCGACGCTTCTCTGAATCGGCCTCTGGTCTCAGGTGACAATCTCTGGGCCGATAAGGATTCTCGTGCTGAAGTTCATATTGGATCGACGGCTCTGCGGCTTGCTCCGATGACCGGGATTACGTTGTTGGAAGTGAGCGATCATGCGACCCAGATTCGTCTGGTCCAGGGATCTCTGATTGTTCGCCCGCGCCATGTCGATAACGGAGATGCGTACGAGATCGACACTCCCAATCTGGCCTTCGTCATCACCCAACCCGGCGATTATCGCGTTGATGTCGATCCCGACGGCGCTCACACGGATGTTACGGTTTTTCGCGGGCACGGCGAAGTCACTGGCGGCGGATCTTCTTACACCGTCCTTGCGAGCCAGCACGCCAGCTTCATGGGTACCGATCAGTTGAGTTACGCAGTTCACGAAATCCTGCCGGACGATGGATTCGATAACTGGGCTTTGCAGCGCGATCGCAGCGAAGATGACGCCGATTCCGCAAACTACGTTTCGCGCGACATGACAGGATACGAAGATCTGGATCAGTACGGCGATTGGACGTATGTGGCTGGCTACGGTCCGGCATGGAGTCCCAGAGTCGTGGAAGCGGGCTGGGCGCCGTATCGCTTCGGTCGTTGGACGTGGGTCGGTCCTTGGGGATGGACATGGGTTGCAGACGAGCCTTGGGGCTTCGCACCATTTCACTACGGACGATGGGCCTTTGTTGGCGCGAACTGGTTCTGGGTCCCGGGATCTGCGGCGGTGCGTCCGGTCTATGCTCCTGCACAGGTCGCATGGATCGGTGGCGGACCAGGAGCACATTTTTCATTTGGAGCAGGCGTTGGCTGGGTCCCACTCGCGCCAGGAGAAGTTTTTGTTCCTTCCTACCGGGCAAGCCGGGCATACGTGAATAACGTGAATCTGACCAACACACACGTGGAGATGACAAGAATTACTAATGTCTACAACAGCAATGTGAACCGGACGACGACTGCGAACGAAATTACTTATGTGAACCGCAACGTGAACGGGGGAGTGACAGTCGTCTCCCGCGAAACGTTCGTCAATTCGCAATCTGTCGGAAAAAACGTTGTCACAGTCCCAGCAAAAGAGTTGGCGTCCCTTCCGGCGTCGCGCGAGGCTTCAGTCGAGCCGCTGCGACCTCGCATCGGCGAGGAAAAGCTGGTAGCGAGCAAACCGCCCCTAGCCTCGATGAACCGCCAGGTAGTAGCGCTTCGAACACCGGCCCCCATGCCTCAGTCGTTAGACCTGGGCGAAGCGCAGGCGGTACACCCAAGCCAGGTTCAATTGGTGCGGCAACAATCGCCGGGCAGGCCCGTTCCCGTCACCATTCTGCCCGTGCATCAAACTCAAGTACAAGAGGAGTCCCGTTCATTCACGCCAATTTCCGATGGAAGTGCTCACGCTAAAGCGTCGCGCGTCTGGGAGGAGCAAGGCACACCCGAGCCTCCGAGGAGCGCCGAGGCTCAACCAGGCAATGAGAGGTACGCGCAACATAGTCAACCTTCTTTGAGCGCACACTCGACGCAGCACTCCCAGCAGCCGGTGCAGTCGTCGCATTCGCTTCCCAAACCCGCAGCCCCACCCCAGCTAAAACATGCACAGGAGCAAGAGCCGAAGTATAGCTCCTGGCACCAACAGAAATCCTGGTCTTCATCTTCATCCTCGCATCCGTCATCGAGTTCCACGTCGAAGCCTGCAACTTCGTCGACATCCGCCCACAAATAGCATTGACGCGAACCGGACCGCTGCGGTCTCATAGGTTCGCATGCGTTATTATTTGCGCGTAAACCAAACGGATATCGAATAACGGCAGAATCGCCGGGAAGCTCGTTAACAAGCCACTTCCCGGCGTAACTTTCTCGCCAAACTTTGCCCATGGCTGATCTTGTCACCAACAATCAGAAACGTCCTGTCCTGAACTGGATGGATGTCCTCTGGCTCATCTTTCTCGCCGGACTTGCCGTCTTGCCGCCCGTGCGGGAATATCATAAGCAACTAACGCTGCTGGCCATCGGAATCGTCCAGGTAAGCGAAGGGTGGCTGGTCGCGCGCTTTCTAAGGCGGGGAGCGGTCTATGTTGTCCTCCTCAAAATTGCTCTCGCCACCTTGCTGATCGATCACACGGGCGAACCCGGCATCAACAGCAGCTACTATCCCATCTTTTACGTTCCGATCGTCACGGCTGCCGAATATTTCGGACCCTGGGCGACGCTGCTCTGGACCGGATTAGCGTCGGCTGCCTACTGCTCCTATCTTTATCCGGCTCTGCAGGAATATGAAATAACCACCGAAGCCTATGGCTTGCTGGCAATTCGCGTTCTTTTCTTTTTCCTGGCGGCCATGGTGGTCAACCGGTTCGTGGTTGAAAATCGGCGCCAGATCAAGCGCTATCAAGAATTGGCGGAAACCCTGGCCGAGACCAATCGCAGATTAGAGCAGGCACAAGAAGAAGCCCGCCGTTCCGAACGCCTGGCGGCTCTGGGACAGATGTCCGCTGGGCTAGCCCACGAAATCCGCAACCCGCTTGGAGTGATCAAGGGCTCCGCCGAAATGCTCCATCAGAAACTCGACGCCTCGAACCCTATCGCAGTCGAACTGGCGGGATACATTTCAACCGAGACCAACCGCTTAAGCGCGTTGGTGACGCGCTTTCTCGATTTTGCCCGTCCGCTGCACGCCGATTTAGCGCCGCAGCAAATCACGGCTGTCCTCGATCACGCTCTCCAATTTGTCTCGCTCGCGCAACCGAGCGACAGTGTCCCTGTGCACGTAGAGAAAGAGTATCAATCCAATCTGCCTGCGATTCCTATCGACGAAGGCCTTTGCGAGCAGGCGTTCGTTAATCTGATACAAAACGCATACGATGCCATGGGCAGCAACGGGGGAACGTTGCGGCTGGTTGCGAAAACGGCTACATCGGCCGATCGCGAGGGGGTCGAAGTGCGAATCGAAGATAACGGGCCGGGCATCCCGGACAAACTGCGGGAACAGATTTTCAATCCTTTTGTCACCACGAAGAAAAGTGGAGTCGGACTCGGTCTATCGATCGTCTCCAGAATCATTGACGGTCATCACGGCAGCATTCGCGTAGAAAACGGTTCTGGTCCGGACAGCCAGCAGGGCGCATCTTTTGTGCTGTTTTTACCGGCGGCTGGGCTTCCCTCGGCCGATCATGCATCTTAGGGAAGAATGGTTCGCGGTGCAAAAAGCAATTCATTTATGTCGACAATTCTGATAGTCGAAGACGAATCCAAGATGCGGCGCTTGCTGGAACTGAATCTCGGCGACGACGGCTTCACCACGATTGCTGCAGAGGACGCCGAGGCCGGCATGAAGCTGCTTCGCGAAAATAGCGTCGATCTGGTTATTACCGACCTCAAACTGCCGGGAATGAATGGTATTGAATTCCTGCAAGGAGTAAAGCGCTTCAATTCTGCGATGCCTGTCGTCGTAATGACTGCCTTTGGCTCCGTCGAGACTGCTGTCGAAGCTATGAAGGCCGGGGCCAGCGACTACGTCCTGAAACCGTTCTCACTCAGCGAAATGCGCATGGTTGTGCGCAAGGAGTTGGATGTCCGCAACCTGCGCGAAGAAAACCGCACCCTCCGCGAGGCTCTCGGAAAGCGCTACTCCCATCCCAATGTGGTAGCGCGCAGCGCGAAGATGCAAGAGGTTCTTGCCACAGTAGATCGCGTAGCACCGACGAATTCGACCATTCTTCTCGGAGGAGAAAGTGGAGTAGGCAAAGATTTAATCGCTCACGCCATTCACGAAAAATCCCGCCGTACGGCCGGCCCTTTTATCAAGATCAACAGCACCGCGATTCCCGAGAATCTTCTCGAGAGTGAATTATTTGGCTACGAAAAAGGAGCTTTCACCGGGGCGGGCATGAGTAAACCTGGCAAGTTCGAGCTAGCGGATAAAGGCACACTTTTTCTCGATGAGATCGGTGACGTTCCTTCGGCAACGCAAGTGAAACTTCTGCGTGTACTGCAAGAGCGCGAGTTCGAGCGGCTCGGCGGCACGAAAACCATAAAAGTGGATGTGCGCCTGATCGCAGCCACCAACCGCGATTTGCGCGAAGCCCTCGAGCAGGGAACGTTTCGCGAAGATCTTTACTATCGTCTCAACGTAGTACCGATCGACATTGCTCCACTTCGTCAGCGCAAGGAAGATATTCCGGATCTGGTAAATCTTTTCATTTCCAATTTCGCCGGAGATTCGGGAAAGCCAGTCGAGAGCATTACGCCCGAGGCAATGCAGGTTCTGATGAATTACCACTGGCCGGGAAATGTGCGCGAGTTGCAAAACATCATTGAGCGGGCCTGCGCCCTGGCCAAGGGAAACGTGCTCGATGTGGCCGATATTCATCTGGATCAGCGTCCGCTCAAAGCAACAAACGGAGCAAGCGCATTCCTGCCCGAAGGTATGACCCTCGAAAAATGGGAAGACGAAATGATTCGGGAAGCGCTTCGCCGTGCAAACGGAAATAAAAGCCAGGCCGCGCGGCTTCTTGGCCTGTCGCGGAATGCCTTGCGCTATCGGCTTTCGAAGATCGGCATTGCGGACGAAGGGGAAAAAGAGCTGTAGCTGGCTTTCGGCTGAAAACCACCACCTTGGCCGAAGACGGCCACCGCATTGAGAAACAATTCTCGCCTTTCGCTTGCACGGTGCTGAATCTTGCTGAAACTGCGACCTTTAGCTCGCTCAACTCTGCCCTTGGTTTGGCAGTGCAGTTGCTTTGTTGAAAACGCATCAATCCCAGAAATTCCGGGTTTAATTAAGTAGCAGCGTAGGACGCAGTTTATGAAGAACAAATTCCTATCGAGTCTTGCAGTTTTGTTGCTCGTATTGAGCGCTGGAACATTGACGGCCATCAATGCGCAGACGACAGATGAAACTCCGGCGCCATCCGATCAGCCCAGTGCGCCCATGGAGATGGGGGTTCCTCAGCAGGCCCCGCCGCCGGGCCAGGCTCCTCCGTCTTCGCCGCAGCCCGGTCAGCCGCCGCAAAACATGCCCGAAGCACAACCCGGCGGACCCTCCGGCGAAGGCCCTGCCGATGTAAAGCAAGGGGTAGGCCGAATTAGCTTTATGCGCGGCGATGTTTCAACGCAGCGCGGAGACTCCGGCGATTGGTCGGCGGCGACTCTGAATCAACCGGTAATGAACGGAGACAAGGTTTCGACAGGAGTTGGTGCGCGCGCCGAAGTGCAGCTCGATTACGCCAATATTCTGCGCCTAGGACCGAACTCGCAGGCCAACATTGCGAATTTCACCCATAACTACATTCAGGTCCAACTCGGCCAGGGTATGGCCGACTACGTTGTATGGAACGAGAGCGAAGCCGAACCTGAGATCGATACGCCGAACGTTTCAATTCATCCCGCGCACCAGGACGTGGTTGTCCGCGTGGAAGTCCGCGCAGATGGCGACACGGTCGTGACCGTGCGCAAAGGCGAGGCGCAGATTTCAACGCCGAAAGGTATCGCCGATGTGAAAGAAGGCCAGATGGCCATCGTCCGCGGAACGACTGAAGATGCGCAATACAAGATCTCGTCCGCTCCCGACCGCGACGATTGGGACATCTGGAACAGCGAGCGCGATCACATGATTCACAGTGCGCGAGCCTGGCAGCACACCAATCGCTACTACACAGGTTCAGAGGATCTCGATGCGAATGGTCGCTGGGAGAACGTACCCGACTGCGGCCAAATTTGGGTTCCGAATGAGCCGGATGGTTGGGCTCCATACCGCGACGGCAACTGGGTGTGGGAGCCTTATTACGGCTGGACTTGGGTCGGCTACGAGCCTTGGGGCTGGGCACCTTATCACTATGGACGCTGGATGTGGTACGGAGGTGCATGGGGATGGTGGCCGGGTCCGGTTTGGGGTCCGCGCTTCTATCGCCCATTCTGGGCGCCGGCTTATGTATCGTTCTTTGGATTTGGAGGTGGTTTCGGTTTTGGAGTCGGGTTTGGCTGGGGTGGTTTCGGCTGGTTGCCGCTCGGACCCGGTGACTGGTTCCATCCCTGGTGGGGCGGATACGGCGGACGCTTCGGTTGGGTAGGCTACGGCCGTTTCGGTGAATTCGGCCGTTTCGGCGGATTTGCGCCGCTGCATGCCGGAGTTCGCTTCTCCAATGTTGCTCACATTAACGACGCACATATCGGCGGAGCGCTCTCAACCGTTCATGCTGGCCAGTTCGGAGCAGGTCGGGTAAGTGCGGTGGCCGCGAGTCACGAGCAAATCGGTTCGGCTCGGATGATGACCGGCAACTTGCCGGTGGTGCCAAGCCGATCCAGCTTGTCAGCAAGCGGACGAGCCGCGGCTCCATCGACCATTCATAACGCGCCAGCGCATTTCGCTGGCACCCAGACCGCATCTCGGCCCGCATCGTTCCAGGAGCAGACGGCGCATCTGCAGCAGTCGATGCAGCAGAGTCATGTTTCTTCTGTTACCGCGGGAGCGCGTGGATCGGAAGCGGGTGCAATGGGATCGCGCGCTGCGATGTCTGCGGGAGCAGGAAAGCCGAGCGCAGGTACGCCAGCGACGGGTAGGGGAGGGAATAGCACCGCTGGCAGAACCGGCAGCTCATTTGGAAACTCAACTCGCAGTTCCGCAGGTGCCCCTTCTTCGGGCAATCGCGGGGGATGGAGTTCGTTCTCGCAGCCATCTCACAGCCCCGGGGCATCAACCTCCGGACGCGGCGAAAGCGGCAGCTATTGGAACCGGACCTCGCCAAGTTCGAACTACTCGCGTGGTTCCGGTGCAAGCGGCAGCGGTTCGAGGCCGCAACTGAGCATGAGGCAGCCGATCGCCCAGCCACGATCATCTGGCTATAGCAGCGGCTATCACGGCTACGGCGGCTTTAGCAGTGGTACTCGCAACGAAGGCAGCTACGGTGGCAGCCGCGGCTCGTACAGTTCGCCGAGCTATGGCGGCAGCCGCGGAGGTTATAGCGGCGGCTCACACAGCGCACCGAACTACGGCGGCGGCCATTCGTCGAGCGGTCATTCCTCCGGTGGAGGAGGCCATTCGAGTGGCGGGCACCGGTAATTAAGGTTGGTCGTGTAAGGCGAAGTGAAGGTCAGAGGCAAGAAAGGCGTGCCAAACGGCACGCCTTTCTTAATTTCGTCGAGAGCGGTTTGCTAGCATCAGGAGCATCAATCGCTCGTGCACTGCTTACGGTCTTGCATACGCTGGACTATCCGGGTCGGGCCGATCATAATCGCGGCCGTACTTATTCTTGTGTGCGACCTCAAGATCCGATTCCGCCAGGCTAAAATTTCCCAGGAAGGTATCTCGTTCATTGACGGTGATCTCCCGCTCCGCCGCTTGCAACACATCCGTCGGAACCGACGGATGAAACACGTGTATTTGGTATCGTCCCGGAGCCACGTCCGGGATGCTGATATCGCCCCGCCAGGTTGAAATCGCATAATAGGGCGTATTGAGGGCAATCACCACCGCGTTCATCTGCGCATGAATGTTGCAGAAAATATACGAGATTCCGGGCTTATCGAACTGCACGAACTGTGTTGTGCCGCTTTCATAGAGTCCCAGATCAAAGCGTTTTCCGTCGAACAGCGAGAACACGTTATGAAAAAACGGATCGCGATTCGGGAATTCCACCTTGCCTCCAGCCGGTATCACCACCAGCGAGGGATGGAAGGCTTTGTCCTTCTGTACGATCTGCGGAATGTCCGCGGCCCGCTGCTTCGCCATAGCTGGATCCGGCGTATTCCCCAAAGGCGTGAGCCAAACCACCACTTTGGTTGCGTCGCCGATCCGCCGTCCATTTCGGGTAAGTTGTACCTTCCCTTTGAGTTCCACATTCTGCGCCACTGCAAGCGTGCACAGCGCGACTGAGCACAGGAGAACGAAAGAGCCGCTTCGAAAAAGTCTAACGCGAGAGTGGAGCAAGCTGTGCATCTTCAGAACAGTATCCCCATCGCCAGATTAATTTGGTTTGTCGTGCTGGCGGCGCTGTAGATCGGAAACGTATGCAGGCGCCGAAACTCGGCCGAGAGCAACAAATCCGAACGTGGTCTATAGACGATGTTTCCAAGCTGCCCTCGGTTGCGCCCAAGGATCGTGCTGTAGTTGTTCGCATCCGTAGCAAAACCGCGAATATCTCCGGCAAAAGCGTCGTCCTCGCCGAAGACTCCGTTCAATTCGATCTTGGGAGTGAGTTGGAATTTCAGTTGACTCCATCCCCCTGCCGAATCGAGTCCGCGAATGGGGGTTGCCCGGCCGTATGGGCCTCCGAACAAAACCGCGCGTCCGATGCCAGCGCCCAGACCGCCGATGCCACGCCCACGATAAAATTCGCCCGACAGTCCCAGCCGCCGCACGATCGGAATTCTCCAATCCGCCATGCCGCCCCAGCCATCCACATACCGGTCCCACGACCAATCCTGGCGGCCGAAGTAGCCTGCTACCCCCAAGGTCAGGGGGTGATCATGCACCGGGCGCGACCAGGCGGTGCGAACCGCGTAAGCCGGCTGTCCGGAAGCTTCGCCGGACTGAGGCGTTCGATCGTAGGAATTGCTCGGGGGCTCCCAATCCAAGTTATCCAGAATTCCAGCTTGCAACGTCAGCGTCTGCTGATCGGAAAGGTCAAATCGATGTTCGATTCGAATCTGAGGCGTCCATCCCCAGAGATTTCCGGCATAGGCAAACGCCGGAATCGCGAGTGAAGCAAAAGAGGTGGGAGACAATGGTGAAACAAACAACGAATCCTGCCCGGCGATCACGGAGGTGTGCTGCCAATCCAGCCGCACGCTTCCGGTTTGCAGGCGCGCGATACCGAAGTTCACGCCATTTGGGGTCGCGGGAAATCCTCCGGCAAAGTCGAATACGACGTTGGCTGAGCTCCTTGCTCCCATCACTGTCGGCCCGAAGATTTCCAGCCCGACTTCGCTTTGCCGCAGCGTGGCTCCAAAACTCGCCCCCGAACCGCCGGGAGTAACCGGTTGAGCGTAGTCGGGAAAATCCAGATTGTCAGACGCGCCGACATTGCGAAATGCGTTCATCAACACGATTCCTGAGAGCCGTGCGCGATATTTGGCAGCAGTTTCGACCTTGGTCTGATACTGCTCATTAACCTTCGAACCTAGCAGTTGAGTGGACTCCTCCAGTTTCTGAATGCGGTTCGCCAAATCAGCCTGTGAGGATGTGTCGGAGGCATTCTGAACGGCAGCTTGCGTCGCGGGTGCCGGTTGTTGATTTTCACCCCTTGGCTGCGCCGCAGGAACAGAACCGCCGTTCCCATTCGCAGCCACCGCCAAGGGAGCCAGCAGCCGGCGAGTGTCTTGCAATTCCTGGCGAAGTTCCTGCATG
>Ga0209579_10002733_pt1 | contig 13196 bp, 11 predicted proteins | sample Coa_R1_2_FD_187152 | JGI IMG/M metagenome (GOLD analysis project Ga0209579, IMG submission 187152) | Surface soil microbial communities from Centralia Pennsylvania, which are recovering from an underground coalmine fire - Coalmine... | ecosystem: Environmental > Terrestrial > Soil >... | reverse complement strand
CGGCCGACAATTTGAGGTTGCTGATAGATGTCACCTTTAATGATCGCACGACGTGCGATTATGACTTGAGCCGTCCGATGAGAAGGGCCAACGCTACGGCTCCGGGCTAGGGCCCCCGCGGTTGTAGGCCCGACTCGGTCCTTGGGCTTCAGTTGCTCGGCCGCGCCTTGGCATTTGCTCGGCGCGCCCCTGGCCTAACCCTTCAAAGCCGCATACTGCCGCAGGTCCCGATTGATCCAGAGCCAATCATCCCCTTGCGGGCGCCGTACTCGGTCTTACTTGCAGATCGCGGGGGCCGTGCGAGGCGACTGCAACTGGGACTTCACATTACAGCCGGTCCGTACCCTGACGCCGAATTACCGGACCCAATGGCGTTTGTCGGCACGAATCCGCAGGTGCCATGCGAACCTCTTTTCGGGTCAATGGCATGGGCGGAATAGGTTCAAGGAAAGGAAGTTCCCGACAAGGCCGCATCCCCTGGAAGAGATTCGCTGAGGACGTTGGGGACTTGATTTCTGAAATTGCAGGTGCTGTACTCGGAGCATGGGACAACCTTTCGTTCCGTTTGTATACCCGCCTCGAGTTCCGGAACCACCGAAGCGCAAGGTCTTCGTGTCGTTCTATCAAGGTGATCGAACAGAAGTTGACGCTTTTATCTACCGATGGACGCAGGGAGAAACAGTGTTCATCCCGAAGGCGTTGGGCATCTCGGCAAATGATGACTTTATAAACAGCACCAACCCGGAGTACGTGATGGGCAGAATACGGGAAAAGTACCTTGGGGATTCGACCGTCACTATCGTATTGGTTGGGAAATGCACGCACAGCAGGCGGTATGTGGACTGGGAGCTCAAGGCTTCCCTCCGGCGGTCCGCTTCTCCGGGAGCAACTCTCCCAAACGGTCTCATCGGAATCATTTTGCCGAGTTCTGGTACCTCTGCTTTTCTTCCTCCACGATTTGAGGCTAACTGGACCCAGAGCCACATAAACTGCTACGCCAGATATTGGGTCGCGCCCAGCTCCGCTGAACAACTGAGAGGCTGGATAGAAGACGCCTTTGCCGCCCGAACGGCGCGGGCGGGGCTCATCCAGAATGCTGCCGACATGATGAAGTACAGCGCTAAGTGTCGAGCGTGCAACATCACTCACTAAGAAAGTGGCGACTATTCAGTCTGATCTCTCTCATTTCAACTCCTGCTGGTCCGGCTCTATGTCCCTCCGCGGTCCAGGAGGTTGACCAAGTGGCGTTCAAGATCTCCCCGTGTTTGACTGGGAAAGTTGACCAACTCCCGTGCCGCCGGTGGAACAATCCGGGTGTCATCGAGGCAGAACATCCAGATTTCGAGTTTCCCACTCCTTGCTCGGTCAAGTGCTAGTTGGAGTTCATCGTAGCACCATGGGCTGCATGCGTATTCTCTGCACCACAATGCGATGAAAACACTTGCCCTGTAAATGTGTTCAGTGATCTCGCCCTGGATCGCCCGACCGGCCCCAAAATCCTGCTCATCGCGGTAGACGCTAACATCCCTTCGCCGAAGTGCCATCTCAACATAGTCTGCATCTTGCGGTCGGCAACGGGCATAGCTGACGAAGACTTTCGGTGGCGATGGAGATGGCAAACCGGCCGGCCGTGCCTTCGCCAACTGGTCTAGGAGCTCTACCGCCTGGCCGATGCGCTCGGCGCTATGGAGTGCCGCAATGTCATCACCTAATCGGTCCTCGAGTTCATGGCGGCGCTGGTCGAAGCACTCGGCAGCAGCTCCTCCGAGGAATGATAGCGGCAGCACTAACTTGCGGCGGTTTCGGGCGACCTGGAGCAGCAGGCTTGCAGACTGCGCCAGCCTGCCTCCTAGGGCAATCACCGCGTGGCTCCGATCCATTGCGGCAATCTGGCACAGCAGCCACGCATATCTCCATTCGGGTTGAGCCTGCTCATTTCTGGAGACAGGTTGCGGGTACCGTTGAATCCTGTTCTCTGGAATCGTCCGAACCAGGCTGGCCAACAGGCCTTTCACCTCCTCATGGTCCGGGAAGTGAAATTCGATGACCGGGCCCTCGCGAGCGGCTAGAGCTTCGGCTGCACCCCGGACTGCCGACGTATCGGCGGCGTCTGGGTATGGACTACAAACCAGCAGGTCGTCGCCTGCTGCAATGAGATTTCTGCCAATCGTTTCCATGGACCCGTGCAGGGTCTGCGTCTGAGCCAGATCCTCTGGCGAACCACGTTCTGCCGTAGACCCCCCGATCACAAAGACTTTCATTGGCGATCAGCTCTTCGGACTGAAGAAAGTGCTCCGGAAATCGCACACAGCGGTCTCATTACGCGTCTATTGCTTCAGCAAGCGTCCTAACCCCATACTCACGAGGGCCGCAATGTCGCTGGGCCGATGCGTGGCGGCCAGACGCCTGTTCTCTTCATCACTCAGCCCGTTACTCAAGCCCTTCCAGGTCAACGAAATGGCGCGCAGTTTGTCCCGGCCCGTAATCCAGCGGGGGTCGTCCAGTGGCGCATCGGTCCGCCGTGCGAGCCACGCGTTGTTGTCCACACCGAGAGCCTCCACAATGTCCGCTGTTACCCCGCCAAAACCGCCCGCAAGATAGACCGGCTGGGCGGCCTCGATCGCGATCAGTGCTTCCTCCATGAGGCCAGGCAACTCGCCCTGAAAGCCATGGCGCTTCCCGCCGATCAAAACTCGGCCGTTCGTTTGCGAAGTCATATAGCGCCGGAGAGCGGTCAAGCCCTCGCGGCGAGTCGAGGCATCCTCCACTGCCTCGGGGTTCTCGCCTCGTCCAGTTGCAGCGTCGGTCTCTTTCCCGGTCAAGTCGAGGCAGACGATACGGCCGAACAAACCCAAATCCTTGCGCCGTGTTTGAAGTTCCGATAGCGACAGCTTCCGGTGCTCCTGCCAAGCGAGACAGACCATTAACGGCTGATCGCGCCGACTGTACTTCTGCAGTTCCTGCAGTAGGAAAACGGTGTATCCCTCTGGAGACAGATGCCCGCCATAAGCAAGGCTTCCGCCAGAAACGAGCACGGATCGAGCGATCTCGGCGAGCGCCAGACGAAAATGCGTCTCCTGCAAGCCGAGCCGGTAGAGGTCGGGGGTTTCCGAGACAGAGATGCCGATGCGGAGGTCGGAAAGTGCGCCGCTGGGGAGAATTTCCGCCATTCTTACCCACCTCTTGCGGCGAGCTGCCGCGGGGTCATTATGTCAAGCAGCGGCCCCGGGTGGCCAAGCCCTGTAATCTGATCAAGTACGAACTTCTCTTCTGGCCCGAGCGGGGGATCCGGATGCAAGATTCGAAGCGTGCCGGCTGCGTGGCTTCGCCCAGCTTTTCGTTCGCTTTCTAGCCAAGCGGCAAGGGTAGTCGGCTCAGGCGCATGCGGGGCCCACCAGGAAATCCCCAAGTCCTTTCGGCTGTTGCCCAGTTGCGCCTGCCGGCGCCAAAGAGCACGTTTCAGACATTCATCTACAAGCAAGTTCAACCCAAGGCGGATATCTGCGTCTCTCCAGTGATCTCCTTCGTGACGGGCCGGCACACGCGGGACGTGATCCATAAGGAACGACCCGCGTTCTTCACCATGACTGAGCGCGTCTAGCATCACGATGGGCATGCCTTCTCGTTTGGCGATCACCATCTCGCGCTGGCACCACTCCCGGCTCGAGTACAGATCCGTTCTGAGAGCGAGCATTGCGCTACTGGCGGCTTGCGCTCGAAGTTCTTCATCCCAGAGCTCGCTGGGCTGAAGATCCTTGGCGTCAAAAAACTCCCGAAGTCTGGTCCGCAAGATGATAGAACGGACACGATCGATCAGGTCCAGGATCTCGGATTCTTCGGAAATGCCGGCACGTTTGGTATGACTGATAAAAACAGTTAGTCGTTCTCCGGGCACTCCCGCGAATTGCGCTATTCCCTGCGCCAGGTCGCGGCAGCGGAGTTCGTCATCTGGTTCGTCCGGCGGAGTCCCGAGAGGTCGTGTGGCGATCTGTTGAAATGGGCCAAAAATTTGTCCGAGCTTTGTGCCATCAGTCGCCGCCGAATCGATTTGAAGAGGAAAGACCCGGACACGGCCGGGAAAGTCGGATGTCGCTTTTGCGATATGCATCGCATAGTCGTACCATCCGCCGGTCCCCGGCTCAACGGCTTTGGCCAACTCAATGCCGAGCATCGGGACGACTGCCGTTAGTTGAGCCTGTGCAACACCGTTTGGGGGCGGGGCGTTCGGAAACGGAATCGGGCGAGGCGCATCATCAGCACTTCTCCATCCTTCTGATCGGACGTAGACTTCGACGGCGCCGCCGATGAGGCCAGTGAAGGGGGTCCCGTGGAAGTGCGCCAGAAACTGTTCGGCTGCTCTCTTCCCTTCGAGGTCACCGGGATGCCAAACGACGTAAATTTCCAGAACTGGCGGCAACATGCATTGACGGAAGCCGCACGAAATGGTTGCTCTGCGGCTCCACTTGGTACATGCTAGCAGATGGTAGAGCGTGCGGGAAATCGCATTCTATGCCCTCAGGGACGGCTGCACCATGACCGTGCTTTCATCAGCCACATTCACGAGGACGATCCCCAGCTCGGCACGGCTCTGGTGCCATCTCAACTTAAGACCCGCACGTTTCGGTTCGCGTTGCGGGTACCGATGCGCAGCGGCCTGCAAACACGATTAGTTCTCGATTACTCCCGATAAACCGGCGTAGGTCTGGTGATGGTGAACCGGAAGGTCATGCAACATAGCGGGCGCTGTGCTGCCGTCAGCGCGAGCGAGGATTTGAGGAAAATACTACTTCTGGGGCTTTGTGGATCGCGGGCGTTTTCTGCTTCGGCAATTGGGGTGGTGTATTTGATGGCAAGGAAGTCATGGCCGTAGACTGCCGTGCTTTTTCTAAGGAGGGTAGGGGGGTCATGCTCATAACCGGTCTTCCATCCATTGCCCTTGCTTTGCTGGCGCCGGTCTTCGTCTTGTTCTCGGTCATGTGCTTTGCCTCAGCCGGCATGGAGGGATTTATTTTTTCTCTTGGTTCGCAGGTGCCGGGGTGTTTTGAGCAGCCGGTTGCGCGGGTGAATTTGAAGGAAGAGGGGTGATAGCCATTGGCTTACGGCCCTTTTCAAGGGGCGTCATACTCAGTGGTTTCCTGCCTTCGTGAAGGTTAACCGGGCCGCCATTGCTGTTGTCTTCGCTCATGTGCTTTGCCTCCGCCAGATTCCAGATAGAGAAGACTATTATACCAGTGATCGCCAGGACGAAACAAAGCCCTGATACCCATTTCAACCGCCCAACCCATGACGCGGCCCTGTTGGGGGCATTCAGACTTTCGGCTTTGCACTCCAGATAATACTCGCGCAAATGCTCAAGGTGTTTTTCTTGAGACATGACACTGAGTTGAAATGAAAACACCGTAACCAGGATCGCAACACCGAACCAAATCCACGACGCATAGAGAAGAACTAGCGCGACCGCATTGGCGAAAGGAACTATATCCTTGAGGAAAACTAGCGAGACCCCAAGCCCTGCGCTGGAATATGTAAGGATACTTTTGTCAAATTCGTCGGAACTGCTCTGACAGTCAGCCCATGCTTGCTTCTGATGCTCCATGTAGAGTTCATGGGCGCGCGCTTCGACGGGAGAGGAGGTTATAACCGGAGGCTGCACCGCTGGACATGGTGGGTGTGGCGCGGGTTTGGACCTTTGGTTCTTCTTCATGGTTCCTCCAAGCAGTGCGGCTTAGCCGGCCGGTCTACATTCAGGAGTGCGGTGGGTCGGGGAACCGTTCGTGGGGGCTGCGCCGCCAGTTGGACCATTCTGGAACATCGCCCCTCAGTGCACTATCTTGCTCTCAGCGAATCCACAGAACTGACATTTGTAAACGCGGCGAGAGCCACCAAGGTCTCCGAACACGGGATCAGGCTGGCTTGATTCGAGGTTCCAGCCTTTCCGGTGGCAGCGCGGACACGGTTCCGCCTCAACGCCTTCGGCTAGCTGCGCCTTCAGTTGCTTGTTCGCCTGAAGGACTTGTTCATACTGCTCCTGCATTTCGAGCATTTTCTGCCGCGCTGTCAAGATCGTGGTTTGCAGGTCCGCAATTTTCCCGTTTAGCTCCTGGCGAAGTTGCGCGTTGGTTATGGTCCCGGCGATATCGGTAATGGTCTTGATACTGCCGAGAGCAGCGCCGAGGAGCTTAACCGTTTCGAGATCCACCACTGTTGAACAGCATAGCGCTTAGCGGCTTACGTCGGAAATCATCCATTAACAGAAACCGCCGGGGGCCAAGGGCGAACAGAGGACCCTCTTTGAAACAGGGCGGGGCAGGAGAAAAACGTGCCAGCCTGGCGCGCTTGGGCGCGGAGTTGACGTAACGCCGGATTATGGGAAGCGGATGCGCTACGGGGAAATCGGTTCGGGCCGGGCAGCGCCGCCGGTTCTCCGCCAACAATGCGGCTTCGATTGCTTCGGGGCACATTCTGGGCCGCCGCATCGCTCCGGCGTTGGCAGCCCCCCGACCAGAGCGGGGGGCTTAAATCGCGCCACTAATGCACTTCGGCAGACATGAGAGCTTTCCGTCACTCCAGATAACCCGATCAGAGGCCTAATTCGTTTACGCGACGACCTTAAATTTATTCTCGTTCCTCAGCCCGACGACTTTCGAATGTAGAGACGGTTCCGCCCAACTCCTGAAAAGCTCAAGGGCTAAGCGCAACTGCTGGTTTGCTGGATGGAGTACGCGGGCGCTCATCCCAGCGCGGATAAATACTCTTGATGTTTCTCTGGCACCGCAATCCCCAAATACCGTGCGATCACCCTGAGCGCATTCCTTAGGCCACAGTCGCCAGGCACCAAAAGTGCATCCTCCAGCTCCCTTTCCGCCCTCGCTGGAGCTGAGAAATGAAAGGAATACTGTCCAAAGGACCACCGCCAATAAGCCCTAAGAAAGGGGATCACAATTGTCTGGTAGGGAGTATCGCTTAGCCAGGGAATTAACTGTTTCTGAAAGGTATACATCGTAAGATTGAATGCCTGCGAGGGCGCCGCGTTCATCATCGCCGCCAGCCGGTACACGATGCCCAATTGGGTCTCCTCTCTTTCCTCCCACTCACGGCCGGCCTCGTATAACGAGCGCCAATCCTTGCTTCCCGCCGCGATTTGGCGCATGCCCTCGAGAAGCGCGCTCCAGAATGTATCCGGCTCGGAAGCGGCCAATTGTCTCAATTGTTCCTCGATCACCGTGGTCACTCGCGCGGCTTCGCCGCTACCTCGCTCGACACGCAGCTTGGCCAATGATAAACCGACGATCACGGTGGAAACCTTACCAGTCTGTCGATTGAACCGAATCTGTCGCTCATCGGTGCATGAGGAAGGAGCCCCTGCAGCGTAAGCAATCCATGAATCTCGGATCGCCTCCGTGAACCTTCGTTCTGCTGCGTGGGCAGCGACCCGGTACGGCACCATTACACTATGCATTCCGAGGTCGAAATCTGCGAGGTTGGCGCGTCCCGCCCATCGCAGGGCGTCGTCATGCAGTCCAAGGCTTTCCGCGAGCAAGGTCAGTTGCGCGGCTATAGCATAAATCTTCGCCGGATCGAATAAATCAAGGACACGGGAGTTTTTGTCGAAAATACAACCGGCAAATGGCCTGGCGTATGGCCACGAGTCGTCAGAGTTTCCATTGGCGATATGGGCATAATACCCCGCAAAGTTCCCGAACAAGGTAATGGCAATCTTCCAATCATTACCGGCTTCTGTCATATTCAGCAGAAGGTCAGCGGTTCGGCTCAAAGCGCCAAATGCCGAAACGCGCTCTCCCCGCCCCCACTGCTCGAATCCCAACTCGGCATGGATCGACGCTGCGAGCACGGCCGGCATCTCCTTGGGGTGGCGTACGGCTATCTCCGAAGCCTCGGAGAGAAGCACCGCGGCTGAGTCCTCGTTTAGCTGTGCGGCATTTATGCCCGCCAGAGCGGTAACATATGCTTTCTTTTGAGGAGTGACATCCGCATGGGACTCCAGGGCGCGAGTGAGCCATGCCAGCGCCTCTCGTGGGCGATCAACATAGTAGTATTGCCGCCCCAGGATATCCGCAAGGCAGAATACCGCCCGCGGGTCCGAAGCGACGGCGGCGAGTGCCTGCTCGCCAAGAGCTATAGCATCATCCAGGCGCTTAAGATATTCTGCGAGAATCACTATGATGCCGCGTTGCGCCGAAGCGTGCAGCAATGGGACTCCGTGTGTTCGCGCCCACTCGACAATGAAATTGAGAGTCCTTAATGGCTCGTCCCAATCACGTCCTGATTCCGGCTTACGATGTTCTCTGAGCCAGATTTCATCACAAACCATCTCTGCCGCCGGGCCCGCAAATCGGCTCTCTGCCCACCGCGAAAGTTCCACCGCCTGAAGCCCTCCGAGATAATCGAGACAGCGGCGGAGATCGCTGCTGGTTTTGACCTGCGACAGGGCGGACCAGAGCAGGTGATAGTAATTCGTCAACATCCACTTTGATGGGATGTTCAGCACCTTCTTGGGTGCATCCCTGAGAGACCGCAAGCTATTGACGCCATAGCGAATAGCCTCAGCAGGTTGCCGAGACCAGAGCGCGAGGCCCGCTATTCCGCCAAGCAGCAAATCGTATCCTTTCAGTTGTGGCGGTAACTCTTCGCTGGCAACCAGCCACTCGAGGTCGGCGAGCAGGAACGCTGGATCCCTCTGCTTCTCTTGGTAGATCGAGATTTGTGTTGTTCTAATCCCAATGCGCAAACCTAATGGCATCTGAGTGGGTAAGCTGGTATGCGACCACATCTCCGAAAGCAGGAAGTCATCTTTTGGCTTCTTTTCCTTCAGATAGCCAACTAAGCTAGATAACAACAGCATACCTGCATCCTGGTAGAGTTCCGCTGCCACAAAGTGAGTAATGGCTTGCACGGCAGTTAAGGCCGTTATGGGGCGCTCGCGAACCAAGCTTGAAGCCAGGTACTGATGGACCTGCCTTTCAGTGTCCGCACTAAGATTCGAGTCGGTGAGCCGCGAGACGAGAGGAGAAACGAGGTATCGATCGGGCCCATCGGGTTGTATCCATAGACCAACGAGCGATGTTAGTCGTTCAGGGGGGTGGTCCAGTGATTTTGGTATCGATGAGAGCGCTCGGACATCAGCCCCAGAGAAGGCCCCGCCTACGAGCCGCAGACGGTATAAAAGCTCTCTCGTATCCGAGTCCGGTATTGTCCGTAAGAGATCGTCTTGCGTGGGGAGATCAAGATTGATCGCGTATTTCCCACTGAAACCCTCCAGAAAAGTCTGGCCGCTGACCACCCAACCATGCGCCTCGAAATAACGCGCCGCCTCAGTGATGAGGAGCGGGTGCCGTCGGCAAACCGCTAAGACTGTTCCAGCCCAAGCTTCCGTTAGAAATGCGGCGGGTGCGTCATATGCGGCCAAAAGTTCGAGGACTTCGGCCTCACTGAAGGCAGGAACCACTTCCTCCAGGATCTCGTCTCCAACCGCGGCCCTCAGTGGCGGTGGGAGCGGATACGGCGATATCGTAATCAGTTCCGCTTTTGCTCTGCGTATGGCGCGCACGAGAAAGACCAGCGCATCATCAATCTCCTGTCGGCCTGAAGTTCTCGGAAGATCGTCGAGCACGATCACGCCGTCTTGCCGGAGCGCTGTGCAACATTCGCCGTACCAAACCGCCCTGGTTTGCGCAGGTTGTCTCGGCTTAATCGACGTGAAGGTCCCCTCAATAATCGCGAGCGCCTGGGCGGCAGTCCTGTCGCGCAATCGAATCCAAACGCACCTGCCGGCGAACTGCCTTGCCAGCAGCACACCCAGATGGGTTTTGCCGGCGCCGCTTCCTCCATACATCGCATACCATGGCCTGCCTGCAAGTTCAGCCTGGATGCGTCTAACCGTGATCTGGCGTTTGGAACACTTCTCTACAATTGGAGGAGGCTCATCCTCATAAACCACCGCGCTCAACATGGGGCCTTCTGTTAAGCCGAGCGCCGTCGTCGTAAGGCTCAGTTGAGCGCGCACCAAGGCTTCGGCGACCGAGGGCGCCTGCGCGGCCGGATGGGCGGTCGCAGCTAGGAAGACGTGCTCGACACCCTCCCGGAAATAGAGTTGCGGAATTTCCTCTTCATCAAGGTTCTCTAATCGGATCTGGTTACGTCCAAGCTCGAATGCGGTTGAGACGTCCTTTCCATACGCAAGGGCTTGGTAGAACGATGTAGCGAAGGCTTTTCCGGCACCAACGCTCACGGAGCCATCCATTCCGATGGCGCAATCGATGCACTGAACGAGTTGGCGCGCCTGCTCGGCAGAGTCGCAGGCGTTCAAAACGACGCATCGAACTGAACTGCTGAAGCTCCTGAAGAGGTCAGCAAACGCGTCTGCTCTTACTGGTTCTGGGTAGCCGATCGCGTTTTCGAGGAGGATCTGGCCATCCTGATCGCCGTGCCCTGAGAAGTGAACCAACGCAGGGCTGATCTCCAAAAGGGCTTTTTGTAAATCCTGTGGCCGAACTGCCCATTTACTAACGATTCTGATGGGGTTCGACGAGATTGAAGACAGACAGCCTTCAATCTCGCGATACTCCTCGTCCAAGCGAATGCGTTCAGTATCAAGTGGATTGGCTCCAAGAAACAGGAGAGTCGGCATAGCGCTGGCTGCAAGAAGAGTCGTACATCCTATTATGCCGAGAAACGCAGCCGATTCGAAACCATCGGGCTCGGTGCCCGATGTGCGTACTCGGGGCAGTTGTTGCTCCCATCCAACTCCTAAAGCCGAATTGCCCTTATGTGCCACCGCCTCCTAATCGAACTCGACACCTTGCTAACCCGCTTCGCCTGCACGTGGAACGTCAACTCCTCCTGCCGCTTCAGCGGGACCTGCGTGTATTCCTGGGTGGCACGGAGGTCGGAGTGGCCGACGCTGATGCTCGCCTCCGGAAATCTAGGCTAGGGTCGTCTGGGTGGTCGGTCCGCCCCTGCATTTTTTGCTGGGAGCGTTAGCGCGTCGCTCGAAACGAAGCGGCCCGCAATGGACGGGCGTTCCGGGTGCCTTCCGACGGCTTGGGTCGGATGGTCGGGCACTCGGAGAATGGCAGAGATGGCGGGTGGGCACGCAGTCGCCATTCCTGTTGCGAAAGCCCCTTCGCACCAGGGAACGCCAGGAGGTCCTATCTAGGAAGTTGCCCAAAGCCGGTTGGCGCAATCGGAAGTTGTGCTGCCCCCCTTGTGCGAAGGAGCTGCGCCATGTGCCAAGAGAAAGAAAAATCCGCTTTGAGGAGTTGCCGAAATTGAGGCTGTCTTCAGAATCGGGTGGTCTGGTCTGCTCGATCCGGCACGCTCGTTCCAAATCCCCGCGACGATATTTTGGAACGCTCCTGCAACGTCCGGGTGACCGTCCCGACCCCCACGCCTAGCTGCTTGGCGATAGCTCGGATGCTGGCTCCTTTCCACCGGAGTTCGATCACCCGTTCCCGGTTAAAGATTCGCCTGGGGCGGCCGATGGGGAGATTCTTCCTGGACTTGCTGTTGACGGTTTTGCCTACTCTGCCAGCGTCAAAGTCTTGCATGTAGCGCAATCGGCCGGCCTGGGTTCGCTCCCGGATCAGCGATCGTTCGAACTCGGCCGCGGCGCCCAGAACGTGGAGCAGGAACCGGGATGCTGGATTCTGGATATCGGTGTCCAACGCCTGGGTGACGGCGATAAACCGGATGCCGTGCTCCTCCAGGAATTTGATGTTGTTTAGGCAGTCCACCAGGGAGCGCCCGAAGCGGTCGAGTTTCCAGACCAACAAGCAGGAGAATTTCCTGGCTCTCGCGTCATCCATGAGGCTGGTTAGTCCCGGGCGGCTGGCCTTCGCGCCACTGACTGTATCCTGGTATGTTTCGGTGATGTCCCAGCCCTGGCGAGTGGCGTAGTCCTGGATTTCGCGGAGTTGAAGTTCGCTATTTTGTTCCGCAGTGCTCACCCTGGCATAGGTGGCCGCCCGGATCGGCTTCGCTCCTAATTTGCGGGTGCGTGACGGGTTAGTACCTTGTGGATTCATCTCAACTCCAGGGCTGGGTCGAGATAAACGTCGGCGAGAGGGATCGTCAAACTAGCGTAATGCTGTGCGATTCCGTCCCTGGCCACCAAAGAATCAATCACTTACAGACCTTCCAAAAACCGGTTCCATTCCGTTTCATTCCAAAAACTTTGGTCTGCTGAGATTCGCACCTCGGACGGAACTGGACATCAGGATGGTTTTGAACTGCTCTCGATTCCGCCTCACTTCGGGCTAACCGACACGCACTCGACCTGTTATTCACCAGTATTATCAGGGCTGTCCCCGACGAAGGCACGCCGACGATTTAGGAGGCGCGTATCCTCTTATTAGCCTATTTAGCGTTTGTTTAACGAAAAAGGAGCTTTGCCAGGAAGCTCGGAGCGCTACCTTGACACGGTAGAGGTCTGGCGTTCGAGTCGCCACGGGCCCACCATTAATTTCAATAGTTTGCGTTCTGGCCGTCTCGTTGGCGCCACCGATGGCCACCGTGTAGCTCATGACTAGCGCGGATACTCCGGCAATGCCGCCCAGAACAAGCAGAACTCGCCCCGACCGCCGGTGCCACTGCAAATGCTCCCCGGGGGATGCCTGGCAGGAACTGCAAGAGGCGACGCTCTGCGCGAGTGGCAGGATGCGCAAGCTGGAACGGATCCCTTCAGAAGCAACTATTTGGCACAGGCGCCCTTTTTCGAGCCACCACCAGGAACCCCCGACCGGGGCTGGCGCCTACCCGACAAAATCACAGGCAGCCGCTTCATCGCCGAAGCCTTGGTCTCGGCGCATCTGCGCAGCTGGGTCGATGGATGGCTGGACACCGGCCGCGAGCGCAACGGAAGTGAGTCGTCCTCCTGGCGGAACCTCCGCAAGGCAGACAAAGCACGGCAGGCAGCCGCAGAGTTTATCGAGCAAAGCCCTCCACGTTTGGTTCTTTCGCCGGATACCGGCGACTTCGAGGTGCTCCTTGAGCGGAATTGGCGACACCCGTGGGCGAAGGATTTCTTTACAGCCCAAATAATTGAGGCCCAGAGACTATTTGTTGGAATCTTGGCGGGCGAATTGTCAACGCCGGTTGAAAATTCCCCACTTCGCCGGTCGAAAATTCCCCCACCTCAAGCATTATGAGGCCCTTTCCGTGGCCCCCGCCGGAGCGGA
>Ga0209579_10002731_pt1 | contig 13198 bp, 8 predicted proteins | sample Coa_R1_2_FD_187152 | JGI IMG/M metagenome (GOLD analysis project Ga0209579, IMG submission 187152) | Surface soil microbial communities from Centralia Pennsylvania, which are recovering from an underground coalmine fire - Coalmine... | ecosystem: Environmental > Terrestrial > Soil > Unclassified... | reverse complement strand
GGCGGCTTCTGGCGCGCCGCCGAGCGCGACGATGAAGAGATTGTCAGCGTGTCATGGTGGCCGCGCGTGATCGCGATCATCCCCGCGCGTGACGAGGCGCAGACGATCGCGGAAAGCGTGGGCTCGCTGCTCGCGCAGGATTATCCGGGTGATCTGTCGGTGATCGTCGTCGACGATCACAGCAGCGACGACACGGCGGCGATCGCGCGAGAGATCGGCGCACGTGATGGGTCCGATCGCGTCACCGTGCTGCGTGCCCCAGATCTCGCAACCGGCTGGACCGGCAAGCTCTGGGCGCTCGAGCAGGGCGTGCGCCACGCGAACGCGCTTCCGATCGCACCCGAGTATCTGCTCTTCACCGACGCGGACATCGCGCATGCGCGCGATTCCCTTCGGATGCTCGTCGCAAGCGCCCATCGCGACGGCCTCGGGCTCTCTTCGCGGATGGCGAAGCTCAACGCGCAAAGCGCCGGCGAGCGCGCGATGATTCCAGCGTTCGTGTTCTTCTTCCAGATGCTCTATCCATTCGCATGGGTGAACGACCGCAGGCGAGCGACCGCGGCGGGCGCGGGCGGATGCATGCTGGTCCATCGACAGACGCTGAACCAGGCAGGCGGCCTCGCGGCGATCCGCGGCGAGCTGATCGACGACTGCGCGCTCGCGCGGCTCTTGAAGCCGCTTCGTCCGATTCGCATTGCGCTCACCGATCGCGTGCGAAGCCTCCGCGCGTATCCGGGTTTCGCGGACATCCGGCGGATGATCGTGCGGACCGCCTTTACCGAGCTCGAGTTTTCTCCTTGGCGGCTCGCCGCGGCCACTGCGGCTATGATCGTCGTATTCGTGGCGCCCCCGGTCCTTGCGCTGGCACCGGTCGGCACGCTCGCCCGTGTGCTGGGCGGCGCCGCGTGGCTTCTGATGGCGCTCGCGTATCAGCCGATGCTGCGCTTCTATCGGCTGTCGCCGGCGTGGGGATTGGCGTTGCCCGCGATCGCCGCGATCTATGTCGCGCTCACGATCGAATCGGCGATCCTGCATTGGCGGGGACGCGGGGGCGAATGGAAAGGGCGCGTACGTCCGCGCACGGCGGTCGCGCATTCGAGGAAGGGCATGACGACGAGCTTCGACGCAAAAAGACAATGATCCACGCCTGATGCGAAATCCCGAGCACATGAGCCGGCGATTGCGCGGCGACGAGCCGACGGCGCGCCTCGACCGCGCGATCGGCGGCGCGACGCAGGCGCTCCTCGACGCGCAGCGCGCCGACGGTCACTGGGTGTTCGAGCTCGAGGCCGACTCGACGATCTCGTCCGAGTACATCGCGCTGCTGCATTTTCTGGGCGAGCGCGATCGGGCGCTCGAGGTGCGCATCGCCCGGTATCTGCGCAGGCGCCAGGGCGCGGACGGCGGCTGGCCGCTCACGTACGGCGGCCCCCTGGACATCAGCGCGAGCGTCAAGGCGTATTACGCGCTGAAGCTCGTCGGCGATTCGCCCGATGCGCCGCACATGCGGCGCGCGCGCGAGGCGATCCTCGCGCACGGCGGCGCGGGAACGGCGAACGTCTTCACGCGCATCCTGCTCGCGCTCCACGGCGTGCTCGACTGGAAGGCGGTGCCCGTCGTGCCGGTCGAGCTCATGCTGTTTCCCAAGTGGTCGCCGTTTCACCTGTCGCGCGTGTCGTACTGGACGCGCACGGTGCTCGTGCCGCTGCTCGTACTTCAGGCACGAAAGCCGCGCGCGCGAAATCCGCTCGGTGTGCGCATCGACGAGATCTTCCGGGGTGGGCGGCCTCATGCACGGCGGTGGATGCGCGCGCCGCACCAGGCGAAGCTGTCGTTCGCGTTCTTCGCGTTCGTCGATGCGCTGCTCCATGTCATCGAGCCGCTGGTGCCGTCGCGCACGCGCGAACGCGCGATCGATCGCGCAGTTTCCTGGGTGAACGAGCGCGCGAACGGCGAGGATGGACTGGGCGCGATCTTTCCCGCGATGGCGAACGCCGTCATGATGTACGACACGCTCGGTTACGCGCACGATGGCGAGCCATACGCGACGGCGCGGCGGGCGATCGACAAGCTGCTCGTCGTCAGCGGCGACGAGGCGTATTGCCAGCCGTGCGTTTCACCGGTCTGGGATACGGCGCTCGCGTGCCACGCATTGCTCGATGTCGGTGGCGTCGCGGCACTGTCGTCGGTGCGGCGTGGCCTCGCCTGGCTCGCCGAAAAGCAGGTGTTGTCGACGGTCGGCGACTGGAGCTGGCAGCGCCCCGACGTCCGCCCCGGCGGCTGGGCGTTCCAGTACGCGAATCCGCACTATCCCGATCTCGACGACACCGCGGTCGTCGTGATGGCGATGGATCGCTACACGCGTCTTCGCGGTGTGCACGACGAGCCGATGCTGTTCGAGTCGATGCGCCGCGCGCGCGAATGGGTCGTCGGCATGCAGAGCCGAAACGGCGGCTTCGGCGCATTCGACGCCGACAACATGAGCGAATACCTGAACCACATTCCGTTCGCCGACCACGGCGCGCTGCTCGATCCGCCGACCGCCGACGTGACCGCACGATGCGCGAGCATGATGGCGCAACTCGGTCCCGCGAACGACGGTGACGCGCTTGCGCGCTCGCTCGCTTTCCTGCGGCGAACGCAGGAGCCCGACGGCTCGTGGTACGGGCGATGGGGCATGAATTATGTCTACGGCACGTGGTCGGCGCTTTGTGCGCTCGCGTGTGCAGGCGTGCCGTCGGATTCGACCGAAGTGCGAACGGCGGTGCGCTGGCTCGAAAGCGTGCAGAACGAAGACGGGGGATGGGGCGAAACGGCGGAGACATACGGGTTGCGCTACACCGGCGACAAGCGCGCGCCGTCGACGCCGTCGCAGACCGCATGGGCGTTGCTCGGCTTGATGGCCGCGGGCGAGGCTCGAAGCCCGGTCGTCGCGCGCGGAATCGAGCATCTGTTGCGGACGCAAGGCAACGACGGCTTCTGGGCCGAGCCGGAATTCACCGCGACAGGCTTTCCGCGCGTCTTCTTCCTGCGCTATCACGGCTACGCGAAGTTCTTTCCCGCGTGGGCGCTCGCACGCTACCGCTTGCATATGCGCGAAGCGATGCCGCGGATGCGATTGGGGATGTGACGAGATCGCCTCACCCCAACCCTTTTCTCGATGGGGAAAGGGAGCCGAGCGCGAGCGAGGCGGGTGAGGGGAGTGTGAGCCGATCGGGATTCGTCGTCGCCGCATGCGGCCTCGCGCTGGAAGCGCGAATCGCATCGGGCGATGACGTTCAGGCAGTCGCCGGCGCAGTCGATCGCAAGCGGTTGGCTAGCGCGCTCGAGCGTGAAGTTGCGCGAGGCGCCGGTGCAGTCATGAGCTTCGGCATCGCCGGCGGCTTGGCGCCCGATTTTGTCGCGGGAACTTGGATCGTTGGACGCGGCGTCATCGCAGGCGCCGAATATCGTCGCAGCGACGACGCGTGGACGCAGCGCCTGCTTGCGCGATTACCCGGCGCGCGCTTCGGCGATATCGCGGGTTCCGATGCGCCGATCGCAACGGCCGACGCGAAGCGCGCGCTTCACGCGGCAACGTCCGCGCTCGCGATCGACACGGAATCGCACATTGCCGCCGACATCGCATCGGCGCACGGTCTTCCATTCGCGGCGTTTCGCGTGATCGCCGATCCGGTGAGCCGCGACCTGCCGCCTGCGGCGAGCGTCGCGCTTACGGCTCACGGCAACGTCGATGTCGTCGCGGTATTGCGCTCGCTCGTCGCAGCGCCGTGGCAATTGCCGCTGCTTGCGCGGACCGCGATCGACGCGCGCACCGCGTTCGCGGCGCTTCGACGTGCTCGAGAGCGACTGGGTGATGACCTGCGCGCCGCGGCGCGCGATGCTTGACGCTATGCCGGCGCGCGCGCGGCCGGCTTCGTCTCCGCCACGATCTTCGCGCGCTCGATCTCGACGTGCTTGGCAAACACGTATTGCGCGGGACGCTGACCGCCAAGCGGAATCTCGGGCGCCATCGGTCCTTCGGTGCGAACGCCGCGAAGGCCGACCGCGAGCGCCTTCAGCGGATGACGAACGGCATCGTCGACGGCGGTCGCTTCGTAGCCGCTATGCACCATGCAATTGGCGCACTTCTCGTAATTGCCGGTGCCGTAGCCATCCCATTCGGTGTCGTCCATCAGCTCGCGAAACGATTTCGCGTACCCTTCGCCGAGCAGATAGCACGGACGCTGCCAGCCGAACACGTTGCGCGTCGGGTTGCCCCACGGCGTGCAGTGATATTCCTGATTGCCGGCGAGAAAATCGAGGAACAGGCTCGACTGACTGAACGACCATGCGCGAGCGCCGCGTCCGCGGCGAAAGATGTCGCGGAAGAGCTGCTTCGTGCGCGTGCGCGTGAGGAAGTGCTCCTGATCGGGCGCGCGTTCGTAGGCGTAGCCGGGCGATACGGTGATCGCATCGACGCCCATCTTCGCGACATCGTCGAAAAACCCGGCGACGCGCGCAGGCTCGGCATCGTTGAAGAGCGTGCAGTTGATGTTGACGCGAAAGCCGCGCGACTTGGCCGCGGCGATGGCCGCGACGGCGCGATCGTAGACGCCCGACTCGCACACCGACTTGTCGTGCATCGAGCGATCGCCGTCGAGGTGCACCGACCAGACGAAATACGGGCTTGGCGAAAAGCGCGACAGGCGCTTGTGCATCAACAGTGCGTTGGTGCACAAGTAGACGAATTTGCGTCGCTCGACGATCCCTTCGGCGATCTTCTCGATCTCCTTGTGCAGAAGCGGTTCGCCGCCGGCGATCGACACGACCGGCGCGCCGCATTCGTCGACCGCATCGAGGCACTCGTCGACAGACAGCCGCCGATCGAGAATCTCCTTCGGATAGTCGATCTTGCCGCAGCCCGCGCATGCCAGATTGCAACGGAACAGCGGCTCGAGCATCAGCACGAGCGGATAACGCGCGCGGCCTGCGAGTTTCTGGCGCAGGATGTAGCCGCCGACGCGTGCCTTCTGCAATAGCGGAATGCTCATCGTTGTCGTCTTTCAGCTCGCCTGGCCGCTTTCGGCATGCTTGCGCAGCAATTCAGCCGGAAGCCGGAACTCGACCTTTTCCTCGATGCCCGGCAACGTGTCGACGCCGATCGCACCGAGCGCGCGGAGCGCCTCGATGACGCCGTCGACGAGGGTTTCGGGCGCCGAGGCCCCTGCCGTAATGCCGACGATGTCCGCGTCGCGAACCCAGGCCGGATCGAGTTCGCTGCCGTCGGCGATCAGATAGCTCGGCACGCCCGACTCCATGCCGATCTCGCGCAGGCGGTTCGAGTTCGAGCTGTTGCGCGCGCCGACGACGAGGATCACGTCGGCCACCCGCGCGAGCGCGCGCACCGCTGACTGGCGGTTCTGCGTCGCATAGCAGATATCGTGGGTGTCCGGGCCGACAATGTTCGTGAAGCGACGCTTGAGCGCGGCGATCACGCTGCGCGTGTCGTCGACCGAAAGAGTCGTCTGAGTTACATATGCGACAGGTGTATCCGGCGGGAGTTCGAGGCGCTCGACATCCTGCTCGTTCTGGACCAGCAGCACCGGACCGGGAATCTGGCCCATCGTTCCCTCGACCTCGGGGTGGCCCGCGTGGCCGATCAGGATCACGGTGCGGCCCTTTGAAACGTAGCGCTTGCCCTGGCCGTGGACCTTGGCGACGAGCGGGCAGGTTGCGTCGAGCACGCGCAAGCCGCGTGTTCGCGCATCGTCCTCGACGACGCGCGCGACACCGTGCGCGCTGAACACGGTGATCGAGCCGACCGGTACCTCGGAGAGGTTTTCGACGAAAAGCGCGCCCTTCGCGCGCAGATCCTCGACGACGTGACGGTTGTGGACGATCTCGTGGCGCACGTAAACAGGCGCGCCGAAACGGTCGAGCGCCTGCTCGACGATGTCGATCGCGCGTATGACGCCCGCGCAGAAGCCGCGGGGCTGAGCAAGCATCACGCGCATGGCGTGGAGGGCACGTCGGTGGCGTACATTGGTCTTTTCAAGCAATGAAACAACACGCTCCCCTTCAGAGGAAGGATACACGCGGCCCGGACCGACCGCTCATCTCGCCGATACGCCGGGCAGTCATCGCGTCGGTCGAGCACCCGATCGTCGTCATCGCCGTCGCGGTGCTCCTTTTCGCGGCGGCCATTCTCTACATTGTCTCGCACTTCGAGATCGACACCGACGCGGCGAAGCTCATTTCGAGCAGCGTGCCATGGCGTAAACAGGAGCTCGCGTTCGCCGCGGCGTTTCCGCAACGCGTCGATCTGATCGCCATCGTCCTCGATGCCGCGACACCCGAGGCCGCCGAAGCGACGACGGCGCGTCTTGCCGCACGCCTCGCGTCCGATCACGCGCACTTTCACGCCGTGTGGCGGCCCGACGGCGGCCCATTCTTCGAGCACGAAGGGCTGCTGTTCGAATCGAGCGACGAGGTTGCACAGACGACGAAGCGGCTCGTCGCCGCGCAGCCGCTGCTCGGCACGCTCGCCGCCGACCCCAGCCTTCGCGGTCTGATGGACGCGCTTTCGCTTTTGACGATGGGAAGCGGAGAAGATTCGACGGCCCTCGACGAGCTCGCAAAGCCGCTCGGCGCGCTTGCCGGCGCATTCGAGGCAATCGTCGCCGGCAAGACGCCGCCTTTCTCGTGGCGAACGCTTTTCACCGGGCAGCCGCCCGATCCGCGCGAGCTCCGGCGCTTCGTCCTCGCGCAGCCGGTGCTCGACTACAGCGCGCTGATGCCAGGCAAGGTGTCGAGCGATGCGATTCGCAGCGCGGCGCGGGAGATCGAACGCGAGAGCGTGCAACCGGTGCGCGTCCGCTTGACGGGCCCCGTGCCACTCTCGGACGAGGAGTTCTCGACGATCGCCGAACGCGCCGGACGCAATGCAGCGTTGACGATCGCCACCGTCATCGCGCTGCTCTTCATCGCGCTTCGCTCGTGGAAGTTGATCTTCGCGGTGCTCGTGAGCCTGGGCGTTGGTCTCGCAGTGACCGCGGCGTTCGGGCTTCTTGCCTATCGGGCGTACAACCTGATCTCGGTCGCGTTCGCGGTGCTGTTCGTCGGCTTGGGCGTCGACTTCGGCATCCAGTTCGCGATGGCGTATCGCGCGCGCCTTCACATTACCGGCAATTCGCGCCACGCATTGCGTGACATCGCTGGCCAGGTGGGGGCGGCCCTCGCACTGGCAGCCGCCGCGACGGCCGCGGGGTTCTACGCGTTCGCGCCGACCGACTACAGCGGCGTTTCCGAGCTCGGCGTCATCGCCGGCACAGGCATGATCATCGCGTTCATCGCCAGCATCACGGTGATGCCGGCGCTGATCTCCGTGCTGCGGCCGCACGGCGAGCGGACGCCGGTCGGATACGCCGCGCTCGCGCCGCTCGACACGTGGCTCGTATCGCATCGACGCGTCGTGCTGATCGTCGCTGCCGGCATCGCGCTTGCGGGTCTCGCGCTCGTGCCGAGGCTCACATTCGATTTCAATCCGATGCATCTGCGAAGCCCGCAGGCGGAATCGGTCGCGACGCTGCTCGATCTGATGAAGGACTCGGCGACGGCGCCCGATACGATCGATGTTCTTGCACCGTCGGTCGATGCGGCGGTCGCGCTCGGCGATCGAATTTCGCAGTTGCCGCAAGTCGATCACGTGCTTTCGATTGCGAGCTTCGTTCCCGAGCATCAGGACGAGAAGCTTGCGTTGATCCAGGACGCGGCGCTCCTGCTCGATCCGACGCTCAATCCCGATTCGACAAGAACGCCCCCGGACGATGCGCAGACGGTTGCCGCGATGCGACGCGCGGCGCTTCGACTCGACGAGGCTCGGCTCGCGCATCGCGACGCGCCCTTCGCTGTGCAGGCGAAGCGCTTGTCCAATGCGCTGCGAGCGCTTTCTGATCAACCGGCGGCTGCCCGTGAACGTGCACGCGCGATCATGATTGCGCCCCTCGAGACGACGCTCGCGGGGCTTCGCGGCGTGCTGCAGGCGTCGCCGGTGACGCTCGGGATGCTTCCGGATTCGCTTCGCCGCGACTGGGTGACCCCTGATGGACGCGCACGGATCGAGGTCTATCCGAAGGGCGATGTGAGCGAAAACGTCGCGCTGCGCCGCTTCGTCGATGCGGTACAGACGATCGCGCCCGATGCGACCGGCGCACCGGTGTCGATCGATGCGTCGAGCCGCACGATCGTCGGCGCGTTCGTGACGGCGGGAATCATCGCGTTCGTGTCGATCACGCTGCTGCTCGCGGTCACGTTGCGGAGCGCGCACGATGTCGCGCTCACGTTGTTGCCGCTATTGCTGTCGGCGCTCGGCACGCTAGGCACCTGCGTCGCCATCGACCTGCCGATGAATTTCGAGAACATCATCGCGCTGCCGCTTTTGTTCGGCATCGGGGTCGCCTTCAACATCTACTTCGTGATGGCATGGCGCGCGGGCAGACCGAACCCGCTGCAGTCGAGCCTCACGCGCGCGGTGGTGATGAGCGGGCTCACGACGGGCACTGCGTTCGGAAGCCTCGCGCTTTCGCATCATCCGGGAACGGCGAGCATGGGGGTGCTGCTCGCGCTGTCGCTCGGATGGACGCTCGTGTCGGCGCTGCTGTTTTTGCCCGCGCTACTGGGGAAGCCGCGGAGAGAAGCTTGAGTTCGAATGACGCGGACCAATGCGAAACTGCCACGAGTCACACAACACCTCCGATTAAGCGAGTTGCTGTCCCGAATCAGCAGAGCGGAGCGTTCGCAGTGCAGTCGGCAGCGTTCGGCGGGCGCGACTCGGGAGTGCCGATCGTAACGGGTGCCGCGACGAGGGAGGGCGTGTGTGCCCGACCGACTTTCGCGCCGGGCAACCCGTAGATCGGCCCTTACGGACGCGGAGCGCGAGCCGAACGCTGCCGACTGCCATAACTCATTTGCTAGCCTCCCTCCCTCGCGTCTCGACGTGATGCCAGGCGAATAGCCCGGGGATGTAGATCACGATGTCGCGCAGTCTCCGTGCCGCCGCGAGCGCAAGCGAAGCGGTCGCGTCGAGACCGACGAGGCTGCCCATCAGCATGAACGCGCCCTCCTGAATGCCGACAGCCCCCGGTACGATGAACGCGGCGCTGTTGATCGCCTGCACGCACGCCTCGATCGCGATCGCCTCGTGAATGTTGACCGGCGTGCCGAGGAAATGCAGCGCGAGCCACGTCTCGCCGCTCGTCGACAGCCACGCGACGAGTTGCAGCACGATGCACGTCGAAACGTCCGCGTGACGCGCATGCACCGCGCGTAGCGCGCGGTCGACGCGAAGCGAGCGTGCGCGCGCCGATCGCAGCCGTCCTGCGAAGAGCCGCTCCGCGATGCCGGCCATGCCCGCGAGCGCGCCGACGCGCTGCGCGAGCAGAAACGCGATGCCGCTCGCGAGCATCAACCCCACGCCGAACGCGATTTCCTTCGTATACGCGCCTGCCTGGCCGGCGACGAGCAGCATCGACAATCCGAGCAGCGCAAACGCCGACTGGCTCAACACCGAGAGCGCGACATCGGCCGCGAGGCTCGCCGCGACCGCGGGGCGCGACGCCACGTGGCGCCGCAGGATGCGGTACGCGGCGATTTCACCGCCGACGCGCGCGACAGGAAGCACGCCATTCACCGATTCGCGGATCCACACAACGCCAAACAGCACGCGCAATCGGGGGCGATCGTTCCGCACGAACAGCCGCTGCCATGCAAGTGCGTTCGCACTCATCGGCACGAGATGGAACGACGCGGCTACGAGAAGGCCGGGGATCGCATCGGCGACGAGGAGCGCGATGCGCCCGATGTTCTGGCGCGCGAAGAGCAGCGCGGCGAGTGCAAGCCCGGCGAGCGCGAGCAACCGCGCGACGCGCTTCATCGTGAAGACTTCCGCATCGGGCGGCTAGTGTGCTGAGTCAGAAATTCGCTCGATAGTTCGCGGCGAAATCGACCGCCATGCTGCGTTACTCGGCCTCGCCATAACGCGGGCTATTGTCTCGGCCTCGCGCCTTGCCTGTCGGCCGATTTCATCCGCTCCTTTATCGTCGGAACTTCCGACTCAGCACATTACAGGAAGTCCGAATATCCGCCCGTTGCAACTCCGTGGTCGAGGACGAGCTTCGCGAGGCCGGGCGCGATCAGCGCCGCGAGCTCGTCGGCATGGCGACCGGTCGCGCCGGCGAAGCGATCGTTGGTCGCCGGATGCGTATAGATCTCGCTGATTCCATCGGGAAGGTGACGAAGCAGACCCTCGATGCGCGCCTTGGTCATCGCCCCCGACCATGCAAGACCGAACACGCTCTTCGGCGTCATCAACCCGCGGCGATGCGCACAAAGGCCAAGCAAGCGCCTGCAATGAACGGCGCGCCAGTCCTCGCGTTGTCTGGGCGACGCGTCAACACGCGCCAGAACCGACGTCGGCTCGCGCGGCACGCGAACCGCGCGAAGACCATGCGAACGTCCGATGTCGAAGGCGAGTCGCGCGACGGTCGGATGCAGATGGAAATGATGGTGCGCGTTGACGTGGTCGAGCGGCAGTCCCGTGGCACGAAAGGCATCGAACTGCGCCTCGATCTCGGCGGCAAGCTGCCGCCGCGCCGATCGGCTGAAGAAGATGTTCCAGCCGGCCGTGACCGCATTCGCCGGAAAGCGCCCGCGCGCATCGACGAGGTCGGGGATCGCCGATGGCGACAGAAGCGGCTTGCCGTCGATCAGCACGAGGTGCAGGCCGACGCGAAGCGACGGCAGCCGCCGCGCGCGCGCCACCGCATCGTCGATCGCGACACCGCTCATCATGAGACTCGCCGCCGTCAGGATGCCGCGCGTATGCGCGACCTCGACGGCTTCGTTGACCTCGCGCGCGGCGCCGAAGTCGTCGGCGGTGACGATGAGATTCTTAGGGGACCTCGGAACGGCTCTCACGCGGGCGCGACGGTCAGCTTGCCGGACCGCTGGCGCGAAGCAAGGCGCCGCAAATAGCAAGCGCTATTTGCGAGCCAAGCGACAAAGCCTGGGGTCCGGCAAGCCCCGTCCCTTCGGGTTGACGCGAAACGCGGCGCCTGCTGCGGCGGTCTCCTTGGCTCGTAGGATGTCCTACGACCTTCGTAGCTTCGGCCGCCGCTTCGCGGCTTAACCCTCGCTGCGCTCGGGCTAGCCTGCGCTCAAACGGAGTTTTCGTCCGTCTCGCATTCATCCGCCAACGCGCTCCGTGTGTGAGAGTCGTTCCGAGGTCCCTAGTGCGCCGTCCCCCGGCGCTCGCGCAGGAACTGGAAGAACTCGACGCCTTCGCGGAGCCGCCGCTTCATCATCTGCGGGCTTTTCAGCATTTCGCCGACGATCGACGCGATCTTGCCGCTTCGGAAGTAGAAGCGCCGGTAGAACGTCTCGACGGAATCGAAGATTTCGGTGTGGGAAAGATGCGGATAGTGAAGCGGCGCGATCTGCACGCCGTGCGCGTCGACGAGATCGGCGTGTGCGTCGTCGAGCCAGCCGTTGTCGAGCGCCTGCTTGTAGAGATAGGTGCCGGGATAAGGCGCGGCGAGCGACACCTGGATCGTATGCGGATTGATCTCGGTGGCGAAGCGAATCGTCTCCTCGATCGTCTCCTTTGTCTCGCCCGGCAGGCCGAGGATGAACGTGCCGTGGATCGTGATGCCGAGGTCGTGGCAATCCTTGGTGAAGCGGCGCGCGAACTCGACGCGCATGCCCTTCTTGATGTTGAAGAGGATTTGCTGATTGCCGGTCTCGTAGCCGACGAGCAGAAGTCGCAGCCCGTTGTCGCGCAAAACCTCGAGCGTCTTGCGCGGCACGTTGGCCTTCGCATTGCACGACCACGTGACGCCGAGCTTGCCGAGCTCGCGCGCGATCGCCTCGGCGCGCGGCAGATCGTCGGTGAACGTGTCGTCGTCGAAGAAGAACTCCTTCACCTGCGGCAGCGCCTTTTGTGCCCACGCGATCTCCTCGATTACGTGGGTGACGCTTCTTGTTCGATAGCGATGACCGCCGATCGTCTGCGGCCACAGGCAGAACGTGCAGCGCGACTTGCAGCCGCGACCCGTGTAGAGCGACACGTACGGGTGCTGGAGATAACCGATGAAGTAGCGGTCGATGTCGAGATCGCGCTTGTAGATCGGCGTCACGAACGGCAGATCGTCCATGTTCGCAAGCGCCGTGCGCGGCGGATTGTGGACGATGTGGTCGGCGTCGTTGCGCCAGGAAAGTCCGGCAACGTCGGCAAGCGGACGACCTTCGGCAACGTCGCGAATCGTGAAATCGAATTCGTTGCCGGCGACGAAATCCACGGCTTGCGATGCGGCAAGGCTGCCCGCCGGATCGACGGCGACCTTCGCGCCGATCATCCCGACCATGAGGTCGCGATTGACCGATTTCATCGCCTCGATCGTGCGGATGTCGGAAGCGAACGATGGCGCCGACGTATGCACGATCGCCAGATCGAAATCGCGCGCCATCGGCAGCACGTCGTCGAGGCCAAGGCCGTGCGGCGGCGCGTCGACGAGCTTGCTGCCCTGGACGAGCGCCGCGGGTTGCGCGAGCCACGTCGGATACCAGAACGAGCGGATTTCGCGGCGCGCCTGGTAGCGCGAGCCGGCGCCACCATCGAAGCCCTCGAACGACGGCGCTTGCAGGAACAGCGTGCGCATCATGAACGATGCTCTCCGAGCGGCACGAGCGTTCCATCGGCGCGCACCTTGTAGCGATGCCCGCGCCAGCTCACGACGCCGACGAAAAAGCTTGCGAAATGGATTCCGAATGCGAGGAGATCGCGGACGGGTCCGAGCCACGCATTCGAGCGAATGCCCAGAGTATCGTCGACCTGCACCTGCAGCACAAGCCGGCATGCGAGCGCGGCGGCGATCATACCCGCGCTTATCAGCGGCTGGCCCGCGAGCAGCGAGCCCAGGACAGCGAACGGCAGCGGGTGCGTCATTACGAGGCCGGCGTAACCCAGCGGGCTCGCGGCGCGAAGGGTGCGTGCCCAGCGCAACTCGTGACGCAGCAGTTCGCCGATGTTGCGCTCGGCGCATGTGTGGCTCAGCACGAGTTGCGGGATCCATACGATGAGGCCCGCCTTGCGAACGGCCTCGCCGATCGCGTTGTCATCGGCAAGGTGCGAGAGAAACGCGTCGAAGCCGCCGATCGCCGC
>Ga0209579_10002729_pt1 | contig 13205 bp, 8 predicted proteins | sample Coa_R1_2_FD_187152 | JGI IMG/M metagenome (GOLD analysis project Ga0209579, IMG submission 187152) | Surface soil microbial communities from Centralia Pennsylvania, which are recovering from an underground coalmine fire - Coalmine... | ecosystem: Environmental > Terrestrial > Soil > Unclassified... | reverse complement strand
ACCAGCGCCGCGAGCCAAACAGCAGCGGAGAGACATCGTGAACTACTGCCAGAGCGGCGCATTATCGTTAACGCACGTCTTGGCAATTGATGGTCCACAAGCCAACTCTCGATGCTACAGCGATTTAGATGCCGTATCGTGGGTCGCAACGATGGCTGAAAACCACCACTGTGATTGGAATGCAGCAACCTTTAGTTCTAGATCCGTTGGTTCTGGTGGAACGCTGGCTAAGAGGCTATAATGTGTGCGGCGAAATGGACTTACCTACTTTACCCGGCCAGTCCGCGGGACCGATTCTCGTCGCGGATGACAGCCCGCTGTTTCGGGACATGCTTCAAAAAATGCTCCAGGGTTGGGGTTATCAAGTGATCGTGGTTTCCGATGGGCAGCAAGCCTGGGAGTGTTTGCGCCAACCTGACGGGCCGCGCATGGCTTTGTTGGACTGGATGATGCCCGGCATGGAAGGCGCCGAGGTTTGCCGCAAGGTGCGCGCCTGTATACGCGAACGGTATGTCTACATGATGCTGTTGAGCGTGCGGTCCGAACTCGAAGATGTAGTGGAGGGCATCGAGTCGGGCGCCGACGACTATATCGTGAAGCCCTTTCAGATCGACGAACTGCGTGCCCGCCTGGTGGCCGGACAGCGTGTGCTCGCGCTGCAGGCGGAATTAGTCGAAGCCCGCGAAGCCCTGCGCGAACAAGCTACGCGCGACGGCCTGACCGGATTATGGAATCGCACGGCCATCTTCGACATTCTGCAAAGCGAGCTAGCCCGTTCCAATCGCAGCGGAGAGCCGCTGATCGTGCTGATGGCGGACCTGGACGGGTTCAAACCCGTGAACGATCATTTCGGCCACATGACGGGCGACGCAGTGCTGCGCCAGGTTGCGGCGCGCATGCGGGCCTCGGTGAGGCGCTATGATTCGGTGGGCCGATATGGCGGCGAGGAGTTTCTGATCGTGCTGCCGGGATGCGAACTGCCCGGCGGCCTCGTATTGGCCGAGCGCATCCGCGACGCCATCGGGACTGAGGTGTTCCGCGCGGGTGATACGGAGATTGCCCTGACCTGCAGCTTGGGTGCGGCTGGCGCGGTCCCGCCCGCGGTATATCATGCCGACGACCTGGTGCGCGAAGCCGATGCCGCCCTCTACCGTGCCAAGCGCCGCGGCCGGAACCGTGTGGAAGCCTCCTCCGGCGCGGAGGAGCCTTCCCTTCCCCTTTCCAGATCCACGATTACCCCCGAGAGGGTGTAGCGCGGCTGCCCCCCCTTTTGCGAAAAACTAAGCCTGCATAAATCTATTTGCATCGCGCGCCAACTGGCCTTATAATCGTCACACCCCCGAAAACCAAGGTCGAAGGTCGAAATGCTCACAGTTGCTACGGATATTGCGCGCCCGCTCCCGAATCTTGTTCCCGATCAAGTGTCGACCGTTGTAGGCTTATTGGTGCACGATCTGCGCCAGCCGCTCAGCGTGATTGAGGCCTGTGCCGATTATCTGGATCTGGTCTTGCCGGAGGCGGACCAGCGCTCGCGGCAGCAGTTGGAATTGCTGCAGCAGCAAGTGGGCGATGCCAATCGCATCATGCACGAAGCTCTGGTGAAGCTGCATTACAGCGCCGCGGCGGCGGCGCGATAACTTCGACATCCAGCCGTCTCAATCAGCGCTCCAACGAGGGCTGGCGATGTGCCTGATGTTACACTCCGTCCATGACTCAGTACCGCATTGATCGCGGCGCGCCGCGGCGCGGCCGTAGCGGACGCATCATGCTCATCGTGCTCCTGATTGCCCTGCTGCTGGGCATGCGCTCGATGGCGTCTTTCTCCATCGAATACCAATGGTGGAAAGAAATGGGCCAGATCGATACCTGGCTCGCCATGCTGGCCTACGGATTCGTTCCCTTGCTGGCCGCCACCCTGCTGGCCTTTGCCGCGCTGTGGGTGACGCATGCCCGCGCGCTGAAATTCGCCGGTACGGGTCTCTCCGATCATCGGGTGTATGCCTGGATCTCCAGCCTGGGCCTGCTCTTCGTGAGCTACCTGGTCGCAGCCGGCTCCATCGAAGCCTGGACCGTGGTGCGCTATCTGGGCGCGCGCGGCATACCGGCCGAGGCCAACGCCTGGCGTGACGCGATATTCGGGTTGCCGCTCAAGTTCTATCTGTTCGATCTGCCGTTCTACTCCGACCTGCGCGGCTACCTGCTGGCGCTGGTGATCGTGTGCGTGCTGGTCTACTGGGTCGCGGCGAGAGGATGGCAAATCCGCCACCGCCTGCCGGAGTTGAGCGAGATGCGCCAGCTCGATCCGTCCTTTTTCCGGCTGGAAGGCGGACTGGAGAGCCGCTACCTGCGCGGCGCAATGGTGGTTTTCCTGCTGGCATTGGCTCTGCGCTTCTTCCTGGCGCGTTATGAAATGGTCTATGACGATCATGGCTTCATGACCGGCGTGGACTATGTGGATCAGAACTTTGCCCTGCCCTTGCAGTGGCTGGTGATCGCGGCGTGCGTGGCGGCCGCCGCGCTGGTCTGGCTGCGCCGCTGGATTACGGCGTCCTTCATGGCCATCTCCCTCGTGGTGTTGTTCATAGTGCCGCGGCTGGTCTCCACGCTGTATGTGCGGCCCAATGAGATTTCCATTCAACGCCAGTACATCCAGACGCACATTCACGCCACACGTTCCGCCTACGGCCTGGAGAAACGCATGCGCGAGATAGAATTCAAGGTGCACACGGATGCGCCCATCGATCCCCCGCAGCACAAGAGCACCCTCGACAACGTGCGCCTGTGGGACTGGCGCGCCTTCCACGACACCGTGACCCAGATTCAGGCGCTGCGGCCATACTACGTCTTCTCCGATACCGACGTGGACCGCTACACCATCGACGGCGCTTACCGCCAGGTGCTGCTCACGCCGCGCGAATTGGCCATCGATCAGTTGCCGGATGCCAGCAAGAGCTGGATCAACCCCCATTTCGTCTACACGCACGGCTACGGTGTGGTGCTGGCGGGGGTCAGCAGTATTACCCCGGATGGCCTGCCGGTGCTACTGATCGAGAACGCGCCGCCGGAAATCAAGACCCCCAGCCTGAAGTTGACTCGCCCGGAGATTTATTACGGCGAAAACGTGCAGGAACCCGTCTTTGTGCACACCGCGCAGGAGGAATTCAATTATCCGTCGGGCGCCGACAATGTGCACTCGCGGTATGAAGGCACCGGCGGCTTTCCGGTAGACTCGGTGCCCATGCGGATCGCCGCCGCCGTGCGGGGCGGCGACATTAATATACTGCTCTCCAATCCGCTCATCCCCGGCAGCCGCATGATGATCCGCCGCAAGATCCGCGACCGGCTGGAAACGCTGGCCGGGTTCATCGCGTGGGACCGCGACCCTTACCTGGTCATCAGCCAGGCCGGGCGCCTGGTCTGGATGATCGATGGATACACGACTTCGGCGGCGCATCCTTATTCGCACGCACTCGACGTGGCGGATATGGGTGAAGTGAATTATATCCGCAATGCCGTGAAGGCCACCATCGACGCCTACGATGGGGAGACCCGTCTTTATATCTTCGCGCCGGAGGATCCCATCATCCGCGCGTATCAGGCGCTGTTCCCGAAGTTGTTCCACGCGGCCGCGGAAATGCCCGCCGATTTGCGCGCGCACGCCCGCTATCCGGAAACCATGTTCCGCGTGCAGGCCGAGATTTACCGCACCTACCACATGCTCGATCCGCAGGCCTTCTATAACAAGGAGGATGTCTGGGACCTGGCGCGTTATACCTCCGGACAACAAAGCCAACCGGAGTCAGTCACGCCCACTTACGTAGTCACCAGTCTGCCGGGCGAGAACCAGGCTGAGTTTCTGCTGCTGCTGCCGTTTACGCCGCGCTCCAAGGACAACCTCATCGGCCTGATGCTGGCGCGCTGCGACGGCGAGCATCTGGGAGAGGTGGTGGTCCTGCAGCTCTCGAAACAGGAGCTGATCTTCGGACCCGCGCAGATCGCCGCGCGCATCAACCAGGACCAGACCATTTCGAAAGATCTGACGCTATGGAACCAGCAGGGCTCGCAGGTATTGCGCGCGCCCACGCTGGTGCTGCCGGTGAACAGCACTTTCCTCTATGTGGACCCGATTTACATACAAGCTACCGAAGCGCGCATGCCGCAGCTCAAGAAGATCGTGCTGGCGGTAGGCAATCGCCTGATTTATACCGACACGTACGAGCAGGCCATCGCGCAGCTCTCGACCGGCGCCCAGGCGCTGGTGCGCCAGGCGGAAGCTCCGCCGCCGGCCGCGGGCCAGGCGGGCCAGGCGGCCCCGTCGGGAACAGGGGCGGACTCGCGCATCGCGCGTATCCGCGAGCATCTGCGCCGGTACCGCGAACTGGCGTCGCAGGGAAAATGGGCGGATGCCGGAAGAGAACTGGAAGCCATCGAAGCGGAAGTGCGCTGAGCCGCGCGTCTGAGCGGGCAAGCTGGTGGCGGCGGAGCGATTCGAACGCTCGACCTACGGATTATGAGACCGTCGCTCTAACCAACTGAGCTACGCCGCCTGTCTTTCATTGAGTTTAGCATTAGCGGCTGGCAAGCCGCAGTTGGCATAGGGTGCCGTCTCTGTCGGGGTGCGCCACTATCTGGCCGATGCCTTTTCCAAGCGAGCCTTACAGAGCCTAGCTCTTGACTTCATCCTGCGGGCCAGCGTCGATATTATCGGGTGAGACGTGGCCATCCCACTGGCCGGTGGGAGGCGGCCGGACGGGATACCCCAGCGGTCCTGCTCCAGCAGTCGCGCCATGCGCGAGCCCAGTTTTCGAGAATCCGGCGGTTGTCCGGCAACAATCCCCACAGAAACGCTTCGATTTTCGAGTGAACCGTGCTCGCCGGCAGCGAGCGGCATGGAAAGCGAGAGGGGATAGGAACCCTGGTCTTGTTTCCATGTGTCCGTATAAACCAACGAGAGCCGGGCGTTCCGGTACAGGGCCGCGCCCATTTCACGTCCGTTCGCCAAGGCGAATCGCGCTTTCTTCAGGCTGGCTCCTGCTTTCTTGGCAAGCGAGATCTGATCGAGACCGAGCTTGATCCGCCGCTCCCGAATCAACGCCCCTAAATCGGATGAATTCCTGATGACTGAGGGCCGGGCGCGGGGTCTGCGCCCTGTATACTGGATTGAAATGCAATTGAATCGCCGTAATTTTCTATTTGGCGCCCTGGCCGCGCCGGTGCTGGCTGCTACCAAGAAGACCCAAACAATCGAACGGCCCAACATCGTACTCATCGCGGCCGAAGATCTGGGCGCCTATATGCTCGGCTGTTATGGAAACACCGAAATTCACACGCCGAATATCGACCGTCTGGCGCTCACCGGTGTGCGCTTCGCCACCAACTTCTCGTGTTCACCAGTCGCGCCGGACCCGGGGCCGTTCGCCGCGGCCGGCTACAATTGTTCCCACAGCACCTCGCCGGGATCGGCTGTCGAGTTTTTGGATGCGCAGGCCCCCGCCAAGCCGTTCTTTCTCACCATCGCGTGGCCCAGCCCGAATGCCGTGGAAGCTTCCAAGAAGAACGTGGACCTGTACGCCGCCACCGGTTTTGAAACGGTCGGATGGGAGGCGGCCGCGCCCAACGCCACGCACAAAGAAATGTCGCGCGATCCTCAGGGCAATCTGCGTAAGTACGCCGCCGCGCTCACTACGCTGGACGATCAACTTCCGGCGTTGCAGGCCAAGTTGCAGCAGAAAGGCGTGTGGGAGAACACACTCATCATCTTCACGAGCAATAGCGGCTACCTGCTGGGCCGGCACGGTCTTTGGGGCGGCGCGGCGGCCTCCAATCCGCCGAACCTGTACGAAGAGGTGGTGAAAACGCCGCTGATCTGGACATGGCCCAGCCGCTTTCCGCCGCAGACCGTGCGTACGGATGTAGTCAGCTCGTACGACTTGCTGCCGGCGATAGGCGAACTGGCCGGCATCGCGGCGGTAGCCACCGGCCAGACCTACCTACCTTTTGTATACGGCAGGCGACTGGGAAAGAAGCAATCCTGGCCTAATATAGCCTTTGGCCGTTTTCAGGACACGGAAATGGCCCGCGACGACCGCTACAAACTGATCCTGCGCAACCAGGGCAAGGGTCCCGGTGAGTTGTACGACGAGACAGCCGATGCGCGCGAGCAGACCAACCAGATCGACAGCAACAAGTTCGCGGGCATGCGTGAACGTTTGACCACAGAGCTATCCGCCTGGCGCGGCACGATGCCGAAGTAGTCCCTACATAATCGCCGTAGGAGGCGCCGGCTCGTCGGGACGCCCCGCGTTGCGCAGCGGCACCTGCACCATCACGACCGCCAGCACGGCCAGCGCGATCAAGGCCGCCACGAAAGGCGCCGTCCACTTCACCAGCGTCACGTCGTTGCCGCTGCCGACCAGCGCCGCGATCACCAATCCGCAGAGAGCTTCACCGGCGATCAAACCCGAAGCCGTCAGCACGCCCGCATTTTCCACTCTGGCCTTCTGTGCGTCGTTGAAGTCGCGGCGGTCGCGCAGCTTGTCGGTCACCCAGCGCACCAGGCCGCCCACAAAGATGGCGAAGGTGGTGCCTAGCGGCAGATACATGCCTACCGAGAACAACATGGGGCTGCGCACCTCCACCATGATCAGCGCGAATCCCATCAGGATACCGACCACCACCAGCGGCCAGGCCATCTCGCCGCCGACGATACCCTTGGAGAGCATGGCCATCAATCCGGCTTGCGGCGCCGGCAACGCTGCGCTGCCGAAATGGTAAGCCTTGTCGAGGATAGCCAGCGGAAAGAACAACACCAGCGACGCCACCACGATGCCGAGCATGTCGCCAACCTGCATCCGCGCCGGCGTGCCACCGAGAATGTGGCCGACCTTCAGGTCCTGCAGCATCTCGCCGGCTACGGCCGACGAAACACATACCACCGCCGCCACGCCCAGGACGGCGGCCACGCCACCCGTACCCGAAACGCCCAGCGCTACCATCAGCAGGGCCGCTACCACCAGGGTGCACAGCGTCAGTCCGGAAACCGGATTATTCGACGAGCCGATCATCCCCACCAGGTTTCCCGAGACAGCGGCGAAGAAGAATCCAAGCACCACCATCACCACCGCCGCAACCACGGCGCCGGTGATCACAGTCGAAGTGGGGAGGTTTCCGGCACTGATGAAATAGTAATAAAGACCAACCATGGCCACCAGTACGACGGCCACGCCGGCGAACACGGTGCGCGCGCTGAGGTCGCGCTCCGTGCGGCTGGTGGCGGCATGCGATGCGGCGGACTTCTTCAGGTCGGACACCGCGCGTGCCATACCCGCGCCTAGTTGCTTGCGCATGCGGAACAGCGTGTAGGAAGCGCCCACCAGCATGCCGCCAACGGCAATGGGCCGCACGATCGAGAAGTACACGGACTGCGCCAGCAGCGTCCACGCAATAGGCTGCCCCGCGGGTTGACTCGCCTGCAGGTAAGGTCCCAGCACGAAAGTGAGGAGCGGGACGAGCAATCCCCAGGCGAGGACGCCGCCGGCAAAATTCAGGGCGGCCAGGCGCGGACCTATTATATAGCCCACGCCGAGATATGCCGGGCTCACATCCGGCGCGGTGAAGATCGACGCACCTCCCGTCATGGTGGTCGCTACACTCGGGTTGGTGCTGGTCCGCAACAGCAGCCGCTTGCCAAGGTCGCCGATGTTGACGCGGAAAGCATTGTTCGGGTTGAAGACGTTGACCGCCCCCAGCAGGTACATGAACGCGCCGAATCCCATATTGGCAAACAGGATTTTGGCGGCGCGCGATCCCTGCTGGCCGGCCTTATGGATTTCCGACGCCGCCACCGACTCGGGGAAAGGCAGATCCGGATCTTCCACCATCACGCGCCGGAGCAGAGTCACAAATAGAATTCCCAGCGTGCCGCCGATCACCATCAGAGCTACCGAATTCCAATACTTATCCGTTGTGAGTCCCGGCCAGAGGCCGGAAAGCACGAAAGCCGGAATGGTGAAGATGGCGCCCGCCGCAACCGATTCGCCGATCGAGCCAATGGTTCGCGCGATGTTCTCTTCGAGCAGCGAGCCTCCCATCAGCTTCAGCAGCGCCATGCCGATCACCGCGGCCGGATACGTGGCGGCAATGGTCATGCCCGCCTTCAGGCCCAGGTAGGCATTGGCCGCGCCGAGGACGGCCGTCAGCACCAGACCAATCAGCACGGCGCGAAAGGTGAACTCGCGCATGTTGGTCTGGTCCGGCACGTATGACCGGAACTTCTTTTCCGTTTGAGGAGGAGTCATTGCAGTCGCGACCTCACTTTCTCGCTGAGAGACTTGCCATCCACGGTCTTACCCGCCAGCTTTGCCTGGGCGGCCTTCATCACCACACCCATCTGCTTCTGCGATGTCACGCCGGTCTCGGCCAGAGCCGCCTGGATGGCGGCCTCGATCTCTGCGTCGCTGGCGGCGGCTGGAAGGTAGGATTCTATCAGCTTTCGCTCGGCTTCTTCCTTGGCGGCTGAATCCTCGCGCCCGCCTTTCCGGAAAGCCTCGGCGGCTTCCGTGCGCTGCTTCACCAGCGACTTCAGAATCTGCATTTCGGCCGCCTCGTCGAGCGGCTTCATGGCGTCCACTTCGTGCTTCTTCAGCGCGGCCTTCATCATCCGCAGCGAGCTGAGGCGGGCTTCGTCGCGGGCTTTCATGGCTTCCACCAGGTCTTTCTGCACTCGATCGAGTAAGGGCATGATGCTGCTATTCTAATGGACCGCGCGGCTGCTATTCTAAAGGATCAAAGGTCCCGCCCATGTATATTCGTAAACAACGCTTGTTAACGCCTGGCCCCACGCCTCTCTATCCGCCCGCCCTGCATGCCATGATGGCGTCGGATATTCATCACCGCACGGAGGATTTCCGCAAAGTGTACCGGTCCGCGCTGGCGGATCTCAAAGAGGTGATGGGCACAAGGCATGATGTCCTGATGTTTGCCGCCTCGGGCACCGGCGCCATGGATGCGTCCGTTTCCAACCTGTTTTCCCGCGGCGATAACGTGATCGTTTGCGTAGCCGGCAAATTCGGCGAACGCTGGGCCGAAATCGTCAAAGCCTACGGTCTGGCCGCCACGGTGCTCTCGGCGCCCTATGGCGATGTCGTCACGCCGGATCGCGTGGCAGCCGCCCTTAAGGCCGAACCGGCCACCCGCGGCGTATTTGTGCAGGCTTCTGAAACATCCACCGGAGCGGCGCATGACGTGCGCGGCATGGCGCGCGCGATCTCCAGTACCGGCGCGATCTTCGTGGTGGACGCCATCACCGGTCTGGGCACCATGCCGCTGGATATCGACGGCTGGGGTTTGGATGTGGTGATCGGCGGATCGCAGAAAGCTTTTATGATCCCGCCGGGCCTGGCTTTCATGTCCGTCAGCCCTAAAGCCTGGGGCTTCGCCGAGAGCGCCGCGCTCCCGCACTACTACTTCAACCTGAAGAAGGAAAAGAAGAGCGGCGACGCGGGCGAATCGAGCTGGACGCCATCGACCGCCTTGATCCTGGCGCTGGCGGAAGCATTGAAATACGTGAAGCAGATCGGCATGCCGCACCTGATCGAGAACGCCCAACTGCTGGCGCGCGCCACCCGCGCCGCCGTCCAGAAACTGGGCCTGGAGCTGTTCTCGCCGCACGCGCCGGGTTCTTCGGTGACCGCCGTAAAAGCGCCGAAGGGCCTCGATTCCGGTGTGATAGTGAAGGAATTCCGCAATCGCTTCGGCGCGGTGATCGCCAATGGACAGGGCAGCATGAAGGGACAAATATTCCGCATCGCGCATCTCGGCTATTTTGATTTCTCCGATCTGTTCGCCATGGTCGCCGGTCTCGAGATCATTCTGCACGCTAACGGGCATCCCGTGGAATTCGGCACGGGCGTCGCCGCGATCCAGAATATCTACAGCGAGGTAGCCGTCACGCCGGAAGCCGTTCACGCATGACGATTCTAGTCGCCGAACCGCTGGCGGACGCCGCCGTTGCGCTTCTAAAGTCTCAGCCCGGCTGGAACGTGATAGTTTCCAGCCCCAAAGAATACGCGAAACACCTGGCGGAAGCCGATGCGCTGATCGTGCGCAGCGCCGTACAGGTGAACCAATCGGTGCTCGACCAGGCGCCCCGGCTGCGGGCCATCGGGCGCGCGGGCGTGGGTGTGGATAATGTCGATCTGGAAGCCGCCACATCCGCCGGCGTGCTGGTGATGAACACGCCCGGCGGCAACGCCATCTCGGTAGCCGAGCACACTCTTGCGCTGATGCTGGCCATGGCCCGCCGCATCCCGGAGGCTACCCAATCGACCACCGGCGGCAAGTGGGAAAAGAAGAAGTTCATGGGCAGCGAGCTGCGCGGAAAGGTGCTGGGCATCATCGGTTTGGGTAGCATTGGCCGCGAAGTGGTGAAGCGCGCCCGCGCCTTCGAAATGCGCGTGCAGGCGTACGATCCGTATGTCACGGCGCAGATCGCCAAGGATCTGGGCGTCACGCTGGTGGATCTGGCGGCGCTTTACGCGCAAAGCGATTACATCACCCTGCATGTGGCGCTGACGCCTGAAACCGATCGCATGCTTTCTTCAGACGCTTTCGCCAAGATGAAGCCCGGTGTCCGCATCGTCAATTGCGCGCGCGGCGAGTTGATCGACGACCAGGCGCTGCAACTGGCGATCGACTCGGGCAAAGTAGCCATGGCCGCGCTGGACGTTTTCGCCGTCGAGCCGCCGCCGCCGGGTTACGCGCTGTTCGGCGGCACTCGCGTGCTGGCTACGCCGCATATCGGCGGGTCCACCGAGGAGGCGCAGGAGATCGTCGGCGTGCGCATCGCCGAGCAGGTGGTCGAATATTTGAAAAACGGCGTGGCTCTAAACGCCGTGAACATGCCCGCGCTTTCACCCGAGCAGTACCGCGCCTTAGGACCATATATCGCCATGGCCGAACGCTTGGGCAACTTTGCGGCGCACATCGCCGCCGGGCACATCAAGACGGTGCGCTTCGCGTATTTCGGGCGGATCGGCGAGAACAACACCAACCTGTTGCGCAATGCCGGGCTGGCGGGCGTGCTGAAGCGATCCGTTTCCGAACGCGCCAACCTGATCAACGCTATGCAGATCGCGGGTCAGCGGGGATGGAATCTGGCCGAACGCCACGAAGCGCGCTCGGGCCACACGGACTCTATCGTTCTGGAGCTCGAAACGGATGCGGGCGTGACCGTGGTGGAAGGCGCGGTGCTACTGGGAAAGCCGCGGCTGATCCAGGTGGACGGCATCTACTGCGAAGCGCATCTCTCCGGCCATCTGATTTTCATGAAGAATCACGATGTGCCCGGAGTGATCGGAAACGTGGGCACGGTACTCGGCCGGAATCACATCAATATCGCTAACTTCTCGCTAGGGCGGCGGGACGCTGCCGCGGCGCCCGGCGAGCCGCTGGAGGCGGTGGCGGTAGTCTCGACTGACAACCTGGTGCCGGAGCCCGTGCTCGCGCAGCTTCGGGAGAACCCGGCCGTGAAGCTGGCGCGCTCTGTCGAGCTTGGTTAGTAACGATCTTGCGTGCAACGAACGTAGACCTTGGCTCACCAGCAGGCCGAACAAAAGGACCTGCCTTACCGAAACCGGTATGAGCAACATTACCAACCCTTGCTAGAATAGTAATAGTGGTTCTCCTTCTGTAGCGAGACCTCTAAATATGATTGACGCTGTCCTGGCCAAGATTTTTGGCACCAAGAACAAACGCGAAATCAAGGCCATTCAGCCGCTCATCGCCGCCATAAACGACCTCGAGCCGGGCATCCAGGCGCTTTCCGATATCGACCTCGCCGCCAAAACCATCGAGTTCAAGGAAAAACTGGCCCAGGGCGCCCCCCTCGACGATCTGCTCATCGAAGCTTTTGCGGTGGTCCGCGAGGCCGGCCGCCGCTTCCTCAACATGCGCCATTTCGACGTGCAGTTGATCGGCGGCATTGTCCTGCACCGCGGCAAAATCTCCGAGATGCGCACCGGTGAAGGAAAGACGCTGGTCGCTACCCTGCCCTCTTATCTCAATGCGCTGGAGGGCAAAGGCGTCCACATCGTCACCGTCAACGATTACCTGGCGCAACGGGATGCGGAATGGATGGGAAAGATTCACCGTGCCCTCGGCTTGCGCGTCGGCGTCATCGTGCACGATCTCGACGACCGCGAGCGGCAGGACAGCTATAACGCCGACATCACCTACGGCACCAATAACGAATTCGGCTTCGACTACCTGCGCGACAACATGAAATTCCGCCTGGAGGACTGCACCCAGCGCGGCCATCACTACGCCATCGTCGACGAAGTGGACTCCATCCTGATCGACGAAGCCCGCACCCCGCTCATCATCTCCGGCCCCAGCGAAGAATCCACCGACAAGTATTTCAAGGTCAACCGCATCATCCCCAAGCTGATGCGCGGGGAAGAAATCGAGGGCAAGGAGCCCGGCGAAAAGTACACCACCGGCGATTACACGGTGGATGAGAAACACCGCTCCGCCGCGCTCACCGAAGAGGGCTTCGACAAAGCCGCCCGCCTGCTCAACCTGCCGAATATATACGACATCGCCACCATCGAATGGAAGCATCACGTGGAGCAGGCGGTGAAGGCCCACGCCCTGTATCTCAAAGACCGCGACTACGTCGTAAAACGAAACGAAGCCACTAATCAGGACGAAGTCATCATCGTGGATGAGTTCACCGGCCGCCTCATGCCGGGACGCCGCTGGAGCGATGGCCTGCATCAGGCCGTGGAAGCCAAGGAAGGCGTCAAGATCGAGCGCGAAAATCAGACCCTCGCCACCATCACCTTCCAGAACTACTTCCGCATGTACAAGAAGCTGGCGGGCATGACCGGTACCGCGGAAACCGAGGCGGCGGAATTCGAGAAGATCTACAAGCTCGAAGTTACCGTGATCCCCACCAACCGCCAGATGGTGCGCAAAGAGTTTTCCGACATGGTCTACCGCACCGAGGACGAGAAGTTCCGGAACGCGGCCAAAGAGATCAAGGAACTGCAGGAAAAAGGCCAGCCGGTGCTGGTGGGCACTGTCTCGGTGGAGAAATCCGAGCGGCTTTCGGCGCTGCTGAAGAAGATGGGCGTGAAGCACGAAGTCCTGAACGCCAAGAATCACGAGCGCGAGGCGCCCATCGTAGCGCAGGCGGGACGCAAGGG
>Ga0209579_10002728_pt1 | contig 13207 bp, 17 predicted proteins | sample Coa_R1_2_FD_187152 | JGI IMG/M metagenome (GOLD analysis project Ga0209579, IMG submission 187152) | Surface soil microbial communities from Centralia Pennsylvania, which are recovering from an underground coalmine fire - Coalmine... | ecosystem: Environmental > Terrestrial > Soil >... | reverse complement strand
ATACACCAGGGGACTTCCAATGGCCCGGCCCGCGCACGGTTTTCGCCTACCTCACCACTGATCTTTAGGCTCGCCTGACGCTTCGTCAGAAGTCCCATCGAACCGGGTGACCGTGACATCAAGATCACGAGCGCTGTGGTAAGCGCTCTGGCGCCCATGAGTCACGAGGCAGTGATCTCGGTACTGGTGTTCCGGCAAGGTACGAAATCCGACCTCACCGTGGCCTTTTAGCGTCCAGCTCGCAGCACGGAATTCGCACGTACTCCCGAGCGGACCCGCTGAACGCCGCTTTTTAGTTCGCCTCGCGGCGCCCAACGGATTGCGAGTCCGATGACTACGACGATCCGGAGGCCTCCAGTTGCTCCCACCCTACCATCCGCGGCGTGCGCGCGGACACGGCTCACCGCACCGCAGGGAAGCCTCATCCGGTCACCGCGTTCCCGAACTCCGAGGCTCGCCTCCTAGATCCTAACATCCAGGTAATGCCCGAACCTCCCGCAATGGGGCACAGATGTCGGTCGGCGCTCTGACTACCGGTGTGCCACGTTATGATGCAGCCCACCACGGTCAACTCAGAAAACGATGTCATCTCTAAAATCGCCCCGATCGATGCTCCTGCTGCAGGGATGCACGCTGACACTTCTATTGCTGACGGCAGGCCACTCCTACGCACGGCACCATCACAAGCAGAACGCCGACTCCCAGAGCGGGCGGTTCGACTACTACCTCCTGAGCCTATCGTGGGCCCCGACGTATTGTCTGACGCATGCCGACGACGGTGCGGAGTGCTCAAACAAGGGTTACGGATTCGTTCTGCACGGACTGTGGCCGCAATACGACGGCGGCGGCTACCCCGAGAACTGCGATACCCAGTTTGAACTCACCTCGGAGGCTGCAGCCAAGGGACGGACCATCTATCCCAGCGAGCGCCTGATGTCGCACGAGTGGCATACGCACGGTACCTGCAGCGGAGTCAGCGCACTGGACTACTTCTCGACCGCGGATCGCGCCACTGCCGCGGTAAACATTCCCGCCGCATTCAATGCCCCGCGGGACGAGCAGTCCCTGACTGCTCACCAGATCATCGATCTGTTTCATCGTGCCAACCCCCGGATGCCGGGTGGTTCCCTGGCAGTGGCCTGCAGCCGCGCCACCATGTCCGAGATCCGCGTTTGCCTGACCAAAGACCTGGCAGTGCGCGCCTGCGGCGAGGGGGTCCGCAACGGCTGCCCGAAGGTGCCGCTACGGTTGCCCGCGTCACGCTAAGCCTGGACGGGAAAACGAGATCTCCACCAGCGTTAAGCCCATCCAGCATCCACGCATCGGCACTAGCCGGCGCTATACCCGCCCAATTTAATTGTCACCTGCACGGTGCTCAGGCCAGCAACGAGGCCGTGCAGATGCGTGGAGGCGAGGGAACTGAGGGGTAGCTCGCGTGCAGCACGTGCTCCTCTGGCTAGACTAATCGCAGAGCCAGGAGTTGCATTATGGTAATTGGCGTCGGAAGTTCAGCGTACGGAGCGGATATCCAATTCCCGTCATGCGCTACCTCCGGGGCCTCCTCGGTCGCGTCACTGCAAGGCCGTATCCGGCAAGACCAGATCCAGCTCGACGACTGGACAACGTGCGTTTCGTCGAAGACAACGAAGGGACAGGCCGCGATTCAAAAGTTGTCTGGCGAGATAAGTGCTGCCAAGGAGCGAATTGCAAAAGTCCTGCAGGGTCAGTCCCGGCCACTCGCACCGGCTTCTGCGACGTCAGTGCCTCACGCGCAGAGCGCAGGTTCGGTGTCTCCTCGCGCATCGACGAGCCAGAGTCATCCGGGTCTCGTGGATGTCTGGGCCTGAGCCCAAGCCACCGACACGACTTCACCGCTAACTGATTACAACCCGCATTCCGACAACGAAACGCCGTGAAGCAACGGCGTCAAGATCACTTACGGCGCGGAACTTTAGATGAAGGCCGCGGCCGACTTGGAAAGCCCGAAGATCAATCAAATCCCTCGCCTAGCGAGGTTCAAGTTTGCGGCTGACCGCGACCCGACGTTGCGTGACGTTTCTGTCACGACGCAACGGTTGAATCCATTCCATGCCCTTTCGACTTGGCGCAGATTTATCGCGACCAGCACCAGCTCGCATCAGAGACATGGCATCGATTCAACGGCTCGTGAGCCCTCTGACGGGTCGGGTTTCTACATCATCCGCAGAACACGTGCGCGCGCTCCCGTATTCTCGCATTCCGGCCGCAGCTGACATGCTGGGCGTGCTTCGTCGCCTCCGGGGCACATGAGCAGCTCCAAACACCGCTTCCTCGCAGCGCTGGCACACAAGCGTGGTCAAGGCTGTGTCGTGTCAAGCTCGGCGAGCATGTCGATTTCGACGCAAGCGCCAAATGGCAGATGTGCCACACTGACGGCGCTGCGCGAATGGATGCCCCGTTCGCCGAACACTTGCACGAGGAGTTCAGACGCCCCATCCGCAACTCGCTGAGGTTCCGTGAAGTGCGGTGCGCCGTTAACCATGACAAAGAGCTTTACGATTCTTTGCACGCAGTCGAGATCGCCAACGGCGGCTTTCAGCACGGCCAACAATTCAATTGCCACGTGGCGCGCGGCGAGCTTGCCTTGATCCAAACTAATCTCGCTGCCCACTTTTCCGCACAGGAGCTTACCGCCCTCCTTGCCAAGGCGACCGGAGAGATGAATTTGGTCACCGGAACGAATGAACGGCGCGAACGCCGGCACATATCCATCGACAACTGGCGGCATGACGTCGGGTAGAGCAATGTTGAGAGACTTCAAGCGCTCGTCAATGGGCGACATGTCTTGCTTGCTTCCACGCCTTCGCCATGACGACAAGGAGGCGATCTATGTCGTGCGTCGAATTGAGGAGATGTGGAGCTACTCGAATTTTGCCCTCACGCAGGGCAACTACGAACCGCTCGTCTCGCAGCGTTTGATATAGAGATTCCGTATCGCCGCGGCTGCCGACTTCGATGCAACCAAATGCACCGCGCTGCGAGGCCTGCCGCGGACTTGCCGGTCGATAGCCCGCCGGGAGTCGTTCGAAGAAATAGTCAATCAGGGCTTGATTGTGATTACGGATCAGCGCCGGACTCGCATCCAGCACAAACTTCGCAGACGCTTCCATGACGCTGAGGTTGAAGTTGTATATTGACGCCGTCTCGGCCGAGTCCCAACGGCTCAGCGTTAGCGCAGGTTCCGGATCCACATAGTTGAGGCGCGCGAAGTTTTCCACTCCCTGGGACAGCCAGTTGTAGGGTCCTGGTCGTAGCGAATCCAAGTTTTCCCTTCTCATCCACAGGAAGCCTGTCCCCCAGGGACTAAGCAAATATTTGTAGCCCGCGCAGACGATAAAATCTGCGCCCAGACTGCGCACGTTCATGGGTATGGCGCCGCAGGATTGGCTCACGTCCAGAACCAACAAGGTCCCGTTCCTCTTGCATGCCTCGGCAAGCGAGGAGACGTCGAGCATCGATCCGTCGTCGAATCGCACGTGACTCACCGAAATGACCCGGGTGCTCGGCCTCATTGCTGCGACCAGGTCATCCGACTGTATGAACGGACCTTGTGGGACTGCGATCTGCACCTTAACGCCTTCGCGCGCTTCCATCGGCTTCCACGTTGCGTAGTGCACCGGAAACTCACCGCGTGCGATGATGACCTCATCACCCGCAGACCACTTGAGTGCGTAGGCTATAGCCGCGAGGCCCGCTCCCGCTCCGGTAGTCAGAGCGATTTCATCCGGGCTCGCCCCAATCAAGGTCGCCAACGTCTGACGCAAACTCGCGGCAAGGAAGAAGAAGGATCGGTCATCGACGACGTGCGGCTGTATTTTCGCCGCAACGGATCGCTGTACGGCGTTGAGTGCCACGCGGGGGATTGCCGCGTGGGCCGCAAAGTTCAGGTACGTAACGTCCTCGATTGGAAACCATTCATTCTTCCAGTCGATCGACTGCTTTAGGGTCATATCCGGTCGCCGACCCCGCACAACCGCTGCTGAGAGAGTCCCCGGGAGGCAGCCATCCTCATTACTCAGGTTTGCGGAACTTCAGGATGAACTGGTCGGTGTGTCCGCGAATCGTCGGATCGAACACTTTGGCAGTGCGGGGGTCCGCCGGATTGGCGAGAATCGAGCTCTCGGCGTCGAACTTGAAGCCCGCGGCTTCGACCTCTCGGCGCACGGTCGAGGACTCGATGCGATGCAAGGTCTCGGTAACATTTGCGGGAGCGCCCGGAGCGGCTGAATGATCGAGAATTACGTATACGCCACCGGGCTTGAGCGCACTGTAGACGGCCTTGTTAAACGCGGCTGTGTCGACCGGCCCCATGAACTCGTCGTGTAGGTCGTGGTAGTTTCGGGAAATCCAGAACAGATCGAGCTTCTCGGGGAATTTTAGTCCGTCGAGCGCCGCGGCGGTCGTCACCGTTACATTTGGATGTGTGACGGCATAGCCCTGTAGCTCCGCGACTGCCTTAACGAAATGCTCGAACTTGAAGAAGGCGGTGGGCTCCACCGCGTACACGTGACCCGTGGAGCCGACAACGCTAGCGAAGAGACGGGTGAAATAGCCTGCGTCGGCGACATAGTCGGCAACCTTGTCCCCCGATTTAATGCCGGCGAACACTAAAGTCTGCGCCGGCTTTCGGTCAGCATCCCGCGTGGTGTCAGAGTCCGGGCGCGACGGATCGGCGACCGCCATCGTGGCGGCGGTGGAATTACTTGCGTTCTCCAAGGCATTCGCCCCGGAAACAAGCGCGACGACTGCGACCAAGCCAGCCATAATCTTCATTGCGATTTTCCTATTGTGAATATTCCGGTCATCGTCCTCGGCCCTCAAGCGCAAACGGTGGCACATCTATCTCTCCGCTTGCGATGAAGGTTGTTGCGCCGCCAACGCTGACCGAGGTCACGACGCTTCCGCTCTTACGCGCCTCCGCTTCGATTTCGCTTCGGCGCCCCATCGAGACGCCTTGCTGGATCGAAAGGCGATAGGCCATCCCGGCAAAATCGGGCCTCGATGCCATTGCCCCGACGAGGGCGGCACAAGCGCTGCCTGTCGCGGGATCTTCTTCGACGCCCAGCGCGGGTGCCCACATGCGAGCATAGAGCTTGCCGCCATCCCGTAGATCTCCTGCGAAGAAGAAGACGTGGGGGCTCCACGCGCGCGCGAGCGTTGCCGCCCAGGCAGCCCGCTCGATTGCGGCCCGATCGACGACCTCGTTCGAGCTCAGTTGCGCGAAACAGAATGGAACACCGACGCCCGCGAAAAAGACTTTGCTCACCTCGGCGGGCTCGATGGACAGGATGGCGGCGAGATCAGTCGGAGAAGGTGCGCCGGTCGGTGTCTCGATCTTCCCCGATAACGTCAACGTGCCGTGGAACCCACCGTTTCGCTGAGCGACGTCGACCGTCACGGGACCGACGTTCTCCTCCAGAATGAGGCGGATTGGATCACTAAGCCGTTCGTGCTGTTTCATCACAAGCGCACAGGCTGTGCCAATCGTGGGATGCCCCGCGAAGTCGAGCTCCGCCCGAGGTGTGAAGATGCGCACCCGACACGTGTTCGCAGGATCGTTCTTCGGCAGGACGAAGGTGGTTTCGCCGAAATTGAATTCGCGAGCGATCTTCTGCATGCCCTCGGTCGAAATGCCAGCCGCTTCATGCAGAACCGCGAGTTGATTGCCGCCGAACGGTGTCGAACTGAAAACATCAACGATGTGAAACGTGTACTTCATGAGATCAACCTCCGTGCTTCGCCTCAAGCCTTGACGACGAGGTCGATCTCAACGCAGGCCCCAAGCGGCAGCGCGGCCACCGCGATCGTCGTGCGGGCGGGAAAGGGCTGACTGAAATACTTTGCGTAGATGCCATTCATCGCGACGAAGTCACTCATGCTCGTGAGATACACTCCCGCGCGCGCAACGTGATCGAAACTCCTGCCGGCCGCCTTGAGAACCGCCGAGAGATTCCGAAAGACGCGCTCTGTCTCGGCCACAATGCCCCCCTCTACCACCTTGCCAGTGGCCGGGTCTTGGCCGACCTGACCGCTGAAGTAGAGGAAACCACCGACTTCGATCGCCTGGGAAAACGGGCCGACCGGCGGCGCGAGTTCGGGCGAGGTAATTGCGGTCTTGCTCATCGCAAACTCCTGTGGACACTGGGTTAGATGGTGAGGATGGTGGAGCCCGAGGTTGCGCGCGCTTCCAATGCCTCGTGGGCGTCTGCAGCATCCTTGAGCGCAAAGCGCTGATTGACGTTAATGCGCACTTTTCCCGAAAGCACCACTTCGAACAGTTCGTTCGCGGAAGTTTCGAGCGCATCGCGTCGCTCAATGTAGTGAAAGAGGATTGGGCGCGTCAGGAACAGCGAACCCTTCTGTGACAGCAGAACGGGCGCAATGGGATCGATGGGACCGGAGGCTTGCCCGAACGTGACCATCAATCCGCGTGGTCTTAGACAATCGAGCGAGTGCAGGAATGTATCCTTGCCGACAGAATCGAAGACCACCGGCAGTTTCTCACCGCCGGCGATACGGGAAACTTCCGCTACGAAATCCTGCTTCGTGTAGAGGATCGTGTGGCTGCAGCCGTGGGCATGAGCTATTTCGGCCTTAGCTTCGGTCGAAACGGTGCCGATGACCGTTGCGCGGAGGGCGGCCGCCCACTGGCAGAGAATGAGACCCGTTCCGCCCGCCGCGGCATGCACGAGGATCAAGTCACCCGCCTTGACGGGATACACCTGCCGGATCAGCACCTGAGCAGTCATACCCTGCAGCATCATCGCGGCAGCTTGATCGAAGGAAATCGCCTCCGGTAATCTCACCAGCCGATCGGCCGCTATGAGCCGCACCTCGGAATAGCCGCCGCTCGGACCAGCATAGGCCACCCGATCGCCGACTTTCAGACCGCGCACATCCTGGGCGACTGCCTCCACGGTTCCGGCGCCTTCGAGGCCGGGGATAAAGGGAAGCGGCTGCGGGTAGTATCCGGTGCGGTGATAAACGTCGATGTAGTTGAGGCCTGCCGCCGCCTGGCGCAGGCGCACCTGACCCGACCGGGGCTCACCGACATCGACCGCTGTCCAGTTCAGAACCTCGGGACCGCCCGTCTGCCGAATTTGCATCGCATGAGGCATACAGATTTCCGCAAAAACATGAATTCATATCCTCATGCAAGACGGAAAATTCCACTACTTCATTATTATCACGATTAGGGTGCTACTTTCGCACGATCTAGGTTGTTCAAGGCGCCGCAGGAAACTGCGATCGAAACGACGTTGTGTTAGTAACACACAGCGCGAACGGCTCTTGAATAACCCTGAGGCGCAGGCACTGCTGCCGCCGCGGCCCCAACGACGGGCTCAAGACAAAGGCGGCAATACGTGCTCTGCCCCGACCGCACGGATTCGTGCATCGAGGTCTTGCGCCAGCGCATCCGTCAACGCGGCTCGACGCGGTCCATCGAACGGGCGGTAATCACTCGCCGCTGAGACCAGCTTGACATCCACGAGACTCCCTCAAAGGGAGACCTGCGCTCCGAGAAGCCCGACAGGGACAGCGCGCCGAGCGTGTTGACCGTCCAGGTACCCGCGACCCCTCGTGTCGTGCAGATAGCTTCCCTCGCCGGGAGAGAATCGAGTCCCCAGCCGGGGGCGCGCCTTGCGCTTATGGGTGCTGGGGATGGAGTGCCGACCGGGGTTGGTTCATGAGGTCGGTAGGAGACTGCGAATCTGCCTCACCGCATAGTCGACCTTCATGTCGAATGCGCGCTTCCCCAGCTCCGCCGTTGAGCGGCGCGCGTCACCCAGGATTCCGTTTTGTGGACTATGCGGCCCGAACTGCGCCTTGCCATCGACGACGGGATCTCCCACTGCAGAGGAGACCAGATCTCTGCGCACCCATGTGCTGTCCTTGTCGAGATACATCATCTCCGAGGTGTCAGGAATGCCACCGTGGAGGCTGAGTGGATAGCCGTGCTGCGCCAGGTACCGATCGAACGCATCATTGGCGGCCCTATAGACCTGGTCACAATAGAACACACGAGCTCCGTCGCGCGCGTCGAGCTTCTTGGCGACCTCCTCGTAGACCTGCGGCTGGCCGCCAGCGTGATCGCCCATCAGAATCACGTTGCGGAAACCGTTGAGGATCGCTTGCTCCGTGATGCGCTCGAGCATGGCAGCGAGCAGCTCGTTCGTGATCCCGATGGTACCGGGAATCGATTCTGCATCGTTCGGAGTGTAGGGCAACACGGGCAGGAAGATGGCATTGCCGAGTTCTCTCGCAATCGCCTCGACCGTCGCATGCGCCATGAGGTTATGGCCGCCGTTCGCGTCCTGGGGGCCTCGTTCCTCGACACCGCCGGTGTAGATCAGCGCCGTCGTCTTGCCCGCCGCGAGCGCGGACTTCACTTCCACCCAGGTCATCTTCTCGAACTCCACCAGATCGGCCTGCGCGCGCGGCGCAGCGCGCGCAGATCCCGCAACCAGTATCAGGGAGGCGGTGCCGCCAGCGATCAACAGCAGCAAGGAATGCAAAACCGAACCAATGCGCATGGCATTCTCCTTTCCGCAAAAAACATGAATTCCCCAATACTCTGGTGCACGGCAGAAGATTCCACCACTTCATTATTCTCACGCTTATGCTGCCATTTAAGCACGATTCCGTTATTCATCGGGAGAACCCCAGCCCTTTGCGGTTACCCGGCACGTGCAAAGGCTGGACGCTGCGTTGGGTGCGGAGTTGCTCGACTGCTCGGTAAAGCCTCCGCGTCTGAACGCGCTTGGCTCCAGAGTGCTCGAACACGCGCGAGATCTGCTACAGCGGACGGCGTTCTCGCATCCCCTGGCCGAAGGGACGCTTATCCACCCTACTCGGGCGCTGACTGAAAAATCCAGGAAGTCCGCTGGCGGATGATAACGAGATACGCCATGGGCGCTCTTTGAACACGTATAAAAATTTCACTTTAAAATAAGTTCACGGATCAATTCAGTGCCCAGAACTTTTCGGTATCCATTCCGGACGACCCTAGCCTTGTTCTGACACTCGGTGTTACAGATTACCTTCCTGGCCACGTATTCTAGCTCGATGCCTTTATCGCCGTTGTCCCCGGCATAAGCCGCCATGTTTTTATAAGTGATAAATAAAAACATATTGGGCTGATCCGGCGATTTTGGGGTGGCCTTGAAGACCTTGTAATCGATGATTAGTCCAGCTTTCTTCAGGGCTTCCATAGTCGGCTTCCATGTCGAATTCAGCCAATCGATGTACTCTGCAGAATGCCCGTACTCGACTTGTATGTAGTCCACCTCAGTGACCGGGCCGTCGGTATACCGGCGGTCATTCTGGGCAAGTGCGTCCTGGGCAAGCGTATCCTGGGCACGTGCATCAAGCGAAAGTGAGGAAGCTGCAAGACACATGGATAAGATAATAGTCTTAGTCATTTTCTCTTCACCTGTTCTGCTATATCTCTAGTTGAGGCCTGCGGCCGCTGGCGCAGGCGCACCTGACCCAACCCGGGCTCACCGACATCGACCGCGGTCCAGTTCAGAACCTCGCGATCGCCCGTGTGCAGAGTTTGCATCGCATGAGGCATACATTTCCGCAAGAACATGAATTCCCCAATATCCTCATGCAAGAGAGAAAATTCCACCACTTCATTATTATCACGATTATGGTGCCATTTGAGCACGATTCTGTTACTAATCGAGAAGCCCCCCCCTCAGGAGACCCACGTGCTCGACGATTTACGCGCCTTAGTAGAGTTCGCCCATGCCGGCTCCATCGCCGCTGCAGCCGATCGTCTATTCCGGACGCCCTCTGCGATTACCCGGCAAGTGCAAAGGCTGGAGGCTGCATTGGGCGCCGAGTTGCTCGACCGCTCGGTAAAGCCTCCGCGTCTGAACTCGCTTGGCTCCAGAGTGCTCGAACAAGCGCGAGATCTGCTACAGCGGACGGAGGCCCTGAAATCTCTTACGTCGAGCGACGCCGAACCTCGCGGCCTCTTGCGCATCGGGTTCTCGCATCCCCTGGCCGAGGGAACGCTTATCGACCCCATTCGGGCGCTGACTGAAAAATACCCCAAGGTCCAACTGCGGCTGTTGAGCGAACTTACCGGTGAATTATTTCACCGGCTGCTCGCGGGTGAACTCGACGTTGCAGTCGTGCTTTTGCCCGAAGGTAAAACCGCGCCTCCACCTCTTCTGACGAATATCATCGCGAGCGACCGCATGGAGATCGTTCAAGGCGACGCAGGCAACCTCGACGGTGATTGGAAAAGTTTGGGCAGAGCACCCTGGGTGCTCAATCCGCCCGGGTGCCCGCTTCGGGCAAGCCTCATCGATCGGATGGAGCGTGCCGGCTTCACCCCAATGATTGCGGCTGAAGTCCACAACATGCATTTGCAGCTAGCGTTCGTTCAGTCCGGTTATGGTGTCGGGCTGCTGCCTTCCCGATTTATTGCCAGGAATCATTCCATCGACGCCGTGAAAGTATTGCGTCCCCCATCGTTTGACCTGCACCCGTCCGTCGCGATAGTCCGGGCTGGGCAACTTGGCGCCTTGGGGAAGGCCGTCGAACTGTTGGAACACGGGTTTCGGCAATTGTTTGAGACAGCCGACACCACGAAGCCCGTGACGAGGCAGCGAAGAGGTGTGCCCGCGAATCGGCGGGCTGCGCGACGGCCCAAGTAGTCCCCGGACACTACTTGTTGCAGCTCAGCGGTCTTGAGGACATTTTGTCCTCGGTTCTTGACCGCCGGGAGCATTGAGCCAGGCGACCCGCACGCATGGTCGCGCGTCGATCACCAGCATCAGCACCCGTCCGACACGAAGTCCATCTGCCAGCTGCGATTAGCAGCCGTGGGCTTCGGCAATGGCTTGCGCTCAAAGGGTCCGACTCGAGCCCCCGTAGCCGCCGTGCCTCCGAGACCGTCATCCCGGCGTACTTCGCCTTCCATGACCATCGGTACTGACGTGGACGCCAAGATCGCGCCATTCTCGGCCAAGAAGAGATTGAGCATCGTAAAGACCGCGCACGATCCGTTTCTGGACAAGGGCTACGAGCTCACGAGCATGGACGACATTGCGACGCGGGCGAAGGTCATTCCCGCGAATCTCCCGCAGCCTGTCGTCGCGATGACGGCCGTGCCGAGCTGCATACTGCCTATGCGGGAGCCGCGCGAATCGCATGTGCAGTGCCGTATCCGCGGGAGGCGGAAGCTCGAGATAGTGCTTGCCTTGCCTACCGAATCTTGGCCCATACAAGTACTGCTGAGCTGATCCTGCCGTCCAATGGATCCTTCGCGGCCGGAGACTGTATGTGCAACAGGTTCCCCTCGATCCTGAACCTACGAAGTTGCGTGGTCCCGGTCCACGTCTCGATCCACGAGATATCCACATGATGACGTACGATGTCGCCGTCTACGCTGTAGGTGCCCGCGTACGCACCCATCCCCGAGAAGAGCAAGATCTTCTCTGCATCGCTGGGTATCTCCGGAGGTCGTCCGCGATATTCGTGCACAATGATCGCGTACATACGACCATCCGGTCCGTAGCCTAGGTAGCCATGCGGGTGTGCACCGAACGGCTCGACCTTCTCTCTCGTATCCGCATACTCGAGTGTGAAAGACCGGAGTTTCCAGGTTCCCACCAAAGAGCTCGCGGATGCTTGCTGCTGTCTTGGGCCAAGCTTCTTACCCATTTCCATTCTCTTTGGAGCTTCTCCTACGTAAATTCGGCGGCGTCCTGCTCACTGCCCTACCCCTGAAGTCAAGTGCTGTTCTCGCTTTGCGGTGGGCGTTGTGCCTCGCCGCTTGGTACGCACGTCTCAACCACAAAACCACTCGTTCATCTGAGCAATTTTTGGCTGCGATTTTCACACGATGCGTGACCAGGGCATTCCACTTTCTGGCCGCCTCAAACGGTGCGTCAACCGGCTCACCTTGAGCTTGATACCGATATCGAGCCGCTCAGCCGACGACGGTTGGAGGATGGCAAACTTCTTTCCCGCTCGCAGCAAGCTCAGATACGTCGCGCCGATCTTCACTTCGACATCGGGAGCAGATTTGCGCTTTTTTGAGACCAACGAATCACACACCGTGCGCCAGCGCTGCTTGTTCCCTCTAAACAGCGCGGTCGCCCTGTCCTCTCGGCTTAATTTCGGTGCCTTCATGCGTAAGACCATCCCCGCGATGGCTGTGGCGTGGCCGTGCCCGAGCGAGTGCTCGGACTTGAGCCATTTGACGATCTCGCCATGTTTCGCGAGACCGCGCCGCGTGGCCAAATTTGCGAAGTCTTCAGGCGTCTTACCCGTCTTCGCTTTGACGTTGTCGAGATAAGCTTGAAATGACATGGTCAGTTCCCTACCCCAGGCTGTTTAAATCGCGCTAAGGAAAAAAAACAACGCGCAGTCGAGCGTTGCGCAGTAAGAGGCCACCCCAGACGAGGATGCCGAAATAGACTCCAAACAGCACGGAGCCAAATAACGGATCCTCGATGCGAACTTTGCTGGCAACAGCGCCCCCAAGGTAACCGGTGAGCAGAATCGCCCCCAGAAGCGATGTTCGCGGGATGGCGTAAAGAATCGTGCACACCAAACAGATGACCCCGAGGGGTCGAATCGATGTAAACGGGTAACCGATGGCCGCCGTCGCTGCGACTACGTGCTGCTCCAGAGCAATCTTTGACAGGCCATCGAAGAGCAGAAACAGGATCATCAAACCGCTCATGATCCACCCGACCCGACGCATCCATGGCGGAGACGCGGACTGCGCAAGTGAGTCGGTGAATTCAGGAACCAACGCCGGTTTAGCCATCATCCTTTGCTCCTTGTATTGACTCGAGATGTGCAGCCATCCGGTCCGCACCCAGGCCAATCATGTGGGCGAAGCCCATCTTTGAGGACAAATCGCGGTCTGCCATCGAATCGAATAGCGACACCAGCTTCCACCGCGTCTGCCGCCCCCGGACCTCGAGCGTGACGGTATTGAGTGATGTCGGCGGAGCTGGGTGCCGGTCGGGATCCCTGAGCGTTCGCCACACCAGCCGTTCTGGTGCTACGACCTCTTCGAACACACTATTGATCGTGTAACGCGCGCCGTTTGGCGCCTGCATCACGTGGTACCAGATTCCCCCAGGGCGCAGGTCCATTTCGCAAACTGGGTTCGTGAAGCCGGAGCCGCCGTACCACA
>Ga0209579_10002726_pt1 | contig 13216 bp, 10 predicted proteins | sample Coa_R1_2_FD_187152 | JGI IMG/M metagenome (GOLD analysis project Ga0209579, IMG submission 187152) | Surface soil microbial communities from Centralia Pennsylvania, which are recovering from an underground coalmine fire - Coalmine... | ecosystem: Environmental > Terrestrial > Soil >... | reverse complement strand
GACGAGACGCCGAGCTTCGCGAGCAAGTTCTTCACGTGCGATCGGACCGTATGCTCGGAGATGATCAGCCGCTGCGCGATCTCCTCCGTGCTGAGATGCTGGTCGAGGAGCAACAGGACCTCGAGCTCGCGCGCCGAGATGACGCCGGCGATCGACTCAGGAACCGCCTCGACGCGGTGGCCGCCCTCCCGCACCTGCTCGAGCAGGCGGCGGGCGACCGGGCCCGAGAGCGCGACCTGGCCGTCGGAGACGCCGCGCAGGAAGTCGACGATTCGCTTGGGCGGTTCGCTCTTCAGCAGGTAGCCGGCGGCGCCGCCGCGAATCGCGCCCATCAGGTTTCCGTCGTCCTCCGACGCGGTCAGGACGACGATTTCGGCCTCCGGCGCTGCGTCGCGAAGCCGCGGTAGGGCCTCGAGCCCGCTCATGTCCGGCATCGTGAGATCGAGCACCACGAGCGCCGGCCGCAGCTTGGCCGCGAGCTCGATTGCCTCGGCGCCTCCGGAGGCCTGGCCGACGACCTCGAAGTCGTTCGCGCCGAGCAGGCTCGCGAGCGCATCGCGCGTGAGCGGATGGTCGTCGACGATGAGGACGCGCGCCTTCATGGCCGCGCCGGATTGTGCCGATACGAACGGCAATGCGCCAAGATGGCAACGATTTCGAGGGCTTTCTTCGCGACGAGATCGTCCTCGTCCTTCTCCTCGGCGCCGGCCTCGCGCTCTTCCTGACGAAGCCGGGCCTGCGCGGCACGCACGACCTGCCGCAGCTGCGCCTGATGCTGATCACGCTGTACGCAGTCGGCGGGGGCCTCGTCGCCCTGCTCTGCGCAAGCCGCTTCAACGCCGAGGGCCGGCGCTTCGACCTGCTGCTGTACGCGGGCTTCCTGCTGAGCTCGCTTTCGTGGGTCGCGTTCTCGATCGCGCCGCAGGTGGCGGGCCTGCGGGAAGACCGCGCGGCGCTCTGGACCGAGTTGCTCGGCGTCCTTCTCGGCTGGGCGATCATCGCGCTCGCGCCATACGTGCGGGGACGCATCGAAGAACGACGCCGCGCCCTCGTCGAGGTCCCGGGCGTCGTGGTGGTCTCGCTCGCCGTGCTCTGGGCGATCGCCCGGGCTGCGCGCGGCACGCTGCCGGAGGTCGCCGTGCGCCACGGACCGGAGCCGCCGCTCCTGACTGCCAGCGTTGCGCTGCTCGCGCTCGTCGACCTCGCTGCCGTGATCGGCTTCACCAACCGATTCCGGACGCGCAACGAGGATCTCGATCGCTGGCTCGCCCTCGGCGCCACGTTGATGCTGTTCGCGTCGATCCATTTCGTGTTCACACCGCCGGCCGCGACGACGTTTGTCTCACTGGGCGACTTCCTGCGCCTCCTCGCCTACGTCGTGCTCGTCGTCGGCGTCTGGCGAGCGATCCGCTCCTCCGACCTCCGTCGCGCGGTTGCCGAGGAGCGGGCCCGCGTCGCGCGCGAGATCCACGACGGCCTCGCTCAGTACCTGTTCGCAGTGACGACGCACGTTTCGATGCTCGAAAACGGCGCCGACCGGGACGAGACGCTGCCGCGTCTGAAGGAAGCGGCCCAGGCCGCGCAACAGGAGGCTCGCTTCGCCGTGCTCGCGCTCTCGTCCGCAGCGGGAAGCGCACCTTTCGACGCGGCCCTGCGCCGGTACGTCGACTTCCTGACGACCGACGGAGAGCTCGAGGTCGAGCTCGAGATCGACAGCGCGATCGGGCTCGCGCCAGACGAGCAGATCGAGATCTTCCGCATCGTCCAGGAGAGCCTTGCGAACGCCCGCAAGCATGCCGACGCGCGCCGGGCGCGTGTGGCGATCGCGCACCGCGGCTCCGACCGGGTCGTCAGCATCTCCGACGACGGCGCGGGCTTCGACGTCTCCCAAAACGGGAACGGCGCCGGGCAGGGCCTGAAGAATATCCGAGCGCGGGCGGCGACGATCGGCGGCGCGTTCTCCCTCGCCTCGGCGCCCGGTCGCGGGACGGCGCTCGAGGTCGTGCTCCGAGCCTAGAGCCCTAGGAAGCGACCGCCGGGGTGAGGACGAGCAGCGCCCCGCCCGGTTGCAGCTGCGTCAGTTGCGACGTATACAGGTGCGGATACGTCAGGCCGGTGATCGCGTTCGCCTCGATGCGATCGGGGTCGTTCGACCGCGGCGGCACCGCGAGCGGCAGCGTCTGGAGGAGCGGCCGTGAGAGCTGCCGCATCAGGTCTGCCTTCAGGTAGAAGAGCACGGTCGTCACGTTTGCGCCCTGCGCCGGCGGCATGAACACGAGCACCGACTGCAGCGGGTGCACGTACTTGAAGGAGTAGAGCGCCGTCTCCAGCCCCTCTCGGTGCACGAGCTGGCCCCGGGTGAGGCTCGGCGTGCCGGTCGCGATCGAGCAGTGGAGGCCGAGACCGCAGAGCGTGTACATGGCGGTCGTCTTCGAACTGATCGGCTGGACGTCTGTGTCGCCCGAAGCGGTGCGAATCGCGACGGCGGCGATCGAGATCGACTGTGTGCCGGCGGTGACCGTCGGGGCGCTCGGCACGACGGCAGTGATCTGCGCTCCGCTCGCGAGCCGGTACCGCGGCGCGATGTGGTCTGCGATCTGCTTCGTCATCGCCGCGACGGACCCCTGCTTCGGCTTCCACGCCGACCAGGGCTTGGGGCTGCTCAGCCCGGGCCGGACGCCGAGGAGGACGAGCGCAACGAGCGAGCCGGCGAGAATCGCCCCGAGCACGGCGTACACGACGAGGAAGCGCGTCGTGAAGTAGTCGCGCCGTTCACCGGACGCGACAGCCACCGTCGGCGGCGAACCCGCGCCCGGCTGGCTCAGCTCCGCCGCGACTGAACGCTCTTCCTGCATGGCCTTCCTCCATACAAGGTACCCGTGACGAGCCGGGATTACCCGTCGACCGGCTGAAGCTCGATCGGCGGCGTCCGGGCGTGCTCGATCACGTCGGCGATGATCTCGTTCAGGCTCCTGGTCGGGCGCCAGCCGATCGCGGCGCCGATCTTGTCGATTGCAGGCTCCCGATGCAGGGTGTCCTCGATTCCGAGGCCGTAGACCTGGTCGTACGGCACGTATACGAGCTCGGCCTGCGAGCCCGTCGCGACGAGGATGCGCCCGGCGAGCTCGAGGATGCTGATCCGGTCGGTCGAGCCGACGTTGTAGATCTCGCCTCCGAGCGTGCGCTCGTCGACAAGGCCCTTGAGCGCGCGGATCGTGTCTTGGACGTGGCAGAAGGACCGTGTTTGCGTGCCGTCGCCGTGGATCTCGAGCGGCGCCCCGGCCAGCGCGTTGCGGACGAAGTTCGGGATCACCATCCCGTACCGGCCGCTCTGCCGAGGCCCGACGGTGTTGAAGAGGCGCGCGACCACGCAGTCGAGCCCGCGCTCCTGGTGAAGGGCGAGGGCGAGGAACTCGTCGACGGCCTTCGAGTCCGCGTACAGCCAGCGCTTTTGCGTCGTGGGCCCGTAGACGCGGCGGTCGTCCTCGGCGAGCGGCCGCTCTTCACGGTGGTCGCCGTAGACCTCGGAGGTGGAGGCGATCAGGACGCGCTTGCCGAACCGGGCGCAGTACTCGAGCACGGTCTCGGTGCCCTGGATGTTCGTGACCATCGTGTGTACGGGCTGCTCGACAATCAGGCGCACGCCGACCGCAGCCGCGAGGTGGTAGACGACGTCGGCACGGTGGACGAGCTCGCTGACGACGGCCGGCGAGAGCACGGACTCGACCGTGAGGTGGAAGTCGCGGCGGTCGCTGAGGTGCTCGACGTTCGTGAGCCCGCCGGTCGAAAGATCGTCGAGGGCGTAGACCTCCCAGCCGTCGTCGAGCAGGAGCTCGCAGAGGTGCGAGCCGATGAACCCGGCGCCGCCGGTGACGAGAGCGGTGGGCATGCAGTCGCTGAACGCTAGCCGGAAGCCCGGAGCGCACGGGAAGGAGGGAGAGCCGACCGTGCGGGTCGACGCGTTTGGGATGAGCCGGCCGAGGCGGCTCGCCGGACGCCGTTTCGCCGCCGCCGGCCGCCCGCTCGTCTAGCCGAAAGGCGAGGTGGTGGCGTGCGGCTCGGGCGGAGCCGCGCGATTCGACCCCTTGACCTGCTGCACCGGGGCGCGGAGCCGGAAGCGCTGCTGGAACCAGGCGGGGCCCTGCCCGACCGGCTCCCACCCTTCGGCGCGGAGCTCCCGCACGAAGCGGCGGTGAACCTCCGCCGGCAGCCCGGTCGGCGGCGGCAGCCGATGGTCGAGCCAGCGGAACGACGCCGAGGTCACGAGCGGCGTCTCGATGACCGTCGTCGCTTGATCGGGGACGACGAAGAAGCACGCCCGGACATAGCCGTGCCACCATGCGAGCTCGCAGGCGTCGTCGAGGAGCACCACGGGCCCTGTCTCCGGCTCGTCCTGCGGCCGGCCGCACCTGTGGCAGAACCGTGCATCCACCGGTAGCGGGGTCTCGCAGACCTCGCACGGCACGAATGCCTGCCGCTGCTGCGCGCCGTTCCCGGTGATCGCTGCAACCAGCGGGCTCGCGGCGCCCGCGACGAGGGAGTTCGACGCCCGCGGCTGTCGCCCCGTCCCGCTCCTCGCGGAGACGGTGCGCTTCGGAGGTTGGCGGCGATGGCGAGACATCTGCGTATGGCTACCGGCCCACCGGTGGCGAACACCAGTGATGGTGCTGAGCAGCGAACGAAGCGGCAATAGCCGAAAGGACGGTCCCGGCAACCGTTAACTCGTAGCCTGAACCAGATGCAGCAGCTGGGCCTGGTGCATCGCTTGCGTGCGATTCGCGACGTCGAGCTTGCGGTAGACGTTCGAAAGGTGGAACTTGACCGTCTGGCGGGTGATCCGGAGCTGCGCCGCCACCTGCCCGTTCGAGTAGCCCTCGGAGGCGAGCCGCAGGATCTCGAGCTCTCTCGCGGTCAGAGCGGCGTCGCACGCCGCAGCCGGTGACGGAGGACAAACGACATCGCGCTCCGCCAGGTGAATCGACCGGTCGTCGGTCTGGCGGATCGCGAACGCGACGTCCTCGCGCGAGGCCCCGGTATCGATGAACGCCGCGACGCCTGTCTCGAGGATGTCCTCGACGGGGTAGACGCCTCTCCGTGCGGCTGTCGCGATCACGGTCAGCGACAGCGGTGGCTCGGTGACGCGGCGCAGGAAGCCGAGACCGTCGATCGAGCCCGGCGGGGTCTCGACTCCCGCGACGAGCAGGTCGGGGTGCGACGAGCCCACGAAGTCGAGCGCGAGCTCGGGCGCCGTCGCGGTGCCGACGACATCGAGCCCGGCGCTCCGCAGCACCGACGCGAACGCGTCCGCCACCAGCGAGTAGCGGTTGTAGACGAAGACTCCTTGCCGAGTGATCGTGGAAGCCGCCTCCCCTTCTTGCCGTGCCTGCGCGTCGCTTGTGGAAATTTGGTGAGCCGACTTGTGGAAGTCGTCTCCAACGTCTGGAACGTCGTCTTCTACCACGTTGCCGGGCCGCTGTAAACGGTCACGACCGGAACGTGCTGTGGATTAATTTGCGCTCTGGACCGGCTGTGGAAAACTCGCGCGCGGCTCAGCCGGCGCCGCCCGTCCTCGCAGCCAGCGCGACGCGACCGCCGTCGGAGGCGAGCGAGGCGTCGACCGCTTCGATCAGGCGCACGACTTCGAGGCCGATCTCCGCCGACGAGCGCGGCGCCGCGCCGGTCTGGATCGAGTTGCAGAAGTCGGCAAGCTCGAGGTAGAGCGGCTCGGCGGCGCTGATCTGAGGGGAGACGATGTCGCCGGTCCTGTACGTGAGGCGGTACTCACCGAAGGTCTCCGGGTTCGGCAGGTCGACGCCGCTGTCGAACACACGCACCGGCTCGTTGCTCGTGTCGTCGTAGACGACCATCTTCTGCGTTCCTACGATCGTCGTTCTTCGCAGCTTGCTCGGCGCGAGCCACGAGAGTTCGACGTGCGCGATCGCGTGCGACGGGAACTCGAGGTTGATGAACGTCACGTCGGGGATGCCCGGGATTACGCAACTGCGGCTCATCGCCGTCACGTGGCGCGGCGTCTCGCCGAGCCAGTACTGGAGGATCGAGAAGTCGTGCGGCCCGAGATCCCACACGACGCTCACGTCCGACTGGTGGAGCCCGAGATTGACGCGGCTCGTCGAGATGAAGTAGATCTCGCCGAGCTCGCCCGCCGCGATCAGACCGCGGATCAGCTCGACCGGTGGGCTGTACAGGAAGGTGTGGCCGGGCATCAGAACGAGCTGGCGCGACTCGGCGAGCTCCATCAGCTCGACCGCCTCGCGCGACGATCCCGCGAGCGGCTTCTCGACGAGGACGTGCTTGCCTGCAGCGAGCGCGCGCGCCGCAAGCTCGAAGTGCGACGACACCGGCGTCGCGATGACGACCGCGTCGACGTCCGGATCGGCGACGACGTCGTCGTACGACGCGGTCTGGCGCACCGCGGGGTAGCGCCGGCTGATCGACGCGAGCGCTGCCGGCCGTCCGTCGCACACGTACGCGAGCTCGGCCGCCGCCAGCTCGTGCAGGTTGCGAACGAGGTTCGGTCCCCAGTAGCCCAGCCCGACCACTGCGACCCGGACGCGGGCCTCTCCGGGGAGCGGCAGCGGCTTCGGCCGCGCGGACGTCCTCGGGAGCGACCGCGCGGACGTCTTCGAACGGGTGCTCATGACGTCGCCCGACGACCGAACGCTTCGAGCGGCGTCCGGCAGAGGAGCCGCAGGTCGAGCCCGAGCGACCAGCCGCGCGCGTAGGCGACGTCCATGTCGAGCGCCTCGCGGAACGAGGCATGCGCGCGTGCGGTCACCTGCCACAACCCCGTCAGCCCGGCAGGAACGAGGAAGCGATCGAAGTGGTGCGGCAAGAAGTTCTCCGTCTCGTACGCGATGCACGGACGCGGGCCGACGAGCGACATCTCACCGCGGAGGACGTTGACGAGCTGCGGCAGCTCGTCGAGGCTCGTGCGCCGGAGGAAACCGCCGAAGCTCGTGATGCCCTTGCCGCCGAGCTTGTAGAAGCCGTTCGCGTTCGGCGACTGCCGGGGGTCCATCAGCTGCTTGACGTACGCCTCGTGCTCGGTCGGATCGACACCGACGTGCATCGTCCGGAACTTGAGCGCAGTGAACTCGCGCATGTTCATCCCGAGCCGGGTCTGGCGGAAGAACACAGGCCCCGGCGAGTCGCGCTTGATGCGGAAGGCGAAGTAGGCGAAGAGCGGGGCCGTGACGAGCAGCCCGAGCGCGGCCCCGATCACGTCGATCGTCCGCTTGATGAGGAAGGAGGAACGCGAGATGCGGCGCGGCGGCAGCGCGACGAGCGGCAGGCCCTCGATCGCGTCGATCTGGACGCTCGGGCTGACGAGCTCGAAGAGGCGCGGGACGACGTCGATCTGCACCTCGACGTCGTCGAGCCCTCGCAGCAGTTCGAGCGTCTGCACGGACGAGTCGTTCGAGAACGCGATGATCACCCGCTCGACGTCGAGCGACCGGACGAGCTGCGGCAGGGCCTCGGGGCCGCCGAGCAGCGGCAGGCTGTCGAGGCCTTCCTGCCGCGGCAGCGGCTTCGAGTCGACGAAGCCGATCAGGTTGATCCCGTACTCCGGATGCCGGAGGAGCTTGCGCGCGACCTGCTGCCCGACTTCGCCCGCACCGACCACGATCGTGTTCTGCAGGTAGGAGAGCCGCCGGCGGCACCAGGCGCGGGCGCTCGCCCGGCCGGCGGTCATCAGGAAGATCGCCGCCGCCCAGAACGTCAGCACCTTGCCGAGCTGCGGGTGGGCGATCCCGGTTGCCCAGCCGAGCGCGTAGAAGACCCATGCGCCGAGCGTGACGAGATGGAGCACGCCGCCGAAGTCGTCGGTCGTGCCGTGGTGCGTTCGCTCTTCGTCGTGGTCGTAGAGCCTGTAGAGCTTCGCGGCCACGATCCAGATCGGCAGCGTCCCGGCGAGCAGCAGGTACTCCTCCGTGCCGCCGACCCCGGAGCCGGCGCCGAAAGCGAGCTCCGAGATCAGGAAGGCAAGCCCGAGCGCGACGAGGTCCGACAGCAGGAGCATCCGGCGGATGAGCCAACCGCGCCGTCGCGGCGATGCGGCGCGGCGTCGCCGCTCGAGAATCTCGAGCGTCCGGCGATCGGTGACTTCCGCGACGTCGCCGAGGGCACGCTCCGATGGCGGACCGTCATAGACGCTCTCGAATGCGGCGTCAGCCATCTCCCGGCCTTCCTTGCTCCCGACTCGTGCAGTACGCCGAGCGAGGATAGGTGCCGGGCCATGTCGATTTGAAGACCAGTCCGTACAGTCCGAACGGAGAAGCGACCGGAAGGACCTGACCTTTTCGGGAGGATGCAAGCAGCCGGCACCCGGAGCCGCGTCGGCGGCTCCCCGTGACGATGATCGCGCGCGAGGGCGCGTCCATCGTGATCACGCGGTTGACCTGGTTGGACGCACGCGCGCACCCGAGCGGCGGAAGGGTCGCTGCGACCCTTCCGCCGCCGGGATCACTCCTTAGGTTGTCGCGATGACGAACGTCTCGACGCCGCACGCGCTCGTCTTGGACGAGTTGTGCGAGTCGCCGTTGTAGATCAGAAGCCAGCGCCACGTGCCGGGCGTGCTGGCCTTGAACGTCGTGTTCGATGTGGTAGCCGACCCGCCGGACAGGGTGACCGTCTGGCTGAACGACGGCGTGCCCGTGCAGGTGGCACCGCTGGTGGTCGGCGGGAACAGCTCGAACGTGACCGTCCCGGTCGGGTTGTTTCCTCCGACGGTCGCCTTGTCGTTGGGCACTACCGACGGTGTTGTCTTCGCGGTCGGGACGAAGATCGGGACACAGGCGTTGCCGACGGGCGTCTGCTTGTTCGACTCGGCGCTGTTGTCGCCGTTGTGGCCGGTGCCGCCGGCGGTGATCTCCGACGCCTTACCCGGTATGCCGACGCCGCCGTTCTGGGTCGGCGTCTTCCCCGGGTGGACGTCGTACGTGAGCGCGCAGATGTTGATCCCGTTCGCGATCGCAGAGTTCAGGTACGTGTGCGAGATCCCGGGCTGCGAGCCTGAGTCGAGCGTGCCGGCAGCGTTCAGGACGTGGGCCCGCGGCCCCCAGATCCCCTGGGGCTCGAGCTTGCCGTTGAAGTTGTACGTGTCCGTCCCGCAGCCGCCGCGCCAGAGCGCGAACTGGCTCGGCGTCGCGACGTCGGTCTCCTCGCCGCCGCCCCCGTCGATCGCCGCGTCCCCGGGCGTCGGGTGGACGACGTTGTCGACCGTGTTGCCGTTGACCGCCAGCGTCGAGCCGACGTCGACCGAGACGCCGTTGAGCGTCGTTACGTGAAAGCCCGGATCGTTCGGGTCGTTCCAGTCGATGGCGAAGCCGACGCCGGCACGGTTCGTGTTGCAGTCAGAGTTGTGGGTCGTCCAGACCCAGCCGCCCATCACCGTCACGGTCGTCGTGGTCGGAGTGGGGTGCGTGACGCTGACGACCGTCGTGGAGGGCGTCTGAGGCGGGATCTTCACGTCAGGTGAGTCGGCGAGCGCCGCCGTCGCCGCCATGCCCGCCGCCAGGACGACGGCGAGCGCGGCTGCGAACGAATGCCTGCGCCCTCGCCGCTTCCAGTCGAGTTTCATCGGTTGGTCCCCTCCCAGTCCCTTAGCCATTTGACACCGTCACGCTTTCGTCGCCGCAGTTGCTCGTCGCGGGCTGGTAGTTGGCGTCGCCGTTGTACTGCACCTGCCACAGGAACGTGCCGGCACTCGAGACGAGGGTGCCCGTCGGAGTGCTCGCCTGACCGCCGCTCAACGTCTCGGTATCGGTGAAGAGTGGCGTGCCGCTGCAGTCAGACGTCGTGAAGAGGTTGAACGTCACCGTCCCCGTCGGCGTCGGGCTGCCGGTCGGCGCGGTCACGGTCGCGTTGTCCAGCATCGTTAGCTGCTGCGTGCTCGTCAACGTGACCGTGGTCGGGCACTGGACGTTCACGCTGACACTGGAGCTGGCGCTCCCTTTCGTGCCGGTGGTGTTGGTGACGAAGGTCGCCGTGTTCGGAAACGTGAGCGTCGTGCCGCACGGCGTCGACGCGGGAACGCTGATCGTCTCCGGGTAGGTGAACGTATGCGGGGCCGTGCTCTGGCAGACGGAGCCGAGCGTGCCGGCGATCGAGTCGGTGACGTCGACGCAGTCGTCGACCTTGTTGATCGTCGTCGGCGGGCCGAAACTGACCGTCCCGCTCGCCGTGTTCCCGCTCCCGTCCGGATGGTAGACGGCCGCTTCGAGGGTTTGCGTGTTCCCGTTCGGCAGCGGAATGCTGTATGGACACGTCAGCGGCGGATCGCCAGAGTTCAACGTCGCCGGCAGGGGCAGCGAGCAGCCGGAGCCGAGGAACGTCTGGTTGCCGGTACCGGGCGGGACCGTGATCACCTCCTTCGTCACCACGACCGCAGGACTCCCGCTCCCGTCCGGGAAGGCCGACACCACGCCCGAAACGTTCCAGTTGCTATCGGTGAAGCCGGTCGTCGCGGCCGTCACCGAGTAGTTCACCGTCGCACTTTGACCCGGCGCGAGGGTCAGGCTGGGCGTATCCACACTCTTCTGGATCGACCAATGCCACGTACGCGTCAGCGATGTGTTGATCGTCACGCCCACCGGGTTCGCGCTGGCCACCCCGACGAGGACCAGTCCGGCCAGCGAGGCCAAGCCCACGTAGAGGGCCCACTTCTTCAGTGCATGCATACGAATCCTTTCCCCCGCGTCTTGGCGGCTTGCCGATGGGCGCCCACCGCGGGGTCCGCACGCCCACTGGCAGGGCGAGGATCCCCGTCTTGGTGCGGGGGCGCAACTGCACCAACGACCAGTTGGGGGTCAGGATCGGCGCGCGGCGGTCACAAGCCGCGCCGCGCTGCGAGATAGGGCAGCAGGGCGACCTCGACCAGTCCGGGCAGCGGGTCGCGGGCGCTGAAGACCGCCTCGACGTCGATGCTCCGAAGCGAGCGAAGGTACGCACGCCAGTCGAGCGAGCCCGCGGCGAGCTCGACCGCAGCGGTCGGCAGGTCGGTCGCCAGGCGGACCCAGCTGACGCCCGGGACCGCACGGCACCGCTCGACGTGCTCGCCGATCTGGTCCACGTAGAGCAGGTAGGGGAAGTCGACGCCCGCGTGCGCGCCGAGCGAGTGGTAGCCCCACGTGCGCGCGTTCACGTCGAGGAGCTTGTACGCGCCGTCGCGCGGGTCCCGCTTGTACTCGAGCTCGACGAGCCCGTAGTAGTCGATCCGACGCAGCAGACGTTCGGAGGGTTCCTCGAGCTCCGGCAGCTCCACCGTCTCGACGAACGTGCTCGCACGACCGAACTCGGGCGGATGCTGTCGTCGCCGGCGCACCGTCATCGACGCGAGGGACTCGCCGTCCTTGAAGAGGGCGCAGTAGGCGAACTGCTGCCGCCCGTCGCCCGGGATCAGCTCCTGCACCATCACCTCGCCGGGCCCGGCGATCCCCTCGGCTTCCGCGAACAGCGTTCGCAACTCGGCACGGCTCGCCGCCTTCCAGGCCTTGCTCTTCGTCGTGTAGAAGAAGTGCTCCTTGATCGCAGGCTTGACCGCGAACGGCGGCTCCGCATCGATCGCCTCCAGATCGTCGACGCTCGCCGGAGACCACGTTCGCGGAGCGGGGATGCCGAGCTCCATCGCCAGCCGGTAGGTCTCGCGCTTGTCCCAAGCGTGGCGAACGACCTCCCACGGCGGGGTGGGAACCCGGAAACGAGCGGCGAGCTCCGGGCGGAAGTGCGAGAACGCGGCGACCGTCTCCTCGCGCGTGGGGTAGAGCACCCAACCGTCCAGACCGAGCTGCTCGCCGAGCTCGAGCACCGTCTCGGCCGTGCGTCGCTCGTCGCGCAGGCCTTCGACCCTTGCCGACCCGGCGGCGTACCGCGAGAAGCGCGCGATCGAGCGCTCGTCGTCGACGACGAAGACGGGCACCCCGCGCCGCCCGAGGCTGCGCACGATCCCGAGCCCCTGGTAGTCGCCGCCGACGACGACCGCGCCCGGGCGACTCGCCCGTGCCGCCCGCCGGAGACGGCGTCCCACGCCGCGTTACCGGACGGGACCCGCCGCGCGAATCCGGTCGGCCAGCCGCCCGGCGCCGAACCACGAGCCCGAGACGAAGCGCATGATCGGTCCGAAGCTCCACGTCGCCGGCGCGCCTAGGAAGTGCAGGCCGGGAACGGACGACTCGAGGCCACGGCGCAACACCGGGTAGCCGTTCACACATCGAATGCGCGCGAGAAGCTCCGGTGCGAGGAACGAGTAGCGTGCGACGTCGACTCGGTAACCGGTGCCGAGGAGAACGTGGTCGGCGATCCGCTCTGGGCCCTCGTCGAGCACGACCCTGACCCGACCGCCGGACTCCTCCGCGCGCACGACGCTCCGGCCTGTCGTCAGCGGAACCCCCTCGAGCCGCGACACGAGCCAGCGCGCTCCGGCCGGCCGGACCGAGCGGTACGCGACCGGCGTCTGAACCGAGCGCGGGAGCCGCCGGAAGAGGTCGGGCACGGCCACGAGCCGGCTGAGGCCGAGCGGGCCGACGTCCGTCGGCGCGTAGACGAGCACGCTGAACCGCCCGAGACGGCGGTGGATCGTCCCGCCGCGCAGCCAGACGAGCTTCGGCCGCCGCGCGATCACCTCGACGCGCGCGCCGGACTCGTGCAGCAGCGCGGCCGACTCGAGCGCACTCTGGCCGCCGCCGACGACCAGCACCTCGGCGTCGGCGAAGCGACCGAGGTCACGGTGCTCCGACGCGTGCGTCGCGAGCTCGCTCGGCAGCGCGTCGAAGACCGGCGGACGCGCCGCGAACGGCTGGATCCCGGCAGCGACGACGACGCGGCCGGCCCGCAACGTATCGCCGTCCTCGAGCAACACGCGGAAGCCGCCCGGACCGGCGTTGACCGCGACGACTCGCCGGCGGTCGACGTCCGGAACCGCCGTACGCTGGAACCAGCGCCCGTACCCGATGAACTCGTCCAGCGGCACGGGTGCGGAGAACTCGCGTCCGGTCGCCGACTTGTACGCGCCGATCGTCAGGTCGCCGTCAAAGAAACCGATGCTGCACGAGCCCCAGTTCGAGCGCAGGAGCATCCCGCGCGGCATCCCCTCCCAGAACGACATCGGCTCGCCGAAGACGCGCACGTCGAGCCCGCGCACGCGGGCGAGGTGCGCGGCCCCGCTCAGACCGTACGGCCCTGCGCCGACGACGGCGAC
>Ga0209579_10002725_pt1 | contig 13221 bp, 13 predicted proteins | sample Coa_R1_2_FD_187152 | JGI IMG/M metagenome (GOLD analysis project Ga0209579, IMG submission 187152) | Surface soil microbial communities from Centralia Pennsylvania, which are recovering from an underground coalmine fire - Coalmine... | ecosystem: Environmental > Terrestrial > Soil >... | reverse complement strand
GCCCATCGCTTGAAGCCGTTTGCCAGGATCCAACTCATGGGCGCCGTGTGGCTGATCGAAGGCCGGCGCCTCGTGCAGCTCGACGCTTCCACCGTCGTCGTCGACTGCGGGGACGGCAACCGCCAGACCTATTACCGGCCGTCTCCCATGCGGGCGCTCGCGTGGGAACTTGGCGCAGGATCGGCCGGGCACGCATGACCCCCACCCCCCACCCCCCGGTGGCTGTGATGCCGGCCGCTGATTTCGGCCCCTAATAGTTCATGCGGAATCTGGATTTTCAAAACAACCGAGCCCATATCCGCCGCGGCCGACAGCGTATCCGGCGCCGCGCCCACCACCTCATGCCGCGTGCCAATTCATGCTGATCCCGATGGCCTGCCCCTATCGCCAGGTGATCAGCCGGCTGATCCACTCGATGCCGTGGGAGGCTGCCGGCACGGCGCCATGTTGCCGGCCGGGCAGCCGCCTGCTCGGCATCGCGCATCTTCCGCTGTGCCAGTCCATCGGGACCGAATCGGAGGTGTACCGCCTGACGTGGGAGTCGAGCTTCGAGGGCCGCGCCGTCGTCCGCGTCGGTCGGTCCGCCGCCGGGATCGCGGCAAGCTGGAGCCGGTCGGACTCGCTGTTCGCGCCGGAGGAGCTGGGCGTGCAGGCGAACATCTCGGGCGACGCGTGGAAGCGATTGCGTCGTGCCGTCGATGATCTCGGGCTCTGGGGCCTCACCCGCGAGGGGGAGTACTTCGGCTTGGACGGCGCCACCTTGCAGGTCGAGGGGCGGCGCGGGATGGTCTACCGCTCGATCAAGCGCTGCTCGCCGCGCGGGCCGTTGTGGTTCGTCGGCCGCTTGCTCTGCGACATTGCTGGGCCGCCGCTGTCCACGTTGGACCTGTAGACGTTCATGCGCCGCGGGACCCGTCGCGGCGCCCGCCGGTCTGCTCTTACCGCTTCGGTCGACGCCCTGAGCGGAGCGGTTGTGGCCGCGGCATGTTCGATGGCCACGCTTCGAACAACTCGGCGATGTTCGCGCCGAGCGCGTCAGTCAAGCGGTCAAGGACAGCCACGGTCGGATTTTCGAGGACGCGTTCGAGGCGGTTCACGTAGCTGAGATCGATCCCGGCATCGAGGGCCAACCTTTCCTGCGAGAATCCACGATCTACCCTGATGCGCCTCAAGTTCCATGCCACCAGCGCCTGCACGTCCATCCGGGCAGGCGATCATCTTGAAGTGCATCAATCTACGGGCTAAAGTCCTGGTATTATTTCCGGGCGGCGAACCCGCCGAGACGTCGAGTCCTGCCTGCGACGGCGCGAAGCAGCCGCCGAATTGATTGTGACCCATGTCGTGTGAATGGCTTCGGACGAGAGATATAAATGGCCAGGAATGACAGCGGCCTCAGTATTAGTGAGTTCCTCCGGTCTATTTTACTCTACGTGCTTACCCTATTTGCTGGAGGCATTGTCGCTCTAGCAATCGCTGGTCTTGTGAGTTTGTTTGCCCGCTGGCTGGCCGGCTGGGTATTCCTCGGCTTGATGGGGTGGTGGATGTGGCTTGGCTGGGTTCATTCCGGCCGGCGCGACGCGGCACGCCGCGCCTTACGAGATCGGCAATCTGAAGCTGATGGTTCCATGGAGGGGTGAATGCCAGCCAACGTCGGCGCGATGTTCTACACGGGCGATATGCCCTGGCACGAAGAGGGGCTGGCGTTGCAGCGGCCGGCCACGCTCGACGAGGCGCTCAAGGTCGGGGAGCTGAACTGGGAGGTGGGCGAGGCCGACCTCATGACCGCGGGCAGTATCCCGTCGCCAGCGCCGACCCGGAAGGCGATCGTGCGGCTCGACCGGCCGGAGGGACATGAGCGCCGCGTTGTCGGGGTCGTGCATCGCGGCTTCCAGCCGATCCAGAACCGCGACGGCGCGATGCTCTTCGATGGGGTCTTCGGCAAGGGCGAAGCCGTGTATGAGACCGGCGGGTATCTCGGCGACGGCGAGGTCATCTGGCTGCTGGCGCGGATCGAAAAGCCGCTGACGGTCGGCCGCGGTGACGTCGTCCAGCCCTACGCACTCCTGGCGAACAGCCACGACGGCTCGATCGCCTTCACGATCCGCCTGACCACCGTGCGCGTGGTGTGCCAGAACACTCTGGCCATCGCCATGAGCGAGCGGGGTCTGGGCCAAGCATTCAGGCGACGCCACGGCGGATCGTTCCGAGAGCACGCCGAGGCGGCGCGGGAGTTCTACGCGGCCACCCTCCACAGTCTCGGCAGCGTCACCGATCAGTTCGTCAGCCTGTCCAAGAAGCGCTGCGAGAAGGCGCAGTTCGAGGCGCTGCTCGCGTCGCTTCTGCCAGAGCCCCGGAAGCCGCGCAATGCCGCCGCCAATCGCGGGCTTCTCAGGGCGTGGGAGACGAAGGTCGAGAACATCCGGCGCGCTCGGGCGAAGATTGTCGAGCTTCGCGAATCCGGGCGGGGGATGAATCTCGACACCGCCGCCGGGACCTACTGGGGCGCCCTGAACGCGATCATCGAGTTCGTGGACCACCACCACGGGGACGAGCGCTCCCGCCTCTCCTACGCCCTCCTGGGCGACGGGATGGACCTCAAGATGCGCGCCTTCGCGAAGATCGGCGAGTTGGCCAAGGCGGCATAGCTTCAGCCGCACCGGCGGGGCGGAGACAAGCGCGGGGCTATGGCGACCATTCTCGACTGGGCGTTCTTCATCCTGCCGCTCGATATCGCCGCGGCGGTTATCGTGTTCGGCCCTCTCGCAATATTCCGCCGGGCGCGATACTGGGCAGCATGGGGATTGTACGCTACCTCCATTGTCGCCGGGGTCATCCTCTGGATCTATTGCGCTGCGATCACCTTCTGGGCTTGGGGCTGGGTTGGGTTGATCATCGGCATCGTAATCCTTGGCGTCGGCGTGTTGCCCTTGGGGCTGGTGGCGGCGCTCATCTATCATTTGTGGCAGGCCGCTGCTGTCATCCTGGTCACGGCGCTCTTCGTCTACGGCAGCCGGCTTGTAGCGATCACGGCAGACAGCCAAGGCACGACAGACAGGTCGGACGAGCATGATCTGCGGGAAGCAGCCGATGATGACGTATCCCGACCGGATGTCGCGGGTGGCTGGAAAGGGGAACAGCCCGTGCCGATCCCGGTGGAGTGTCCATATCGGGATCGGTCACTGCACGCGTTCCCATCGCTGTTCGATGGTCAGCCGCTCAACACCATGGCGCTCCGCTGTTGCCGCGCCACGCTGCGAGGCTGGGACTTCTTGATGGTCGAGCCGCCGCTCTGTGCGGTGCCAGACGAGATCGAGATCTATCGCTTCACGTGGCGCCCGGCATTTCGCGGCGATACTGTCATCACGATCGGGAAGGATTCCCGCGGAATCACGTTGGCTTGGCGACATCTTGAGGTGCGGTTCAGCCCCGAACGGGTAGGGCATCGTAACGATGTGCCAGAAATTGATTGGGAAGCCTTGAAGGCTGCCGTCCTAGCGGCTGGTTTTTGGGGCGGCGAGTTCGAGGTGGAGCAATTTGGATTCGAGGGTGCGCGATGGCTGTTCGAGGGGAGGAGGGGTGCCGAATTTCAGGCCGTGCAGCGACTGAACCCATCGGCGGAACTGGAAGCCCTTGGGAGGCTGTTCCTCAGGCTGGCCGGGCCAGTTCCGGACACTGTGCAGCTTCAATAGCTGGCGCGGCAGCATTCACTCGTAGACCGCCATAATCTGGTGCGGGAGCGGCTCGTTCGCGACCTTCCCGGCGGCGTCCTTGAAGGTCAAGTCGACCACGCCCGAGCCATGCCAATGGACGCTGACGACCGTGACCAGCCCGGTCGGCAGAATCCCGCGAATCGTGGCGTTCGGCTTTAGGTCTTCGAGCGCTGCCATCGGTCCCGCCGTCGATGTGGCGCCGCCCTGAGGGAGAAGTCATCGATTGAAAAGAGGGAAGCGGCCGTCCCGTCAACTGGGTGATGGCCGGCCTTGCAGCTCGGGGCCTTGAAGCCCTTACACAGGCACCCGCGCCCAGGCGAAGACGCGCAGTTGCTGCTCCCGCAGGAATGCGGCCTCGTCGTGGACCGCGTAGCCGAGCGCCTGTGCCGCGGCGGCGAAGCCCGTCAGGGTCGTCGGATCCATGTTCCCGGTGGCCACGTTCGACTTGTTCACGACGACCGCGCTCAGCATCGGCCAGCCCTTGTGATGACTGTAAACAACCAGGCCCCAGAGGTGGCCGTTCATGGCGCAATGAATCTGGTTCCAGTCGGCGTGGCTGGCGTCGGCCAGCTCCTTGTAGCTCAGGAACCGCCCCCGCGCGGCAGCAGCTCGGATCAGGTCGATCGGCATTCGCCAGCCCTCGCGGCATGATCGTTCGATCATCATGCCAGCATGCGGCTGGGAGCGCGATGACTGAGGCCGCCGCGGGCGCGCGCGAGGGTGGCCCGACCAACGCGCTTGGCGCCGCATCATCCACCCCAAGTCACGGTCCGGGGATGCCGTTGGCGCTGCGCTTGATCTCGATGCTGGCGCTCCCCGCGCGGGATACCGGGCGGTCATTTTGACCGAGGCTGCCGCGCCGGCGCACGCGCGAGGCGCGGGGCCGCCCACGTCCTGGGCCGGCAGGAACATCGCCCCCAAAGTACTCGGCTTACCTTGGCGCGCGAGTGTGCGCCGACGCGCACCAACGGGGGCTAGGCCGACGGGATCAGTGCCGCGACCCGCCCCAGGCCCTCGCGCTCCAGCGCACCGCGGAACCGCTGGAGGACCTCATCGTCCGCGGCGTCCTCGGGGCAGGAGTCGACGACCTGCATCCAGATCCGCAGCGGCTCCCGGTCGATGGGATGGGTTCGCAGCAGTTCCGCCATCTCGACCAGCTGGGTCGCGAGTGGCCGGCCGATCATCTTCTCCGGCTCGACCCAGGCGCCGTCACCGATGCACTCCACCTGTTCGCCGATCGCGCGGATGAATGAGATCATCGCGTTGGTCTCGGCGTCGCTCAGGGCCGGTCTGCCGGCGCAGCACATCGACCACGGGAAATCGAACGCACCGTCGCGAAAGTGCCGCCAGGCCCGCTTTGTCTGCGTCGGTCCCGTGGCCGCCGGCAAGGCGAGCAGGGCCGAGACTCGGGCGAATTCGGCCAGCGCCATCGCGGCAAGGGTCGAGGCGCTGGCAAAACGCCGCGCGTGCAGCAGGATCTTGGCGTCGCGCGCGAGCCGACCGGCATTGGCCATCAAGGCCTCGATGCCTGCCTCGGCCGCGTCGCGCGATAGCTCCCCAGCGTATTGCTTCGGCGTGAGACCATTGGGCGCCATCGAAAACCTGCGCAGTTCTTGCCCGTGATTGCGGCCATGGCGATCCGGCCGGCGCAGACTCTAGGCGGCGGGCCAGGAGGTCGGAATTAAAAGTAAATTTAAGCTGACATCACGCCGTCGCGGCGGCAAATGATCGCGAAGACGGCGCCCTGCGCGGCGTCACGCACCTCGACCCGGAAGCCGTGCAGCTTGACGATCGAGGCGACGAGGCTGAGCCCGAGCCCGCTGCCTTCGATCGAGCGGCTTTTGTCGATGCGGTAGAAGCGATCGAAGATCCGCTCGCGTTCGGACGGCGGTATCCCCGGTCCGGTGTCGGCGACGGTGATCACCGGTCCCTCTGCGGACGAGGCCGCCGACAGCGCCACATGCCCGCCCGGCGGCGTGAATTTGATGGCGTTCTGCACCAGATTGGCGACGGCTTCCAGAAGCAGCCCGGAATCCGCGTGCACGAGGAGCCCGGAAGACGGCTCGACCGAGAAGTCGACGTTCTTGTCCTCGGCGACCGGTCCGTAGCTCTCGGCCAGCTCCTCCAGGATGGTGGCCAGGTCGACATCCTGGAAGGCGCTGCGGCGGCGGGCGGAATCGATCTCGCCGATACGCAGCAGCGTGGTGATCAGGCCGAGCGTCTCGTCGAGATCCGAGATCGCCGAATCCACCGTCTGCTGCAGCTCGCCGAGCGAGCCGGCGGCGCTCCTCGCGCGCTCCAGCCGGGTGCGAAGGCGCGCCAGCGGCGTCCGCAGGTCGTGCGCGATGTCGTCGCCGGCCGCCTTCACGCTTTCGAGCAGCCGGCTGATCTCGTCCAGCATGCGGTTGACGCTGCCGGCGAGCCGATCGAAATCGTCGCGGGTGCCGAGCGTCGGCAGCCGCTCGTGCAGATCGCCCAGCAGGATGCGATCGGCCGAGCGATGCACCGCCTTGACCCGGTCCTGGGCACGGCGGCTGACGAAGGCGCCGGCGACCAGCGACAGCAGGAAGGCAGGAATCACGCCCAGCGCCAAGGCCCGGGTGACCAGTTCCCGCAATTGCTTCAGCTCGTCGATGTTCCGGCCGATCACCAGCAGGGAACCATCGTCCAGTCGCCGCGCTACCGCCCGCACCGGTTCGACGATCGTGGTGTTGTCCTCGGTGCGGACCGCCTGCACTTCGTGCGCCTTGCCGTCGGCCGGCAATCCCTCCGGGACCCCCGCGAGATTGCCGGCGATGCGGCTGCCGTTCGTGGCGAAGAGCGCGGCGAAGCTGATGCGGTGCAGATCGCCGAGGATGCGCGACGCGACTGCCTGCTCCATCGCCGGACGAGGCTCGGCTGCGACCATCTCGGCGTTCTTCACGATGAAGGCGTCGATGCGGCCGGTCTCGAACAAGGCGGTCTGCCAGTAGATGAACCCGAACAGAAGCGCCGCCGCGACCGAGAAGGTCAGCGCGAAGATCGCCGCGAGCCGAAACGTCGAGGTCAGGAGAAAGTCGGGCAATCGCACTCCGCCACCCTGCTTTTGTCGGCTGGCACGGCGTGATTGTGCCGCCCGCGACGCGGCAGGCCAAGCCTCGTTCGGGACCTCCATGGCGCGCCGCTGCCACGCTTGGCCCCGTCCCGCCCCAACGGCGGTCGGCTTCGCTCGGTACAGCCGCTCTCTTACCTGCGCCCGTACCGGCGCCGAACTATAAATAAAAGTTTATTTAATGGATCTGTCCGGGAGGGGCCAATATACATATTAGATTTAGATGACTCTGTATTGCGTGTCACAAAACTTTTATTTTGCCTTCTTTCGAATATGACATAGAAGGCGTTCCGTTTAGTTTCAAAAAACTGGGGGTTACCTTGCATCGGACAGAGAAGATTCTGCGCTATAGCTGCGCCCGCGCGGCTCTGGCGACCTGTGGCGCTGCGCTGCTCGCGTCTGGCACCTGGGTTGCGCCGGCGCGCGCCCAATCGGCCGCGGCGCCGACCACCCAGCAGCTCGAATCCCAGATCCAGGCGCTGCAGCAGGAGCTGGCCGCCATGAAGGCGGCCCAGGCCACGGCCGCACAGGCTCCCCCGCCGGCGCCGGCTTCGTCGACTCCGAGTCTGCCGGCCGGCGACGGTAGCCTGACCATGTACGGTGTCACGCTCTACGGCACCGTCGACGTCGGCCTCATGTATCAGACGCACGGCACGCCGCTGAGCCCGCTACTGAGCACGGGCGTCGAGGAGCTGATCTCGAAGAACAGCAACCAGCACTATTTCGGCCTTGCGCCCAGCGCGCTCGGCAATTCGAAGATCGGCCTCAAGGGTGCCGAGGATCTGGGCGATTTCCTGCCGGGCTGGCAGGCGCTGTTCAAGGTTGAGACCGCCTTCCTGCCGACCTCGGGCATGCTCTCGGATTCGGTCGGCGCGGTGGCCAAGAACGACGGCGTGCCGCTGAACCAGCAGAGCTCGCAGGCCGATTCGAGCCGCGCCGGCCAGGCCTTCAACCAGGAGGCCTATCTTGGCATCGGCAACAAGCAGTACGGCACATTGACCTTCGGCCGGCAGAACTCGCTCGAGCTCGACAGCCTCATCGCCTACGATCCGCTGTCGGCCTCGTTCGCCTTCTCCGTCATCGGTTACTCGGGCACGGCAGGCGGCTTCGGCGACACGCAGGATGCGCGGCTCGACAACGCCATCAAGTACAGGCTGAACCTCGATCCGGTGCGCTTGGCCGCGCTCTACCAGTTCTCCGGCAATGCCGGCGAGGGTGGCCGCGCCTATGAATTCGACCTCGGCTTCGACTGGAACGGGCTGTCGATCGACGCGCTCTACAACAACAAGAAGGACGAGATCCTGGCCAGCCCGCTCAATCCGACCCCGACCGGGAAGGGTGTTAAGGTAGTGGCAGGCGACCTCGGCTACATCAACCCGGACAATCCGCTGCAGGACGGTGTTCTGGGCACGCTCAACGCCACGATTTCCGACAACGAGGCGGAATCGATCATGGCGCGCTACACGATCGATCAGTGGAAGTTCTACGGCGCCTGGGAGCGCATCATCTATTCCAATCCGAGCGATCCGATCGCGCCCGGGTACATCGATATCGGCGGCTATCTCATCAGCAATCCGAGCAACAGCGCCTACACCAACCAGAAGATGCTGGACGTCTATTGGGCGGGCGCGAAGGTCGCGGTCACGCCGCAGCTCGATCTCATGGGCGCCTGGTACCACTACTACCAGCACAGCTTCAAAGGTAACGGCTGCAGCGACAACAGCTCGAGCGCGTGCTCGGGCACGCTGGACGCCTTCTCTCTGGTGGCGGACTACAAGCTGACCAAGCGCTTCGACATCTACGGCGGCTTCATGTACTCGACCGTGGCCGACGGCCTGTCCAACGGTTATCTGAATACCGACACGATCGACCCCACGATCGGCGCACGCTTCACCTTCTAGAGGCGCCAGCGGCAGAGAGCGGGTGTGGCGCAGGTGCGCCGCACCCGCCCTTCTCGTTCGAGCCGGCGTTACCGGTTGCCCCGAATCGCCAGTTCGTCCTGGACTCCGCCGATGTTCGGCACCGAGCCGGCCGCGGCCACGGCTTCAGCCTCTTCCAGCGGGGTGTCGACCAGCCCGGTGAGATATGCCACGTGGTCGAGGACGTGGATGTCGATCTGGTCGACACGAAGCGCCGCGTGCTGGTCGATCCGTGCACGGACCTGGGCCGCCAGCGCCCGGTCGCCCGAGCAGCTGTTCCAACCGCAGGCAGCCCCATCGGCGCAGGCCGCAGCCGGCCCGAGGAGGAGCGCCGACAACGCGAGCGCCCCGGGAAGCCGCCGGCGCCAGCCTCGACCGCCTGCCTGCCGGCACTTCGTGCGCCCATACTCGTGAAGTATAACAGGCATTATCATGCAATCCTCACACAGACCGGATGTCGCGCGCCGCGACATCGCTAACACCGTGCGACAATCCGACCATCGCCCCCGCCTACGATTATGGTACCGCTCCGACGGCAACTCCACGGCATGAAGATTATTTTACGATTGAGCCGTTGATTACCTGTCGGGCGCCCGCCATGGTTTGTTCGTCGACGGTTGGGCATGCTTGTGAGCAGTCTCGGGATGCGCAGGCAAAGCTTCGGCACCGTTGCGACGATGGCGCTCTTTGAGCGCAGGGCCAGCGCAGGAGCGATTGCCTAGAATGCAGACGCCGATCCGACAGGAAGCGGGGTGGACGACCACGGAACGCCTGCCGCAACGGACGCAAGCCGCCGTCCTCCTGATCGAGGATGATACCGATACGGCCGACGAGGTCTCGAGCGACCTTTCGGATCGTGGGTACGCCGTACGTCAGGCGGCGACCGGCGCTGCCGGGCTCGAGCTGGCGCGCGAGCAGCGCTTCGACGTCCTGATCGTCGATCGGCTGCTGCCCGAGCTCGATGGCCTCTCCGTCATCACGACGCTCCGGCGGGAGGGGGTCGCAACGCCCGTCCTCGTTCTGAGCGCGCTCGGCGCTGTCGACGACCGCGTGATCGGTCTCAAGGCCGGCGGCGACGACTACCTGACCAAGCCGTTCGCTCTCGCCGAGCTGGCCGCGCGGGTCGAGGCGCTGCTGCGCCGGCCCGCCGACACGCGCGAGACGGTGCTGCATGTCGGGCCGCTGTCGCTCGACCTCCTGGAGCGCGTCGGCGCCCGCAACGGCCGCGAGATCGACCTGCTGCCGCGCGAGTTCAAGCTGCTCGAATACATGATGCGCCGGCCTGACCAGGTGATCACCCGCGACATGCTGCTCGAGGACGTCTGGCATTATCGTTTCCTGCCGCAAACGAACCTTGTGGACGTGCATATCGGCAAGGTCCGCCGCAAGGTCGACGCGCCGGGCGAGTCGCCGATGATCCGCGGGGTGCGTGGCGCCGGCTTCATGCTCGTTTCAGACCCTGAATGTATCTCCGCCCGCGCATCGGCGGAGCGCTGAGCCGACATGCATTAGCGTTGAGCCGGCGCGGCGCGTCCGCGGTGCCGCCAATGCCCGGGTTCGAGGTCTTCCGCACGCCGACATTTCGGCTGGCCTGCGTCTCGGGCGGGGCGTTCGCCATCTGCGTTCTGATGCTGTTCGGCCTCATCCAATGGCAGGCCGGCATCTACGAGACCGACCGGGTCGACCGCTTCGTCGAGCGCAGGCTGCACGAGATCGCCGCCGGCGACACCGATGCCGAATTGCGGCGGCTCTCGCGCGCGGCGGAGGCGGGCCCCCTCAACGAATCGTATTTCGGCCTGTTCGCTCCGGGCGGCGCCAAGCGCGCCGGCAACATTCCGCGGCTCCCGGCGAATCTGGAGGCTGACGGGATCGCCCGCCGAATCGACGGCAGCGCGCTTGGCGGCACCGGGCCGCTGCGCATGGCCGCCCTCGTGCTCCCCGACGGCAGCACCCTCATCATCGGACGCGACGTGGCCGAGCTCGAGGAGCTGCAGAATGCGCTGCTGCGGGCATTGGAGATCGGCGTGCTCCCGGCGGTGCTGCTCTCGCTTGCGGTCGGCGCGTGGCTCGGCAGCAGGGCGGCCCGCCGCGTGCGGGCGATCCGCCTGACCATCGAGCGCATCATGAAGGGCAATCTGCAGGATCGCCTCGCCGTCACGGGCAAGGGCGACGATTTCGATTCGCTGGCGGCCAGCGTCAACGACATGCTCAACGAGATCGAGCGTCTGCTCGAGGAGATCGCCGGCGTCGGAGATGACATCGCCCACGACCTGCGTACGCCCCTCACCCGCGTCCGCACGCGGCTCGAGCGGGCAAGGCTCCAGGCGGCGACACGCGAGGAGCTGGTCGAGGCGGTGGAGGCGGCGATCGTCGGGCTCGATCAGGCGCTCGGCATCATCACCGCCCTTTTGCGCATCGCGGAGATAGAGGACGGGCGCCGCCGCGCCGCCTTCGGCGATGTCGACCTGGCGGCGCTGGCGCGCGATATCGGCGAGCTTTACGAGCCGATCGCGGAGGGGCATGGCGTCGCGCTCACCGTCGATGCGCCGACCCGCCTCTCGGTGCACGGCGACCGGGATCTGATGATCGAGGCGGTCGCCAACGTGATCGACAACGCCGTCAAGTTTACGCCGCACGGCGGAAGGGTTTCGATTGCGGTCTTCGCGCGCGCGGACCGGCACGTCATTCGCGTCGCCGATACCGGCATCGGCATCCCCCGCGAGGAGCGCGAAGCGGTGATGAAGCGCTTCTATCGCTCGGACAAGAGTCGGCACCATCTCGGCAGCGGCCTCGGGCTCGGCGTGGTGCAGGCGATCGTGACGCTGCACGGGTTCACCGTCGTCATCGACGACGCAGCGCCCGGCTGCATCTTCGAGATCATCTGCCCGCCCGCGTCGCACGCCCGGGGGCAGCTGCCGGCACCGGCAACCACGAGCGTGGCCCGTGAAATTTGATTTACTGGGCGGACCGCCGCCCTCGCAGCTACCGTCTGTTCGTGTTCGCGAGAGTGGCGATCCTGACCATCCTGGTCTCGGCCTGCTCGGCCCCGGACGACAACGGCGACGCCGACCGATCCGCCGGCGCTGCGCTGAGCTGGAATCAGGCGATGGACAGGCTTTACGATTCCGGCTTCGACGATATCGAGGGGCTGCGACGGTCGGCGAACGGGTGCTGGTCGGCCGACACCTTCGCTCTCGGCATGAAGACGACGGCGTTCATCGACCGGTCCGGCGGCGTCCACATCGAGTTTCCGCCTGAATCCTGTGGGCGACGGAACCAATAGCGGGCAGTCATGCTGCAGTCTCTCCGATCCGCCTTTGCTTCACCGGACCCCTAAAAAAAACATTAGAATCTTATGCTTGCTGCCGTGGGAGAGAGGGATCAGTTATCCGACGTGGTCGCGCAGGCGCGCTGACGATGCGGAGACTTGCGTTTCGGATCAACAGCGGGCCGCCGGCCAGCCGGAATATTGAGCTAGATTGGGCACGGAGGCTGCTTCATCCGATGGTGCGCGCGACTGCTCGCTGGCTTGCTGCCCTTCTTCTCCTGTCGGCCGTCGGAGTTGCCGTCATCGGCAGCATGGTGCATGCGAACACCGAGCCGAAACCCACGGTGACACGGGACGAGCTGCCGGTGGTCGCGGCGGCGCGCGTCGACCTCGCCAACCTCGCGCGCGACACGGCCTACACGGCCGAGCTCCGGCCCTATCTCGAGGCGGACCTGCACGCCAAGGTCGCGGGCTATCTTAAGGTGATCTCCGTCGATATCGGTGACCGGGTGAAGGCCGGGCAAGTCATCGCGACGCTGGAACTGCCGGAGCAGGAAGCGGATCTCGCCAAGGCGCAAGCCGATTTCGACGTGATGAAGCTGAGCTATGACCGGGTCTCGGCGGTCGCGGCCAAGGAGCCGGGCCTGCTGGCGCAGCAGGAAGTCGACAAGGCGCGCGGCGATTACCAGATGGCCCAGGCCGCGCTGAACCGGACGAAGGCGCTGGTCGAGTACGCCAAGATCGTGGCGCCCTTCGACGGCGTCGTCACCAACCGCTACGCCGATCCCGGGGCGCTGATCCAGTCCGGCACGACGTCCAGCAGCCAGTCGATGCCGGTCGTCCGTATCGCGGAGCTCGCGCGGCTGCGCCTCGACTTCCCGGTGCCGCAGTCGGTGGCGCCGGACGTCGCGCCCGGCATGCCGGTGCAGGTGACGATCCAGGCGACCGGCGAGGTGACCAAGGGGGTGGTCGCCCGCGACACCGACAACGTCGATACCTCGACGCGGATGATGCGGGTCGAGGTGGACATCGACAACAAGTCGCTCCGCCTCAAGCCCGGCATGTACGCGACGGCGTCGCTGGCGCTCCAGACCGTCAGCCATGCGCTGGCGCTGCCGGTCCAGGCGGTGGCGTTCGGCGACACGCCCGATGTCTGGGCGATCGATCGCGACGGGGTCCTGGTGGATCGGCCGGTCAAGATTGGAATCCAGACGGCGGACAAGGTCGCCGAAC